>Ga0194131_10002450_pt1 | contig 30428 bp, 22 predicted proteins | sample TA2KigO120mmetaG_FD_148631 | JGI IMG/M metagenome (GOLD analysis project Ga0194131, IMG submission 148631) | Freshwater microbial communities from Lake Tanganyika, Tanzania - TA2015053 Kigoma Offshore 120m | ecosystem: Environmental > Aquatic > Freshwater > Lake | place: Tanzania: Lake...
CCGGCTTGGCGGGCGCGGCATCGGACGCGGCAGCCGCCTTTCCGTCCCCGCCACTCGCCGACTTACTCGCCGCGGCGCGCTGGTCCTTCTTGCCGTCCTTGCCGTAATCCGTGCTGTAGAAGCCCGGCCCCTTGAACAGCAGGCCGCCACCCGCCGAGATCTTGCGCTGCGCACTGACCCCGCACGTCGGGCAGGCCATGGTACTGGTTGCCTCGCTCATGCGAGTGACGAAATGCTCAAAATTGTGCCCAGACGGGCATCGGTATTCGTACGTCGGCACAGCGGGATGTCGGGGCGAAGGGAATCCAAGCGGCACGAGGCGCATGGCGCGCACGGCCGAGCAGAAAACTAGCGGCGGCGCAGGGTGCGGTCGAGCGCTCGGCCCCTCCGCCGACCGCTACGGAATCGAAATGGCCAGGCCCGCGTGCAGGATGTCCGTGCTGATGCGCGCACCGCTGTCGGCGCCCCCGAAGGTGGCGCGCGATCGGCTCGTGGCGAGGAAATCGGCATACGCCGTAATGGCGATGCGATCCGTCAGGTAGAAATCCCGGCCGATGCCCGCGACATAGCCGATATCCGACGTCTTGAGGCGCACGTTGCCCGCGATGGTGAACGGGACATCCACGGTCGCGATGGTGAGCCCAGCTCCGACCTTCACGAAAAAGTCGGCCTCGGAGTTCGGATACCACACGCCGGTAAGGGTCGCCCAACCCATGCGCCAGTCGCCGGCACCCTTCGCGGTCGTAACGCCGGCCGAGTAAACCGTGGTTTCGAGGCCGAGCGCAAACGGGCTGGCCACGTGTCCGGCGACTCGGAAGGTCCATGAAACGCCGTTCTGGCGATCAACCGCGCACGTCGGTATGCACGACGTGCCGACCGAGCTGGCCGCGGCGCCAATCGAGACGGAAACGCCGCGGCGACCGAACTCCTCGTCTTGTGCGTGGGCCGTGCCGGCACCTGCGATGAGAACCACCGCGACCAGGGCCGTCAGGCCGATTCGGTTGGACATTGTCCTAACCTACTCCCCGGACCGAGCGAACGTCACGGAGCGCGGTGGCGCCCGGCCACGCGCTCGATCGCGTCGCTGATCTCGCCAACCGAAGCCCGCGCGCGCACGGCAACGATGATCGTGCCCATGAGGGCGTCGCCGCTGCCGGCGGTCGGCTGCGTGACCACGGTGCGCATTGCGCGCTCCACATCCGCGAGTGCCGCGCCGACCGCGCCCGCGTCGCGGCGCGCCTTCGCTGCGGACAACTTCGCGACCTGGGCGGCTTCGAGCGCCCGGTAGTCGGGCGAGGGAAGCGTTGGGGCCGGCGCACCATCGGTGAACCGGTTCACGCCGACGACGATGCGCTGTCCGGCCTCGACGGCCTGTTGGTGTTCATACGAGCTTTGTGCGATCGCGTCCTGCAGCATCGCCCCCTCGATCGCCGCCACCGCACCGCCCTTGGCATCCACGTCCTCAATCAGCGTCCGCGCGCGCGACTCGATCGCATCGGTCAGCGACTCGACGTAGTACGAACCCGCCAGCGGGTCGGCCGTCGCCGCCACGCCAGACTCGTACGCAACGACCTGCTGCGTCCGGAGCGCCAGGGTCGCAGCTTCGGCAGTCGGAAGTGCGAGCGCTTCGTCGTACCCGTTCGTGTGCAACGACTGCGTGCCGCCGATGGTCGCCGCGAGGGCCTGCACCGCGACCCGGACGACGTTGTTCAGCGGCTGCTGCGCCGTGAGCGTGACGCCGCCGGTCTGCGTGTGGAACCGCAGCTTGCAGCTGGCGTCCGACGCGCCGAACCGCTCGCGCATGAGCCGCGCCCAGAGACGGCGCGCGGCGCGGAACTTGGCGACCTCCTCGAACAGGTCGCTGTGGCAGGCAAAGAAGAACGAGAGGCGGGGGGCGAACTCATCAACCGCGAGGCCCGCGTCGCGCGCGGCGCCCACATACGCGAGCCCATTGGCAAGCGTGAACGCCACCTCCTGCACCGCCGTCGCGCCCGCTTCGCGCATGTGGTAGCCCGAGATGGAGATCGGATTCCAGTTGGGCACGTGCCGCGCACAGAAGCCGATCGTGGCCGCGACCAGCGCCATCGAAGGGCCGGGCGGATACACGTACGTTCCGCGCGCCACGTATTCCTTGAGGATGTCGTTCTGGATCGTGCCAGAGACCTTGGTGCGCGCGATCCCCTGTGCTTCCGCCACCACGATGTACATCGCCAGCAGCGTCGCCGCCGTGGCGTTGATCGTCATGGATGTGGACACGCTGTCCAGCGGAATCCCGTCGAGCAGCGCGTGCATGTCGTCCACGGTGTCAATCGCGACGCCCACTCGACCTACCTCGCCAGCGGCGCGCGGCGAATCGGAATCGATCCCCATCTGCGTGGGCAGGTCGAACGCGACCGAGAGCCCAGTCTGGCCGGCCGCCAACAGGTGGCGGAACCGGGCGTTGGTTTCTTCCGCTGTCCCGAAGCCCGCGTACTGTCGCATCGTCCAGAGCCGGCCGCGGTACATCGTCGGCTGTACGCCGCGCGTGAACGGGAATACGCCCGGGTCGCCGAGGGCTTCCGCGTACGGTGCGGCGTCCGCGGGCGGCCGGATTACCGCCGCGACCGGAATCCCCGACGGCGTCCGCCGCTCATCGCGGGGCCCGCCGGCCCCGGCGTCACCCATTCGTCAGCAGCTCGCGCGCGATTTCCACGTCAGCGCGACTTCCGATGTAGATCGGCGTCCGCTGGTGAAGCGCGGTCGGCTGGATTTCGAGGATCCGCCCGCGCCCGTCAATCGCCGCCCCGCCCGCCTGCTCGCACACGAACGCCAGCGGGTTGCACTCGTAGAGCAACCGCAGCTTGCCTTGCGGGCTCTTCGCGTTCGCGGGATACGCGAACACGCCGCCCCCCAGCAAGTTGCGATGAAAATCCGCGACCATCGAGCCGACATACCGTACGTTCATCGCCGCGCGCTTGCCATCCAGCCCGCGGTATCGCTGGATCAACGACCGGACCTGTGGCGTCCAGTGCTGCTCGTACGATTCGTTGACCGAGAGGTAGCGGCCGTGCTCGGGGATCTTGATGTCGGGATGCGAGAGCAGGAACTCGCCCAGCAACGGGTCGAGCGTAAACCCGTGCACCCCGTGGCCGGTGGTGTACACGAGCATCGTGCTCGAACCATAGATGACGTATCCGGCGGCCACCTGCGCGGTTCCGGGCTGCAGGGCGTCGCTGACCTGGCCGCGTTGCCCGGCCGACGTCTTCGTAACCAGCGAGAAGATCGTCCCCACGGGCACGTTGACATCAATGTTGGACGAACCGTCGAGCGGGTCGAACAGGAGGACGTACGGGCCGGTCCGGAACTTGTCCGGAATCGGGATGAGTTCCTCGACCTCCTCCGACGCCATCGCGCAGAGGCGCCCACCGTGATCCATCGCCTTGACGATCGTGTCGTTGGCGATGATGTCCAGCTTCTGCTGCGTCTCGCCCTGCACGTTTTCCTGGTCGGCGGACCCGAGGACGTCGGCCAGGCCGGCGGATCGCACCTTGTTCGCGATCATCTTGGCGGCGAGCGCGATATCCGAGAGGACGCCGGAGAGCGTGCCCGACGCCCCGGCGTGGCGACGTTCCTGCTCGATGATGAACCGCTCGATCGTGACAACCGATGTCGAAGTATTGCGAACCACGCGCGTGTCGCTCGGGCTGAAGGTGGGGTGAGGGTTAAGGTCGAGTCCGCATGGGCAAAATGGAAGTGCGTCCCGACGCGGATTCCACCTCGAGGCCTTCGCCATCGGTGCGCAGGACGATCGTGCCGTCTCGATCGGTCCGCCACACCGACGCCCCGCGCGACTCAAGGTTGGCGAGGACTTCCGCGCTCGGGTGCCCGTAGCGGTTCCGGGCGCCGACGGAGATCAACGCCACGCGCGGGCCCACGAGGTCCAGGAACGCCGGCGTCGTTCCCGTCCGGCTTCCATGGTGTGCGACCTTGAGCACGTCGGCGCTGAGCGCGGCGGGGTCGCGCGAGGCCAGCCAGTCCTCCTCCTCGCGCTCGGCGTCACCGGTCAGCAGGAAGCGCCGGCGCCCGGCCCGGACCTTGAACACGGTACTGGCGAGGTTCGGATCCTTCAACGACGCCGTCCACGCGGAATCCGGTGCGAGGAACGTGAACACGACCCCATCGAGCACCGTGGAGTCGCCGGGCACCACACGCGCCCACCGCACACCCATCGCGCGCGCCATCCGGAGCGATGCGCCGTACGCCGGCGTCGGCCCGGGGAACGCCGCGTCCCGGATTTCCCGCGGCGCCAGCTGCTCGATCACTGTCGCCGCGCCGCCGATGTGGTCATCGTGCGGGTGCGTCAACACGAGCATCGCGAGTTCACCGCCACGCCTCCGCAGGTACGGCGCGACGATGCGCCGGCCTGCATCGAATGTCCGCGCCGACCCACCGGCATCCACGACGACCCACCGGCCGCGCGGCGTGCGAATCGCGATCGCGTCGCCCTGCCCCACATCCAGCATGTGCAACTCAGTCACCCCCGTCCCGGCGGGCAGCGTGGGCCACCAGATCATCGCCGCCATCCCGGAGGCCGCGGTGACCGCGAACGCGCCACGCCGCCGCCGGCTGCTGAGCCACCCGACCAGGCCGACCGCCACGACCCCGGCAGCCCAGGCGGTTGCCGCCGAGGGGAACAGGCGAAACGACGCAAACGGCAGTTGTGCGAAGGTCTCGGCGATCCCGTTCAGCACCGTCAGAAGCACGGTCGCGGCGTCCGCCACCACGCCGGTCAGCGCATGCAGCGGCGTGAACGACATCAGCAACGCCAGGAACAATGCGGGCTGCAGCAAAGCCACGACCGGCGCGGCGACGATGTTCGCGATCGGCCCGACAGCGCTGACCTGGCCGAAATGCCATGCCACCAAGGGCGCGGTCACGAGCGTAGCCGCGACGGAGACAGCCAGCTCGGCGGCGATCCGCCGCTTGGCGCCGCTCCATTTCACCAGCGCGCGCCCTGCCCACGCCCGCCCGGCAATGAGGGCGGCAAACCCGGCCACACTCAGCTGGAACCCGAGGTCGCGCACGACGAGCGGATCCAGAAGCATCGGGATCAACGTGCCAAGCGCCAGTGAAGCCCATGGGGGCACGGGCCGCTGGGTCGCCCAAGCGGCGACGAACGCCCCGAGCATGACGGCACTCCGGATGGCGGGCGGCGGCGCACCGATCGCCGCCACATACACGGCCGTCACCGCCACAGCGGCCCAGCGTGCGGCGCGACGGTTCATGCGCGCCGCCTCGAACGCGAGCAGGATGGCGGTCGCGATGATCGCGACGTGCAGCCCCGAGATGGACAGCATGTGGACCAGTCCCGACCGGGCGTACGTGTCGCGCAGCTCCGCCGGGAGTTGGCGCGTGTCCGCAATCAGGAGCGCCCGGGCCAGTGGTGCCTCATCGCGGAACACGGCGTCGAGTCGCTCGCCGGCCCGGCGCCGCCACGCCGCCATGGCGAGCGTGACACGCGACGCCTCATCGTACGCAGGCGCCCCGGCGGCGCGCCGCTGGTTTGCCGCAGGCGGGCGCGCGTCCGCACCGACGGAAGTCGCCACCGCGAACACCAGAAGGCACCCGGCGACCGCATGCCGTCCTTGCACCGCGGCCAGCAAGCCGAACACGGAGGCGACGGCGGCCGCGCCGTGCAACAGGGTTGTTGGAAGAGCGGACGTCCCACCGAAAAGGCCGGCGGCGTACGCGATCGCGGCGAAGCAGATGAGCGGCATCGGGAGTCCGGCACTGAACCTCGCCGACTCCCTGCCGGATCAGCGTATCAATTCACCGCGAGAGTGGGCAGTCTCACCGCACGGGATGTCGGCACGGGCGTCCCCGTGAACGTCGAGCCCGTCGTCCCGGTGAGCTCGACTTCGAGGTATTCGCCGATGGCGGTGCCTTCGGCGGGCACCATGACCGTGCGGAAGTCACGCGACCGCGCCTGCAGCAGGTCGCCGCCTTTGCGCGCTGCCTTCTCGACCAGCACTTCACGCCGTTCGCCCAGCCGGCGCATGTTGCGCTCACGCGAGATCCCCCGCACGACGCGTACCAGTTCCTCGTAGCGCGTGTCCACCACGTCGTCCGGGACGGTCAGCTCGGCCGGCATACGCGTCGCCGGCGTGCCCTCGCGCGCGGAGAACTTGAACGTGAACGCGTCGTCGAACCCGATTTCCCGGACCGCGGAGAGCGTGTCATCGAACTCCGCTCCCGTCTCACCCGGAAAGCCGACGATGATATCGGTGGTGATGCTCAACGCCGGAATCGCCGCGCGCATGCGCTCCACGCACGCGAGGTAGCCCTCACGCGTGTACCGACGGATCATCCGCTTGAGCATGCTCGTGGAACCGCTCTGCATCGGCAGGTGCACGTGCTCGCACACGGCGGGCGTCTCGGCCATCGCGGCAATCACACGGTCCGAGAAATCGTTGGGATGCGGACTCGTGAACCGCACACGACGAATGCCGTCCACCGCCCCTACGGCGCGGAGGAGGTCGCCGAAGTCGCCCGTGCCGTCGGTCCATGAGTTCACCGTCTGGCCCAGCAACACCACTTCGCTGAGCCCGGCGGCGACGACTTCGCGCGTCTCGCGGACCACATCCGCGAGTGCGCGGCTGCGCTCGGGCCCGCGCGTGTACGGGACGATGCAGTACGTGCAGCGGTAGTCGCAGCCCCGCTGCACCGGAATCCAGGCCTTCACGCCCTCGAAGCGCCGCGCCTGGAAGTCGTCGTAATGCTCCTCGAGGTCAAAATCGGTCGCGGTCGCGCGCTCACCCTTGCGCGCGCTCTCGATCAGGTCGGGCAGCGCGCGGTACGCGTCGGGCCCCACCACGAGTGAGACCCGCGAATCCGCGTCGAGCAGCCGCGCGCCAAGGCGCTGCGCCATGCAGCCCGTGACGCCAAGCACGGTGTCGCGCGTCATGTGGCGCCGCAGGTCGGTGAGCCGGCCGATCACCCGTTGCTCGGCGTTTTCGCGCACCGCGCAAGTGTTCACCAGGATCACGTCAGCGCCGTCGGGATTCTCGGTGTGCTCGTAGCCCGCGGCCGCCAGCTTCCCGAGCATGAGCTCGGAGTCGGCGACGTTCATCTGGCAGCCATACGTTTCGAGGTAAACCCGCGGCATTGGGGGAAACTACAACTGCGAGGGGTCAGTGGTCGGTCGTCGGTGGTCTGTAAAGGTGACCACAACCGACAACCGACCACCGATCACTCATGCCTCGCCCTTGCCGTTGATCGGCAACTGCACGTAGAACGTGCTCCCTTCCCCCTCCACGCTCGCCACCCAGATCCGGCCGCCGTGGGCCTCGACGGCGACTTTGCAGAAGGTCAGCCCCAGCCCGGAGCTGCGTACGCGCGGCGCGTGCTGCACGTACACCTGCTCGAACTTCCGGAAGATCAGCTCCTGGTACTCGGCCGGGATGCCGGGTCCGTTGTCCTGCACCGCGATGAGGATCCCCTTCGGATGTGGGCGCGCGGACAGCTGCAGTACGACGTGCCCGGGCGTGTGATTGACCGCGTTCTGCACGAGGTTCGAGATCACGCGCTTGATCAGCGACTTGTCGGCGTTGAAGACCGGCGCCTCGTCCGACACATCCACGGTGGCCGTCGCACCCTCCTGCTGGAACCTGAGCTGCCAGTCGTACACAATCTCCGAGAGCAGCGCCGCAGGCGCGATCGGTTCCGGCACGATCGCCACCGTCTGCTCCTCGATCTTCGACACCTCGAGCAAGTCCTCGATCAGGGTCAGCAGGTCCTCGGCCTTTGCTTCGGCGTCGGAAACCGCGCGCGACTGCGGCGACGCGAGGTTGCCGAAGTCACCCTCGCGCAGCATCTCGAGTGTCGCGAGGATCGAGGTGAGCGGCGCCTTGAGGTCGTGCACGATCATCTTCATCAGGTCGTCGCGGACCTTCTGCAGCTCGCGCAGCCGCTTGAGGGTCTCCTCCAGGGCATCCGTCGCGCCCTTGAGCTTGAGCAGCGCCTGCAGGCGCGCCACGAGCACGGGCCGATGGTACGGCTTGATGAGGAAGTCGTCGGCGCCGGCCTCGATCGCCTTCACGCGATCGGCGGTATCGCTGAGCGCGGTGATGAACACCACCGGCGTGCCGGCGATCCGCGGGTCGCGCTTGATGCGACGGCAGACCTCGAACCCGCTCTCGCCGTCCGGGACGCCCAAGTCGCCTGCCGGCATCGAGACATCGAGCACGACGAGGTCCGGGCGGTTTTCGATCGCGGCCGCGAGGGCTTCCGGTCCCGAGCGCGCGACGACGGACCGATACCCCAGGCCCGCCAGCTGATCCACCAGCAGTTCGACATTGGCCTCGGCATCGTCCGCAACGAGAACGAGCGGGGCCGAACGCTCACCGGCTGGGCGGAGTTCTGCCGGCGCGGTCATGAGGCGCTACGAGCCGATCAGGGACGGATGCCGATCCCGACGCTCAACACCAAGCCGCGCTCGGAAAGACCGCCCGAGGTGCGCGACGCGCGTACCAGGCCGAGGTCGAGCGCAGCGCGGCCGCCGACGAGCGGGATCCCCATGCCACCGCCGATCGTCTGTTCCTTCACCGCGGCACCGCCGACATCGAACGGCAGGTCGCGCGACCGGATCCCAGTCCGGAACGCCATCGGTACGCCACCAACCCTCGGGCCGGCAATCTCGGCGCCCAGGCTCATGTCCTTCGTGTCGCGGATGCGCGTGGGCCCCTTCACAAGCGAACGGAAGTCCGTCCAGCGCTCATTCGCGATGCGAGCGGTGAACAGCGCGCCGGGGACACCGTTGTACGACACCGAGAGGCCGGTGCGCAGGGGAATCTTGCCCGTGCCGACGGTCACCGAATCGCCCAGCCGCATCGTGACCCTGTTGCCGAGGCGGATATCCGCAGCGGCGAGGAAGTGCGCACTCGGAATCCACACCGCACCGAACGAAATCGCGGAACCCGCGAAACTGTAGGCGTCGGTGGTGGCGAAGTTGCCGGCCCGGGCCGAGTCGCTGAACACGCGCCCGATGCCGACGCGGTTCTGGCCCGGGTACACATGCATCGCGGCGCCGAGATGGATGCGCGTCGTGGGACTGAACGCGGCGGCGATCCGGGCGTCGCTGATTCCACCGATGCTTTGCGTGATCACCGTTGACGCGAGGCGCTCAGTGCCCACCAAGGTCGTGTCGCTGTACTGGTTGGCCCAGGTGCGGTCGAGGAAGGACGAGAAGGAGAGCGCGAACGTCGCGCGCCCCTGTCGGCCGCTTACGCTGAACGCCGGGAAGCGCACGGTCTTCGTGTTGACCGACGAGCCGCCCGTGGTCATGCGGCGGAACTCCGGCTCGAGCTGCGCGTACCCCTGCGCGCGCGAGTTGAGCACGATCGCCGCCGGGTTCATCGGCGACTGCGGGTCGAAGTCGGCGAGCGCGCCCGCGGCACTCAGCGCGCGCGTGCTGAGGCCGCCGCCCGGATACCCGAACCCTTGGAGGCTGAGCGCGCCCTGCGCCCCGAGTGCGGAGCTCCCGGCGAGTGCCAACAACGCCGCGCGGATCGCGAGTCGGATCACGGAACCCCCGCGCTGTTGCGCGGCACGTAGGTGATGCGCATGGTCGGCCTGAGCCCGCCGGCAGTATTCGCCGACCAGAAGGCGGCCATTCGCGGCAATGTCCCTTCATTAACAGAGATCAGCACGACGGCGCGCGGCGGCGCGCTGCTCAGCGAAGCCTGCGCGCCCCACGACCGAACCAGCGGATAGAGCTCGAGCGATTTCTGGCCCGAATCACGCGGTGTCACGACGATCGAATCCGTCACCAGGAGGCCGGCGAGCCCGATCAGCTGCGACGCCCGCCGGTAATCCGTGATGTTCGGTGAGGCCAGCACGATGTGCGGACGCACGATCAGGGTGTCGCGCGCGGAACCAAACGCGTACGGCCGCTGCGTGAGGCGCAGCGTCGCGCGGAGGATCGTGGTCGAGTCCGTGATGCGCCGCGGCAGGTTGAACCGCATGTACACGCGGCGACCGGGCACGCCCCCGATCTGCATCGTGTTCGGGTAGACCGGCAGGTTGCTCTTCTCGACCACGGTCCAGTCCAGCAGGTCGCGGAGCACGTCGAGCCGGTTCGTCGGCGTGCTCGACGCCGGCGCAACCTGCAGCGCGCGGGCCGAGGTGTCCGCCGACGGGCGGTAGTACAGCCGCGCGGGCTGGCCGCCTTCGGTGGCGCCGATACGGAACGACAACGGGCCCGTGCCGCGCGCGCGGATGCCGACCCGCAAGCGCCCCTTGCCCGACGTGGAATCCCTCAGCCGCTTGAGCAGGATCAAGTCCGAAATCGGGACGAAGACGGAATCCACGACCTGCGCCTTCGCGAACGTCTTCTGGCCAAGTCGGCGCGACGGCACGAAGCTCTGCGCGATCGGCGCCGTGGCGGTGTCGTCGTCGGTCGCGTCCACATCGTAGAGCTCGAACGTCACGCTGTCGGGCACCTGCGAACGCGTCAGGTCGAGGATCAACCGGATGCGCGCGGAATCCACGTACGTGATCGTCCGGGCCGTATCGAGCGCCGGCAGGTAGAACGTCACGAGCGAATCGAAGCGCACGACCGCGTTCACCTGCAGCGTGTCACCGCGCGAGATCAGCGGCAGGAACACCTCGCCGCCGCGCGCCGGGAACCCCGCGTACGTGCTGTCGAACTCCAGCGTCGGGTCAATGATCGTGTCGCGGATCTCGAGCGACTGACCCGGGCAGAGCACCGACGCCGACGAGCACACGGCTCCGCTGTCGAGCTCCTCACGGCAGGCGCCGACCAGGCCGGCACCGGCCAGCACCAGCGCCATCACGCCAGCGCGACGGCGCACGGCAAAGCGGCTCATCACGAAGCGACTCATCACGCGTGCCTCAGCGAATCGCCGGTGAAGGGCGCCGCCAGCAGCGCGTCGAGCGTCCAGGCGCCTTCCACGCCGGCCGCTCCGTAGCTGCGGATCGGCAGCGTGGGGGCAAACTCCACCAGCACTTGCCGGCACATGCCGCACGGCGACGTGGGCGTCTCGGCTTCGGACACGATCACCAGCGCGGTGAACCGCTGCTGACCCGCCGCGACCGCCGTGGCGACCGCAGCGCGCTCGGCGCAGATCCCGACCGGGTAAGACGAGTTCTCGACGTTGCACCCCGTGAACACGCGGCCATCCGCGGAAAGAAGCGCTGCACCGACCCGGAACTGGGAGTAGGGAGCGTAGGCATGCTGCTTGGCAGCAGTTGCGGCGGCACGAAGCGCGCCGAAGTCTGGTGAGGTCACTCGCCGATCAGAAGCGGGAGGAAAGAACGACCGGCGCCGCGGAACGGCAATCCGAACCACTCCGCCACGGTCGCACCGAGGTCGGAGAAGGAGTCGCGGCGGCCGACCGGGACGGGCTGGACACGAGGACCGAACGCCAGCAACGGCACGCACTCACGGGCGTGATCGGTGGACGGCGTGGTGGGGTCGTTTCCATGGTCGGCGGTGATGAACAGCAGGTCGTCCTCTCGAAGGGCGCCGACCAGCGCCGGAAGGGCGCGGTCGAACTCCTGTAACGCTCTATAGAACCCCTGAACGTCGTTCCGGTGCCCGTAGAGTTGGTCAAAATCTACAAGGTTGGCAAAGCAGAACCCACTTCCAGAGCGCAGCCAATTCGCGATCTGCCGGATCCCGTCGGCGTTCCCGGTCGTGTGCCCGCCATCAATACCCCGGCGGGCGAACAGGTCGTCAACCTTGCCCACCCCCGTTCGGGGGATCCCCGCGGCCGCGAGCGCGTCGAGCAGGGTCTCGCCCAGGGGCTCGACCGAGAAGTCCCGTCGGTTGGTGGTTCGCGAATACGCCCCCGACTCACCGACAAACGGGCGGGCGATCACGCGCGACACGTTGTGCGGGGGCACGAGCATCGCGCGGGCGGCCTCGCAACCGGCGTACAGCTCGGCGAGCGGGATGGTGTCCTCGTGGGCGGCGATCTGGAAGACGGAATCCGCCGACGTATACACGATCCACGCGCCGGTTGCCTGGTGCTCGGGACCGAACTGCTGGATCACCACCGTGCCGCTCCCAACGACATTCGCGATCACCGGGCGACCGGTGCGGCGCGAGAACTCCTCGATTACTTCGGTCGGGAAGCCGGACGGGTAGGTCGGGAACGGTGTGGAGAGCTGCAGCCCGGCGAGTTCCCAATGGCCGGTCGTGCTGTCCTTGCCCGCGGAACGCGGTTCGAGCAACCCGTAGGCGGCGCGCGGCGACGGCATCGCACGCATGCCCGCCAGCGGCGCGATCTTCGCCAGCCCGGCCGCCTCGAGCGCCGGCAGGACCAGTCCACCGACCCCGGTCGCGACATGCCCCAGCGTATCGCTGTCGCGGTCGCCGTACGACGCGGCATCGGGCGCAGCGCCGATTCCGACGCCGTCGAGGACGACGACTACGGCGCGTCGGTCGGTGATCGGTCGTCGGTCGTCGGTCATCGGTGCAACGGCGCTCACAGGTACACGCGCGGCAAGCGAGCGCGAAGACTGGTCAGGATTTCGTACGGCGAGAGACCCGCCGCGGCCGCCACGTCGGAAACGGTGATGACCTCGTCGCCATCGGGGCCGATCAACGTCGCGATATCACCGCGTTCACAGGCGAGGCCGGTCACGTCCACCATCGTCATGTCCATCGTCACGGTACCGACCACGGGGACTCGGGCGCCCCGCACCAACGCGGTGCCCTTGTTGCCGAGCACGCGGCGGTAGCCGTCGGCGTAACCGGCCGCGAGCGTTGCGATTCGTGACGGGCGCGTCGCGGTCCAGGTGGCGTCGTAGCCGACGGTATCACCCGGGTTCAGGTCATGGATATCCACCACCGCCGCTCGCATGCTCGCGACCGACTCCGGCACCAGCGCGCCCCCGTTCGGCACGCCGTAGAGGAACACGCCCGGTCGGGCAAGCCCGAAGGCTGAAGGCGATGTGCGCTCGATCGCGGCGCTGTTCTCCGCGTGCAGCAGCGCGGGGCGCACGGGGAGGCGCGCAACCGCGGACTCGAACCTGTCGAGCTGCACCTGCATCGAGCCGTCGTCGAGCTCGGCCGAGTGGAGATGCGTGAAGGCGCCCGACGGGGGGCACGACCGGAGTTCGTCCGCGAGCGAATCGACCGCGTCCCAGCGGACCCCGGCGCGGTGCATGCCCGTATCTATAGAAAGGTGCCAGTCCCCGGCGCCGGTCATCATCCAGAGCCGGATTGACGTTGCGTCACCAAGCGCAGGGGTGACGCGCGCCGCGCGCATCGCCTTTATCACGCGCGCGTTGGGCTCCATCGGCGCGACCAGCAGGATGGGCCGGCTGATCCCGGCCCGGCGCAGCTCGTCCGCTTCGGCGATCGTCGCGACGCCGTAGCCCCACGGGTCAACGGACTCGAGCGCGCGGGCGACCGGGACGGCGCCGAGCCCGTACGCGTCGGCCTTGATCATGGGGAGCAGCGGCGCGCGCGAGCGCCGTCCGCAGGCTTGCGCATTGCGGACGAGGGCGCCGAGGTCCACCTCGACCCAGGCGCGGTCGGGGAATTCAACCGGGGGCATCGTGGGTGAAATGTAGAAGGGCTATCTTCGGAAGCTGATATGACCAACAGGGTCACCGCTGAGCCGGACGCCGACACGCTTGCCATGACTCCTCCCTCCCGCCGCACCCTCGACGACGCCCTCGCCATCATGCGCGACCTCCGCGCGCGCGATGCGTGGGACAAGGCGCAGACGCACGAGTCGCTCCGGCCCTACCTGAACGAGGAGGCGCACGAGCTCGACGACGCGCTCCGCGTGCAGGACGACCACGCGATGATGAGCGAGCTCGGTGACGTGCTGCTGCAGGTGCTCTTTCACGCGATCATCGCCGAGGAACGTGGCGCCTTCGACGTGGGCCATGTGGCGGGTTCGCTGGTCGCCAAGATGGAGAAGCGGCACCCGTGGCTCTACGGCGACGCGAAGGAACGCGAGCCGTGGGAGCAGATGAAGTCCAAGTCGCGCAAGTCGCTCGCCGAGGGGCTGCCGAGCGGGCTGCCTGCCCTGCACCGCGCCCACCGGCTGCAGGAGCGCGCGGCGGGCGTCGGCTTCGACTGGCCGGATGTACACGGACCCGCCGAGAAGGTCCGGGAAGAACTCGCCGAGGTGGAGTCCGAGATCACGAAGCACGGCGCGCAGTTCGACACGCACGGCGTGCCGAGTGGCGATCCGCGGCACGAAGCCCTGGAAGCGGAACTCGGCGACCTGCTCTTCGCCGTCGTGAACCTCGCGCGCAAGGCCGGGGTGCATCCCGCGCTCGCGCTCGACAAGGCGAACGCGAAGTTCCAGCGGCGGTTCGAGGGAATCGAGAAGCTGGCCGCCGAGCGCGGTATTGACGTGAAGACCGCGGGGCTCGAGGCGCTGGACCAACTGTGGGACGAGGTGAAGCGCCACGAGGGTTGAAACTGAGAACGGGACGTCGCAGATGGTTTCCCAAGCGGCGCCCCGTTTCAGCTGTGAATTCGGTTCCTAACGTATGGGTAACTTGCCCACCGTTCCCGGCAGCGTCAACGGTGACTCGCTCGTGCTCGGACCGGGACTCGAACCCGGACTTCGTTAGAAACCAGATTCACAGTCTGGCGCGTCTACCAGTTCCGCCACCCGAGCCGAGTCGCCAACGACACGCCGAAGCGGTCAGTGACAACGACACGCGCGCTGTGACGCGCGTGCTGCGAGTCGGGTGAGACGATACGAAGACTGGACCGGAAAACCGTTACCGTTTCCGCGGCAGACGCGGCCAAATCACTGCAGTCCGCGGCCTGGGCGGTTCGAGGCGCGCACGTGGACAAACTGAGAACGGGACGTCGCAGATGGTTTCCCAAGTGCGGCGCCCCGTTTCAGCTGTGAAGTCCTTCTCCCAACGGTAGCCGAATGTTGTGTGCGCTTCGATGCTTCGTCAATGGGGCCTCGCTCATCCTCGGACCGGAACTCAAACCCCGCCGCCCCCCTGCCTGTCGCTACAAACGCCCTACCGCCAGCCGTAATGGCGGTCGAGGTACGTCACCAGCGCCGCAGCAAGTATGCCCGCGTACCGCTCGCGGTTCGCCTGCGTGTCGCGAATGCCGACGTTGTAGTGCTCGATCTGGATGGCGTCGATTGTGCCGCTCACGCGTGAGCCATGGCGATCGGTGTTGTATCCGCCGCTGAAGAACTCCTGGCCCGCGAGCGGGGCGCGATCCTGTTGTGACGGCACGGCGGGCACGCCCGCGGCCGCCAGCAAGGTGCCCAGGCTGAGCGCGCCGTTGAGCAACGACACCGGCGTTCCTCCGGCGCGTGCGTCGCTGGCCAACTGCCGGATGCTCGACGTGCTCATCGCATTCGATGCCGTGAGTGTCGCGTCGTCGGAGCGAAGCGTGCTCGCGCTCAGCAGGTACCCGAGTTCCAGGCGAGCAATGGCGTGTGCGTGGCCGTGGAGGTCGAGCACCAGCCCCCGCCCCGTCGCACGCGTGACGGCGGCCTTGGCGGAGTCAACGTAGGCGTGCAGGTAGCGCCACGGCCGATCCAGCGCCGCCGTTCCACCGGTCGCCTCGACTACTTCGCGGTTGCCGTCGAACTTCCGACGGTGCAGCCTGTTCACGGCAAGGTGCGGGCGCCTGCCCGTGCGCGCCGCGAACGAATCGGCGATCGCGCGCGCGAGCTCCTGCGTGTTCAGGTCGTTCGATGTCTCGCACCCGGCGCAGGTACGATCCGGCAGCGACGCGGGCGAGAGCGTGCCCCCATGCGGCGCGATCAGCACCAGCGGCGCGCTGCCGGGTTGGTACTCGATCCAGCCGTCGGGATCCTCGTACGTGCTGCCGACAACGAACGGGCCGGTCGGAGCGGACGGCGGTGTCGTCCCCGTGGGCGAAGGTGTTGATGGCGACCCACCCAGCGGGCTCGCCGGCCCACCCGCACCGCCCCCGCACGCGGCTCCCGTCGCGAGGGCCGTGGCGAGCGTGAGAACCGCCAAGCGTGGACCGTTCACCGTAAGCCTCCCACTCGCCGTCGGCGCGCTTGCTACGGCTTCAGCCGGTGCATCATGCGCGGGAACGCGATGCATTCCCTGATGTGCGGCGTGCCGCAAATCCACGCGACGGTCCGCTCGAGGCCAAGGCCAAAGCCCGCATGCGGGAACGTCCCATACTTCCGGAGCGCGAGGTACCAGTCGTAGGCCGGCTCGGGCAGTTTCTCCTCGCGCAGGCGATGGAGGATCTTGTCGAGGTCGTCCTCACGCTGCGAGCCGCCGATGATTTCGCCATAGCCCTCGGGCGCCAGGCAATCGTCGCAGAGCACGGTCCGCGGGTCGGCCGGGTTCTCCTTCATATAGAAGGCCTTGGCTTCCTTCGGGTAGTTCTTGATGAACACGGGCGTCGCATGGCCCTCGACCAGCAGCGCCTCATCCTCTGCGCCCAGGTCGTCGCCCCACTGCACCGCGCTTCCCTTCTTCTTGAGGATCTCCACCGCGTCGGTGTAGTCAATGCGCGGGAACGGTCCCTTGACGCCCTCCAGCTTGGTCACGTCGCGCTCGAGTTCCTTCAGCTCCGCGCGGCAACGTTCCAGCACGCGCGTGACGATGAACAGCAGCATGTCTTCCTGCAGCTGCATGTTATCGTCCGAATCGTTGAAGGCGACCTCGGGTTCGATCATCCAGAACTCGGTCAGGTGCCGGCGCGTCTTGGACTTCTCCGCGCGGAACGTCGGGCCAAAGGTGTAGATCTTCCCGAACGCCGCCGCGGCCGCCTCGCCGTACAGCTGGCCGGTCTGCGCGAGGTACGCGTTTCCTTCCTCGAAGTACTCGGTCGAGAACAGCCCGCTCCGCTCACCGATCGCCGCGGTGAGGATCGGGGTGTCCACGCGCAGGAAGCCCCTTCCATAGAAGAAGTCGTGGATCGCCTGCTCGATCTCGTTCCGCACACGCGCAATCGCGACCTGGCGCGGCGAGCGCAGCCAGAAGTGCCGGTTGTCGAGCAGGTAATCCACCCCGTGCTCCTTGGGTTGGATCGGGTAGTCGAGCGGGCTGGCGCCGATCACCGTGAGTTCGGTGAGTCCCAACTCGTGCCCGCCGGGCTGGCGAGCGTCCACCTTCACTTCGCCCGTCACGGCGATGCAGGCCTCCTGCGTCAGCGTGCCGAACCGCTCCCAGGTCTCGGGGGTGACCTGGCTCTTCACGAGCACCGACTGCAGCACGCCGGTCCCGTCGCGCATGACGATGAACGCGATCTTGCCGCTGGAGCGCAGGTGCGTGACCCAGCCGCGGACCGTGACCGACTGACCTACGTGATTGGGAAGTTCGGAGATGCGGGCGAATGGCATGCCCCAAACTTAGCGGCTGGCCGCGCGCTATCGCGTGTTATTGCGCCCTATCGCGCGGGAATCACCGGCAGGGTGACATGCGACGCTCGCGAGCGATCCATATACACCCGATTGGTCGCAATGCGTGCCCCGGTCGCGCGAGCTTCGGGCTCGCCCGTGTTTGGGTTCACGTCGAAATGGGGGAAGTTGCTGCTCGAGATATCAATGCGAATGCGGTGCCCGCGCGCAAACAGGTTGCTGGTCGGGAACGCATCCACCCGCACCTGGTACACCCGCCCCGGCGTCATCATCGCCGGCTTCTCCCAGGAATCCCGGTACCGCACGCGGAGGATGCCGTCCGTGAGGTTCATCGCGAAACCGTCCGGGTAATCCGCGTTGGGCGGGTACACGTCCACCAGCTTCACGGTGAAGTCCGTGTCGGGGGAATCGGAGGCGATCCAGAGGGTCGCCACGACCGGACCCGTGAGCTCGACAGGATTCTCGAGCGGCAACGTCTGGAACACAAGCACATCCGGCCGCTCGGCCAGCGGCCGGTACGGCTCGCGCGACCCGAAGAATCGCGGGCCTTCGCGCTGGTCGTACGCACCGCCTTCCATGACCGGGCGGCCCGACGTAATCGTGCCGCCAATGCTTGGCACGGGGTGCGCCGGGTCGAACCGGTACTCGCGCGACGCATCAGTGGCCTCTGGCCTCGCGCGGCCCAGCCTTCCGTCACGATGGAAGTAGTACGGCGTCCACTGCGTATCCGGGAGCGGCCAGTCGCGCTCCGTACGCCATGCGCCGCCGTGCTGCATTCGCCCTTGGGCGTTCTTCCGGCCGGAACCACCACCCATCACGAAGATCCGGACGCGCGGCTCGGCATCTACGCCGTTTGGCTCGTTCTTGAGCCAGCGGTCGAACCAGCGCCGCCGCAGCGTGATGAAATCGGCGGCCAGGTTGCCATCCACCGTCGCGGCGGGACCGAAGTCCACATCGCCCGCGTAGGTGAGCTGCCGGTCGCCATGCGTCCACGGCCCGAGAATCAGGTGCATCGGGCCGCGTTTGCGCTTGGCGAGCGCCATGAAGTTCTCGGTCGCCGTGCGCGGGTAGGGATCGAACCACGACGACATGTGCACCATCGGTGCGTCCACATACTGGTCGTAGAACCCTTCGGCGTAGATGCCGAGCTGCTTCCAGTACGCGTCGAAGTTGCCGTGCTCCCACTGCTCGAACAGGTACTCCTCGTAGTCCGGCGCGAGCGACACGGGCGAGGCGCCGCGCTTCCACGGGAGCTTCGCGAACCAGTCGCGGATGTCGACTGCCCGGAGTGCCGCCAGCTTTGCGGGGTCTCGTACGATCTCGGGACTCTCGAGCGCGTTCGTGTACGCCCACGTGGCCTGCTTGAGCTCGAACGCCCCGCCCTGCCGAATGCCGCCCTGGTACGCGTTTGCAAATCCACCGGAATCGAGGAACATCGCGGCCACGCCCGGCGCACCGGCGGACCCGAGCGCACCCTGCGTATGCGCCGCATACGACAGGCCCATCGTGCCGATCTTCCCGTTGCACCACGGCTGCTTGAGCAACCACTCGCAGGTGTCGAAGCCGTCGTTCCCGTCGCTCAGGTACTTCACGAACTCGCCTTCGGACTTGTAGCGCCCGCGGCAGTCCTGGTACACGAAGGCGTAACCGTGCTCGGTGAACCGCTCCGCAACGGCCGCGCGCCCGAGCGGCGTGGGATTCGTCGGAGTGCGCTCTGAACGGCTCGGCGAGGTCTTGCCGTACGGCGTGCGCTCGAGGATCACGGGATACCGACCGGCGCCGGCGGCCGGCAGATACACATCGGTCGCGAGCCGCACTCCGTCGCGCATCGGCACCATGACGTCGCGGAGCACCTCCGCGGTTCCTTCACCGGGGGTCCGGGCGCCGAGCGGTCGCCAGCGCGCACTCGCGCCGCTTGCACCAATCGCGGCAACCCAGGCGGCAAACTCACGGCGGTTCATTGGCGTCCAAGGTACCTTCCCGGGCGATGATTCGCCGCCTGCTCGCCGCCTGCGCACTCGGGTCCTGCCCGGCGCTCGCGTCAACGGCGCGCTCACAAGCGATTCCGCAGGCGCAACTGCGCGAGCCGCTCACCATCATGGCGCCCGCTGCCCCAGGCGGGGGCTGGGATCAGACGGCGCGCCTGATGCAACAGGTGATCCAGGGCGCCGCCCTCGCACCGAGTGCACAGGTGGTCAACGCCGCCGGCGCGGCCGGCACGATCGGACTGGCGCGGTTCGTCACGGCCGAACGCGGCAATGGAAACGCCCTGCTCGTCACGGGCCTCGTCATGGTCAGCGGCATCGTGACGAACCACTCACCGGTCACGCTGGCGGATGTCACCCCGATTGCCCGTTTGTCGGGCGAGTTCGAGGTGATCGTCGTACCCGCCGCGTCGCCGATTCGCTCATTGCCTGATCTCGTCGCCGAGTTGCGGCGGAATCCCCGAGGGGTTTCCTGGGGCGGCGGTTCCGCCGGCGGGACCGACGAGATCCTCGCGCGGTTGATCGCCGACGCGGTCGGCGTGTCGCGCGACTCCGTGAACTACGTCGCGTATTCCGGTGGGGGCCAGGCGCTCGCATCCATACTCGGGGGCCACGTGACCGCCGGAGTGAGTGGACTCGGCGAGTTCGCCGGGCAGATCGAGAGCGGGGCGCTCCGTGCGCTCGCCATCTCATCGCCTGAACGAATCGCGGCCGCGCCGACGATTCCGACGCTGATCGAATCCGGCGTTGACGTCTCGCTCATGAACTGGCGCGGGGTGGTCGCTCCGCCGGGGATCACGCGGGCCGAGCGGGCACGGCTTGAGGCACTGGTGGCCGCGATGGCAGGAGCGCCCGCGTGGCGCGAGGCGCTCGCGCGCAACGGCTGGACCGACCTCTTCCTCGGCGCCGACGCGTTTGGCGACTTCATTCGCGACGAAACGCGGCGGATCGGGCCGCTGGTGGCCCAGCGCAAGGCGAGCGCCGTACCCTGGGGCGTGGGCATCGTCGTGGCGGGAACGCTCGCGCTTCTGCTCGTGGGCGCGCGCGGCGGTTCCCTGCCCGCGGCGTCAATTGGCGCCAGGTCGCGCGTGACGTTGCTCGGGATCGCCCTGGCCGCGCTCGTGGGCCTTCCGGGGCTGATCGGTTTCGTGCCGAGCGCCGCAGTGGCGTTCACGTGCATCGCGCACGCGTTCGGGAGCACGCGCGTCCTGCGGAACGGTGCGATCGGCACGGCATTCGCAGTGGCGGCGTTCCTGCTGTTTGCAAAAGTCCTCGGCATCGCCCTCCCACCGTTGCCGTTCTGATGGGCGAGTCGCTCGCGGCGCTGGGGAACGGGTTTCTCGTGGCGCTGACGCCGATGCACCTGCTCTGGTGCCTGGCCGGCGTCGCGCTCGGAACCGCCGTCGGCGTGCTGCCCGGCATTGGCCCGGCGCTCACGGTCTCGCTGCTGCTCCCGATCACGTACTCGGTGGAGCCGACGGCCGCGTTCATCATGTTCGCCGGGATCTACTACGGCGCGATGTACGGCGGCTCGACCACCTCCATCCTGCTGAACACGCCGGGGGAGACGGCGACGATCGTCACGGCGCTCGAGGGCAACGCGATGGCGCGCGCCGGGCGCGGAGGCGCGGCGCTGGCCACCTCGGCAATCGGCAGCTTCGTCGCGGGCACACTCGCCACTGCCGGGCTGGTCCTGCTGGCCCAGCCCGCCGTGGCGCTCGCGCTCATGCTTGGCCCCGCAGAGTACTTTGCCCTAATCGTCGCCGCGTTCGCGATCGTGACCGGGACGCTGGGCGACTCACGGGTGCGAGGGCTCGCGAGCCTCGGCGTCGGCCTGACGCTCGGGCTCGTCGGCCTCGATCCGCGCGACGGACAGGCACGCCTGACGTTCGGGAGTCGGTACCTGCTCGACGGCATTGACCCCATCATCGCCGCCGTGGGCCTCTTCGCGGTCGGCGAGGCGATCTACGCCGCATGGCTTGGCGCGGCGGCCGGCGAGCGTGTGCCGCTCAAGGGTTCACTGTTGATGACGCGCGAAGAATGGCGGCGCAGCTGGAAGCCCTGGCTGCGCGGTACGGCGATCGGCTTCCCCATGGGGGTAATCCCGGCCGGTGGGTCCGAGCTGCCCACGTTGATGTCCTACGCCGCCGAGCGCCGCCTCTCGAGCCACCAGGACGAGTGGGGCCGCGGCGCGATCGAGGGAGTCGCGGGGCCGGAGGCGGCGAACAACGCCGCGGCGGCCGGCACGCTGGTGCCGCTGCTCACGCTTGGCCTCCCCACATCGGCGACCGCGGCCATGCTGCTCGCGGCATTCCAGCAGTACGGCCTCAAGCCGGGACCGCTGCTCTTCAGCGATGAACCGTCGCTCGTGTGGGGGATGATCGCGAGCCTCTTTGTGGGCAACGCGCTGTTGCTCGCACTCAACCTCCCGCTCGTGGGAATCTGGGTTCGCCTGCTCCGGGTCCCGCAGCCGTACCTGCACGCGGGGATCCTGGTACTCGCATCGGTCGGCGCGTACTCGGTCCACGGCTCCGCCGCCGACCTCATTGCGCTCGCGGCGGTCGGCGTGATCGGGTTTGCGCTGCGGCTGCGCGACTTTCCGCTCGCACCGGTCGTGATCGGCCTGTTGCTCGGCCCGATGGCTGAGTTGCAGCTCACGCGCGCGCTGGCCGTCGGTGACGGCGGCTGGCGGTCCGTGCTTGGGCGGCCCGGCGCCGCGACGATCCTCACGCTTGGCCTGCTGGTCGCGGTGGCGCCCGCAGCAGTGAATGCACTCCGGCGCGCGCCGGAGCAGGAACGCTCCCCTACCCGACCCTGAACAACTCCAGCGCCCGCTCGTAGCGGCGCCGCAGCATCGCGTGCAGCGGCGCGTTCTCCTTCGAGCGAAGCTCGGGATCCGCCGTGAGCATGCGATCGGCCTGCTCGCGCGCGATTTCATTGAGCGCGATATCCCGGAACGGATCGGCGACGCGGAACGTCGGCTCGCCGTGCTGCTTCTGACCGAACAGGTCGCCCATCCCGCGCAGCCGCAGGTCGGCCTCGGCGACCTTGAACCCATCCTGCGACTCGACGACCACCCGCAGCCGGTCCTCGGACTCGGGCGACACGTCGCCGAGCAGGATGCAAAAGCTCTCCTCCGAGCCACGCCCGACGCGCCCGCGGAGTTGGTGCAGCTGACTGAGGCCGAATCGCTCCGGATGCTCGACCACCATCACGGTCGCGTTGGGGACATCAATGCCGACCTCGATCACCGTCGTGCTCACCAGCACGTCCACTTCCCCGTCGCGGAAACGGCGCATGATGTCGTCGCGCGCGTCGGTGTCCATACGGCCATGGAGCAGTTCAACCTTCCTGTTCGCAAACGCGCCGGCGCGGAGTTCGTCGCAGGCCTGCGTCGCGGCCTTGAGCGCGACCTTGTCGCTCTCGTCAATCAGCGGGAACACGAAGTAGGCCTGCCGTCCCTTGTCGATCTGCTGGTTGACGAACGCGTGCACCTTCTCGCGCGCCTTCGCCGGGCGCCGCACGGTCGTCACCGGCTGGCGGCCGGGCGGGAGTTCATCGAGGATGCTGACATCGAGGTCGCCGTACACCGTGAGTGCCAGCGAGCGCGGTATCGGGGTCGCGCTCATGAGCAGCACGTCGGGGCGTTCGCCCTTCCGGCCGAGTGCGAGCCGCTGCTCGACGCCGAACCGATGTTGCTCATCCACGATCACCAGACCGAGCCGCCCGAACGACGTGCCCTCCTGCACCAGTGCGTGGGTGCCGACCACCAGGAGCGGTTCCTGCGACGCGAGGTGCTTGTTCGCCGTCGCCCGTGCCCGCGTGGACATCGAGCCGGACACGAACACGGGCGTGATGCCGAGCGGCTGGAGCAGCGCGGCGAAGGTGCGTGCGTGCTGCTCCGCGAGGAGTTCCGTCGGCGCCATGACCGCCGCCTGAAAACCGTTCTCCATCGCGAGCAGGGCGGCGAACAACGCGACGACCGTCTTCCCGCTGCCGACGTCGCCCTGCAGCAACCGATGCATGCGCTCGTCGCTGGTCATGTCCCGCACGATCTCGCGCGTGACCTTCACCTGCGCGGCCGTGAGGTCGAACGGAAGCTTCGCCTTGAGCTTGCTCGTCAGGTCGCGGCGATTGACGAACCGGATGCCCGACCGCGCGGCGCGCGCGAGCGTCTTCGCGCGCCGATGGAGGATGTTGACGAACAGGAGCTCCTCGAAGGCGAGTCGCGAGCGTCCCTGCATCGCCTCGGCGAGCGTGGCCGGCCGATGCATCATCCGGAGCGCGTCGCGCAGCGGTGGCAGCTTCGCGGCCTCGAGTGCGGGCGGCGGGAGGTATTCGTTGACCAGCGGCAACAGCTGGTCGAGGTGCCGGTCAATCAGCGCGCGGAGTTGCTTGAACGAGAGGCCTTCCGTCGCCGGGTACACGGCGAGCACGCGCCCCTTGGCTTCGTCGCCGGGATCGGCTCCGAAGTTGATCGTCTCGCGCGGCGCGAACTGGCGGCCGTGGAAGAACCGCGCCGAGCCGGCGAGCAGCATCAGGTCACCCACGGCGATGCTGCGATCGAGGAACGGCTGTCCCGGCCACGCACATTCGATTATCCCGGACTCGTCCTTCACGACAGCCTGGAAGACGCGCAGGCCGCGGCGCGTGGGGAACACGCCTTTCGAGATCACCCGACCCAGGATGGTCGCGTCCTCACCGATCTTCACGCGCTTGATCGGTGAGATCGTGCTGGCATCCTCGTAGCGGTGCGGCACGTGCATGAGGAGGTCGCGCACGGTGAACACGCCGAGTCGGCGGAGTGCATCGGCCCGCCCGGGCCCCACCCCCGTGAGGTACATCGCCTGCATGTCGAGCGTCCGCTGCGAGAGCCGCGCGGAGACGCCCTTGCCGCCGTCACGCACTGAACAGCCCGTCCGCGAACGCGCGCGCATCGAACGGCTCGAGGTCGGCGGCGCCCTCGCCGATCCCCACGAATCGCACGGGGACGCCGATCGCTTCGCGCACCGCCACCACGACACCGCCTTTCGCCGTGCCGTCCAGCTTGTTGAGGACGAGCCCGGTGAGCGGTACTGAGGCCGCGAACGTCCGCGCCTGCGCCACCGCGTTCTGCCCGATGGTCGCATCCAGCACCAGCAGCGCCTCGTGCGGCGCGCCGGGGAGGCGCTTGGCGATCACGCGCACCACCTTGCGCAGCTCTTCCATGAGTGCGTCGCTCGTGTGCAAGCGGCCGGCAGTGTCGATCAACGCGATATCCGCGCCGCGGGCAACGGCAGCGTCAATCGCCGCCCACGCAATCGCGCCCGGATCAGCACCCGGCGATGCACCGACGAACTCCGCGCCGGATCGCTCCGCCCAGACCCGCAGCTGGTCGATCGCACCGGCACGAAACGTGTCGCCCGCGGCGACGAGGACCTTCTTGCCTTCGTTCTTGAGGCGCGCGGCGAGCTTGCCGATGAATGTCGTCTTGCCGGCGCCGTTGACGCCGAGCACGAGGACAACGGTGGGGCCGTCAGATGCACGGGCCAAGGCGCCTCCGCCCGCCGGGTGCGAGACCGCTTCGGCGACTGCCTCTGCGAGGGCGCGTTCAAAGTCTTCGCCGGTCTTCACTTCCCCGCGTTCGCCGCGGCGCCGCACGGCATCCACGAGCCGCTCCGTGACCGACACCCCGAAATCGGACGCAAGCAGGAGTTCCTCGAGTTGCTCGAGCGAGCGACGGTCCACGCCGCCCTTCGCGATGACCTTGACGTCGGTCAGCGCGAGGCGCTTGAGGCGGGACCAGAATCCGGGCTTGTTCACGAGATGCGGGGACGGCGCTGCGCCCTTGGCCTGCGTGCCGGCGGCTACCTGAGACCGATCTTCCGGCGGAGAATCCATTCCGCACAGAGCGCCGCGAGCGCCAGCGCGGCGAGCCACCATGCCGTGCGGGCACCGGGTGCGCGACCCGCGGGGATCCCCGAGCCGATCGAGCCCGAGCGCACGGAAGGGCGGCGCGGCACCCACTCACGCGATTCATTAACCGCGAGCAGCCCCTCGGTCGCCCCGATACGCGTCTGGTAGACGCCGGGCGCGAGCGGCGCCGTCTCGGCGATCGCGCCGTTGGCGAAATCGAGGCGCAGCGTGTCGGTTGACGCCGCCCCCGCACCGCCCCGACGGCGAATCGTCACCGTGGCACTCGAGTCCTTCGCTCCGCCGCGGCGCCAAAGCACGGGCTCACCCACGCGAACCGAGACGGCTACCGGGCGCGGCCCGCGCTGATCGCTGGTCTCGCCCGCGAGCCAATCGAACACCGACCCCCACATGGCCGTGTAAGCCTCGGCAGTCCGGCCGCCGCGGAACTTCCACCGCCACATGCCGGCAGCCGGCACAACGACCGTGCGCGTCGTCGTCCCCATTCCGGCGATCACGCGCCGCTCGTCGAGCCGCCGGCCGCGGCGCGCGGCCAATGCCGTCCACTCGGCGTCGCGCGGCGGGTCACCGACCTCGACCGGTGGGAGCGAATCCCAGGGCAGCGCGCTCAGTGCCGTCATCAATGGCGAAGCCGGTGCGGTCGTCGTGTAGTACTCGTCGCCACGAGCGACCGGCGGCACAATGAGCCCGAGCGAGCCCTTCGCGTAGAGGCGGGGCGCCCCGAACACCGCCGAGTCGCCGTGGATCACGACGATAGACGCCTCGGTCGCAGAACGGCGGATCTCATCCTCACTGACCGCGGCAAGCGTGCCTTCGACGCGCCAAATACCGGGCGCGACGCGGAAATAGCCGCGCGTTGGCAGCGCCAGCGTCCCACGGAGTACATCGAGGGCGTAGCGGGCGTCGAAGTCAGGGGCGGTCGAGATGAAGACCGCCGATGCGCCTTCAGCGACATCGAGCACGGCACGAAGCGTGTCGTTGCGGGCGAGGCCGTCGCCGGTGGATGAGATCGCGGCCTGCACCAGGCGCGGCCCGGCCACGGAACCGGCGGATACTCGCCAGCGGATTTCCCGTTCGGTGTACGGTGCGATCGAGTCGAACGACGTGCTGGCGACCACGGCGCCGTCGAGCGAGAGGACCGCGGTGCCACCGCCGGCCCCCGCCCCACCGGCCGCGATCACCGCGGCGTAGTCGGCCGAGTCGCCGGTGACGACGCCGGCAGGACCGTTGAGCGCCGCAAGGCCGGCGTCGCGCTTGGGGGCGGCGTCCACGAGCACGATTGACGACCCGCCGGGGAGCTCTTCGAGGCGCTCAGAATCGTCCAGGCGGCCATCGGTGACCACGACGACGGCCCGTCCGGTGCCGAGGGCTCGCTCGACCAGCGGCGCGGCCCGGGAAGCCCCGTCCGTGGGGGATTCAGGGACCTCGCCCGCCCGGACGCTGTCGCCGAGGAGGAGGAGACTGTCGCCTCCGACCGAGTCCACGGCGGCGAGGGCCCGGCGCCAGAGCGCGGTGTCGTTGGATGCCAGCCAGCTTGAGGAGACGTCGAGCACCGCGTGGGGCGCGGCGGTGCGAGACCAGCCTACCCGGGCATTGAGGAACAGGGCGGCGATGATGACGAGGGCAATCGCCCGGATGGCCTGGAGGTACCGGAACTTGGAGGCGCCGCCCCAGCGGTACTGGGCGATGGATGCTGTGGTTCCGAGGAGAAGAGAGACGGCCCAGGCGAGCATCGGTGGAAGATACCGTCGGGGGATTGGAACTGCTTTAGCAGGGAAAAGACGGAAACGACGGATAACTACAGATACGGCAACGGCACTTCTTGGGAACGGCGACGGCAACTGCAACGGCAACTGCAACTACAACTGCAACTACAACTGCAACTACGCCCGCTCCGCAAATGACAACGGCGGCGCCCCCTCTCGGAGCCGCCGCCGTCGTTGCTGTTGTAGTTACCCCGGTAGTGCTGTTGTCGTATCCGCCGTTATCCGCCTGTTCCGCCGTTTCCCTGCGCAGGCAGTAAGAGCAGAGGCATCACTCAATCCATCTGTCTCCGAATAAAGGTCGGAATCTCCAAGTCATCGAGGTCAGGCGCCTTCCGCTCGACGGGCTGGGGCGTCGCCCGGCGCATGGCCGGCATCGCGCTGCCCGCGGGAGCCCCGGGGAACGCACTGCCGATCACGGGCCGCGGCCGCATCCCACCATCGATCGGGATCACCGGCGTGCCGTTCGCCGTGGCGCGAGCTGGCGACGAGCCCACCTGACGCGTTGGCGCAGCTGCCTGCGCACCCTTGCCGAACCCGGTCGCAACGACCGTAACGCGAATCTCGCCCTGCATGGACGGTTCCTGCACCGCCCCGACGCTGACCTCGGCTTCGTCGCCCGCGGCATCATGAATCACCGTGGCGATCTGCGTGACTTCGCCCAGCGTAAGGTCCGGGCCGCCCGTCACGTTGATCAGCACGCCGGTCGCGCCGGCGATCTGCACGTTGTCGAGCAGCGGGCTGGAAATCGCCTCGCGAGCCGCCGTCATCGCACGGTCCTCGCCACGTCCGATCCCCGTGCCCATCAGCGCCGCGCCGCCGTCCTTCATGACGGTGCGCACGTCGGCGTAGTCCACGTTGATCATCCCGATTCCCGAGATGATGTTCGAGATGCCGCTGGTCGCGTGGAGCAGAACCTCGTCGGCCTTCTTGAGCGCGTCCTGGAACGGGATCCCCTTCCCGACCACCGTCAGGAGCCGCTCGTTGGGCACGACGATCATCGTGTCCACGTGCTTGCTCATCTCGGCGATCCCCTCGTCGGCCTGGCGCATGCGCTTCCGGCCTTCGAACAGGAACGGCTTGGTGACGATGCCGACCGTGAGGGCGCCCGCTTCGCGCGCGAGTTCACAGATGATCGGGGCAGCGCCGGTTCCCGTGCCGCCGCCCATGCCGCAGGTCACGAAGACGAGATCCGCTCCGGAGAGCACCTTGCCCACGTCTTCGCGGTTCTCCTCGATCGCCTGGCGCCCGATTTCCGGGCGGGCGCCGGCGCCAAGGCCGCGCGTCAGCTTCTTGCCGATCTGGATCTTGACGTCCGACTTCGAGTTCAGGAGCGCTTGGGCATCGGTGTTCACCGAGATGAACTCGACACCGCTGAGGCTTTCGTCGATCATCCGGTTGACGGCGTTTCCGCCGCCGCCACCGACACCGACGACCTTCATGCGGGCGTTCTGGCTAGGCGCTTCTTCGAACTCGAAAATGCTCATCGTGCCGTGGAGTGCTGATGTGGGGAGCGAAATGATAGTGGACTGGGAACTTCAGCGACAGCGACACTTGCGTTTCGACCATCTGGACCGCGTTCACGCTGCTGCGCGACCGGTTGACGCGACGCGCCTCACGGTGTAGGGACGAGCAACGGCGAGGAAAGGCAAAGGGGGCCTGGCGCCCAGACAATCCACAGCGGCGCGGCCCGAAATACGGATGTGATATCGCAGCTACTACGTCGGGTGACGTATGGGGCGGACGGCCGGCGTGGGGCATCCTGCACATGACACCCACCCAGGAGGCCAACATGACCGTTCCGCGCATTCGCCCCAGCCGAGTGCCCTCGGCAGCTCGACGTGTGCGACCGCTTTCGCTCAGCGTGACCAGGCCAGTAGCGATCCTCGCCTTGGCCCTGAGCACATTCGCTGCCCCCGGACCCGCCGGGGCCCAACGCGCCGAGGCCGCAGGGGTTTCGCGGCAAGTCGCTGACTCCGGGCGCAAGGTTCGCGGGGGCAAGAGCGAAGAGTTGGCCGTCCTGCTGTCCATCCAGCCGTGGGTGCCGTTCCCCGGTTTCGGCCTCGGGTCATACTACGCCGGGAACCCTCGCCGAGGACTGCTCCACACAGGCATCGCATTTGGTTCGGCGGCTGCCGCAGTCGGCGGCGGGTTTGCCGATGACGGGGGACTGGTCACCGTCGGCTTCTTGGGCTTTGTTGGCAACTGGATCGCGTCGTGGTTCACCGCAGCAGCCGATGCGCGCGCCCGCAACTGCAAGGTCGGCGCGCGAACGGAGGGGTGCCCTCGCGACCGCGTAACTGCTCCGGCGGCATCAGCGGGAGTGTCCCGCGCCCCGGCGCCACCTCCCGACTCCGCCCGCCCCTAGAAGAAGTCCTGCAGCCAGGTCTTCGCCCGCTGGACGATCTTGTCCACGCTGGGCGCGGCGGTTGCCATGCTGATCCGCTTCCCCTTCGAGGTGGCGCCGAGCGCTACCCGGTGGGCTCCGTATTGCACGAGGCCGACGACGGTCGCGAACCGGGCCTGGGCCACGTTGTCGGCCAGCCCACCCAGGAACTCACCGGGCACACCGATCCGCGCGCCCGTGCCGAACACGTCGCTCGCCAGCTCGGCCGTGCCAGGCTGGGCCGCCGCGCCGCCGGTCACCACCACGCCCGCGGCGAGTTTCTTGATGTACCCGGCCTTCTCGACCTCGCGGACGACCATCTCGAACACTTCCGACGTGCGCTGGTGCATGATGTGCGCCAGCAGCTCGCGCGGAATCTGCCGCTCGCCCTGCGCCACCGTGCTCGGCAGCTGGATCACATCCGCCCGGTCCACCATGGGCTCATAGACGCAGCCGTATTGCTCCTTCAGTCGCTCGGCATCGGCTTGCGTCACCCCAAGACCGTGCACGATGTCGCTCGTCACGTTCATGCCGCCCAGCCCGATCGTGCCGAGGTGGCGGATCTTGCCTTCGTGGAACACCGCCACGTCCGTGGTGCCGGCACCCATCTCCACGAGGCAGACACCGAGTTCCTTCTCGTCGTCCGTGAGCACGGCCAGCGCCGAGGCGAGCGGCTCGAGCACCAACTCGCCCACCTTGTAGCCAGCCCGCTCGACCGCCTTCCGCAGGTTCATCGCCGGGCTCGAACCGATCGTCACGAGGTACATCTCGGTCTCGAGCCGCGTGCCGATCATCCCCACCGGGTCGCGCACGCCGATGTTCTTGTCCACGGAGTATTCCTGCGGGATCGCGTGGATGAGCTCGCGGTCCTGCGGGATGGGCTGCGCGCGCGCCACGCCGTGCGCACGCTCGACATCCGCACGCGAAATTTCCGCGGCGGTGACCGACGCGATCCCTTTCGAGGTCATCGCCTCGACGTGCTCGCCCGCGATCCCGGAATACACGGTGAGCACCTTCGCGCCGGCCATCC
>Ga0194131_10002455_pt1 | contig 30404 bp, 28 predicted proteins | sample TA2KigO120mmetaG_FD_148631 | JGI IMG/M metagenome (GOLD analysis project Ga0194131, IMG submission 148631) | Freshwater microbial communities from Lake Tanganyika, Tanzania - TA2015053 Kigoma Offshore 120m | ecosystem: Environmental > Aquatic > Freshwater > Lake | place: Tanzania: Lake...
TTTACTACAACGGAGGCCAGTACGAATTGATTTATCCCCGATTGGCCGGCTGCCGGGGGATCCCCAACAAGCCCGCTACGGGGAAATAGCATCCCTCTCCCCCACCCAACTCGCCTCACCGTGCCCCTACCCCCATCCACAACCTATCCTCGTGCTTTGGCTTCGTTTTGTAAATTAATTCAGGTTTTGTAAGCACTTGATCAGCTGATTGGCTGAGCGCCTGTGGTGGCGATCGGCATTGCGAACATCTCGCTCGGCTTCTCGCTTGGCGTTCCCCACCTCTTTGGTCGCGGGGGTTCTCAAAAACTTAGCCATCTCTTTATCGAGCTTTTCGTCAAAGATAGGTTTTTTGCTCTCACTTGCTTGATCTAGAACGCCTGCGACATAAACATCGGTGAGCGCACCGATCGGGGTCTCATACTGGAGTGAATCGCCCCGGATTTCGCGGAGGCTGGTTGGTTTTAATCATTCGACTGTTGAGCATTCCTGCTGACTACGTTCGTATAGTGCCTCAAACTCTGCGGGCGGGATGTGGCCGATGGGGCCAAGGAGTCTTTGTTGGTTAAACCAGTGCACCCAATTGAGGGTCTCCCACTCCAGTGCCTCGACTGTCTTCCAGGGGCCTTTCTTGCGCACCACCTCCGCCTTGTAAAGACCGTTGATGGTCTCGGCAAGCGCGTTGTCATAACTGTCGCCGGTGCTGCCCACAGAGGGCTCGACTCCCGCCTTCAAGAGCCTCTCGCTTGGAACTATTTAGAGCACTGCATTTTCTTTCCGTAATTTTGAAGTAATCACATAGCGATAAACGTCTGTATGTTTGACCCTTAGAAAATAAAAAAAGTTTTAATTAATGAGGCTACTGCTTTGTCCACCGACAATTGAGCTGTGTTTAACACAAAATCGGATCCATCAGGTTTTTCATACGGCGAATCAATTCCAGTGAAGTTTTTAATCTCTCCCCGCCTTGCCTTGGCGTAAAGCCCCTTGGGGTCTCGTTGTTCGGCAACTTCAAGCGAGGTATCCACAAACACCTCAATAAACTCAGCCTCTTTAAAGAGACCGCGCGCCATCGCCCGATCGGCTCTAAACGGAGAGATGAAGGTGGCCAACACGATTAAGCCCGCGTCCACCATGAGTTTGGCAACCTCAGCAACCCTTCGAATGTTTTCCACCCGATCGGTCTCGGTAAAACCAAGATCACGGTTTAACCCATGGCGCACGTTGTCTCCATCTAGGATGTAGGTGTGCTTACCCATGGCGTGCAGCTTTTGCTCAAAGGCGTTCGCTATCGTGCTTTTGCCCGATCCCGATAAGCCGGTAAACCAAAATACTTTAGGTGTCTGATGTTTAGCAGCGGCTCTTGCCTCTTTATTGATCGCAAAGGCCTGGGGAACGATATTCTTTGAGCGCCTTAAGGCAAAGTCGATCATGCCTGCGGCCACTGTATTGTTCGTCAACCGGTCAATCAGAATAAAGCTTCCCGTAGTCTTATTGCTCTCATAGGCATCAAAGACTAGTGGCTGATCGGTGGAGAGATTGCAAGTCGCAACGGAGTTAAGCGTAAGCTTTTCAGCAGCTAATTTTTCTAGCGTATTGACATTCAGTTGGTGCTTAATTTTAGTCACCGTTGCATTAACGGTTCGGGTGCCGCACTTAAGCCAAAAGATTCGCCCGGGGTGCATGGGGTCATCCACCATCCAGACAAGGTTTGCCTCAAACTGATCCGATACCTCGGGGGGCGATTTGGGGTCACAGAGCACGTCACCTCTAGAGATATCCACCTCATCTGTAAGGGTGACGGTAACAGCCTCACCCGCGGTGGCTTTAGTTAGAAACTCTTGATAAAAAAGAATGTCTTTTACCCGTGATTCCCGGCCTGATGGCATCACACGGATCGCATCACCCTTTTTGAGCGATCCCGATGCAATTGTTCCCGCAAAGCCTCTAAAGTCGAGATTGGGGCGGTTCACCCACTGAACGGGTAGCCGCAATGGTTTCTGGCTAGCTGAGGCCATGTCAATGGCGACCGTCTCAAGATAGCCCATGAGTGTTGGACCGGTGTACCACCCTGTATTAATGCTCGGGCCCGCGATGTTATCGCCCTCTAGCGCACTCATGGGGATGGCTGTGAACTTCTTAATTCCCAGTAATGCGGCAAAGGATCGATAGTCTTCAACAATTTTGTCGAACACCTCGCGCTGATAGCCCATGAGGTCCATCTTATTAACCGCTAAGACGATCTCTTTAATGCCTACGAGGTTCACAAGCGTCGTGTGGCGCTTGGTCTGAGTTAGCACACCTTTTCTGGCATCAATCAAAACGACGGCTAAATCAGCGGTCGATGCGCCTGTGACCATATTGCGGGTGTACTGCTCATGCCCCGGGGTGTCGGCCACAATGAACTTACGCTGATCAGTGGAAAAAAACCGATACGCCACATCAATGGTGATGCCCTGTTCGCGCTCGGCAGCTAGCCCATCAACCAAGAGTGCAAAATCTAGGCGATCGCCTTGGGTTCCGAATTTAGAGCTCTCTGCTTTTAGTGTTTGAAGGTGATCTTCAAAGATCATCTTGGATTCATAGAGTAGGCGGCCGATCAACGTACTTTTACCATCACCCACGCTTCCGCAGGTGATAAACCGAAGCAGGCTCTTGGTCTCGTGGCTCATCAAATAGGCATGGATATCTTTTTCAATAAGATCTGAGACGTGCGCCATCAGAAGTACCCCTCTTGCTTTTTCTTTTCCATGCTGGCGGCGGAGTCGTGATCAATCACCCGGCCCTGGCGCTCGCTCGTCTTGGTAAGCAGCATCTCTTGGATGATGTCTTCTAAACTCGTGGCAGTTGATTCAACCGCTCCAGTGAGCGGATAGCAGCCGAGCGTCCTGAATCGTACGCTTTTCATCATCGGCACCTCACCGGGGGCTAGCGGCATTCGGTCATCGTCCACCATGATTAAGGTGCCATCGCGGTTTACGACGGGTCGTGTGGCGCTGAAGTAAAGCGCAACAATCGGAATATTTTCTAAATAGATGTATTGCCAGATATCGAGTTCCGTCCAGTTAGAGATCGGAAACACTCGGATGCTCTCACCCTTATGTTTTTTGGCGTTATATAGATTCCAAAGTTCAGGACGCTGGTTTTTGGGATCCCAGCGGTGGTCTTTGGTCCGAAATGAAAAGACGCGCTCCTTGGCACGGGATTTTTCTTCATCGCGCCTACCACCACCAAAGGCAACATCAAAGCCATGAATATCCAAGGCCTGCCTTAAGGCTACCGTTTTCATGATGTCAGTATGGATTTGGCTACCGTGGGTAAAGGGGTTGATACCTTGCGCAAGCCCCTCTTCATTGGTGTGAATAAGGAGCTTGAAGTCATGCTCTTTTTGCATCTGGGCACGAAATCGATACATGTCTTGGAATTTCCAAGTGGTATCGACATGCAGTAGTGGAAAAGGAATCTTGGCTGGATAAAAAGCCTTCACCGCCAAATGCAGCATCACGGCCGAGTCTTTGCCGATGGAGTAAAGCATCACGGGGTTTTCAGCTTCGGCCACTACCTCACGCATGATGTGAATGGCTTCAGCTTCGAGGCGCTCAAGATGGGTGAGCCTTGAAGAAGCGTTTTTTTTAATGTTTGATGCTGGCGCTGGTGGCGTTAGCGGTGTTGGCGTGATCCCAGCCTTGGGCGTGCGGCTCAAGCTTGCGGCATTACTTTTAAGCTGAAAGTGGGGGTGTCTTGCTAGCCACTCTGCTAATTTCGGGGTGTATCTGAGTCCCGCAAATTCAAGATTGATCACCAACCCCTTAGGAAAATGATTTTCCAGCGCCTGAAAAAGGGCGCAATACGCCTCATCGGTCAGAGGGAGCGCACTTGGCATGACGAACACTTCACCTCGCGGACCTCTTGTCCAAAATAAAACCGAGTTCTCACCCGACGGGAGAGTGCCTGCGCAAAGAGGGCTATCCGGTGGGGGCAAATTCCAATCGATAAGTCTGCGCATAGCAGCCCGCTCATCTGTTTGCTCAGCGGTTTTTTTGCTTATCCATTCGGCAAGATCCGAGGCAGAAAAAACGGGACCAAAGCCCTTGCCTGGTAGACGCTCGCCTAGAAACGCCGAGCGAAGCGCCTTTGAGCCCTCTGCTGCGAAGCGGCTGCCGCTCTTGGGCCTACCGCGCCTTCGGGACTCAATCGCTTCCCATCCGCCATCCTCGTAGGCTCGAACTAGAGTTGCCACAGTTGGAGCAGAAAGCCCGGTCTCCTTGGCCACCTCTAGTAGGGTGGCACCAGCAAGCCGAAGTGATATGGCCTTCTTTTTGACCTCGATATCGGATTTGGATTCGGAACTCATGCCGAAAGGATACAAAATTATTACTTTTTGTCAATAAATTATTAAAAAATTTAATAATTTATTGATCAAAATAGGTTCAACGAGTATTTTTTCCAGCTCCGAAAGCGGGGAGCGGGGGGGGGTAACCCAGGACCTCAACTCCCGGGGGGCGGATTAATATAACCTTCTGGCTGTATCTTGAAGTCTGGGTGCCCATCCAAGCTGGCCGGGGTGGGTGGAGTTCATCTCGGCCTAGATAGACGGAGTTGGAGATTCAGAGATCTAGTCTTTCGAGTTGAATTCTTGATTTGCTGATGTATCGGATGACCGTATCCGGTTTTTCCCAGCCCCCTAACACCATGAGCTGGGGGAGGCTAATGCCTTTATTGGTCCAGTCTTGTGCTGCGCCAACTCGCAAAGAGTCTCAATATCGCTGGTGCGAGCAGCGATCTCCCTGGAATCCAGAATGCTCTTCATAATCGTTTTCGTCTCACCCTGCGATAGTTACCGAAAAATGGCCACAGAAATCCGTTAGCCGCAAGATACCTACCGATAAACCAGTACCAAAGAAAGAGCCGCCAACGGAACGGCAGTCCACCGTCCAGCAAAAACCTGCGAGTAAACAAGCGAACTGCACTGGGAATGCCAGCGGGTGCCTCATACTGACAATTCACATCGACGCTTGGAAGAACCGATTCATTTTTAATTGCGCTGATTAACCGGTTCGCCGCTGCGCTCCGCATGGCGATCAAAGCGATGAAAGTCGAGTCATCAGCGAACCGCTCTTTTTGTGCATTAGCATAGGTCTCATCGTAAGACGCCTTACCGATTCGATAGTGAAGATGCTCGAAAATCAACTCTTCGCAATAGCGAATCCGATCAAATCCGGCACGCTGTAGTCTCTTGAATATATCGAAAAGATGACTGTCGATAAAGGCTCTTCGATATACAGACGGATAGGGATTAGAGAGAAGTTCACAGGTGCGGCGCGATATTATTGGGAAAGTGCAGAACCGGTCTTTTTTGAAAAGATCATTTGCATAACCGAGATAGATCCGATCTTCAAACTCAGCGTTCATCTCGCGAATACGATCATCCCAGCCTGGAGAGTGGATCACCATATCGTCGTTAGCAAGAATAACCACATCGCCCCGTGCTTTTTTTAGGCAAGCACTGTTGTATCCGCCCATAGTCAGCGCGGGACCAATAATTCGAACGACGCGAAAGTCCTTGCTATCTAGCTCATGGCTGCCTGCATCATCTACGTCGATGTACAGGACCACCTCGACTTGGTTCAGATTAGATGTCGTCTCGGTAATGCTTGAGAAAAGTCGATTGACGAGTGTTGAACGCCCACGTGTGGGTAATAGTATCGAGATCAAAGGAGCCATTATTGGTGACTAGATTGCCAGCGCCAGACGTCTGCGCACATTTGATTGAGATCACGCTTGGCCGTCCATCCTAGCAATACTTCTGCCAGAGTTGGATCGGCCCAACATTGAGCAATATCACCGCCACGACGCACAGACATCTTGTAAGGAATAGTGCACCCGCTGACATTCTCGAAAGTCTTGACTATCTCCGGCACGGAATAATCCTTACCAGTACCTAAGGTTGTTCCGATTTCTTCTCGAAAATTTTAGAGGCAAATTTAATAAGTGCCAGGAAGGTGATTGCCGCTGATATGACGAGAATGCCTTTGACGATTTCGTTTACACCGGCTTGATGCACCACAAAGGTCCGCAACGAATCGCCGATGTAGGAAACCGCGATTGACGGGGGAAGCAAGAAAATAAAGGTTGCCCAGAGAAATCCCCGGTTTGACAGAGAAGTCAGCCCCAGCAGATAGTTCAGCGGCCCGGTCGGAATAATCGGATTGATTCGCGCAAAAGCGACTAATTTCCAACCATTACGATTAAACTCCTTCTGGACTGTGGCTACCCATTTGTTGTTAAACTTTTCTGCTAGCGGCTGACCGATCAACCAGCGCGAGGCTAGAAACGATATCCAACCGCCAAGAGTAACCCCTATCGTGGAGTAAATTCCGCCGATCACGCCGCCCCAGAAAAAACCTGCCGCTAAATTCAATGGTAGCGAAGGCACGGCCGCAATAACTGAGGTGGCATAAACCAGCACGAAAAGCACTACTGCCCCGATTGGGTACTGCGCACGGTACTGCTCGATAATTGAGGGATCAAGTGCGCCACTGCGATAATAATTCCACGTCCAGATTATAAAGAACGTAAGCGCCAATAGCAAAACAATCCGCTTAGGTCCAATGTACCGCCGGATACCTTGTTTCTTTCTTAACGATCTTAAAATGAAAGTCATGCAGACGTCCGGATAACGGTTTGTAAAAATTTTGGAAGTGCTTGACGCTATTTGAACATCGTACGCATAGCTTTCATCGCTTCAGGCGAATGAGCCATTTTTTGAATGTTCGCATGGGTTGCGTGATCCGCCATGAAATAGATTGCTCATAGGCTTCGATACGCTGGTTCTGGTCCGCCAAGCGCTCCCTCGCCTCAGCCAACTCCGAATCCAGCGTCTTGTTAGTCTCCTGAAGATTCACCACACGTTGTCTCTCGTCCGCCAAGCGCTCCCTCGCCTCAGCCAACTCCGAATCCAGCGTCTTGTTAGTCTCCTGAAGATTCACCACACGTTGTCTCTCGTCCGCCAAGCGCTCCCTCGCCTCAGCCAACTCCGAATCCAGCGTCTTGTTAGTCTCCTGAAGATTCACCACACGTTGTCTCTCGTCCGCCAAGCACTCCCTCGCCTCAGCCAACTCCGAGACATTAGCGGGCCAAGTCGCTTTATTGCCAATAAAAGCCAACCTTTTGACTAAAATCTTGCATTTATCGGGAGATTGCTCGGAAAATTTCTGAGATGCTAATAACTTTAGCGAATCGAAGATCTGGGCCGTCCGCGCCGGCAACTCGCCAGAGAACTCCGTTCGATTAAACTGTAAATCCAAAAATGATCGATTCAAGTTTGATCCGATAAGTTTTTCAAGCTCGACTTGCTTGTTTTGAGAAAAAAGATCGAGGTAATTTACAAAATAGACTTCAACTCCTCGGGAACGCAGCCTAAGCACTTGAAGATAAATAGCTTCCCACATTGCATATAGATCGCATACTCGAATATTTAATTTGATCAGATAATTTGACTGAAGTTCTTTAAGAATACTCGCGATGACGATTCCAGGATGGCGGAAAACACAGATCGCAACGGTCTCTGGAGATGCCTCTAACCACAGAGGTAATGTGTAAGAAAATCGCGGATCTTTGAAACAAAAAGGAGTTTTATCAACAAGCGACGCTATCTCCGTCCTATCGGCGTCTGAGACTACAATTTGGATATCGTCAGGGAAATGCGCCAACCAGTATTGTGAGTCGCCGAATAACGAGTCAAAAATTTTAATTTTTTCAAGACCAAATTTATCGAGTAATGAGGACCGAAGTATTCGCTCGTTGAGTAAATTAATTTTCCAATCTTCAAAAAAACCTTTGGGATTCGAATCCTTTGCGGGAATAAGTGAATTACCTTGAAAATAACCGCAATTGGAAAACATACCAGCCACCATGCTGGTTCCGCTACGGCCTGAGCCACAAATTAGAACATTTTTCATAAAAATTCTTTGCTAGCTTGTAGTCCGACGAATTACAGAAATTTTATTAATCTGATAAATCTCTTTGTAGAGTCCTGATTCAATGAGTTCATTTATCAAAATTTGCGGACTAAGATTTGTGTCGATCGCATCGTCCAACACGACAAGAGCATCAAAAAAAGTCTGGGTTCTCAACATTCAAAATCGCGCTTCACGCCGCTATATCGATGATCGCCATCAATCCACAGCAACGATATTTTTTCGATAGCGTCGTTTAATATCATCTCACTGCTTAGATTAATCAAACGAATTATTTCAGCGCAACCGTTATCTAGCATCGCCCCAAAAAATATCCCTCTGTCTTTCGGGCCGAATACCCCACCCAATACCCCGACAAAGTCCTGATGCGGGTCGATAGCATAGACAGGAATGTTGCTTCCATCTAAAGACCCGCGCGCAAGAAAAACCGTCGAGCGCCCCTGATATGATTCCACTTTTACAATACATCCTTGGGTTACTTGCCGCGATAAATAGTAAAAAACATAGCGCCTCTTCGAGGTATATCATTCCCTCCGTGCTTTCAAAATATCTGAAAAGATCGGGACGATCGCCATTTTTTACCGAATTACATAATTCAGGAAATTCTTGTGGCACATGATTCACCATAAACTTAGCATTAGTCTGGATAAGTGGTTATTGGTTGATATGAAGTTAACACGAACCGGGGTAAAGCTGAAGTTTGGATTGACCATTTGATGCATCAAAATATCCAAAGGCTTGATCATTTTTGACTGGAGAAACTTTCAACATCGTCATATCTATCACTCTATGCAGGCACACTGGTTCAAAATCTGACCAGACGCCACCGCCAACAAAATAGCCGCCAGCAGAAAGAGACATCTTGAATCTAAATGAAACTTCGAACAGCGTATCTTGCGAGACTTGCTCTATTGACTGATTCAGTCCGGGATAACGCTGACCTGTGACACCGACTCCACTTGGTTGGCGGATATGAATACCAAAATGGACGGATCGACAGTCCTCGAGAAATTTGCCTTTGACCACAAAAATGTATTCATTCCCCCGAACAAGGACATTGACACGTTTTCCTGCCACATCCTGAATCACGATCTCCGTGATCTCAGCACCCTGGGTTGGGTAAGTGACTGTCGTTTCGGGAATCAGCGATGGGTCGAAAAATGCAACAGCTAAATCAGATGGGCTGTGCGGCTCTGAACCCTTTGTACTTTCCGCGGTTGCCTCAACCGACTTAAGTTCTGTCGTCGCTACTCGGAACGATTTTAGCTGTGCCAGGGCTTCTACCTGTTGATCAGGGGGGGCGTAGATAAGTTTCTGGTAAGCCTGAATCGTATTTACGGGCGAATCGGAATATATCGCCTCGCCCTTATGCATCAGAATCGCTCGATCACACCAGTCGAGTATATTTTGCGCCGAGTGGGACACGAAGAGTATCGATGTTCCGTTGCCTTTTAATTTCTCCATCCGTGCAAAACATTTACGCTGAAATCTCTCGTCGCCGACAGCCAGCGCCTCATCAACAACCAAGATGTCAGGATCGATGCATGCTTGCACAGCGAAGGCTAATCGGACGTACATGCCGCTAGAGTAGGTCTTAACTGGTTGATCCATAAAATCGCCGATATCCGCAAACTCTGCGATTTCATCAAATTTCGCGTCGGTCTCAGCCCGTGTCAACCCCAGGATAGCTGCATTCATAGAGACGTTCTCGCGTCCACTGAATTCTGGATTAAACCCAGCACCGAGCTCCAGCAACGCGGCAAGCCTCCCCTTAGTTTCAACCTGACCCTCGGTCGGCGCCAGCGTTCCGCAAATCACTTGCAACAACGTGGATTTGCCAGAGCCGTTGCAGCCGACGATACCAATGGTCTCGCCTTTGCGTACATCCAACGAAACATCGCGGACGGCCCAGAACTCACGATAGAGTTGTCTCTTCGTCGCTCCGAGCATTTGACGCAACCGATGCTGAGGCTTGTCATATATGTGGAAGCTCTTGCCCACATTTCGAACGCGAATGGCGAACTCAGATGACATCGCCAAAACCTTTGCGCGTCTTTTGAAACCATAGGAATCCAAGCCAACCGACTCCCATACTAATCAACGAATAGATACCAAGCCGCCCCCATGCAGGGGTATTACCGACAAGAACGACATCCCGTGTTTGCTCGATCATGAAAGTCAGCGGGTTCAGGAACAGAAAAAAGCGAATTTCCTCCGGCAAAACGGAAGCTGGATAGAAGATGGGGCTCATGAATAACAGAACAGTCATCACCAAACCGACCAACTGAGTGACATCCCGGACATAAGTGCCTAACGAGGCAAGAAACCACGATGCTCCCAGCGTAAAAATGATCAGGGGCAGTAGGACGATGGGCAAAAATAGGGCGGTCCATTCCAAGCTACCGTGAATAAGCAGTCGGGCAATCAAAAGTACCGTAACATTCAAGGCCGAATGAATGAACACCGAGCTCATTGTAACCAATGGAAGAATCTCGATCGGAAAGAGCACTTTCTTGACAAAATTTGGATTGCCGATAATCAGGAGAGGAGCCTTACTTACGCATTCGGCAAACAGAGAGTGCACGATCAGACCCGCATAAACAAAAAGGCCGAATTCCAGTTTGCTACCACTCTCCCCACCCCACCGTGTTTTGAATACGAAGCTGAAGACGAAGACGTAGATTGCCAACATGAGAATGGGAATCAGGAATGACCAGGCAATACCCATCACTGACCCGCGGTACCTGCCCACCACGTCACGCTTGGTCATTTGCCAGATGAGATGGCGGTATCTCCAGATGGTTTTGATTACGTACAAAGGATGCGTTTGGTGACTTATCGGCATGATCGGCTCTGTGTCCCACGCCCCAAGTTTGTCTGTAAGACTTCAATAACACAGAGCGGTCGCTTTACAGTAGAGAAACAACCCCTATTGATCAACCCAGCAGTTAAGCCTATCTTCTCCATTGCGATGAATTTTTCAGTGTGAATCACATACGGATCGTTTCGATTAACCGCGCTAGGCGAATCGAACATATCGACGAGGACATAATTGAACCCACGATATCGAATTTGTCCGGCTAGCGATTCCGGTTTCGAGAAATCAAGATCGCGAATAAAGTGGACTTGGATTGGCAGGCGCCTTGCTTTCGCAAGCGTGGAAAGCGCGACCGGTTCGAAGACCGGAAGCCCCTGGCGCTCGCAATTGGCATAGTCACGATAACAATAAGTGTATGCAGAAACACTACCATTCCTCACGCCAAGCTCGAGGATTCCATCGAGAACGGGAACGTTTGGATCCACGCCTGTGTAAGGTTGTCTCAGGTGGCCAGTGAGCCCTTGCAGTTTGGCTAAAGACGACACTCGGATGTTTAGCCCATTCGCGGTAGCACTCACCACCTGAGCGGTCAAAAGTGATAATAGTAAAGTAATCCGCAGGCGAGCCACCAGCCCCCCCGTTGAGAAAGCCAAGGCTACCAGTCCCGTTGCGAGCACCAGCATGGCCGGCATAATTCGTCGCATGTCACTTGTACCAGATATTGAGAGCAGTAGCAGCACCGGAGCCATCATCAGAAACGCAATAATGATGATAAGAATAGCCTGCTTACTATTTTCGTCGAGCGTCAAGTTGCGAATGCTCAAGACACCAAATACTGCCGCTATCGCCATAAGTAATAGAATCTTTGGGGAGAAACGTTGCATCAGTTCCCAAAACACCTCCCAAGGAAGAAGATCGCTGAATTTCTGGTCCGACAATTTAGCCATGGGACCAAACGACGTGTCGTAAGCCCAGAGATAGAGTGATCGTATCGTCGGCAAATGCCACGCCAACGCAAGCGTCTCTGCCACAAGGAGCAGAACAATGATCGATCGGCAATTGATAAGGCGTCTAGCCGCAACCGCATTAGTCAAACAAGAGATTCCCAGCAAACCGACCGCCGCCATGCGATTCTGCTCGGGCAGAGCCAGCAGCCATACTGCAAGGGATACGGGGACGATCTGCGTCACGAATAGGCCAATTTCCCAAACACCGACAATCTCTCGTTTCCATTCGCGCAAAATTAACGCGACAGCAGGAACAATCGACAGGAGCACCGTTTCGGCCGGCCGTAAAGCCACCATTAGCCCAAGCCAAAAGCCGCCCGCCAAAAAATGTCGAAGAGAATAATGCTTATAAGCTACCGTGGTATGAAAAAGTACACCTGCAGTCGCACCTAACCAGGTGATCTCCGAGTAAAAGACATTCGAAAAATCGACGATCCATTGCATACTGACTATCAACAAGGCACCTGCCACCGATCTTGCAGGAGACAGCATGGTTCTAAGGAGACCGTACACATATGCAGCAAGTAACCAAACCGCAGCGAACTGCGTCAGCCCAACAGCAACTAATATCTGACCATCGGAAAGAATAAAGAAAGGGACTGCCAGAGCAGGAAATGCAATTGGTCGCCACCCTCGTTCGAGATACCACCCCTTGAGCCCGGCTAACAACCCTCCGTCAAAGCGTTCGACAATTTTTTGCGCACTTAGCACAAAATCAGCGCCGTCCCAGATCGGCAAGCGCTGGTTCAAGGCATGCCACGAAAAGACCAAAACGAAAACGACCGCACCTAGGAATAACAGGCGATAAAGGCCTGGGGCGACAAGAACTATCGCACTACGGACTTGGCACAATAGTCCGAATAATCGACTCCCAATATCTTTTAGGTCCTGCTTTCGCATGGTTCCGCTATCCGCAGCGATTTTAAATTCTCCCTGCTGCTGCACGCCGTCGCTCACGTAGTGTCGAGAAGAATTTCCCGATGGCGATCAGCCGCACCGCGGTCACGCTCCGCCGTATGAATGTACGCAAACGTGGGTAGGGGGCTACCAAACGCTGGATCGCTGATATCGCCTGCCAACTGGTACTGTTTTCGATGGTAATCAGCCGCTCCCTCAGAACCGCCAATTCTGTGCGTGCCAACGGGGACATCGCTGCTTCGTTGACTTTCCCCTGACCGATCAAGTCAGCTGTCTCTCGATAAATATCAAAACACACCGGATGCACGACATCGAGTGGCGGTTGGAGCTTGGCAGCTGTTGCTTCCAAGTTTGCTACAAGATCGGTACGCTGCTTATTTACAAAGACAAAGGTGTTCTGTCGGTACCACCACTCGATGCGCTCGTCATACCACATGTCGCCACGAAGAACATCAAAGCAAGTGAACCCGTGCTTTTCGAACAAAGCTACCCAGTAGCTGGGCCAACGTTCGTTAGAATGATTAATTATGCCTTGTCCGGGTATCGCTGCCCCAAAAACAATTACATCGCTAAGATGCGAAAGATTTGACACGAAATTAGTCGAAAATTCAGCCGATAAGTGCTGAGCCACTTCTAGCGACATTGCAAGATCATATTTTTCTGTCAGGTCAAACGGTAATACCAAATCTTTACGCAAAAACTCAGACTTCTCAATCTGCATCAGACCGGCTGTCGCATCCCCACCATCGAGCCCTAGCACCCGACTAACGCCACGTAGATGGAACTGGTGCAACCATGTTCCAGTACCACATCCAACATCAACGACGGAAGAAACCCATGGAAACAATTTAAGTATGCGTGGCACCGTCGCAGACGCAGATTTTTCGGAACCAGATATCTGCGCCCCATAAAAGACTTTGTCATATAAGGCCCAGATATTATGGGCATTAGAAGGCATCGAACTCACTGTTTTCCTTTTTGAAAACAACTGAAAATTGTCATAACTGATTTGGCTCGTCGCTGATTTTAAAGTTTATCCCAGTACCGCTGGTGGATAGCGCACCTGAGTTCGACACTTTCGATCGCAATTGATCAATTTGATTGTGTGTCATGTTTAAACTCTACACTGCAAATAGATGGACTGGTGCGTGATCGTGGGTTGGTTGACGTGTAGCATATTTAGGTTGGCAAGTTGTTCGTCATCGATGTGAGAGACAGCTGTAATGGAGGTCTTGCTTGTAATAGGTGTGATCCGATGGATCTGTACATGACACAAAATGGAAGGTTTTACTTGGGTGATCGCACGTCTTTGTTTGGCTTTGTTTGAGTCGCGTTTAGATTCGCCGAGGCAGTCGGTAGCCAAATGGGGCAATCTTAATCTCCAGTCTCAATATCGTAAAGCCGCACTCAATGTTGTCAAGGGATTTTTAGCCAGAGACGATATCCTCATGGTCAAGGTCTTGTAATGACCCACTGATTTCGTGAATTTGAAGAACAGGCCGTTACGATACCCCTACAAGTCACAGCTTTTCACTCCAGAGCAACTAAAACTGACCTCCCCCCACGAACTGGACACATTAGACCTAAATAATCCGGCGGGGTTGAGATTCATAAAATTGCTTGGCAAACAGCACTAACGGGACATCATCCAGCGATGAATGCGGTCGAAAATGATTACAGTCCTGTCTCCAGGTTTCGATCTTTGTCTGGGCATCTTCGAGCAACATAAACCAGTTGGTGTTTAAGCACTCGTCTCGCAAACTGCCGTTGAAAGATTCGATAAAAGGGTTATCGGTTGGTTTGCCCGGCCTGGAAAAATCAAGCGTTACGCCGTTTTCATACGCCCACTTATCGAGTGCCAAAGAAACAAATTCCGGCCCATTGTCAGTCTGGATACGAAGCGGGTACTTGCGGCGCTCCTTTGCGATGTTTGTCAGCACACGAACCACATCGTCACCGGTCAGTGATTGGGCTACTTCGATGGCTAAACATTCTCGGGTGTGGTTGTCAACGACCGTTAATGCCCGAAACTTCCGACCATCAAATAATGCATCGGATACAAAATCCATGCTCCAACTCTGGTTCGGCCCTGTGAGTACGATTCGATCCATACGATTGGCTGCTGCCTTTCTTCTACGGGGCCGTTTAATCCTTAAATTAAGACCTTCGGCTTTATACAGCCTGTAGATACGCTTGTGATTAACCTTCCAGCCTTCGCGCCTGAGCAGGACGTAGATACGCCAAAAACCGAACCTAATCCGAGGGTTCGCAATCTCTCGCATTCGGGCACGCAGAGGCTCATCGAGAGGCTTGCCTTTGGGTCTTTGATACCAACCCGCCCGGCTTTGAAGACACACTTTGCACGCGCGCTGAATACTGATCCGATACCGATCGATGAGATGGCCGACGAGCTGCTTGCGGCTTGCCGGCCTTAGAGCTTTTTTCGAAGAACATCTTGTAACACGACCTTATCGAGACTGAGATCCGCAACCAGTTGCTTAAGCTTGCGGTTTTCTTCTTCAAGCTGGCGCAGTCGGCGTAGCTCCGAGACCCCCATGCCGCGAAACTTATTCTTCCAGGCGTAAAACGTGGCCTGGGAAATACCGACCTTGCGACAGACCTCCTCAACGGAGACTCCTGTATCAGTCTGGTGCAGTGCAAAAGCAATTTGCTCTTCCGTGAACTTCGAGCGCTTCATGGCGAACCCCTTTCTGAGGGTAGTTTCGCCGGAAATCTCTAGTTTTCAAATGTCCAAGATTTTGGGGTGAGATCAAAAGGTACTCCTACAAAAGAACTAACCAAAAACAAGTCAAACCCAATCCCAGTAATGCTCACATACAAAAACCAGCCCTCAAACTGTCGAACTCGGTGGCGCAGGTCGCTGATTTGGTCCGACTGTCAACGAATGAAGTCGACTGTCATTAGCGCAACAAGTAAGTGATTTCTCTCAGGTATCAGCCCCAATTATTCTAGTTCCCGGGAGGTCCCGATCGAATGAATTTGCCTGAATCTCAGTTACTGTGTGAAATTTGGGTGTTTTGCAAGGCCAACTTCGATAGCTGGTCAATAGGTCGGGAGCGCGTACCATGCAAAATTTCTTCCGCCAAATTCAACGTTCCCGACGAACCGGAAGTACTTCTTGGCCCCCCCGTTCTTGACGAGCTCTAACAACCGTAAAGTTGCACGGTTGTGATCAATGGCGGTATTAATCGACAAAGGTTTATCAAAAAGATCGATGAGTACATGCGTAAAACCCGCATCGCGATATGCACGAGCGAGTTTTTCATCTGGGATCCCGTCCAGATCGTTCTTGAAATGAAAAAACACGTATTTTCTGCTCTCCTGAGTTGCAGCTGTGAGCGCCATCGGTTCAACCCAGGGAATCTTCCGGGCAGAGCAGCCGGCGTCAGTGTCAAAATAGCATATCGTGTGGAAACTGATCCGTGACTCAGTGCCGTCGAACAGCTGCAGGAGCTTTCGCGCGAACATCCTGTTGACATCCGGTCCGGGCGATGGGGTCCGGTAATTGAAAATCGCCCTGAACTCGAAACCATTTGTCCCGGCGGTCAAGGGCGCGGCGACGGAGATGCCGAGTCCCACCACCAGGAGAGACGCCCACCCCGCGATCAGCGGCCACAGTGCAGTCCGACTGATGACGATAACTACAAAAACCGTCACCAGCATATAAGGAACCATAGTCCGGCGATAGTCCCCAGTTCCGGTCAAAGAATAAAAAACAATGATAAGAACAAAGGAAATAACCGAAAACACCACGAGTACGCGATGCTTTTTGAACTCTGAGAGCGCGAACTGGATTCGAGATACCACGCCAGCGACGAATAACGCGCCAAGAAGCCCATAGAGATTCTTGCCAAACGGCTGGGAAACCATCGAAAATATCTCGAGTAGCGCCTTGCCTTCAGACCTGCGATCTGTAGTCGCCGCCATAGAGCCGAAAGATGTCGTGTGAGCCCAATCGATCAAAGGGTAGCGAAAACCGAAATACCAAAGTGTCGAGAAGAAGAGTCCGAGTGAAAACAGGAAATAAAAGTTACTGTAATCCCGCCTCACAAACCCATAAATTGCAGACAGGGAAAAGATCAGGCAGAGCAAAAAAAACAGGGTCTGGTCGGCAATCGGAATACTCGCATGAAACACGCGCCGCGCTAACGGAACCAACACAATCACGAAAGCAAACAAACAAACCGAAATCGCCAGGTTGACGAGTACACGCCGACTGAATAGTACATAGTCCCGCGATACCAGAATTGCAAATCCAAAGACAAGTACATAGATGCTTGCCTCCACGGGACGAGCGGCGAAAAATAGGAAGACAGCCAAGATCGCCAGCATCCTCTGCCTGACTGAGAGCTCTCTTCCATGCACGACCGCAATCAAGAAATAATAAACAAATGCAATGAAGAACGTGATCAGGAGAAAGTCCGGGTAATGATCCCGGGACACGTTAAAAACCCACGGAACCAGCAGAATGAAAGAAGCTGCATATTTTGCGTTTCTATCATTTAGGTAAATAGATGCTATTTTGAAAATGTATGCGGCGAAGATGATGAACAATACGGTTTGTATCGCCATTGTTGCGGCGCTGATCTGATTATTCATGAGATAGAAAAAGGGCGATGCGAGCAAGGGCCAGATCAGCGGTCGCCAACCTCGCTCGTAATACATTCGATCTAATATTTGCCCAAGTTCAAGCGTCCTGTAAGCTTCGGCGAGTCTTTGGGCAACCGAAATAAATTCAGCGCCGTCCCAAATCGGAACCGCATGGTTCAACAGTAGCCATACCGTCGAGAAGACGATCGCCAATCCGAATACAAAGTTTTCCGGCCTAAAGTAATTCGTCATGGGTTTCTCTTGATGTTGTGTCGACGCCAAGGCAAGAGAATCGCTAATGCCTTCGTGAAAATCAGCTTATTGCTTAATACAAATTTCGAAATCACCAGACTAGCCTTGTAGGCGCGGCTACTCCGGATTCTACTAAGTTCCGCAGCAGCATTGCTATCGGCTGCAGTGCCAGTGCCCGGAGGGATGGGATAACCTTGCCCAAAGGGTCGTACATCGCAGGGACTGTAAAAGCTATTCGACATCGGCTCCGCTCCTGCTTCCAACACAAATAAGCAGCTTCGAATCCGCGGAGAGATTGCCCGCGCGGCCTCCCGTGCGAATTTAACGTCAGTACCGTAGCCGGATTCCCTCAACACAGCCTGGAACCGGCGCAAGTTGTTCTTTGAGGGATGCGTGTTCACGATAACGACCTTTCGAGGGCAGTAATTCTCGATTTGCTCCCGGATGAATTGAGGATGAGTCTTGTGATCAAAAATCAGGCATTCAGGGATGAAACCGGGATCGAAGTCCAACTCGACGGGAAGCGGAACAAAGCGAACATTAACACCACATATTTTAAACATATCCCGAATAGTTGTCGAAGCCTCGATAAAGAGAACTACGCTCTGGAAATCTGGGAAAGATCTTGTTTTAAAAAAAACATCACTAAAAATGCTATCGCGTCTTAGCATCATCAAAACCGTGTGTTAGAGGAACTTTCGTGATCATCCAAAAAAGCACCCGTAAAGTTTTCAGAAAAGAACTTGATTTGTGCCCGATACATGAGCTCGCCAATCATCGCGTCTTCATATATATAATTACCTAGTTCAAATCTATTCTTTGGACAGCTGATAAACGTAAAGATTGCCTTCAACGCTTGTCTTTTCACTAAATACCCCCGTCCTCCATCCGGCCAGATGTAAGTGGTTCTTGGGTGTCTTCTGCTGTTCAAGGCTTCAGAGCTGCATTTCCCAAAATGCCAGTACCTGTTGAAACCCCATTCCTCTTTTCTGATGAAACCGATGATGTCGGCATCCACTTGCTCGTATCGTTGAATATGCTCCAATAACAACGCCCAATCGACGATGTCTATGTTGGCATCTATCTTGAGAACCGACCGGGCCCCGGTCGCGAGGAGTACGTAGAGAAAGGCGCCTAAAATCTTTTCCGGTAACCCCTCATAGAAATCATTGCATCTTACTTCGAGCGCTCCGTCGACAAGGTCGAATACCGAGCCCTCCCCGTCATTGCCGACGATGGGAATGACGTTCACACGCTCGAGAAGGCCTTTTTCATTTAGATTCCGACGCCATAGTGCCGCCCTCTTCTTCCCTTGATCGAGGTCTTTCCTGCAGCATACCAAAACAACGCATAGGCGCTCGTGTCCGTTAGTCGCGGACACGACGTTGTAGTGATCACAAAAGGCCTCAAAGGACCCGTACTGCTTTAATGAATTAATGATGTCGAAAATACGCACCCTCCGAACTCGATTATTGCCCGCGTCGGATGTCCGGCTCAGTTCTGAATATGGGTTAAATACGTCCATCATTGATGGTACGTGACCACCTGAAATAAACTTGCAAAAACCGGCCCCGGTTTCAAAACAGATTGCTCGACAAAGTAGAAGACGCCGCCTCCAGCGAGATCATCTTCTTGTATCGTTGGAACCTAGCCGACGGTCTAAAGTTGAGGCGTCGGCCCGCCGCCATGACAGAGGCCAACTCTTCTGGGTATTTTACGGTCCAGCCGAGGTCATACTCGTCGGTCAGTCTGCCGATTTCGGAATTCTCTGTCGCGATTATTTTCTTATTCAACGCAACGAAATTTGGCGCACTCGCGCTACTAACGGGAGTTTGGTCGCCGTGATAAAGGTACAAGCCGCAATCAGACATCAGGAACGCGAGCGCAAATTCTAAATCGCTCACGGCACGGTAATCGTCCGGGCTCTGCTCTCTGGGTACCAACATGTTCAAATAGCGGGCGCCACGCTCGTCAAGGAAATCAAACATCTCGGCGACGTCAAGTGCGGTTCTTCCAGCGAAAATGAATGCAATCTCTTTAAAAGCTTTCTTGGGCATGCGCCGAAGGGCGGCCAAGAAGAACTCGTAACCCTTCCCCGCACGGAGCTCGCCAACGAGAGAAAAAACGGTTCGGTCGGTCAACCCCAGCTCACTTTTGTATTGGTGCACGCTACTCGCGCTGACTTTGGACAGAAACTCCTCATAAACAGCATGAATGTGGAGCAGCTTAGCTCTCACGCCATATTTCCGCAGGTCTGCCTGCACTACCTTGCTATAGCAGAATATCCTGTTGAATTTTTTAAATAAATTCTCCAGGACTCCGGGTTTGTCGAAATCAAATACCCGGTGGACGATGCCAAAATACTCATGCTGCGGAAACTTATCCATGAGCATTGGCAATTGTTCTTCCCCGGGCCATCCCCAGGCGAGGGGATCAAGTGTGAGAAAAAATATTTTCTTCGCAGATGAATTGCCAAGAATAATCTCGAAATTTCGTGTCTCTATATAATCTTCGAAAGGCCGGTTCGGTATTTCGAAGAGGGATGCATTCATATTCATCGAAAGGCCGGAAAACAGGAACGAGTGGCCCTGTCCGTGCTCGAAGAAGATAACATCAGAATAGAGGTATTCTTCGATGCAAAGGGTGTTCGCTCCGACAGCGGAGTTTTTCGCGAAGAAGCTTTCCATTTCCGCCTGAATCTGCGCATCGGTCAACAGATGCTGCGATAGTAGCGCCCTCTGCAGGGCGCGAATAAAATCAATGTTCAGTTCAAGGCGGTCTGCGTCGTGTTCGACAAAGATGCTTGCAAGAGACTCCTGCCCGACGGCCCGCGCCAGCACAAGGAATGTCCGCAAGTCCGCGGTGGCGTCGCTGCCCTGTTGCGTATCTAAAACAGCCTGCCACGCCATCCGCGAGCGAAAGTACGACTGGCGTAGCCGATCTTCATGCACCCGATGGTTAACCAAGGCCTGGGCACTGTAGTGCCTAGAGTATCCAGAACTTTGGAGATTCTTCTGCAACTCGATCTCTTCGTCGCTGAGAAGGCTGACTTTGCCCCTACGGCCCAAGGCCTCATGGAAGCCACCCACTTTCCTTACGACATTAACGTCGAACGCCATATTAGTGCCGTAAAGGAAACTCCACTCATCGAGAGCGCGGTCCTGCGGTCCATAATCTAAAATCGTGAGGCAATCGGCGTATTTTTTTGGAATCCAGTCCGGGATTCCTGTCGACCAGATCGGCTTTATGGGGCCTCCAATAACGGCCGAAGCAGTCGTCTCGAATGTCTTGAGCAGCGCTCGCAGCCAGCCCTTATCCGGCAAGGCGTCGTCGTCAATGTAGGCAATATATTTCGATTCGCAGATCTTAAGCGCATGGTTCCTCGCAGTCGAAAGACCCGGCGGAAAAGACCGAGTGAAGATGATGTTATCACGACCTTTGAACCTAATCTTAACTTCATCAAGGACATGTTTATTGGGATAATTATCGACAACGAGAACCTGAAAAACGTTCGGGTCGAGCGTTTGATTTACTATACTTTCAAGCAATTGCCCGAGCAATAATGGTCGATTATAGGTGCAAATAGCGACTGTAATTTGTTTAGTCAATTAAAGCTCCAAAACTTTAGTGCCCGGTTAAGACGAGACCTATGAGGGACACGCGGTTTTAGATGACCTCTGACAGTCACGCCGACCCAACCCAATACTTGCAGATAGCTTAGCGTATTTGTGTTTTAGCCCGTGGTATGTTTGAATTGTCCTTCTCGACTAAGTTAGAGAAGAAACGGATTCTCCGCTCGTGCATATTCATTCGTTTTTCTGACGATGTATGGAATCGATAGCCAATCCCCCCCTTTATTGTCAGCGGCTCTGCGAAACACCAATGACTTACCTAGATTCAAGGTAAGCTCAAAGCCCGGTTGCTCAGAGAGCATCCTCGCTAACTCCTTGACCGAATGTAATTGAACATCATCAATCATGATGTAACCACCTGTCTTGAGCATCTGGTTGACATAGCAAAAGTCGACAAACACCATGGGCCAATTATGGCTGCCATCAATCAATGCAAAATCAAGAATGGGAGCTACATTACGAATCCCTGCAGCCAATTTTGGCAATACCCATTCCGAACCATCGACATGGGCCTCAAGTACTGCTAAGTGAATTCGTTCAGTCTCACAATAGGAACGTATTTTGTCGAACAATTGAGCCTCAGGGGCAATCGATATCAGCCTTTTCGGAGCTAGAAACAGGAAAGATATCGTCGAGTTACCTGCCCCCGTCTCGAGTATCACCGGCGACGAGGGCAGGTTCATTTTTAAAAAATTGTGCAGTTTTTCCAGATGCGCTCGTTCAAACCCACCAGTGTTCCAGGTTACGCCTCCATCCCATGAATGTAGCTTGGGCAAGTTGGAAAGATAAGTCTCGAAAGCAATCATCTATGTAGTTTCCTTTTCAGAATCTGTATATGCCCTCATTGGACGAGATATTCCGCGTACAGTCCCAAGAATTTCCTCTAGTGCCTCAACTATAACACCGGGAGCAAGAGATAAGCGAAAAGATTCGAGGATCTCTGCATGCTGCTTCCTTGCGTCTTGTTTATGAAGTGCCGTCATCAGTGCATTAGCAACTGCTTCGGGCGTTTCCTGCTTTAGCGTTAGACCAATACCGTATTTGGAGACCTGCTCGCCGACAATACTATTCGCGGTTGCAATGACTGGAATACGGCCCCACACATAATTTGGCAACACGCCACTCATGCAGTTTCGCTGATCCTCCTGATAAAGGAGGAGACCAACATCGCTGACCGCAATATGGCGTCCGAACTCCCGTTCACTCAGCACGACAAAATGCAGCGGATCCTCTGATTTTCTTAAATCAACTAGTCCATGACAACCGGAAACTTTAAGCTGTCGCTCCACTTCTGCTGCATCGATATCTTTTGCCCGGCCGGAAAAAAGGAAGAACATGCGCTCCCGGTCTGCCCAGGAAACATGGTGAAGCGCTGCAAGCAGGAGTTCGATTCCCTTGCCCTTGCGTGCCTCACCGAGAATTGAGAAAACAACCTGGTCTGGCTTGATTCCGAGGATTTCACGTATCGCTTGCCGGTCGCGACCGATATAAAGGTGATGCGTTGGGTGCAGGGGAAGGTAGGCAATGTTATCTATGCCGTACTCCTCCTGAAGGCGGCGCCTCATACCCTCTGCCAGCACTACGACTTTGTTCAGCCGCTTCGCGACTTCCATAAGTGATTGCGCGTGCTCGGGCGTCCAGGGGATACGATGAAGGAACCCGAATGCAGGGATTTCCATGCGATCTAGCAAGCCAATCAAGACCAGTGAACTAGGGCCATAGGCCAATGGATCCAACGAGAGAAACGTCAGTGTTTCCAGGCTGGGGGACAGGGATGCTTCCAGATGATGCAACTCGGCTTCGCAGTTACACCAAGTATCTGAGCGCAAGGAGAAAAGCTGTGAATTGGGCAGGCTACCGTACACATCGAACAGAAACGCGTGCCCGGAGCGACCCTCTACAAAAAGGTGCTTAGTGTCCAGTCCGATCGGGGCGGTGCGCCGGAATCGGCGTAATTCAGCAGGAGCAGAACTGCTTTCAGCTTCAGCCATCCAACTTTTCTCAGCTAACTGAGGAAGCGCTGCAAATTTCTGTTCGAATGCATCATCATCTTCGCCGTTTGCATTCAAGACCAAGAGAAACAAATGGTAGATCAGGTCGATCTGAGCTGAAAACGTCGTCGCATCCTGACTTAAAAACAAGTCCGTCAAAGATTTGTCCATTCCGAGCACATGGCTCGCATGTGTAAGCTCTTGCATAGAATGCACCGGATGCCACAATGGTGACTCGTGAATCAGCGTAGACACGGCCTGCCAAGCCATTCTGGCTCGAAAATAATTCTTGTTAAGACGATTCTCGTGGACTCTATGTGAAACCGTGGCGCCGCTTACGTAGAAGATTTTATGCCCACGCGCCCTTAATGCTATTTGCACTTCAATCTCTTCGTCACTGATCAGCGTCTTGCTCCCGGTCCGGCCAAGCGTGGCATTGAAGCCGCCAACCTCACGTAGTGCACTGGTCTTGAACGCCATATTGGCGCCATAGGCAAACTCATACTCAGACAGTAACCTGTCTTCGGGGCCGTGATCCAGTATCGTCAAACAGCCAACATATTTCTCCGGTAGCCAATCTGGTCTCGGTTTCGGCCAGACCGGTACGATTGGACCAGCTAACGCACTGGCACCTGATTTCGCAAATCCTTTTAGCAAAGCATCCAACCATACGGGCTCGGGAAAGGCATCGTCGTCAATGAAAACAATGTATTCGGTTTTGCACTTCTCCATTGCAACGTTACGTGCCCGAGATAAGCCGGGCGGTAATGAGGCAATCACTTCGAGTCCAGGCGACCCAGCAACTTCCTTGGCAAACTGTTCGCGTTCGGATGCGTCGTCGTTGTTGTCGACAACGAGAACTTGATAGTTTGCCTGCGGAAGTGTCTGGTTCTTCAAGGACCTGACGAGTTCCCTTAACAGCGGGTATCGCTTATACGTACAAATTGCAACAGTGATAGAAGAAGGCATGCTGTGGAATCGTTTCACTAGTTGTTAAGAGAAAATTACATTAAGTCGCATGGACTATCGCGTCCATGCACCTCCATCACCCCATCTCAACACGTTCCCATTGGCAAGTAACCAAGCATGGACGCGCCAATCAGTGGCAAGTATTGCCTTCCCATCTTTGATAACAGCCTTGCTCGACAGGCCGTTTTCATTAATGCAAATTATGGAGTCGCCCTCCAACCTTATAGCGGCAACTTTTGGCCCTACGTTCCATTTGCCCTTAATCGCGTCAATGGCTAATGGCAAGGCATCGCTTGGAACCTCATACTTTACTGCTGATGCAGTTTTGGATGAAGCGGACGTAGCTGCATCTTCGCTCTTTCCACATGCGGTCAATGTCGAAATAATTATTACGAAAATGAAGTATCTTGCACCTAAAGTCGTACCCCCCTCTTCAATTAAACTGGTTAAAAGAGTTCTTTCGCACCCCGCCCCGCAATGCCGCAAGATGAGCATCAACCATTTCACCGACCATTTCTTCGAAGGTGATTGACGGCACCCATCCCAATTCTCTACAGGCTTTAGCCGCATCCGCAACAGTACTAAAAGTCTCAACGGGTCGAACGAATCAGGGGCTCGATATAACGTGCTCCTGCCAATTCGCACCCACGTGAGCATAAGCTGTCTGGCAGAGGTCTCGCACCGTTCTCAAGATTCCTGTTCCAATCACATAATCGTCAGGTTGCTGGCGTTGCAGCATTAGCCACATCGCCTGCACATAGTCTTTTGCGTGCCCCCAATCCCGCGCCGCATCCAGGTTGCCTAAAGACAACTTACCACCCTGAATAATTGGCTGACCTTCCTCGTTTGTTGCCTCGGAGTCACGAATACCTAATTTTGCACAAGCAGCTCCATAGGTCACTTTCTGGGTCAGAAAATTCATGCTTCGATATGGGCTCTCGTGATTAAAAAGAATACCACAAGAAATGAACATTCCGTGGGTGCTTCGATATATCTTGGCTATATTGTGCGCGTATGCTTTCGCTGCCGCATATGGATTATTGGGGTTAAAAGGTGTTCGCTCGCTCTGTGGTGATTCCGTAGCAATGCCGAACATTTCTGAGGACGAGGCATGATAGAGACGGCAATCCGGCCTGAACTGTCGCACTGCTTCAAAAAGTCGATGAGCACCCATTCCGGTGACGCTACCTGTTTCAATGGATCGAGTCCAGGACAGTCTAGGAGCCGACTGTGCGGCAAGGTTATAAACTTCGTCAGGATACAAATGCTGGATAGCGTTAGCGATATCCGCTGAATCATCTAAATCACCGTAAAAAAGCTCAATGCGGTCGTACAACTTGGTGACTGCCGAGCGCGACATCATTGAAGCACGGCGTCCAAAACCAATAATTTCATACCCCTTCTCAAGTAAAACTTCAGTTAACAAAATACCGTCCTGCCCCGAGACTCCGGTAATCAGCGCTCTCGGCTTTCGCCCAGATGCAATCATGTATCCTTCCTTCAAATAATGACTAATGACGGTTTTAAATCAGACCTAAGTAATGACTGGTAATGTTTTGAGTATAACGAGTTGGTGACAAAGACAAGATTTTGGCCAGCACCTCCGCTGACGACACGGTAAATATCGTTTGACCGCTTGATCACATAAACTTTGTGCCTTGGTATTACCGTGAGAATTCGTAACAATCCGAGGAGCAACATCTCGCGCCAACTATCGACAAGTACAATGATTTGGACTGCACTCGTCAGCTTGTAACGTGAAAAATAAAGATTTACGACTACACCCAGAAAGCTATCTAGTCTTAACGATGTTTCGATGCAAAACTGGTTCCATCGTCTATGTAATCGCAGTCGAAAATTCATTACTTTGCAGGTACCTTAGTTAAACTAGAAAAACGCTTTTGTATGTAAAGGTATCCAAGGCCAACCCCTCTTGATAGATAAGTCAGAAAGATAATTATTGGTAACACTAATCTAATTGACAAAGGAAGTCTCTGAAAAAGTCGTCTACGCAGTTCACTGATTGTGTTGGCACAGAGTTCAATCTTGTTATGCAATTGGCTAAATAGCTGATTTTCGGCCAATTTCAGATAAGCACAAAAACCATCACCGTCTCGATCGATGACAAACCCGCGCCAAACACTTCGGCTGTGCTGCCGATCGCTTTGCTGAGCAGAGGAGAGAAATTTTTCGACATTCCATTGACGAAAGTAGTCTGAACAGATTTGAAAGCTTTCGAGATTCACATCAGGCAAATTACCAAGCCTGATGTCACGAATTGTTTGGTTTTCTGTAATAGGAAGTACTCGACCGTTAACCAACGCATCGATAGCTGCTAACGATATATACCGGCCATCATGTGGTCCAACATAATTTCCAATTCCAGCCTGGCCAGGATGCCAAGTGTGGTACATAAATTCTCTCTGATGCCAAATTTCACGCCGACCAAAATTCACAAGCCGAAACGTCATCTCGTAGGGGCCACAGATATGCCCTAGATAGTCGATATGCTCGTCTGCGCCACCAATCGTTATCAGGTCTTCCCTGCTCGCGCACATGCAGGCGCCGTAGTTCCGGTTGTGGATAGGGTCTTTGTCATCGACAACCCCCCGCGTTTTTCCACCGACGTTGTTGATACAGCCTATGCCCGTGACTTCCGAAAAATCAGGATAACGGAATGGATAGAGATCTTCTCGCGCATTGCGGAACTGGTCGATATGCAGAACCGCTTTCGGATAATTCTCAAACTCGGTGATTATGGCTCTGATGAACCCGGGTTTCACCATTGCATCCGAGTCGCAAATCACGCAAATATCACCTCGAGCAGCAACGATGCCTGCATTGTACATTAAATGCTTGTGGCAATAACAATCCTCTGGCATTTCGAGTAAAACCCAGGTGTCAACCTCATCGTGGAAAGGGCGAATGGCCTCTGATATCCGCGAGTAATACTCGACAACAATAACCTCAAACAAATCGCGATTAACATCCTGTTTGCTCAGATAGTGAAGAAAGTGAAAACTCTCTCTAACGCTCCAGTCAAGCAGAATTAAGCTGACCTTAGAACCTACTCGGATGCTCTGCTTAATTATTTTCACTAGTTCAGACTTAAAAATTGATTTTTTGAGGTACGAGGTGGGGAAGCTCAGGCGCGCATTGATACGCTGAACAAAGCAGACTATACATTTCCATAGCGTGTATTCTTGATCATAAGCATGTTATTTCAGGCAAATCCGTCAGGTTGATAGACAATCACGCGACTTCCTGAATTTTCGAATGTGAAGGGAACATGAACCAAATGGCGCAGTTTCTCCAGAATACATTTTTGGTATTCTGGGGGTACAAAAAGCAGCAAAAATCCACCGCCACCAGCTCCGAGTATTTTGCCGCCAGTAGCCCCTGCAGCCATTGCCGCTTCATAGATTTGATCAATTTCAGGTGTCGAAACTTTCGATGAAAGACTTCGTTTGTGTTGCCAGCTTTCGTGCAGCAATTTTCCAAAATCCAAAAGACAGGTTTCTCCGTTTTTGAGAAGTTCTATAGATTGATCAACCATTGCCCGCATTTGATTAAGTTCTTTTTCGCGACTCCGAATATTCTCAATTTGCGACTGGGCAATTTCTACTGCAAATCGTGAAACACCAGTGAAAAAAAGCATTAGGTGAGATTGTAGCTCTTCAATTATGCGCTTATTAAATATGATCGGTGCTACATCAAAGTTGCCGTCGTGTTTAAACTCAATGCGATTAAATCCCCCAAAAGCTGCAGAAATCTGATCTTGTGATCCAACCGCCTCCCCGATAATATCCTGTTCGACATGAATTGCATGTTTAGCAAGGGACTTTTTTGCCACATGACGTCCGTCTAATGTCATTAATGCATTAATTAATCCTACAGTAAACGAAGAACTGGAACCTAAGCCAGAGCGCGCCGGGAGATCGCCATCATGATGAATCTCAATCCCGCTCTCTACATTTAACCAATCCAAAACGGCGCGAACAGCCGGGTGTCGTATTTCATGGTTGTGTTTTACATTCTCAATCTGCGAGTAAACAATACGATGCTTATGATCAAAAAATGGCGGCAATCGTCGACAGGAAATGTAGCAATACTTATCAATTGTCGTTGCAAGAACCGCCCCACCATTTTCACGAAACCAGTCTGGATAGTCTGTTCCACCACCGAAAAAAGAAACCCTAAAAGGAGTTCGGGTGATAACCATAAATAAATCAATCCCCCAAAATTTTGCGCTTCAGAGAAAGCTTTGCCATATCTTCGACATTTTTCCTCTCTTCCTGGCCAAATCGTCGCTCGACAAGGTCGAGATAACCTGGATTTGTAAAGTATTTTTTCCAAGCCTCGTCTCTAAACTTTAATACCTCGGCTGCACTTAAAAACTTTGTTGGCAGCGGTTGGCTCTCGTAGGACAGGAACGCATAACCCTCGAACGAATCTGGAAGTGCCCAACCATTTTTCTTTGCTGTGTGATACATCGGGCTGCCAGGTAACGCCTGACACGGGTACATGTTAGCCATTTCTGTATTCAGCTCTATGGCGAGATCTAGTGTCTCTTGCATTGTTTCCAATGTATCTTCCGGAAATCCAAATATATAGTTGCTGATGATGTTGATATCAGCGTCATTTATGATCTTACATACCTCTCTAATGTTTACTTCTTTGAAAGACCCCTTGGACACCTCTTGGCGCACCAATTGATTGCCCGCCTCCACCCCAAGAGCTAACCAATTTACCCCGGCCCGTTTAAATAATGTAAGGGCGTCTTTGCGGACAGTATCAATACGAGAATAGGTCCACATATTAAAACCAAAGTCCTGCGCAATCGCCTTCTCAAGTATTGGCGTATAGTACTTTTTATTCAAGAAAAACATTTCATCGCTGACCCTAAGGGTTTTTACGCCAAGATCAGCTAATTTTCTCATCTCCCTTTCAACCCATTCAGGACTCCAAAAGCGCATACCTTTCGAGCTTGCGGCGCTCACTTCGTCGGAATTGTCAACACGATTGACAATATTAATCATGCAGAAATCGCATGCAAACGCGCATCCTAACGAAGTGTAAATTGCTGCAAATGGTGTCCGCTTGTCATGACTAAATTCAGCATGCCAAACATGGGCTCGATATAAATCGAGAGGCTTTTCTTTATAAGGCAATAAATCCCACGCATAGCCCGGAAGATCAATATCCATTCGCTCCTGAGGAACAACTGATTGAGGGGCATTCAGAGTAGGAATTAGGAATCCCCCGGGGCCCCTCTTTTTATAGCCAATACCTTTAATTGTTGATAAATCATCTGTAAGGTTGCTTGCGAGCAGGTTGTGCAACGCATAGACGCCCTCGTTAAGAAGAACAATATCTACACAGTCGTAAGACAAAACTTCCATAGGTAATGCACTTGTGTGAGAGCCCACAAAGCATATCTTTAGATCTGGCCGAGAACGCTTGATCGTTTGAGCAAGAGATAATGCGCCAATCATGCTAGTGGTTCCTGAGTTCGGGTTTTGACCGTACACAACCATTACAACCAGCTTTGGTTTTGCGTCTTCTACACGAGCTAAAGACTGCTTGAGCGTCAAACGTTCAGCATCACAATCAAGTATTCCGACCTCAAACCCCTTTGACCGACAAGATTGGGCAAGCAACAGTGCCCAGGTTGGTGGCTCGATTGCTGAGTAGAGCTTGGCCAGACCTTGATAGGCTTGAGCGGAAGAATCAGGGTTTACGAATAAGACGTCCATGGCATCATCTTTTTAAAAAGCATTTTTTATCTACAAATACTGCTGTTATTTCTGGAATTGGGGCCGCTCGGAGTAATGAAAGTTGGCTCAAAAAGATCGAGAAATCTGATTTATTCCAGACGTATCGGATGCTAGTTTACTGAAATAACGGGGATAGTCTTTGCTAATAATTAATAACGTGCTAGCCCGCTATTTCCCGTTAGCAGTCTCCAGCCCTCGACACATGGCCCCCATGATTCCGAGTGGCTGTGGCTCCACGATCACGTCAGCATGCCAGTGCTCAGCACTGTTGCCTACAACATGTTTCATCTTCTCTGCGGCAATCGGTCCATGTGCGACAATCACCCACTGCTATAAACGCAACCTTGATCGGTCTTGACTAGGAGAAATGTCGTGCATCTAATTGCCAGTCACGACCGGCACGTTCACGGTTTTTCTGGTGATGGGGATGGACTGGAAGACGGCGTCCTGCGC
>Ga0194131_10002456_pt1 | contig 30394 bp, 25 predicted proteins | sample TA2KigO120mmetaG_FD_148631 | JGI IMG/M metagenome (GOLD analysis project Ga0194131, IMG submission 148631) | Freshwater microbial communities from Lake Tanganyika, Tanzania - TA2015053 Kigoma Offshore 120m | ecosystem: Environmental > Aquatic > Freshwater > Lake | place: Tanzania: Lake...
CAGTTCTTTTTCGCCAGACTTCGTTGCTTGCTCCTTACAGATCCACTTCGGGATATGCTCGTCGCTCGCGCCTCGTCTGGCCGAAAAATCCCTTGCCGCGAACGTGAGCGTATTTATGAAATGGACCCCTAAGGGTCTGTGCAAAAATAACTTCCGGTTTTGGCGGGAGCGCCGCCTGGCCGGATGCAAGGCGCGAGGAGGGAGCATCCCCGTTTTTGGGCTGTGACCGACGAGCAACGCCGCAGCCGGCCAGGCGCCGCCCCGCCCCGGAGGGTCGGCTCCTTTGTCGATGACGCGGCGATTTGGTGTGTTTGGCGAGCAAAACTGCAATTTCAACCTTCGGCTTTCTGCCGCAGTAAACAATCCTCCCTGAACCGTTCCCGGTCAGGATCGGCCGACGAGTCTTCCGAGGGTCTCGCGCACGTTGGCTAGCAACTGAACGCCTTGCTGCGTCTGGTTCTTGACCCGAATGAGCTCTTCCGCTTCCTGGATGGTCTGCAGCGCCGTCTCGAAAACCTTTTCGTTTTGGCTGCGCCGCATGAGGACGACCTGAAGCAGAGTGGAGATGCCGGTGATGTAAAGATTGTACCCGCGCATTTCAAAGACGTGCATGGTTGGTTTCACCAGAAACTCGACGCCATGCCAGATGAACATGACCGCGCCCGTCTTCTCGTTAATCTTCAGGTTGAGGATCGCCTTGGGATCGGGAACAGTCTGCCGGACGTACTGGGCTAACTCTTGTAGTGATTGGATCATGCACGATACTGCACCGAGCGATGGAAACACTGGATAATCCGGCGGCCAATGTCAAACGGTTAATCAACCTCCGGCAGTGACGAGGGGATATTTTGTAAGGCGTGATTCGGGACCAGTGTTTGAGGAGGAGGAAGTGATCTCTTATCAAGTATGCCAAGACTCACGTAGAGTGTGTAGATCACCAGGCTTTCCATGAGCAGAAAGCCGACAAAACTGAGGGTAACCACCCACCAGTCGATCCAATTGAGAAACTTTCTCTTCACACCTCCTATACAGCAGTGCGGATGCCGCGCACACCCGATCGGGGAGTATTGGATTGTCCGGGGAGCGCACGCGCCCTCGCGTGCTGTGGTGGGCGCCCTCGCCGACCACAGGCTTGCGTCCGAAAAGCGATCCTTTCTGAGATGGTTTCTCCGACGTTCCGACCGGCGAGGGCGCCGGTCGGAACACGCGAGGGCGCGTGTGCTCCCCGGTTCCAACTGTTTCCCGCTAACTCTTGATCGGCCAGCCGGCGCCGGCCAGCGCTTTGTATCCGCCCATGAGCGAATAGACGTTGCGATAGCCCATTTTCTGCGCGGCGTCTGCGGTCAAAGCGGAACGAAATCCGCCCCCACAATACATGATGATCTCGGTCTCAGGATTGGGAAACATTTTCTCAAGATCACGTTCCAGGATTCCTTTGCCGAGATGAACCGCCTCCGCCGCGTGGCCCTTTTGCCATTCATGATCCTCGCGCACGTCCAGCAAAACGGCCTGCGGATTCTTCGCGAGTTGTTCGCGGGCCTGGTCCAGGGTGATTTCCTTGACGCGGCTCTTGGAGTCGTTGACCAATTTGAGAAAGCCGGGTGAATGTTCCATGCTGCGAATTTACCGGACAGGTCCGGTCCGTCAAATGGCATTTGGCGAACCTGGCGAACCCTTGCTGTCCTCAGTGGCCCCAGGCTCGGCCAAAGAACTCAATGATGAATGTTCAATTCCCAATGACGAAAGAATTCCGAAATCCGAATGCCCAACCAAAGCAAGCCAATCGGTCATTCGAGCTTCGACATTCTTTCGACATTCGTCATTCGGCGTTCCGGAAGATCGCGGCAAACCTCGAAGACCGATTTGCCTTGTCAACCCGCGCAGAAGCTGCTGAACAGATTGACCAGTTTATGGATGTCAAAAACTTAGACCAGGTGCCGGCCTTCACGACGAAGGACGGGTCTGAAATTCGCGAATTGCTGGCTCATCGCAATTCCGCGATCCGCAACCAAAGCCTCGCGGAAGCCCGGCTCGGCCCCGGCGCGAGCACCCAGGAGCATTTCCACGTGAAAGCCGAGGAGATCTATTTCATTACCTCCGGCCAGGGGCGGATGCGGATCGAGGGAGAGACGCGAACGGTCGGGGTCGGCGATGCCATCGCCATCCCGCCCGGCCAAAAACATAAAATCTGGAACCTCGGCTCCGAGCCATTAAGGTTTCTCTGTTGCTGTGCGCCAGCTTACGAGCACAGTGACACGGTGATTACGGAAGCAGTTCAATAAATGAAACCGAAGCGAATCCGATTATTCGTCCGTCCCTACTGCGGCTGGTGCCACGAGGCGGCGGACTGGCTCAACGAACGCGGCCTCGAATTCGAGACGCTCGACGTCGCGGCCAACCCCGACGCGCGCCAGGAAATGATGCAAATCTCGGGACAAGGCCTGGCCCCGGTGATCGACGTGGACGGCAAAGTGCTGGCCGACTTTGACACCGACCAGTTGGCGGCGTTTTGGGAAAAGCTGGAACAACCCGCCGAGCCTTTGTAGGGTCAACCGCAGATGAACGCAGATTGACGCGGATGAATCCGCGTTTATCCGCGCCCATCTGCGGTTAATAAATCTGAGATACCGTGGTGACGACAATTCCAACTGCCCGCCCTCGGATGCCCGAATGGCTGCGCATCCGCCTCCCGGCGAGCGACACATTTTCCCAGACGCGCAGCCTGCTGGCTGATCTCAAGCTGCACACCGTTTGCGAAAGCGCGAAATGCCCCAACCATTGGGAATGCTGGGGCCGGGGCACCGCCACTTTCATGATCGCGGGAGATCGCTGCACCCGGGCGTGCGGCTTTTGCGCCGTGACGACCGCCAAACCGTTGCCGCTCGAAACCGACGAACCCGCGCGCGTCGCCGAGGCCGTCCGGCGCATGCGGCTGAAACATGTCGTGATCACCGCCGTCGCCCGCGACGACTTGCCCGATGGCGGCGCCGAACATTTTCGCCGGACGATCGAAGCGGTGCGTGCGGCTTCGCCGGGCATTGGGATCGAAGTGCTGGCGCCGGATTTTCTCGATTCCGACTGCTCCATCGAGACCGTGCTGGCGGCGAGCCCGGATATTTTCAACCACAACCTGGAAACCGTGCGGCGGCTGACGCCCCACGTCCGATTTCGCGCGACGTATGAGCGCTCTCTAAGCGTGTTGCGGAAGGTCAAGGCCTGGCGGCGCGACTCGATCTACACCAAGTCAGGACTCATGCTGGGGTTGGGGGAAACCGAAGAAGAATTGCTCACCGCGCTGGCGGATTTGCGCCGCGCCGGTTGCGACATGCTGACGCTAGGCCAATACTTGCAGCCAACACTGCGCCATTTGCCCGTGGTCGAATTCGTCCCGCCCTCGCGGTTCGACGAGTATCGAACGATCGCGGAACGAATGGGGTTTTCGCACGTGGCCAGCGGCCCCATGGTCCGCAGCTCGTATCACGCCGATGAGTTTAAACCGATCACCCATGAGGCTCCGTAGTTTTGGACTGCGGCGACGGAGCCTGCGCAGTCGCCGCTTTGAATGCGCTCGGCGCTGTCGAGCAAGCTCGACGTCTCCGGAAACAGGTTCTTCGCTATTTTCAGCGGCTGCGTCGTGGATTTCGAACGTCCTCCTCCCCCTCACCCTATCCCTCTCCCTCAGGGAGAGGGGAAAAGGCACCCGCGCTGGGAGCAACCCTGGGCGCTCGACTCATCGAAATCCGGCGGTCGATGCTCCCTCTCCCCAAGGGAGAGGGCTGGGTGAGTGGGAAGGGGATCTCCATGCACCCAAGAAGTTGTTCACTGGAATATGAGTAAGGATCCAATCCACCGCCGGGAATTCATCAAAGTGTTAGCGCTTACGACGGCGTATTCCAGATTGCGGGACGGCGATTGGTTCGGGACGGTTCTCGCGGAGGTGTCCGCCCAGGCCCGGCCAACTGTCGGAATCCTGCGTTTGAATATCGACGACTTCCCCGCCTTGCGAAATGACTTCGGCTCGGTGCGGATCGGCACCAGCCGGCTGGCGGCGAACGTCCCGGCAGGTTTGTTTTATCCCATGCTGATCAACCGCGCGCCGGGAGGGCAATTCTACGCGCTCAATTCCGAGTGCACCCATGCGGGGTGCGCCGTGCCGGTGTTCAGCCGGGCTTCCAACTCCAGCACCTGCCCGTGCCACGGTTCGCGGTTCGCGATCGATGGCCGCGCGATCACTGGCCCGGCTTCGTTTCCGTTGCAGTCGTACAAAACGAGTTTCGACGGAGCCAATCGGCTCGCGATCGAGATTCCCGATTGGCCGCACGAAATCGCCGGTTCAATCGTGAACGGGGGCGCGGCCTTGCCCCCGCGTTTGCAATTGAAGTTCCTGGCCTTCGCAAATCTCGAATTTGAAGTGCTCTTTCGAGCGTCGCTCTCTGAACCCTGGAAGCAAGTCCCCTTCGCGCTCACGCCGGATGGCGCCGCAAGCCAGACGGTTTTCCCCGGCATCGACGACTTCGCAAATCTCTACGTGGATCGAACCGGCGGCGCCGGCTTCTACGCCGTCGCGATCCGAATCCGGCCGGTGTAGCAGCCGAGGTAACGAGGCTCACATTTCCGAATCCGAAGTAATTCAGATTCAGAGCCTCGTTACCTCAGCTTTCCCCTCCGCCTGCCTACACCCGCGAACTGGCCGCGAAGCCCGCCGCGGTCCGCTGTCCGCATTGTGCGTCCATCGTCTATAGCCGCCGAAGCAAGCTTTGTGGCGTGTGCAACCAGAGTTTGCCCCAGGCGGTTTTGTTTGATTCGACCGAGTCCGAACGGGTCGAGCAGCTTCTGGCCCGGGAGCGGCATCGGCACCGCCTGTGGATGGAACGGTATTCCAGCGCACGGTGAAGGGCCCGCTTCTAACCAAAGTTAGCGCCTGAAAGTCTTGCTTGAAAAACAAGAGTCTGTGGGATTGTGGCGCGGGTTATACGGATGAGCCGCTTCTTCATCCGCGAAATCCGCGAAATCCGTGGTAGAAAGCTCGGGACTCCAAGCGGTGCAAGAACGCGCTTGCCGAATCGTCTAGTGACTTCGTCCCGTGTAGCGCAGATTTCGGAGTGACTTTCCCTGCCCCGCGTTCCACATTCCCACTTCGTGAAGCGAAAGAGAAAGAGTCCCCCTGTTTCCCGAAGCGGACGCTTTAGCGCCGGTCCCGAAGCGGATGCGGCCCAATTTACCGAGTCCGTTTCATTTGACCGGCGGCTCTGGCGGTACGACATCCTCGGTTCGATGGCCCACGCCACCATGCTGCAAAAGATCGGCCTGCTCACCAAGGCGGAACGGAACGCCATCGTGCAAGGACTCGAACAGATCGGGCAAGAGATCGCCGCCGGCACGTTTCGCTGGAGAACCGATCTGGAGGACGTGCACATGAATATCGAAGCCGCGTTGACCCGGCGGGTCGCGGCGGGCGCGAAGCTCCACACGGGCCGTTCGCGCAACGACCAGGTCGCGCTCGATATGCGGCTCTGGCTCCGGGACCAGCTTGCCGCCCTGGCGCGCGAGCTCCAGGATTTGCAGACGGCGTTGGTCGAACTTGGTGCCAGGAATGCGAGCGTCGTCTTGCCGGGCTACACCCACTTGCAACGCGCGCAGCCGGTCTATTTCGCCCATCACATGCTTGCTTACGTGGAGATGTTCGAGCGCGATCACCAGCGGCTCTCCGAATGTTTTCAGCGCGTCAACATCTGCCCGCTGGGCAGCGGCGCGATCGCCGGCTCGACGTTGCCGTTGGATCGCGAGATGGTCGCGACGCTGCTGGGCTTCGTCGATTCCCGGAACCGTCCGCGGCTCACCCAGAATTCGATGGACGCCGTGAGTGATCGGGATTTTGCGATTGAATTCTGCGCTTCGGCGGCCTTGATCGCGCTTCACCTCTCGCGGTTGGCGGAAGATTTGATTCTCTGGGCTACGGCGGAGTTCAACTTCATCAAGATTGGCGACGCCTACACGACCGGCTCGTCGCTCATGCCGCAAAAGAAAAACCCGGATATCGCGGAGCTCTCACGCGGCAAAGCGGGCCGCGTTTTTGGAAATCTGGTGGCGTTGCTCACGCTCCTCAAGGGATTGCCCATGACTTACAATCGCGATCTCCAGGAAGACAAAGAGCGTGTGTTCGACACCGCGGACACGGTGCGATCCACCGCGCGCTTGATGGCAGGGATGCTGCGCCACACGAGTGTCGAAAGAGAAAACTGTCTGCGAGCCGCGAGCGATCCCGGCCTGCTGGCCACCGACCTGGTAGATCACCTGGTGCGGAAGGGCCGGTCGTTTCGCGAGGCGCACCATGATATCGGAAAACTCGTGGCACTGGCCGAGCAAACTGGCAAACGGCTCGATGAACTGTCCCTGGCCAAGTTGCGTTCGGTTGATCCAAAGCTGAACACCGAGGCCTTGAAAATCTTCGATCTCCATCAAGCGCTGGCGCGGAGGAATTTGACCGGCGCGCCAGGAACCCGGGAAGTAAAGCGGCAATTGGAGCGATGGATGATGAGGTTAGATGGAACCAAGAACGCCAAATGAACGGCCAATGAACGCAAATGAAGGTGAATCCTTCATCTGGGGCGGCGGTTCCTCGCCTCGGCCCTCTCCCTTGTATGGGTTTAGCGTGCCTTGCGCCGTAGCGCAGAGTTGCACTCTGCTGTATCGCCGATTTGCAATCGGCAGCGCGCCGGCGAGTTCCAGATCCCTGGAACTTGTCGGGCGCCTGCGGAATGCAATTCCGCGATACGGCAGATTGCAAATCTGCGCTACGCTACGCAGATGCTCTTCCTTGAGGAGAGGGAGCATTGACTGCCGCATTTCGATCTATCGAGCACCGAGGGTTACCCCCAGCACGGTATGCCTTTTTCCCCTCTCCCTGAGGGAGAGGGACAGGGTGAGGGGGAAGGCGGCATTCGAGTTCCACGACACAGCCATTGAAGATGGTGAAGAACCGGTGCGGCAGACATTGGAGTATTTGCCTTCTTGGCAATCATTCGGATGAGTGCGCATCCCACGCCGCTGCTGGAGAATCTCTTGAAGGACGTTTCGCGATCCTTCTACCTGACCTTGCGCGTTCTTCCCGCGGCGGTCCGGCCTCAGATCGGCCTGGCTTATCTGCTCGCCCGCGCCGCGGACACCATTGCGGACACCGACATTATCCCTGTCGTAGGCCGGTTGGCAGCCCTGCAAGGCTTTCGGAAAATCCTGGTCGGAAGTGAATCCGGAGAGTTCCAAGCGGACGAATTTGTCGCCGCGCATGAGGTCTCCGCCGGGGAGCGATTGTTGCTGAGGCGAATCGACGAAGCGTTGCAGGCGCTGGAGCGATTCGACCCCGCGGACCAACGGTTGATCCGCGACGTCCTCCAAACGATCACCAGCGGACAGGAACTGGACTTGCAGCGTTTTGCCTATGCCAGTCGCAACTGCATTATTCCGCTGCAGACCGACGCCGAACTGGACGATTACACATTCCGCGTCGCGGGCTGTGTCGGCGAATTCTGGACCCGCATGTGCCGGCGGCACCTTTTTCCCGCCGACTCGATCGACGACGCAGATCTGATCGCAAATGGCATCCGCTTTGGCAAAGGGCTGCAATTGATCAATATTTTGAGAGATTTGCCCGAAGACCTGCGCCGAGGGCGATGTTACCTGCCTCTGGCGCAATTGTCGGAGATGGAACTCAAGCCGCAGGAGATGTTGGCGCTGGAAAACGAAAGCCGTCTTCGGCCCCTGTACGATGACTACCTGGATCGAGCGGAAGCTCACCTGGCCGCGGGTTGGTATTATACGAACCTGCTGCCCCGACGCGCGGTCCGAGTCCGGCTCGCCTGTGCCTGGCCGATCCTCATCGGAAGGAAGACCCTGGCGAGGCTGCGGTCGGAGAGAATCCTGGACCCGGCCCGGCGGATCAAGATTCGCCGCCAGGAAGTGTGGTGGTTGGTGGCGCGCTCTGTGTTGACATACCCTTTTGCGCGCGTCTGGCGTCGGTTATACCACTCAGGCGGAACCTGAGCCTCGAAACCGGTTGCCGCACGGCCAATCATGGAGTAATTAAGGTCCATGCAAACATTGAGGTTTCTTTTAGCCATTCTCATGGCCAGTGCCGGGGTCGTTTCTACAAACGCCCAAAATCCAACTCCCGAAGACCCCAGCAAGATGCTCGAAGCGGTTCGCCAAAAGGTGGAGGAAGAACGCGCCAAGGCCGCCGCGCCGATGCTGCGCGAGTCAACTGCTGCCAGGCCCGCCATCGCAGCGCCTGTCCCCGAAAAGAAGATAGAAGCGGCCCCAGCGGCCCCAGCACCGACACCTGCCGTGTCTGCCGAATCACCCGAACTTCGCCAGTTGCTGGAGGATTTGCGTGCCGCCGTCGCCAGAGAGCGCGCCGCCTCGGTCGCTCAACCGAAAGCTCCCGAGTCAACCGTGAGGACCAGTCCTGCTCCCGCCCCACCGGCTGTGAAGGAGACTCCGGCTGCCCCGGTTGCCCCCGCCACAGTTTCAACGCCCGCCCCTGCGCCGATCCAACCCGCAGCCGAACCCGGAGCCGGGCCGAAAATCAAGCAGGAACGCCTGCAAGCTCTGCTGTTGCTGTATCGAACCGACCAGCTCACCCCGCATGAATACCACGAGCAGCGCGCGAAGCTTCTGGCGGAGTGACCAGTAATCAGTAATCAGTTTTCAGTAACCAGTTGTCAGTTGTCGGGTTTCATCCACCTCACTTGCGGTCACAACTTGTCCCTGAATACTGATTCCTGAAGACTGATCACTGAACCCTCCTCCGCCGCCTCCGTTTGCAGTTTCTTTCCGTGACTTCCCGTCCGGCTTTGGCATAACTACGCGCCATGCATGATTTCCGCTATGTCGGCAGCAAGCTGTATTGCGAGCATGTGCCGGTCGAATCGCTGGCCCGCAAGCATGGCACGCCGCTTTACGTGTATTCGCAGCGGACGTTGACCCAGCATTTTCAGAAGCTCAGTCGCGCGCTCGCGCCGCTCGACCATCTGATTTGTTTCGCCGTCAAAGCCAACGGCAATCTGGCCGTGCTCCGGACGCTGAACAACCTCGGCGCCGGCTTCGATATCGTGAGCGAAGGGGAACTGCGCCGCGTCATCGCCGCCGGAGGCGATCCCAAAAAGTGCGCGTTCGCCGGCGTGGGCAAGACCGAAGAGGAAATTGCCTTTGCGTTGCGGCAAGGCATTTACACCTTCAACGCCGAGAGCGAACCGGAGTTGCAGCGCATCAACGCGGTCGCCGGACGCTTGAAGAAGGTGGCCCCGGTGGCCGTGCGCGTGAATCCCAATGTCGACGCCCACACGCACGCCAAAATCACCACCGGCACGTATCAGAACAAATTCGGCATCGCATTTGAAGAGGTCGAAGGCGTCTATGCCCGCGCGAGCAAATTGAAAAACCTGAGGCTGCGCGGGCTGCAGATGCACATCGGCTCGCAACTCACCGAAACGCGGCCTTTTGCGGAAGCGGTTCGCAAAGTTGCGCCGCTCGTGGCCCGGCTGGCCGCGAAATATCGCTTCGAGTTTTTCAGCATCGGCGGAGGGCTGGGCATCGTGTATCAACCCGCGCTCGCGAGCGGTTCGGAAAAGTGGTGGGGTTCCCCGGCGTCCAGGCAAATTCTGACTCCGGAAAAATACGCGCGCGAACTGGCGCCTTTGCTTCAACCGCTCGGCCTCCGGATTTTGATTGAACCGGGCCGGTTCATCACGGGCAACGCGGGAATCCTGGTCACGCGCGTCGAATACATCAAACGCACGGGCAAAAAGAATTTCGTGATCGTCGATGCGGCGATGAACGATCTGATCCGCCCGGCCTTTTACGATTCGTATCATGAAATCGTTCCGCTCACGCGGAAGAGCGACCGTTTGATTTACTCGGACGTCGTGGGGCCAATTTGCGAGTCCGGTGATTTTTTCTGCAAAGAGAGGAAGCTGCCGCAGGTGAGCCCAGGAGATTACCTCGCTCTTCTCAGCGCGGGCGCCTATGGCTTTGTCATGGCCTCGAACTACAACGCGCGCCCGATGGCGGCGGAAGTCCTGGTCCATGGCAGCACGGTCGCGGTCGTGCGCGAGCGCCAGCCCGCCGCAAAGTTGTGGGAAGGCGAGAATGTGCCGCGGTGGCTCGACTCTTCGAATCAGGAGAGACGTCCGAAGGCGTAGCAGATTTTCAATCTGCCGTGTCGCCGACTTGCAGTCGGCTGCGCGTCGCATGGCCTGGGGTCCGTCCGATTGATCAACCTCCCGCAGAATGCAATTCCGCGATACGGCCCAGCGCGGCTAACGCCGCAACCAAAGCTGTTGGACTGCGGCGGGAAGCGAAGCGCCACGCCGCTTTGGCATCCAATTGAAAAGCGGTGTCGCCGCTGCGCTCTGCCACCGCAGTCCAAAATCACCGCGCGCCGTGAGGATTCCCACCGATACTGATAGACTTCAAGTCTGCGCTACTTTGGGGTTGCCGAACGTCCCCGATCAAGATGCGTTCGCCAATCCAGAAGTCCGGAAACGCATTTTTCAATGACGCTTCACCGGAGCTCTGGTATTGCTGTCAGCAAAACCTCATTCCAACATGATGCCTATGAAACCCTGCGCATTTCTCACCCTTGCCCTTTTCGCCCAAGCCGCCGGCCTCGCGGCGGCGGATTTCGATATCAAAGACGAATCTGAGTTCAAAAGAATCGTGCCGGATTCCGCGAAAGTAACCAAGCTGGCCGGGAACATGCGTTTCCTGGAAGGACCGGTCTGGAATCCAGCCTACGGCGGCTCCCTTATTTTCAGCGACATCCCCGCCAACGAACTCAAGCAGTGGACGGAAAAGGATGGGTTGAAAACTTTTCGCCAGCCGAGCAACAACGCCAATGGCAACTGTCTCGATAATCAAGGCCGGTTGGTCACCGCGGAACACGGTGGGCGCCGCATTTCCATCACCGAACGCGACAGCAGCGTCCAAACTGTGGTCGGCCAGTTTGAAGGCAAGAACCTGAACTCGCCCAACGACGTCGTCGTGAAGTCCGACGGCACAATCTGGTTCACCGATCCGGATTACGGTCTGGCGGGCCGGCCCAAAGAACAACCGGGCAATTTCGTCTATCGCTTCGATCCCAAAACCAAGGAAGTCAAAGCGCTGGTCCGGGACTTCGACAAACCGAACGGCCTTTGCTTTTCGCCGGACGAGAAGAAGCTTTACGTGGCTGATTCAGGGAAACCCAGACACATCCGCGTCTTCGACGTGCAGAGCGACGGCGCGCTCGCGAACGGAAAAGTTTTCTGCCAGATCGACAAAGGCGGCCCAGACGGCATTCGCTGCGACAAGGAGGGCCGGATGTTCTCCAGCGCCGGCGATGGCGTCCAGATTTTCGCCACGGACGGCCGCTTGATCGGGAAGATTCTCGTGCCAGAGTCGCCGGCGAATCTGGCGTTCGGCGGGAAAGACCACAAAACCCTTTTTATCACCGCCCGCACATCGCTCTATTCGATCCCCCTTCTGGTCGCGGGTGACAAGTGAGGCGAACGGAGCCCCAACTCCATATCGGCCAGAAATACGCGGTAGCAGCCGAGGCAACGAGGCTCAAACTGAATCCCTGCTTGGCCAGCACTGTCAGAATCTCACCCAGCAAATCGACAGCTTTACTGCTTGGTCCGCGGGATGGACGACAAAGCTCGTAGCGCAGAGTTGCACTCTGCCGTATCGCAGAATTGTATTCTGCGGGGCGTCTCCCAGTCCGAGCCCGCTGGGACTTGCCGACGCCCTGCCGATTGGAAATCGGCGATACCGCAGATTGAAATCTGCGCGCCGATGCCGGGTGACGAATTGCCGGAAGGTTATCAGCCAGCCCGTTGAACGCCGTCAGAAGTCTTCAGACCCTCGCCCGTTCTCATTGGAGATTCGCCTGGGGCAAGACCAAAGCACACCGCCAACGCCGTCCGCCCAGCCCTCCTGACTGACTTTTTGGGTCCACTCATCTTCCACGTCCCAGGAAACTCCCGGTCCGGGAGCGGGAGTCCAGAGGCTCGGTTGTCGCAGTCCAGATTCGGCTGTGCTGTCGGACGCTTGGAGCGTGTGCGGCAAAACGCACACTTTGCAAAACTTTTCATTCCAGGTATTTTACCGCCACTCTAAACCCGGCAGTCCACGATCCAACAGGATTAGGCGTTGGCTTCCCGTTTAGGGGTTCGTAATCTGACAGGGTTCTCGAAAAGCAATGCGGCAATTCGTTACCATAGGCACAAACGCGTTCATGGAGTTGGTCCGGCAGCCCGTGTTCCTGCTGCTGATGACCTGTTCTTCCACGTTTGGAGTCTTTCTGGCTTGCGTGCCCTACTTCGGGTTCGGGGATGACCCCAAGCTTGTCAAGGACAGCGTCCTGGCCGTGATGCTGATCTCGGGGTTGTTCGGCGCGGTGCTCAGCGCGTCGGCTTCGCTCAGCCGCGAAATCCGCACGGGAACCGCTCTGGCCGTGCTGGCCAAACCCGTGGGCCGGGCGCAATTCCTTCTGGCCAAGTACACCGGGTTGATCGGCGCCCTGACCGTCCTGACTTACATCAATCTGCTCAGCGCGCTGCTCGCGAGCCGCATGGCGTACGACGCGTACGGCAACACGGACCGGCTGGCGTTTCTCATCTTCGTGGGGGGGGCAGTGATCGCCTACGCGCTGGGCGGATTGACGAATTATTTCCTCCAGCGTCCCTTTGTGGCGGACGCGGTTTTCTTTTTCACGCTGTTGATCACGCTGGCGTTTGTGGTCATCAATTTCCTGGACAAAGAAGGCAAGTGGCAAGAGTTCGCCAAGGGCGTGGACTGGCGGTTGGTGCCGGCGGCGATTCTGATTCTGTTCGCGCTCTGGATTCTCGCGGCGCTGGCGCTGGCTTGCTCGACCCGGTGGGAAATGATCCCGACGCTTTCGATCTGTTCCATGTTTTTCCTGCTGGGCCTGATGTCCGACTACCTGTTTGGCCGCCATGCGGAGCCTGCCTGGATGACGTTCAATCTCAAGCAAGAGTTGAAGGACGCGCGGTGGAGCGACGCCCAGCTCCAAATGCTGCGAGAAACCGTCGAGAAACATGACGCAAACAAGAATGGGAAACTGGATCCGGACGAGCGCAGCCGCGTCAACGCGCAAGAAACGCAGCGCTTGAAAGCGGCCGGCCTGGGCGGGGCGGCCTGGGCGTCCGTCCTTTACACGCTGGTTCCGAACTGGCAGCTTTTCTGGCTCGCCGACGCGCTGGAGAACAAAAAGACCATCCCGTGGCGCTACGTGGGCCAGGCCTTCGGCTATGTCGTGGCTTACCTGGGCGCCTCGCTCGCGCTGGCTTTGATACTTTTTGAGGACCGTGAATTAAGCTGAACAACGCGATGGAACGAAACATTAACAAGATCGGTCTGGTCAATCTGGTCGTGCTCCTGCTCGTGGGCGCCGCCGCTGCCTTCTTGGCTTTTCACACCAAAACGCTGGCGGGACAAACCGGCCTGGTCTTCCTGGGGCTGGGTTTCCTCGTGGCCGCGGTGAGCTATTTCCAGATGCGACTGGAGGAGAGCGAACGGCTGGAAAAAATGGAGTTCGAGGAACTCAACAAAGCCAAAGGCAGCTCCAGCCTCTTCAATGTCACCGATGCCGAATTGTTCCCGGCCCAGCGCGCGCGCGAGCAGTTCGAGAAATTCTTTGTCCCGGGTTTCACGGTCCTTCTGTTCCTGCTGCAAGCGGCTTCCGCTTACTGGCTCTGGATCTGGCTCGTAAAAGTCACGCCTGCGCCCACGCAGAAGACGGCCGTGGCGCTGGCGCTCTACGGAATCTTCGCTCTGGTCCTATTCCTGATCGGCAAGTACTCCGCCAACCGCGCGCGGCTCGAAGGCGCGAGGATTCTGCGGCCTGGCGCGAGTTATTTGCTGCTGGGCTCGTATGTGTGTTTCGTCGTCGCGGGCTCGCTGGCCGCCGTGCAATTCGAGCATTCCGTCGTCGATCTATACGTCGCTCGCGTTCTGGCTGGCATCGTGGCTTTGTCCGCGGTCGAGACCATTGTGAATCTGATCCTGGAAGTTTATCGCCCCAGGCTGAAGGGACAGGCCGCGCGGTTGCTCTACGACAGCCGGTTGGTCGGTTTGATGGCACAACCGGAGGGGTTGGTCACCACCGCAGCGCAGGCCCTTGATTATCAGTTCGGATTCAAAGTCTCGGAGACTTGGTTCTACCGTTTTCTGGAGCGGGCGATTTCCTGGATCATTCTTCTGCAAGTCGGACTGCTATGGATCTCCACGTGCGTGGTTTTCGTCAGTCCAGGCGAGCAAGGGCTTCTGGAGCGGTTCGGCCGGCCGGTCACGGAACGCGGGACTTTGGATCCCGGGCTTCATTTCAAGCTGCCCTGGCCGATCGACCAGGTGTATCGGGCGCGCACGCGGGAAATTCAAACGTTCGACATCGGCTTTGAGCACGATCCGGAAAAGACCAACGAAACGACCGTGCTCTGGACGGTCCCGCACTACAAGACGGAGTCCAATTTGCTGGTCGCGACACGCAGTCAGTCTCCTGCAGGCAACACCAACGATGCGCCCCCGGAAAAAGTGGCGCCCGTCGATCTCCTCACGGTCAGCGTCCCCATCCAATACCAGATCAAAGATCTCCGGGCCTGGGCGTACAATCACAACTCCACGAGCAATCTCCTGGAGAAGCTGACGACGCGCGAAATCGTCCGTTACTTCGTCAGCGTGGATCTCTTCGAGGTCATGTCCAGCGGCCGCGCCAAAGCCGCCGAGGAATTGAAGAAGAACATTCAGACGCTGGCGGACGATCAGAAACTGGGCGTGGACATCGTCCTCGTCGGCCTGCAAGACATTCATCCTCCGGTCAAGGTGGCCAAAAAATTTGAGGAAGTGAACGCGGCGAGGCAAGAAAACGAAGCGACCTTGCGCACCGCGGAGGGATATGCCGCCAAGACGCTCGCCCTGGCCAAAGGTGAAGCCGCGAAACTGGTGCGCGAGGCCGAAGCGCAGGCCTACCGGAAGGTGACCGATGCCCGCGCGCGGTCCGCGCGGTTTGCGCACCAGCTTGCCGCGTTCCGGGCCGCGCCCGACGTCTTCGTTCAGCGCGAGTACCTGGCCGCGTTGGAACTCGGCACAACCAATTCCCGAAAGTACGTCCTGGCGACCACGAACACCCAGGACGTGATCCTCTTGAATCTGGAGGACAAACTTCGTCCAGACTTGCTGGACGTGCCGATGCCCACTGGCCGGAGATAGACTTTATGAAACGCAACACTGTCACGCTCGTCATTGGCGGCCTGCTGATCCTGATCTTCTTTGTGCTGCTGTTCACCTTCCAGGTGCGGCAGACCGAAGTGGCCGTGATCACGACTTTTGGCCGGCCTGGCGCCCCCATCCGAGAACCCGGCTTGTATTTCAAATGGCCCCGCCCGATTCAGCGGGTCCACAAACTGGACAAACGGATTCACAGCTTTGACTCCCGGTTGGAGCAAGTGCTCACCAAAGGAGGCGATCCCTTGATGGTGATGCTGTATGTCGGCTGGCAAATCAAAGATCCGGAAACGTTTTTCGCCAGCTCACGCGGCGGCACCGTGGCCGAGGCCGAACAGAAACTCGGCGGCCTGGTCGAGAGTTCGAAGAATCAGGTCGTTGGCAATCACCCGTTTTCGCACTTCGTCTCCACCGATGCCAACGAACTGAAATTCGAGGAAATCGAGAAGGAGATTCTCGAAAAGGTCCGCCCGGACGCCGAAGCGAAGTACGGGATCGAAGTGCAGTTTATCGGGATCAAAAAACTCAGCTTGCCCGAAAGCGTCACTGAAAAGGTGTTCGCCCGCATGCAGGCGGAACGGGACAAAGTGATCCAAACCTTGAAATCCGAAGGCGAGCGCAGCGCGACGATCATCCGCAGCGACGCCGACCGGGATGCCGCCAAGATCCGCGCTGACGCCGAGGCGAAAGCAACGGCGTTGCGAAGCGAGGCGGATGCCGAGGCATCGAAGTGGCTGGCCGTCTTTTCCCAAAACCCGGAACTGGCCGTCTTCCTTTCCAAGATCAAATCACTGCCTGAAGTCCTCAAAGAGAAATCCACGCTGATTCTGGATCAGCGGAACCCGCTGTTAGAATTGCTGGGGCCTCTGCCGAAGCCTGCGGCAGCCCAACCGGGCCGCATCACCCTGGGCGGGGACGACTCGACCAACAAATAAGCCTTTTATGCCGGACCCGATTGGTCTCCCAACCTCGAACGCAGGCCAGCCCAAGAACACGGGGCCGGTTTCGCCCCCGGCACCCATCGACGACGCCAGCACGCAAGCGCTCGCCGAAGCGCTCCGCAGCAGCTTCGTCATCGTCAAGATCATCATGGTGATCCTGGTGATTGTCTTCTTTGGCTCCGGGTTCTTTACGGTCTCGCCGCAGGAAAGAGCGATTATCCTGCGGTTTGGCCGCGCCGTGGGCGTGGGCAATCAACAGTTGCTCGGACCGGGCGCGCACTGGTCGTTCCCCTATCCCATCGATGAAGTCATCAAGATTCCGTTCAGTGAGATTCAGCAGGTGGCTTCTACGACGGGCTGGTACGCGACCACGCCGGAAGCCGAGGCGACAAACAGCGAACCTCCGCCGGGCTCGACGCTCAATCCCGCCGCCGACGGCTACACGCTCACGGCCGACACGAACATTATCCATGTGCGCGCCACCTTGAGTTACCGGATCAACCAGCCGGTGAATTACGTGCTCAACTTCACCAGCGCCACCAATCTGATCCAGAACGCGCTGAACAACGCCTTGTTTCACGCTTCGGCACGGTTCAGCGTGGACGACGCGCTGCTGTTGAACGTTCAGGCGCTGAAGGAAAAGATCACGGCCCGCGTCCAGCAGTTGGTGGATCAACAGAGCCTCGGCATCACCATCGAACAGGTTGAACTCAGAACAAGACCGCCGCGTTACGTGAACGAAGCCTTCGAGAACGTCTCGAAGGCCGGCCAGGAACGCGGCCAGACCAACCAGGTCGCCCAGGCTTACGCCAGCAGCACCGTCAACAAAGCGCACGGCGAAGCCAGCGCCATCATCAACGCGGGTGAGACCGACCGCAACCGCACGGTGCAAGAGATCGCCGCGGAGGCGAAATACTTCACCAATCAATTGCCCTATTACCGGAGCAACCCGGAACTATTCATGGCGCGGCTCCAGACCGAAGCCTTGCATCAGGTGCTGACCAATTCCGCCGTGGAAAAGATGTTTGTTCCGGAGCGCGCCAGTGGCAAGCCGGTGGAACTGAGGATACAGTTGGGCCGTGAGCCGCAGAAACCGGCTGCGCTGCCGCCGCCTTGATGGGAGCGTTTGCGCGCGGGTAAGCGCGGCTCCGTAGCGCAGATCTGCAGTCTGCCGGATCGCCGGTTTGCAATCGGCAGCGCGTCGAAGATTTCCAACGCCAAGAACAGTTTTTTGAACGAGACCGAAACTTATGCAAGTCACATCGATGTTAAGCCGGCAGGATCCGCATGCCCACGATCACAAGCATGCCCACGACCACGAGCACGATCCCAGTTGCGCGACGTGCGATCACGAACACACGCCCATTCGTCTGAGGCAAACCCTGGTCGGACTCATCTTCATCCTCAACGCCTTCCTCATCGACCAGCTTTTCGACAAGGGCGCGAGCCCGGAATCCATGATCGCGAATTTCAGCGCCATGGTCGGCGCCATCATCCTGGGTTACCCGATCATCTGGACTTCCTACAAAGATCTGCGTCGGGGCGTTCTCAGCATCAACGAACTGGTCAGCATCGCGGTGCTGGCGGCGTTTTCCTCCGGCCAATACGAGATCGCCGGCCTCGTCGCCTTCTTCATGCTCATGGGCGAAATCATTGAAACGCGAACGGCGGCGGGCGCGCGCGCCTCGATTGAATCGCTCATCAAACTGACGCCCACCAAAGCGCGCCGGATGACCAAGGACGGCAAAGAAGAAGAAGTTTCCGCCAAAGATCTCGCGGTCGGCGACGTGATCCGCGTCCGCCCCGGCGACAACGTCGCGGCTGACGGCGTGATCGTCAATGGCCAGGGCTCGTTCAATCAGGCCAACATCACGGGCGAATCCTTGCCCGTGGACAAGAAGCCGGGCGACGACGTTTTTGCCGGCACGCAGAATCTGACCGGCGTTCTGGAAATCCGCGTCACACGCGCCGGGCAGGACACGACGTTGGGTCGGGTGCGCGAATTGATCCTGGCAGCCGAGAAAACCAAGCTGCCTATCATGCGGCTGGTGGACCAGTACATGGTTTATTACACGCCGTTCGTGCTCGTCATCGGCGCGCTGGTGTGGGCGTTCACGCAGGACCTTTCCCGGGTCATTTCCGTGCTGATTGTCGCGTGCCCGTGCGCGTTTATTTTGGCCACTCCGTCCGCCATGGTCGCCGCGCTCTCGACCGCCGCGCGGCTGGGCATTCTGATCAAGAACGTCGGCGACATCGAAGCCGCGGCGCGGATCAATGCTTTCATCTTCGACAAAACCGGGACGCTTACGACAGGCAAATTGACCGTGAGCCGCCTGGCGCCGCTGGGAGAAACGAAACCGGCCGAACTGTTGCGGATCGCGGCGGCGGCGGAGAAGTTCAGCAATCATCCCACGGCCAAGGCTCTGGCGGCGCTGGCCGAACAAGTGGGCGTGCCGCTCTCGGATCCGCAGAATTTTTCCGAGACCGCCGGCCGAGGTGTCAAAGCGCAAGTGGAAGGAGCGCAAGTTCTCGTGGGCCGCGCCCAATGGCTTCGCGACAACGGCATTCCCGACGATTTCACCAAATCAGTGGACCTGGATGAGACGGAAGGTTTCAGCCTGATTTTCGTGGCGCGCAACGGCCGCTGCATGGGCTGGGTCGGACTCCGCGACGAAACGCGGGCCGAAGCGCGCGAATCCCTGGGCGCCCTGCAACACAGCAACGTGCGCCGCATCGCCATGGTGACCGGCGACCGGCAACCTGTCGCGGCGCGCGTGGCCAAGGAAATCGGCTGCGAGGAAGTGGTCGCGGAATGCCTGCCGCAAAACAAAGTGGAATTCGTGCGGCAGATCAAATCGCGCGGCTATCGCGTCGCCGTCGTCGGCGATGGCGTGAACGACGCGCCGGCGCTGGCCGCGGGCGACATTGGCATCGCGATGGGCGCGGCGGGCAGCGAAGTCGCGATCCACAGCGCGACGATTGCGCTGATGAACAACGATCTTCGCCGGCTGCCGTTCCTGGTCGGGCTTTCGCGAGGCACGCGCCTGGTCATCAACCAGAATTTCCTCGTCGGAGTGATCTTCATCATCGGCGGACTGGTGGCGGCGGCGTTTGGCTACGTGCATCCGATCGTGGCGGCGATTCTCCACAACGCCGGTTCGTTGATCGTCGTTTTCAACAGCTTCCGGCTCGTGCGCTACGGCGAGGAATTGGAGCCGTTCCAAAGTCCAGCCGCCGACACCGCAGCACCCGGCAGCGGACCGCGGGCGAGCTCCACACCGCAGCTCCAGCCCAGGCCTGCATGAAGTGATTTGGCCTCGGCGCAAATGATGTCGCTCTTGCTCAACTTACCCTTGCCTTCCCCCTCACCCCGGCCCACTCCCCCCGGGGAGAGGGGGAACGGATTTCCGCGCGCAGTCAGGATTTATGGCTCTGGCTCCTTCCGCGACTGCAACAACGATTCCCTCTCCTTGGGGAGAGGGCAGGGTGAGGGGAACCGCGGCTCCGGAATCTGAAGGAGACTTCTGGAATCTCCGAACGCGTGTGAAGCCTTCCATTCTATGATTGCTACTGAGGATCAATTGGCGCAGCCACGTCTCGCCGCAGCTCGCCCGGCCCAGGACGTTGTCGTCGCGGTGCGTGGTCTCACGAAAGTCTTCAAAGATTTCTGGGGACGCCCCAAAGCCCGAGCCGTGGACAACGTCGATTTCGAAGTCCGGCGCGGCGAAGTGTTCGGCCTGCTGGGCCCCAACGGGTCCGGCAAATCCACCACTGTGAAGATGCTGCTGGGTTTGCTTTACCCGACGCGCGGCCACATCGAGGTCTTCCACCATTCGCCCCGGCACGTTGCGACCAAATCGCGCATCGGTTACCTCCCGGAGGAATCTTACCTTTACCGGTACCTGGATTCGGACGAGACGCTGGATTTTTTCGGCAATTTGTTTTCGTTGCCGCCCAAGGACCGCCAGCAACGCTCGGAACAGCTTCTGGAAATGGTGGGACTGGACAAGGCGCGCCGCCGGTTGGTGGGCGAATTCTCCAAAGGCATGCAGCGCCGCATTGGCCTGGCCCAGGCGCTGATCAACGATCCGGATCTGGTCATTCTCGACGAACCGACCGCCGGCCTGGACCCGATCGGTTGCCGTGAAGTGAAAGATCTGATTCTCGCTCTGGCCCGGCGCGGCAAAACCGTGATTCTCAGCAGCCATCTGCTGGCTGACGTCGAGGACGTCTGCGATCGCGTGGTGATTTATTACGGCGGGAAAATTCAAGCGCAGGGCACGCTCAAGGAACTCCTGGCGCAACCGGACACGATGCAGATCACGACTCCGCTCCTGCCGCGCGGAGCGGTCGAGCGAATTCTCGAAATCGTCCGGAATGACGTTGCCGCCGACAAAGTCCGCATCGACACGCCCACTCAGAATCTGGAGAACTATTTCCTGGGTGTGGTTCAGAAGGCGAAGCAAACGGAAGCCGAAACCTCCGGCGCGACTTCCGGCCATCGGGTCGCGGCTTATTTGCGCGGCGATGCCGACACGCCAGTCGCACAGCCCGACAAGATTCTCGAACGCCTCACGCTGCCCACCGCGGCCCAAAGCGCGCCGGCACCGGTGGAAAGCCAACCGAACGAAAGCGTCGATCAGAAAAAACTGGAAGATTTGACCCGGCCGCAAGAAACGCCCGCGCCTGCGCCTTCGCCCGTGGCGGCTGGCCAAAAGGAGGCGGAACTGCAAAAGGCCAACGAAAAGCTGTCGTCGTTGCTGGGTAAACCGAAATGAAACATTCCGGAAGCGGCGGTGAGAACTGTCGAGGCTTTTTAACCACTGATGAACACTGATGTCTTCGACTCATTAAGAGGTTAGTCCCCTGCCTTATGCAACAGATTCGCGCGATCGCCTGGCTCACCCTGAAAGCGGCGCTCCGGCTTCGTCTCGTGCTCGTGCTCGCAGCCGTGTTGCTGGGCGCGGTGGTCATTTTGCCTCTGGTGATCAAGGACGACGGCACGGCGCGCGGATTCACGCAGATTCTGCTGACCTACACGCTGGCGACCATCACCGCTTTGCTCGGATTCGCCACGCTCTGGATGGCTTGCGGCACTCTGGCGCGAGACATCGAGGAGGCGCAGATTCAGGTGGTGGCGGTCAAACCCGTCGCGCGCTGGCAAATCTGGCTGGGCAAATGGCTGGGGATTCTGGCGCTGAACGCGGCCTTGCTCGCGCTTTCCTCCGGCGCGGTCTATCTGCTCATGCAGTGGCGCGCCCAGAAACTTCCCGCGGAACAGCAGGCGATTCTGCGGAACGAAGTCATGGTCGCGCGCGGCTCGGTCAAAGAACCGGTGCCTGATTTCGAACCCGCGGTCGAAGAGGAACTCAAGAACAAGATCAAGGCCAGCGCCGTGCCGCTTTCGGACCTGGAGTACATGCGCAAGCAGATTCGGGAGCAGTTCAAAGCCCAGGAACAGGTGGTGCCCCCCGAACATCTCCGCCGCTGGACGCTCGATCTGGGATCGGCCCATAGTTTCTCGCGCGATCAACCCGTTTACCTGCGGGTCAAATTCAATGTCGCTCAGACCAGCGCTTCCAAAACGTATCTCGGCCTTTTCGCGATCGGCGATCTCGACTCGGCCCGGGTTTACCAGACCAACATGAGTCTGGCGGCCGACACCTTTCACGATCTCATCATCCCGCCCAACATGGTCAACGAGAAAGGCCAGTTGATCGTCAACTTCATCAATCGCAACGAAACCGCCGTGCTCTTCCCGCTGGAGGAAGGGATGGAGGTGCTCTATCGAGAAGGCGGATTCGGACTGAACTATTTCCGGGGTGTGTTGATCATTTTCTTCTGGCTGGCGTTTCTGGGCGCGCTGGGATTGGCGGCGTCCAGTTTTCTGTCGTTCCCGGTCGCGGCGTTTTTCTCGCTCGGCGTGCTGATCATCGGCATGTGCAGCGGAACCATCGCGCTGGTTTTGGAACAGGGGACGGTGTTCGAGGTGAACCACGACACCGGCGTCGCGGACAAACCCACCGTGATCGATCAGTTTGCGCTGCCGATGTTCCGGGTGTTGCTGCACCTGATCAATATGGTGAAAGGATTCTCGCCCATCGATTCCCTGAGCACGGGCCGGAGCATTTCCTGGGGACAACTCGGACAAGCGTTCGCGCAAATCTGTTTGTGCATGGGAGGCGTGCTGTGCGCTTCGGGCATCCTTATTTTCAACCGGCGAGAGCTGGCCACCGCGCAAGGGAATAACTGAGCAAGTTTCGAACCCAGAAAACCTCGAATGGCCATGAAACAACCGCGAATACAGATCCCCTATCCCTTGAGGGAGAGGGGCAGGGTGAGGGTGAACACGTCGGCGGATCGGAAGCGTAAAAGTCTGGCGGCCGCTCTCCCTCACCCCGGCCCTCTCCCGCTGGGAGAGGGTGGATATCCATGAGTTCCTTTCGATCTAGATTCTACAAGCCGCTTCTCGCTTTCCTGGCGGTGGCGCTCCTGTTCGCGGTGTCACTCGCACAAGAGCAGCTCAATCAACGGCGCGAGACGATGGGATTGACGCGCGCCGACATTCTCGACAACGCGCCGCCCGTGCTGGCTTTCACGACCGTGGCGTTGGGCGGCTTTCGCGGATTGATCGCGAACATGCTCTGGATTCGCGTCGCGGATTTGCAGGAGCAGGACAAATTCTTCGAGATGGTTCAGCTTTCGGATTGGATCACCAAACTTCAGCCGCACTTCGCTACCGTCTGGGTCCATCTGGCGTGGAACATGTCCTACAACATTTCCGTCAAGTTCAACGATCCGAAAGACCGCTGGCTCTGGGTGAAGCGCGGCATCGAGCTGTTGCGCGACGAAGGCCTGCGCTACAACCCCAAGGAAGCGCTTCTCTATCGCGAGCTGGCCTGGCATTTCCAGCACAAGATGGGAGCGAACCTCGACGACGCCCACAATTATTACAAAGCCATGTGGGTGGATGAAATAGGCCCGCTCCTCGGATCGGGCCGCCCGAACTATGACGAGTTGCTCAATCCGCAAACCGACGACGCCCGAGCCCGCGTCCAGACGCTGCGTGAGAAATACAAGATGGACCCGCGCTGGATGAAACTGGTGGATGAGGAATACGGCCCGCTGGAATGGCGCCTCCCGGAGACGCACGCCGTTTACTGGGCTTTCGTGGGCCTGGAGAATATCAAAGGCGCCATCCTCAAAGAACAGGACTCGATCAATCTGCGCCGCGTCATCTTCCAGTCCATGCAACTCGCCTTCCACCGCGGGCGGCTGGTCTTCCTGGCCAAAGGCGGCAGCGAATTCACCACGGCTCCGAACCTGGAGATCGTCGCCCGCACCAGCCGCGCTTACGAAGAAATGATGGAACTGGAGCCGAACATGCGGCAGAACATAGAGACGGCCCACAAGAATTTTTTGAAGACGGCGGTGTATTTCCTCTACGACTATAACCGGCTCACCCAGGCGGATGAATGGTTCAAATACCTGCGCAAAAAGTATCCCACCGCAATCCCGGCCAATCAGGGCCTGGATGAATACGCCCTCGCCCGCGTCGCCGAAGACATCGGTGAGACGAGCCACGACCGGGTCAAAGCGATCCTTGAAGGGATGCTGGAAAGTGTGTTCCTGAATCTGGCGATTGATGAGGACGACCTGGCCACCGGCTACGATCGCTTCGCGCAGCGGATCTGGAGCCGGTTCATGCAGGAAATCGGAACCATTTCAAAAGGTCGGGTTGGCTTGCCGCCGCTGGCGCAGCTTAAGAAGCAAGTCCTGGATCGGATGCTTGATCCAGAGAGCGGCCTTGATCCGCGAATCGCCAATCAGCTCCGGACCAAGCTTGGCCTCCCGGCTCCATCGCCGTCCGCCACCCCGACGAATCAGCCTGCGGTCACGCCTCCTTCAAACAACGCCCCGCCCGCGAACGCCGCAAGTAAGAACTGAAACGGTGGAGTGAGCCTCCCGCCGAGCCCCGCCGAGTCCTCCCCAACCTTCTTTTCAAGGAAGACAAAGCTCGGCCGGAGTCTCGCCCCACCGTGGACTGTTCAGGGTCCCAATGCATGCGCGAAGCGAAAGGAAGCCTCCTATTGAAACTGGGTGGGTAGGGCGAGCCTGTCCCCAGCGAGCCGATCCAGACGTGTTCCGAGCCCGTGGAGCGGCTCGCCGGGACAGACTCGCCCTACGTGGAGCGGCTCGCCGGGACGGACTCGCCCTACCTGAGCATGCGCCGTTTCCAAGCTTGGCACTCCGAAATTTTTTTTTTACGGTCGCTCCGTGCTCTTCTTCCTGCGATGCATCGGGATCATCAATGCCGCGATCTGGTTGGGCGCCGCCTTTTTCTCCTGCATCATCCTGGCTCCGGCGCTGGCTTCCGAGTCCATGCAGGCGATTCTTCCTCCGTCGCACACGGGCCGGGCGTGGCAAATCGTGCTCGAACGCTACTTTATCCTCCAGTACTGGTGCGGCGGGATTGCCGTCGTTCATTTGCTGGCCGAGTGGCTCTACACGGGCCGTCCTTTGAAGCCGTGGTCGGTTTATCTCGCGTTGAGCTTGCTGGGTCTGGGCCTCGCGGGCGGGTTGTGGCTGCGGCCGAAGGTCACGAGACTTCACCTGGACCTTTATGGGGCGCGTTCCACCCCGCAACAGAGGGAAAATGCCCGCCGGCCGTTGCGCCATTGGGAAGGAGTTCTGCAGGTTTGCCAGGGCCTGGCGGCGCTCGGACTGGTGGTTCATTTGGTTCAGACGAGCGCGCCGGTCGGCGCGCCGCGGTTTTTGAACGCCAACAAATTCAAGGGTTGACAAAAGGGGCATCGTAAGTGTCTGTAAGGAGGTATCTGGAATAGCATCGGTGGCGTGTGACGGCCCCTTGTGAAAAAGTTGTATGATCTCGAATGAAAGACCTTCACCTTACGGCCATCGTCCCCACGCGCCTTCCGGCTCCAAGCCGCCCGTCATCGAGGAAACGATCAAATCGGACAAAATTCAGATCGAACGAAAGACGTTCGTCTTCACGCTGAAGGAGAATCCGCGAGGCCGCTTTCTTCGCATCACCGAAGACGTCAACGGCCGCCGTGACACGATCATCATTCCCGCCACCGGTTTGGAGGATTTCAAACGCCTCCTGGACGACATGTTGAAAGTGTCGGGTGAAACACCGGCGAAGATGGGCGCCGAGTGAAGAAAATTTATGATTGAGGAGTTGTGATTTATGATTGGGTTTCCTGCGCCTGCGTGGTTCTAAAAGCCAAACCAAAATCATAAACCGTAAGTCATAAATCATAATTCCGCCGCCGTCGCTTTCCTCTGTCGGACACGAACCCTCGGCGCATCCCCCCACAAACCTTCCAAATCGTAGTGGTCCCGGACGTCGGGCCGCATGATGTGGATGATCACGTCGAAGTAATCGAGCACCACCCAGGCGGTTTGCAGCGTGCCATCGGTCGCGCGGGGCCGGAGCCGGCATTCTTCATCCAGTTTGTCCCGAATCTCATCGACAATTGCGCGCACGTGCGGCTCGCTCGTGCCCGTCGCGATCACGAAGTAGTCGGTGATGGACGAGAGTTTCTTGACGTCCAGGATGACGATGTTTTCGGCTTTTTTGTTGTCGGCCAATTCGCGGCAGCGCAGGGCCAGGGTTCTTGAATTCATGGAGGTTTATGGGTCTTTCTTCGAATACATGCGGCCGGCGAGAATCGCTTCGGCCACCAGCGGCGGCACTAACGAGTCGATGGGCAATCCGTCGCGAACGCGGTCCCGGATTTGCGACGCGGAGACGCCCAGGGGAAATCCCCGCAACGGGTGGCTGCGGAAGGGCGCGGGCGCTTCTTGGAACGCCTGGCCCGGACGCGGAATCACGACGAATTCGACCAGCCGGGCCAATTCTTCGGCGTCCCTCCACAAAGGAAGTTGGGGCACGTGGTCCGCGCCGATCAAATAAAAGAGCCGGGCTTCCGGGCCGCGGCATCTGTATTCGCGCACGGTTTCGATGGTGTAGGAAATGCCGCCGCGCCGGATTTCTTGATCGTCGATTTCGCAATACGTCCGTCCGGCCAGCGCCAGGCGCAACAGACGCAAGCGTTGAGCGGCTGGAGCCAGTTCGAGGCCGGGTTTGAACGGGGACATCGCAGCCGGAGTGAAAACAATGCGGTCGAGCTGCAATTCCTCGCGCGCCGCTTGCGCGACCAGGAGGTGTCCCAGATGAACCGGGTTGAAGGAACCTCCAAATAAGCCGATCCGCTGCGTCATTCCTCAGAAATCAAGTTGAAACCACGGATGAACCCAGATGGACGCGGATGTGGAGCGGCGATGAAGAAAGCCCAGATCATCGAGACGTGGTCAGACACCCCATAGGGGCGCTCCAGCCGGGCGGTTCGGAAGGCAACTCGCGTGTTTCATGCGCACCCCACAGTATAGCGCCAGTTCCGGAGGAATCAACAGCAGCGATTGATGCCCTTGAAGCGCCGTTCCAGGCACCCGGCAAAGAGTTTTCCCCGATCAAGCCGGCTCGCGGAAGGTTCGACGTTCGACGTTCGATGTTCGATGTTCGATGTTCCAACCGCACAACCCAAACGTTCGGCATCGGATTTCGACCTCTGGACGTTGAACGGTTCACAGGCCGGGCTGTTTCCGGAACAATCGCACGCCTGCGCAGCGTTCTGCGCCCGATCCAGGGCGGCTTCGCCGGACAATTCCCGCGCCAGCGCAAACGCCAGCGCGAAGAGGCCGAACAAGCGCAGAGGTTTTCCTTCCGCCAGAACGTAATCGGGCAGCCAGACCGGTTCTGCTTCGCGCAAGACGGCCAGCCTGCGCCGCGCGATCAACAAGAGCCATTCGCGCGCGCTCAAAACCACGATCATCACGACGAGCGTCAGAAAAATGCCGGCCACCGCGGCGTCGAGCACGTTGTTGAAATGGAGGGTTCGGTTCGTGGCTACAGCTTTCCGCGCGTCAGCGATGATTTTTGTGTCGCCACCCGCCTCGGCTGAGCGGAGGGCTTGCTCCAACGCTGGAAGTTTTTCATTCAACGATTTGGCCTGAGACAAAAATCCGATTCGCGGATCGGCGTGAAAGATCTTCTGAACGCCCGCGGTCATGGTGACCGAGAGCAGCCAGACGAGCGGCAGCAGAGTCACGAGCGCGTACGCGGGCCGGCCAGCGCCTGGCTGAGAATGTAGGGCAGACATCCTGTCTGCCGGTTGGCGAGGCATCCCTGCCTCGTCGTTCGAGCGGCGAGATGCCGCCCCAGCCGGCAGGCCGGAAGCCTGCCCTGCGCTTTGCGTCAGTTGCATTTTCAAAATGACCGTCGTCGCCAGACAGAGCGCGATGCTGGCCAGGAGTTGATTGGCAATGCCGAAGAGGGGCCAGAGCGAGTTGATGCCGCCGAGCGGATCGCGCACACCCTGGATCAGAAAATAACCCCAGCCCGCCACGACCAAGACGCTCGCCAGCACGTTGGCGGAGACGCGTTTGGTGTCGCCGAGCGGCTTCCACACGTTGCCCAGCACGTCTTGCAGCAAGTAGCGTCCGACGCGCGTGCCTGCGTCGAGCGTGGTCAGGATGAACAGCGCTTCAAACATGATCGCAAAGTGGTACCACAGGTCCAGCCACCGCCCGCCCGTGACGCCGGAAAAAATATTCGCCATCCCGACCGCCAGCGTGGCAGCGCCGCCCGTGCGGCCGAACAAAGTTTTCTCGCCGATCTGCGTCGCGAGCGTGTCCATCTGCTCCGTCGTCACTGAAAAGCCGGTCGCCGTTACCTTCGCCACCGTGTCCGCCGCGATGGCTGCGGCATCCGCACCGGCCCCTTTGACGTTCATGCTGAGATAGACGCCCGGTTCGAGCGTGCACGCGGCAATCATCGCCATGATTGCGACCAGCGATTCCAGGCACATCGCGCCGTAGCCGATAGGCCGGGCGTAGCTTTCGCGCGTGATGATCTTCGGCGTGACGCCGCTGGAAATCAGCGTGTGAAAACCGGAGATCGCGCCGCAAGCGATCGTGATGAAACAAAACGGAAAGAGTTTCCCCGCCACCACGAGTCCGGAGCCGTCGATGAACTGGCTGATGGCCGGCATCTTCAGATTGGGCAGCACGAGAAACACGCCGAAAGCCAGGGCGAAGATCGTGCCGAGCTTCATGAAGGTGCTCAGATAATCGCGCGGCGCGAGCAACAACCAGACCGGCAGCACGCTGGCCGCCAGCCCGTAAAGAATGATGGCCCAGGCAAGCGTGATGTCTCGCAACGTGAAGGCTTTTCCCAGCGTGGCGTGCGAATGAACGAATTGCCCGCCCCACACCGCCAGCAGCAAAAGCACCACGCCGATGGCCGAGACCTCCATCACCTTCCCGACCCGCCAGAAGCGAAGGTAGCCCCCCATGAGCATCGCGATGGGAATCGTCGCGCCCACCGTGAAAACGCCCCAAGGACTTTCCGCCAGCGCTTTCACCACGACCAACGCCAGCACCGCGAGCAGGATAATCATGATGGCCAGAATCGCGGCGACGCCGATCACCCCGGCCGTGGTGTTCAATTCCTCCTTCACCATTTGGCCGAGCGATTTGCCATTGCGCCGCATCGAGCAGAACAAAATGACAAAATCCTGCACCGCGCCGCCCAGCACGACGCCGATCAAGATCCACAGCGTCCCCGGCAAGTAGCCGAACTGCGCGGCGAGCACGGGGCCAACAAGCGGTCCGGGCCCGGAAATCGCGGCAAAATGGTGGCCGAAGACGATCCACTTGTTCGTCTTCACAAAATCCTTGCCGTCCTCCCGCACTTCGCAAGGCGTGGCACGTCGGTCGTTTAACGCCAGGATGCGTGCCGCGACCCATTTCGAGTAAAACCGAAAACCGATGGCATAGGAACAAAGCGCCGCTGTGAGGATGTAGGCCGAACTGATTTGTTCGCCGCGATGCAGCGCGAGCGTGACATAAGCCCAGGCGCCGAGCACCGCCACGGCCAGCCAGATGAATTGGTTCAAAGGTTTCTTCATGGCAGAGGCAGCTTCTGATTATTGACGAAGGCCCGTCGGTTCAACGTTCGGCGTTCGAGGTTGGATGTTGGACCTTCGAGGGACAAATTGCGAACCTCGAACCTTGAACGTCGAACGTTGAACTCGGAACGGTACACAAAAGTGGGTCGATCACCAGAGCTTCCATGGCGCGTTGCCCGCCGCCCAGAACTGGTTGAGCCAATCCTGTTCCCGCGCCGTGTCCATGCACTGCCAGAAACCGGAGTGGCAATACGCCTTGACCTGGCCTTCGCGGGTGAGCCGCTCCAGGGGCGTCCGTTCCAGCACGCAGGCATCGCCGCCTTCCAGATACTGGCCAACGCTCTTGTTCATCACGAAGAATCCCCCGCTGACGAACGTTTCTTTCTCAGGCTTTTCGCGAAAGGCAGTAATCGTCTGGCCGTCCAGAGCGAGTTCACCAAAGCGTCCGCTCGGTTTGACAGCGGTCACGGTCACGATCGCGCCGTGCTGGCGGTGAAATTCGATGGACTGATTGATGTCGCTGTTCGTCACGCCGTCCCCGTAGGTGAAAAGAAACGTCTCGGATTGGACGAACGACAGCGCGCGGAGGAGGCGCCCGCCCGTTTGCGTCTGCAAGCCCGTGTCGAGCAGCGTGACCTCCCAATCTTCCTCCTCGTGTTTGCCGTGGTAGTGGATTTGAGGTTTGGCGCCGAGGCGCAACGTGACGTCGCAAGTGTTCCAGTGATAGTTCCGGAAGTAATCCTTGATGATCTCGCCCTTGTATCCGAGACACAGAATGAACCGCTTGTGCCCGTAATGGGCGTAGATTTTCATGATGTGCCAGAGGATCGGCCGGCCACCGATCGGCACCATGGGCTTGGGACGGAACTCCGTTTCCTCCCGGAGCCGCGTGCCTAACCCACCGCATAAAATCACCACTTCCATTGCGTGCGAATGCTGAGATGTCGGGCAGAACGTAACCGAGGAAACAAGCGCTGGACAAGCAAAGAGAAGTTGTTCCGCTGCGTAAAATGGGTTGCTGACAAAGCGCGAAAGCCTAGCGGACGCTCAAAAATAATTGGGCAGTGTATCATGCCTTACGATATCATTATTCCGCTCTGAACGATTCGACGATGGCGGTTTTGTGGCTTTAATCCTGGGGTGGAAACAAGAGTTGACTGTCGATGAAGATTATGAAAC
>Ga0194131_10002458_pt1 | contig 30368 bp, 31 predicted proteins | sample TA2KigO120mmetaG_FD_148631 | JGI IMG/M metagenome (GOLD analysis project Ga0194131, IMG submission 148631) | Freshwater microbial communities from Lake Tanganyika, Tanzania - TA2015053 Kigoma Offshore 120m | ecosystem: Environmental > Aquatic > Freshwater > Lake | place: Tanzania: Lake...
TCTCGATATCGCGGCCAAGTTGGCCGGCCAACTGTCGATCGCTTCCGAGCGCGCGCAGAGAGTTCAAGGGTTGAAAATCGTCTCGAGCTAAGAGGAAAACTCTCATGGTCACCAAAGAACAGGTTTGCGAAGCGCTGCAAGATTGCTACGACCCGGAGATTCCGGTCAACATCGTCGACCTCGGTTTGGTCTACGACGTCGAAGTCAACGACGATCAGGTGGCGGTAAAGATGACGCTGACGGCGCCGGGCTGCGGCATGGGGACGATGATCGCCAACGACGCCAAACAGAAAATCATGGCGCTCGAAGGGGTGAGCGATGCCACTGTCGATCTGGTCTGGGACCCGCCGTGGAATCCGAGCATGATCGCCGAGGAGGCGAAGCAGAGATTAGGCATTGTCTGATTTTTGTTCGGACCCATGGACAAACCGCTGCTGCGATATGTCGATGCGTTCCCGGTAAAAGAGGGGGAGCAGACCCTTATCTATCTTAAAGATCCCGCCAACTTCGCCACCCCCATCGGTCTTTCGCCGGTGGGTTATTTCATTCTTTCTCACTTCGACGGCCAGCATTCGCTGCTCGATATTCAGGAGGCCTATGCCAAACAGTTTGGCACATTGCTGCTGAGCGACGAGCTGAAAAAGTTCGTCGACATGCTCGACCAGCAGCACTATTTGCAGAGTGAGAACTTCGCGACGTTCCAAAAAGGGTTGATCTTAGAGTTTCGCCGGCAGCCGACGCGCGCCGCCGCGCATGTGGGTGGTTGCTACAAGAACGATGCGCGTGGGCTCAGAGCCCAGCTCGACGGTTACTTTCAATCGCCGAAAGGGCCGGGCATGCCGGCGGGCAAAAACTCTGCGCCGACGCCGAAAGCGATCGTTGCGCCGCACATCGATTTCCATCGCGGCGGGCCCGCCTATGCCTGGGCGTACAAGAGCTTGGCGGAAAGCGCAGGGGCGGATCTCTACATTATCCTTGGGACTTCGCACTGCGGCGGCGAAATGCCGTATATTTTAACGCTGAAAGATTTTGAGACCCCGCTGGGCGTCGTCGAGACCGATCGAGAATTTGTCAACCGCTTGCACGAGCAATGTGCCAGCGATTTTTTTGTCGACGAGTATCTGCACCGCGGCGAGCATTCGGTCGAATTCCAAGTGCTCTATTTGAAGTACATCGCGCAAAAACGCGCCGAGCTCTCCGGCAAACCGGAGCGGCCGTTTAAGATCGTGCCAATCTTGGTGTCGTCGTTTCACGAAGCGATGATCAGCAAAACCCTGCCGGAGAGCCAAAACGATGTCGGCAAGTTCCTTAGCGTTTTGCGCCGGCTTGCCGAATCCGACGGCCGGCAAGTCTGTTTCGTTGCCGGCGTCGACCTAGCCCATGTGGGCAAGCAATTCGGCGATCACGAACCGGTCGATGAAGCGTTCCTCAAATGGGTTGAAGACGAAGACCACAAACTGGTCGAGCGTTTAGCTGCCCTGGACGCGCCGGGATTTTTTCACGAGATCGCCAAAGATCAGGACAAGCGCAAAATCTGCGGCTTCTCGCCGCTCTACTCACTCATTCATCTGCTCGACGACACGCGCGGCAATCACCTGCACTACGGCCAAGCCTTCACGCAGGAGACCGGCTCGGCGGTGACGTTTACGAGTATAGTCTTTGAATAAGTCTCGCGACCCTCTAATCCCGTTGCCTCAATGCATGTTCATGCCGCCGTCGACGACGATCGACTGGCCGGTCATGAAGTCGCTGTCATCAGAAGCAAGAAAGATCACCGTGCCGACGAGATCCTGCGGCACTTGGTCGCGCTGAAAGGCGCGCCGCTTTCTGCGGTCGGCGAGCTGCTCGGGGCTGGTGACCCCTTCCTGGTTGGGGCCCGAAATAGTCAGGCCGGGCATGATCGAGTTGACGCAGATGTTGTCGCTGCCCACCTCGCGCGCCAAGGCGCGGGTAAACGAGAGCACCGCACCCTTCGACGAGACGTAGTGCAAAAACATCGGCGTGCCGGTTTGGGTCGTGCCCGACGAAATATTGATGATCTTGCCTTTGCCCTGCTGTTTCATCGACGGATAGACGGCTTTGACGCAATGCCAAAGTCCTTTGACATTGACCGCCATGACGCGGTCCCACTCGTCGCCGTCGATTTCCATGAAGGCTTTCTTCTTGAGCGCGGAATAGAGCCCCGCGTTGTTGACGAGAATATCGATGCGGCCGTAGGCTTTGAGCGCGGCGGCCGCCATGGCTTGAGTTTTTTCTCGCGACGTCACATCCACCGCGACGGCGATCGCTGCGCCGCCGGCGGCTTTGATTTCCGCGGCGACCTTCTGCGCTTCGGTGTCTTGAATATCGGCGACGACAACCTTCGCACCTTCTTTCGCGAGACCGTGGGCATAGGCTTTACCGATGCCCACGCCGCCGCCGGTGACGATGGCAACTTTGTCTTTCAAACGCATGATGAGCCTCCTGTGGGGGAGAATTCAGAAGAATATCTCGCGCCGAGGCGCTGAGTTCGGAAAATATTTTTTCTCTGCGATCTCTGCGCCTCTGCGCGAGATACTTTCTTAAATCTTCAGCCGGTAAAAGTTCACTGGGTTGTCGTGCAGGATCGCTTTCTTAGTTTCGTCGCTGATGTCGTCCCGTTCGAGAAACTCCGGAATATCGCGCTTGAACATGTCCGGCAGCCGCTCGTGCGGATAGTCCGAGGGCCACATCAAGCATTTGGGATTGAATAGTTTCAGCACCGACGGCAGCGCTTTCTCCTCGACTTCGCAGGTGGTCCAGATCTGGCCATTGCGGATCAGCTCGCTGGGTTTTTGTTTCAACAGCGGCGCCTGAACGCGGTAGGGCTTCTCCATCTCTTCGTCCATGCGGTCCATCATGTAGGGGAGCCAGCCGCAGCCGGCTTCGAGATACGCCACGCGCAGTTTGGGAAAGCGCACGAAGACACCTTCGAAAACCATGTGGGTGAATTGAATCAAGATCGCGAACGGATGTTCCAGCGTGTGGACGTGGAGAAACTTGTTGAAGAAATCGAAGCCCATGCCGCGGCTGGGCGCGCCGTGGATCGTGAGCGGCATGTCGAGCTTCTCCGCCGCTTCGTAGATTGGATCGAAGTCATGGTGGCCGTAGCCCTTGTGCAGCCAGGTGACGGCCGGCATGAGACCGGCGACGAAGCCGAGCGACTTCGCACGCGCTAATTCTTTGGCGGCCTCGATGGGCTCATGCACCGGCAAGAGCGCCACGCCTTGCAGGCGCGGGCTCACCTTCAAAAAGCGGTCGGAGAGCCAAGAGTTGTAAGCCCGCGCGAGCACGCAGGACCACTCGGGATTCTGTACTAGCCCCAATCCTAATCCGCTGGTGGGGTAGAGAACCGTCAAGTGGACCCCTAACTCGTCCAAGAATTGCAGCCAGCGCGAAGCCGGCGTCTCCGGATCTTTTCCCGGCACACCGGTGCCGCGATTCCAGCCGTCGAGCGACGGAAAGTAGCCATAGGTCTCGAAGCGCGGTGCGCTGGAGTAGCGGCCGCCGAGGTAGTCGTGCAGCTCGCGATCTTTTTCCAAGATATGGCCGTCGGCGTCGATGATCGGATAGGAAACGTTCATGGCAAACTCCTCATAACGTCATGCCGGCGCAGGCCGGCATCCAGGTTGGGTTGAGGGATGGATACCGGCCTGCGCCGGTATGACGGAACCTTCGATCCCATTAAGGGTGCAGTGTTGAACACTGGTGCCTCAAAGAAACGATATCCCGCCGTCGACGTTGACGGTTTGTCCTGTCATGAAATCGCTCAACGGCGACGCGAGAAACAGCATGGCGCCGACGACGTCCTGGGGCACTTGCACGCGCTTGAGTGCGCGCAGGCCCGCCGACGATTCGCGCAGGCGAATCGTCGCTTCGTCCGGGTTTTCTTCCGATAGCGTGTTGCCCGGCGCCAGACAGTTCACATTGATGTTGAACTCACCGACTTCGCGCGCCAGCGTGCGGGTGAAACCGATGGTGGCGGTTTTCGACGTCACGTAGTGAATGCGCCCCGGGCTGCCGGCGAAGACCGTTCCCGAGGCGACGTTGATGATCTTGCCGGATTTCTGCGCGCGCATGGTCGGCAAGACCGCGCGGCAGCAGAAAAACAGGCCGCGCAGATTCACCGCCATCAAACGATCCCACTCATCAGGGTCGATGGTTTCGATGCGGCCGCGGTTCATCGGCACGACCGAAAATACCGCGGCGTTGTTGATCAATACATCGATGCGGCCAAAGCGCTCCAGCACTTTGGCCGCCATGTTTTTTGTTGATGCTTCGTTCGAAACATCGGTGTGCAGCGGGAAGGGCGATTCATGAATCGCCCCTACGATTTCGGCTGCAGCTTTTTCCGCGGCGGCCTGATCACTGTCGGCAATCACCACCCGCGCTCGAGCGCCGGCAAACCCTTTGCAGTAGGCTTTGCCGATACCATGGGCACCGCCGGTGACGATGACGACTTTGTCTTTGAGGCCTTGGATCATGCAATCTGTAAGGGCGACCGGCCGGTCGCCCCTACCTTTTGTTTTAACCGATCGCCGGATTGATCAACGCCTTGGTCGGGAACGTGCCCGGCACTTCGCCGCCGATGGAGCGGATGCAGTGCTCGATGTCTTTTAAGGGAAAGACGTGGCTGACCATTTGCTCAACCGGGAATTTGGTCTCTTCGATGATGCGTAGCGCCGCTTCGGTGGCGTCGTTGTCGGCGGTGAAGCAGCCTTGGAGCTTGATCTCGCTCCAGACTAGTTTGTCCATGAGCATCGGCGTCACCGTCGTGTCGCCGGTCAAACCGCCGAGGACCATGGTGGCCTGGCGGTGCAGGCAGTCGACTGATTTCAAGATCGCATTGGGATTGCCGGAAACATCGACGACCACGTCGCACATCTCGCCGTTGGTTTCTTTACGAACGACTTCGACCACGTCTTCTTCTTCGACGTTAATAACGCGCGTGGCGCCAAATTTTTTCGCCAAATCGAGCCGCGGTTTGTCGCGGCCGATGCCGCTGACGAAAATTTTCGCGGCGCCGCCGTGCTTGGAAGCAAAGGTGCAGGATAGCCCCTGCTGGCCGGGGCCCTGGATCAAAACGTAATCACCCATCTTAACGCCACCCCGTTTGAGCGCCCACTGAAAGCCGTTGGCCATCACGGAGCCCACGAGCGCGGCCGCTTCAGCAGAAAGCGACTCGCTCACTTTGGTGCAAAGCACGTCGGGCGCGAGATAGAGATAATCGGCGAAGCCGCCAAACAGATGCGGCGGCTGGTCGCACTTGGTGCGTCCGCCGTAATTGGTTCTTTGCCGGCAGAAGCGCTGATTGTTGCGCCGACAGTCGGGGCAGCGGCCGCAGCCCAGCGCGCCCTTGAGAATGACCCGGTCGCCTTCTTTGACGTGGTGGATCGCCGCGGCCTTGCTGCCGAGCTTCTCGACCCGGCCAAGGATTTCATGGCCGAGGATGATCGGGTAGTCGACTTTGAGCTTGCCGTGGAGATACTTGACGTCAGTGCCGCAGACGCCGCCTATCTCGACTTTCAACAATCCACCATCGGGCGGAATGTCGGGGATGGGGTATTCGCGTAGTTCCAGTTTGTCAGGGCCTAGTAGAGTTGCGCCTCTTGAGCTTGCCATAGTTTGTCCTCCTTTATTGATGAGTAAAATCGCTTATTCTCAGTTCAGTGTTCCCCCCTTTTTGCAAAGGGGTAAGGAATCCTTCTCAGCTATTTGACTTTGTATTCCGCCATCACCTTGTCGATGAAGCCACTGTTTTCGATTTCTTTGACCAGCGACATGTCGGCGTAGCGTTCGGGATTTTCCTTCAAAACCTTGGGATCCTTCTTGCCGACTTCTTGAATCGGCAGCTCGAAGTATTCTTTGGCAGGGTAGGGCCTGAGCGGAAAATCGTACTCGCGAAAGTTTTCTTCCAATATTTCACGATCTTGAACTTTCATGTACTTGGACAACACTTTGAGCGAAAACTCCTTGTTCGCTTTGTAAAGCGCCACGCCCTCGATCATCGCTTTGGTGAAGTTGACCAACTCGGCGCGGGTTTTGGTCAAGTAGGGGCGGCGCGCGACAAACATCAAGCTGGAATAGGGAATGTTCATCTTCGAGGCGTCGACCAAGAGCGTCATGCCGAGTTTGCGCGCCTGAAGCGTCATCGGCGGCGTCAGCATGGCGGCGTCGGCGTTGTTGGTTTCCACCGCGGCGATGCGGTTGGATTGATTGCCGACTTGCAGCAAAGCCACGTCGATTTCCGGTTTCAACCCTTCGCGCTGTAGGAGATAGCGAGCCGCGAAGTCGGCGTTGCTGCCAAAGCGGCTAATGGCCACCCGTTTTACTTCTTTGAGGCTCTTGATGCCTTTCTTGGCATAGATGCGATTATCCATCGTATTGCCCAGGCGGCCGAACATGAGCAATTCCAACTGCGGCGTCGAAATCACCACCTGCGGCGAAAACATCCCGACGTGGGCGTCGCCAGAGGTGAGCGCCGCTGCCGCGGAGGAAGCGCCTTGAATGAATATGAGTTGCACACTGTTGCCGTATTTCTCGAACAGCTTGGCCTCTTTGGTCACCCAGAGCGGGGCGAACTGGCCAACCTCGCTGGTCCAAACGACATTTATGTTGGCGGCCGCCGCCGGGCCGGCCTGAAGCAAAACGAAAGCCAGCAAAAGAAACATCTTGCGCAGATACACCATTCGAGCTCCTATTCGGAAAGCCCAATATTGACCTTGCTTCTCGCTTACCTCTATACTTCTGAATCCGTCCTGGAATCAAGTAAGTGAATGGAGGACAAATGATTCGATCGATGTTTTTTCTGTTGGCGTTGCTACTCGGCGGCCAGCAGGCCTTGGCGCAGACGCCGGCGCGCGTGATGACCGGGTACGCGGCGACCTCGGGGCCGCACGCCGTATTGTGGATGGCACGCGAAGCCGGCCTGTTCGAGAAAAATGGCCTGCGCGCCGATGTGGCTTACATCCGTAGCGGCTCGACCATGGCGCAGACTTTGGTCGCCGGCGAAATTCAATTGTCACAAATGGGCGGGCCTGCGATGCTCGCCGCGGGTGTTGCCGGCATGGATGTGACATTTGTCGCTGTCGCGCTCAATACGACGCCGATCGTGATCATGGGCACGGTCAACCGCATGGAAGATCTGAAAGGTAAAGCCGTGGGGGTAACTCGCTATGGCTCTAACACAGACATCTCGGCGCGCTACGCGATCCGCAGGGCTGGCCTCCAACCGGAAAAAGATGTCGCGCTGATCCAGCTCGAAGACTATCCGGGCATTTTCAACAGCATCCAATCCGGCCGCGTCGCCGCCGGCGCGTTGGCCGACCCGTTCACGGACCACGGCAAGCGCATCGGCTTCAAAGAGCTGGCCGATATTGCCAAGTTGGGATTGGAGTTTCCGTTTGTCGGCCTGGCGGTGAAAAAATCCTACATCAAAGACAACATGGATACGGTGCAGCGCTTCGTCCGCGCCTACACCGAAGCCATCGCGCTCTATATCAACAATCGCGAGTTGGCGATGAAAGTCACCGGCAAATACACCGGCATCAAAGACGCCGCGATTCTTGCCTCCACGGTGGACTTTTACGCGCCCAAACTGCAGCGCGTGCCCTATCCGACAGCGGGCGGGATAAAGTTCGTGCTCGAACAGGTGGCCGTGCGCGATCCTCGGGCGAATAGTTTCGCGCCGGAAGCTTTCATGGATACCCGCTTCGTCAGACAGCTCGAAGACAGCGGCTTGATCAAGAGTTTGTATCCGAAAGGTTAGACGAGAACCACGAAACACAGGAAAATCACGAAAAATCGATTGTTTCGGGTTTTTCGCTTTACTAACGCGTCAACATCAACCCCATCAGTATCACAATCGGCCCCAGCGTCGCGTTGATTTTAAGCAGCGTGAACCAGCGCTGCCATTGCGCGCGCAGCTCCTCGGGCCAAACCATGGCATGGGTCGGCGCCCGCTCCGTCAACGCGGCGAGTTGCGGGCCATATTTGAAAACCTGCAGGCAGTGATGCACCACCATCGCCAGGAAAAGAAAGAGCTTGATGGACAAGCCCAACATGTAGGACGGCGCGAGCGGCAGGTTGCTGGCATGGCTGCGCAGTATGATGTTGGCGATGCCGGTGATCAGAAGCACAATGATCGCCAGCCAGGAGAGTTTTTCGAAAGCCAAACGGCCGCGATGGAGCGCCCGTATGCCGATATTGGGCTCCAATTGATGCACTGCCGGGCCGTAAACCACTAGAAAAAAGGCTATGCCGCCGAGCCATAGGGCGATCGCGACCAGATGGAGCGACGCGCTCAGGGTGTACCAAACATTCATCGAAAAAAAATATCTCAGTTCGTAAGAGTGCGCCACACAATCGCATAAAAGCTTGGTAATTCAAAGAGATTTTCGCTTGAAATGGTGGAATCGCTGTGTTAGCAAAGAAAAGTTTCCACGCCATTTTCGCAAAATCATTTTTTAAGGATGGTTGACTAGATGCTTCAGTGGTTGCCGGAAAATGTCTCGACGTACGGCGGTGAAATAGATTCACTATTCTTTCTCATCTACTACATCACCGCGGTCGCGTTCGTATTGGTAACCGTGCTGATGGTGGTGTTTCTCTTTATCTATCGCGAAACCGGGGGACGGCGCGCGACCTATTCCCACGGCAACACGACATTAGAAATCATTTGGACCATCGTGCCGGCGGCGATTCTGATTGTGTTGGCTTTCATGAGCGCCAACACCTGGGCCAAAGTGAAGCGCCATGCGCCGGCGAGCGATTTTGAAATCTCAGTGGCGGCAAAACAGTTCAATTGGGACGTCGCCTACCCGGGTGCTGACGGCAAGTTGGGCACCGAAGACGATGTGAAGTTCGACAACGACATTCATGTGCCGGTCAATAAAGTCATCCGCATTCAACTGACATCGAAGGACGTCATCCATAGCCTGTTCGCACCGAGCCTGCGCCTAAAACAAGACGCGGTGCCGGGGCGTAATATTCTTGTCTGGTTCGAGGCCACCAAGGCCGGCAAATATGAGCTGCCCTGCGCCGAACTCTGCGGCTTCGGCCACTCGGGCATGAAGGGCTGGCTCTACGTGCATAGCGCGGAAGATTACAAGAAATGGGCTGACCAGAACCTCGGTGGCAAACCGGCCGCCCAAGCCGAAGCGCCGGCTCCGGCTCCGGCAACCGCCGCGCTTCCACCGGCGGCCAAACTCTATTTCGCAGTGGGCGCCAACGCTCTCCCCAAGGAAACGCCGGAGACGTTGAAAGTTATTCTCGACTATCTCAATGCCAACCCGAGCAGCAAAGCGGTGATTTCCGGATATCACGATCCCACCGGCAACAAGGCGCAAAACGAAGAGCTCGCCAAAAACCGCGCCAGGGCCGCGCGTGAAGCGCTAAAAGCAGCCGGCATTGGTGAAGACCGTGTTGTCATGCAAAAGCCGCAGGAAACGACCGGCACGGGCAACGACGCTGAGGCCCGGCGAGTGGAAGTCAGCATCCAGCAGTAAGGAACTATACGCCGGCACGGCTCAGGACGAGCCGAACCAACCAATCTCGCATAGAGTAAGCAGGTTTCTGAGTTTTAGACGGAGGATCTTAAGCGATGAGCGAAGCAGCCCACGCGGCGCACGGCCACCATCAACAGAGTTTCATTAGTCATTATATTTTTTCGCTCGATCATAAGATGATCGGGCGGCAGTTTTTGTTCCAGGGCTTATTCATGATCTTGGTCGGCGGCTTGCTTGCCATGCTAGTCCGCTGGCAGCTGGCTTGGCCGGAAACACCGGTGCCGGGTTTGGGTTTTATCTCGGAGCCCTACATTTACCCCGGTGAAAAGGGCGGCGGCATCATTCCGCCGCAAACGTATAACGCCTTGTTCACCATGCACGCCACGATCATGATTTTCTTCGTCGTCATGCCGATCATGGTCGGGACCTTCGGCAATTTTCTGATTCCTTTGATGATTGGCGCGGGAGACATGGCGTTTCCCAAGCTCAACATGTTTTCTTTTTGGGTGTCGTTTGTCTCGGGCATCGTGATGCTGGCGAGCTTCTTTGTCGCTGGCGGGCCGGCGGGAGGAGGTTGGACGAGCTACGCAACGCTGTCGGCGCGAAGCCAGTACACCGGTGTTGGGCTGGGGCAGAATTTATGGATCATAGCCCTGCTCATCAACGGCGTTTCATCGTTGATGGGCGCTATTAATTACATTACGACCATCGTCAACATGCGCGCGCCGGGCATGACCTATTTTCGCATGCCGCTGACCGTCTGGTCGCTGTTTGTCACCGCGATCCTCTTGCTTTTGGCGCTGCCGGTTTTGACGGCGGCGCTGGCGATGCTGCTTTTCGACCGCACCATGGGGACGAGCTTCTTCTTGCCGGAAGGCGGCGGTGAGCCGCTGCTCTGGCAGCATATGTTCTGGTTCTTCGGCCATCCGGAAGTTTATATTCTGGTGTTGCCGGCCATGGGCGTGACCTCCGATATCCTTTCGACTTTTTCTCGTAAGCCGATCTTCGGTTACCACGCTATGGCATTCTCAATGATCGCCATTGCGTTTTTGTCCTGGATCGTCTGGGGCCATCATATGTTCGTCAGCGGTATGAACCCGCTTTTGGGCACCGCGTTCATGATGACGACCATGGTCATTGCAGTGCCGTCAGCGATCAAGACCTTCAATTGGCTCGGCACACTTTGGGGCGGCACGATTCGTTTCACCGCGCCGATGCTGTTTGCGCTCGGTTTCGTGTCGAACTTTTTGATCGGCGGCTTGAGCGGCATCTTCATGGCTTCGACGCCGGTCGATATCTTCATTCACGACACCTATTACATCGTGGCGCATTTCCACTACGTGGTTGCCGGCATCGTCTTCGCTTTGTTCGCCGCCGTTTACTACTGGTTCCCAAAAATGTTCGGCCGGTCGATGAACGAAGGCATGGCAAAGTTGCATTTCTTTCTGACCTACATCTTCTTCAACGGCGCCTTTTTCCCGATGCATTTTCTCGGTGTCGGCGGCCATATGCGGCGCATCTACAACCCGATGCAGTATGAATTCCTGCAACCCATGCAACATTGGAATGTGTTTATTACCGTCAGCGCGCTGCTCCTCGGCGCATCGCAGATTTTCTTTCTGTGGAACTTCGTTTGGAGCCTGATCGCCGGTAAGAAGGCCGAGAAGAACCCCTGGCAGGCGAACACTTTGGAGTGGACTGTTCCGTACCCCACGCCGCATGGCAACTTCGAGCATACGCCGACGGTGTATCGCGGTGCTTACGAATACAGTTCTCCGGAAGTAAAAGAAGACTGGCTGCCGCAGGATAGGAACCTGGGAACCAAGGCGGCAGCCCGAGCGCACTGATCGAAAGCAGAAGTATGAAAGCGGAAAGCGGAAAGGGCGGCCATGCCGTCCTTTCCCAGTCCTTCTCTCCCTGGCCGCATCGCCTAGCGGTTGTACTTTCCTGCGCGACTCTTCCTCTCCTTTTTATCGGCGGGCTGGTGACCAGCCTTGGCGTCGGCTTAGCGGTTCCCGATTGGCCGACAACGTTCGGCTACAACATGTTTCTCTATCCGTGGTCGAAGATGATCGGCGGCATTTTCTATGAGCACAGCCACCGCTTGGTGGCTTCCTGCGTCGGCTTGCTCACCATTGTTTTGGCGGTCACATTGTGGCTCAAGGAGTCGCGCAACTGGCTCCGTTGGTTGGGTATCTTCGCCCTTGGCCTGGTTATTTTCCAGGGCGTCTTGGGCGGGTTGCGAGTTGTGCTACTGCGGGACACGTTGGCCATCGTGCACGCCTGTTTCGCTCAGGCGTTCTTTGCCCTGACCGTCTGCCTGGCGGTCTTTACCTCGGCTGAATGGCGCACCGAGATGAAAAATCCGCTCGTCGTTGACGGCGGCAAGCTGCGCCGACTTGCTGCGATCACCACCGGTTTGATTTACGTGCAGGTGATTTTCGGCGCGCTCTTGCGCCACACCGGCGAGCGCTTGGATGGCCATCTGTTATTCGCCGCGCTGGTCGCTGTGCACGTGGTCTTGTTGCTGCTCCGGGTGTTGCGTGCCCATGCCGAGCAAAAAACGCTGGCGCGGCCGGCCGTGTGGCTGGCGATCTTACTGGGTCTGCAGGTCATTCTCGGCACCGTTTCTTACCTTGCCAAGTTTACCGTTGCGCTACGTTGGCCGTTCGAGGCGATTGTAATATTAACGACCTCCCATCTGGTCGTCGGCGCATTGATGTTGGCGACCAGCGTGGTCTTGACGCTGCGCGCGTATCGTTATTCGAGGGGCGCAACCGCAGCTGTCGGTCGTCGTCAGGTCCTATCGGAGCAGCTTCCCGCATGAGCTCGAGCAGCCAAAGCACGATCCTCTCCGGCGCGTTCGTGGCGCGCCGCGTCGCCGATTTTTTTGAACTGACCAAGCCGCGCGTGGTCTTGATGATTCTGATCACGGCGTTTGTCGGATTTTATGTCGGCTCCGGTGAGGTGCCGAATTATTTGCGCCTGCTGCAAATGCTCTTTGGCGTCGCCCTAGCCGCCGGCGGCACGTTGGCGCTCAATCAGTTCATGGAGCGCCAGACCGATGCGTTGATGGAACGCACCCGGCGCCGGCCCGTGCCGGATGGTCGCATCGCCGCGCGTGAGGCGCTTTGGTTCGGCGTCGCCGTCGCCTTGGCGGGCCTGGTCTACCTCTGGTTAGCGGTGAGCTTGTTGAGCGCTTTGGTTACGGCGTTTATCACTCTGAGCTATCTGGTTCTTTACACGCCGATGAAGCCGCGCAGCTCCCTGTGCATGCTCGTGGGTGCGGTGCCGGGCGCTCTGCCGCCGGTCATCGGCTGGGTCGCCGCGCGCGATAGCCTGGACGTGTCGGCATGGGTTTTATTTGCCATCATGTTTCTGTGGCAGGTGCCGCATACGCTGGCGATTGCGCGGCTTTACTGTGAAGATTATGCAAAAGCCGGTATTCAATTTCTGCCGGTGATCGAGCCCGAAGGCAGCAGCACGAGTCGACAAATCGTTAGCCACACGGCGGCCCTTTTAGTGGTGAGCCTCTTGCCGACGCTCTTGGGTGTCGCTGGGCCGATTTATTTCGTGGTGGCGTTTGCGCTGGGCGTTGGCTTTCTGGTCTATGGCATTCGCTTAGTACTTGACTCGACCCTCAGGCGGGCGCGCCACTTGCTTTTTGCCTCGCTCATCTATCTTCCCGTGTCATTGCTGGTGATGGCTTTAGATCGAGTGCCTCATTGAGTACAATGACCACCATGGACCGACATACGGCAGCCAAGTGGCAGCCGAAGATATCCCGCTTCGGCCTCTTGTTAAGTGGGTTTATCTTGCTTTACATCGCCGCAGTCGTCGCTTTTATCATCGCGTACTGATGAGGTAGCGAGCCATGGCGCAAGAATCGACCGCGAGGAAGTTGACCGAGTTCGAGCCGGTTGCCGTCGGCAAAGCGGCGCGCTTCGGTGGCGGCGAGCCACCGGCGCCGCCGGTGCGGCCGAACCGGCCGATCGCCGCAAATGCTTGGTTGGCCGTAGTCATGTTTCTCGGCGCCGAAGTGATGTTTTTCGCCGGATTGATCGGCGCCTATCTGGTTTTTCGAGTCAACGCCGTGCATTGGCCGCCGCCCTTTCAGCCGCGTCTACCGGTGGGGGTGACCGGTGTCAACACGATCATCCTGATCGCCAGCGCTTTTACCATGTGGCGCGCCTTGAAAGCCGCGCGGGTGAGCGATCGCATTGGGCTGGTGCGGTATCTTGCCATTACGGCAGCGCTGGGGACGGCTTTTTTGTTCATACAAGGCTACGAGTGGGCGCAGCTCCTGCGCTTTGGTCTGACCGTGAGCAGCAGTGTCTACGGCGGGCTGTTTTACACGCTGATCGGCTTTCACGCGCTGCACGTGTTCGGCGGATTGACCTGGCTGTTGGTGGTTTTGCTGCAAGCCCGTCAGGGCAGCTACACTGGCCGGCAGCATGTCGGCGTGCAGACCTGCAACATGTACTGGATGTTCGTCGTCGCGCTTTGGCCGGTGCTCTACGGGCTGGTTTATCTTTATTGACAGAGCAGCAGGGTTGGGCTAGTTATCGAAAGATAATTTTATGAAGGCGAAGGTTCTTGGTGTAGCGTGCGGCGTGCTTGTAGCGCTGGCACAGCGCGCGTATGCCTGTTCGGTTTGCATCACCGGCGAGAACGATCCCACCGCCGGGGGCTTCAATGCCAGCGTGCTATTTTTGCTGGCGACGCCGTACCTGGTGTTTGGCACCATTGGAACGGTTCTTTTCGTGGCCTATCGACGGGCGGTCGCCAAGCGCGATAACGAATCGCAAGAAACGGTGGCTCCGATAGCTTTGAATCAGGAGGAAAGTGCAAGATGAGTGAGGCTGTTGCGGCGCACGGCGGACATGGACATGTCCAGCCGGCGGAAAAGCCGCTCACCCCGGAGAGCTGGGGCAAGCTCGGCATGTGGTTGTTTCTCGCCGGCGACGCCATGTCGTTCGGCGCTTTGATCGTCGGTTATGGCATCTTGCGCTACGCGAGCAAGAGTTGGCCAGTGCCTTCCGAAGTTCTGGGCATCAACCTGACGGCGATGATGACATTTTTGCTGATTGTCAGCAGTGTCACCATGGTGCTGGCGTTGGCGGCGATCCAAGACGGCAACAAAGCCAAATTTAAAAAGTTCATGGGCTTTACCATCCTTGGCGGCGCGATCTTTCTTGGCCTGCAAGCCTATGAATGGACGCATCTGTTTACAGACATACTGCCCAAGTACAATCTGACTTTCAGCAAGGATCTGTTTGCCACGACGTTTTTTATCTTAACGGGTTTCCACGGCATGCACGTGACCGGCGGCGTGATTTACAACATCTGCGTTTTGATGGCGGTCAATCGCGGTCGCTATCAGGCCAAGCACGTCGAGATCGCCGGGTTGTACTGGCACTTCGTCGATCTGGTCTGGATCTTGATCTTTACGTTCGTTTATTTGCTCTAGCAGAACCGAGAGGAAAACATGTCCACGGCGGCCCACTCGCAGCATAACTACATTAAAATCTTCGTCATCTTGACGGTCCTGACGGTCATCGAAGTTGCGGTGACTTTTCTCGGTCTGTCGAAGATGACGTTGGCGGCGATCCTGGTAATATTGGCGGTTTGGAAGGCGGCGTTGGTGGCTTTGCATTTCATGCATTTGAAGATGGAGAAAAAGACGCTGACGATCATCGCGCTTGTGCCCTTTGCGCTTTGCGTTTTTTTGATCCTGATGCTGCTGCCGGATATCTATCCCCATTGATTTCGCTCACCGATCTACCGACTCTCAACGCGGCGCTGAACTCACTCAGCGCCGTTTTGCTTTTCACCGGCTATCTTTTCATTCGCGCGAAAAATCGTGAAGCGCACCGCCGCTGCATGCTGCTGGCGTGCGCCAGCTCGGTGTTGTTCTTGATTTCGTATTTGATCTATCACTTCAACGTCGGCTCGGTGAAGTTCCAGGGCCAGGGCTGGATTCGTCCGGTCTATTTCACGATTCTGATCACGCACACAGTCCTCGCCACGGCGATGGTGCCGCTGGTGCTGATGACCCTTTCGCGCGCGCTGCGCGCAAGGTTTGACGCCCACCGGCGGATTGCCCGCTGGACGTTGCCGATTTGGCTGTATGTTTCGGTGACCGGGGTGGTGGTTTACTGGATGCTGTATGTGCTTGTGCCATCGGATTGACAGGCTGAAAAGCTTCGCGATACAGGTTGTCGTTAGTGGAGAATAACATGAAATCCATCGGTATCGTCGGTTGCGGGGCGATCGGCAAAGCGCTCATCAAAGCGGTTGAAGACGGCAAGCTTGCTGTGCGGGTTGCCGCGGTCACCAGCCGGACCGAGTCGAAGGCGCGTGAGTTTCTCACGGCGTTTAAGAATCCGCCTCCTTACATGTCCCTCGACGGGTTGATCGCGGCGTCGGACTTAGTAATCGAGGCCGCCGGCGGCGATGTTGTATTGGAATTGGCGCAAAAAGCTTTCGCCGCGGGCAAGGAGCTGATGGTGATTAGTGTCGGCGCGGTGGTGGAACATCCCGAGATCATGGAGCTGTCGCGCAAAACGGGTTGCCGCCTCTACCTGCCTTCCGGTGCCATCGCTGGTTTGGACGGCATCAAGTCGGCATCGGTGGGCGCGATCAAGCACGTGACCCACACGACGCGCAAACCGCCGCTCGGTTTGGAAGGCGCGCCTTATCTCGTTGAGCGGGGCATTTCGCTGCTCGGGCTCACAGAGGGAAAAGAGGTTTTTTCCGGCAACGCGCGCGAAGCCTGCCGAGGATTTCCGGCCAACGTCAACGTCACCGGCGCGGTCAGCCTGGCGGGCATCGGCCCGGACAAGACCCGCGTGCGCATCGTCGCTGTCCCCGGCCAGGCGCGCAACCATCACGATATCGACATCGAAGGCGAGTTTGGCTTGCTCCACGTGCACATTGAAAATATCCCGAGCGAAAATCCGAAAACCGGCAAGCTCACGGCGCTGTCGATCATCCGCGCAGTGCAGGACGCGATCGATCCGGTGCGGATAGGCAACTAGTGGCGCTGAGAAACTTTCACCACGCAGACACGAAGATCACCGAGGCAAGAAAAGCAATAAACAAAACTTCTATCCGAACTCCGTGTCCTTCGCGTCTTCGTGGTGAAGTATTTTTCCCATACACATGAATAACAGCGATCTCATCGTCCGCATCCTCGAAGCCGCCGGCGTGCGCTGGGTGTTTGGCATTCCCAGCGGGCCAGTGCTGCCGCTGATCGAAGCGCTGCGGCAGAGTTCGGTCAAATTCGTGCTTACCGCCAGTGAAACATCGGCTGGGTTCATGGCGAGCACAGTCGGTTATCTCACCGGCGTGCCCGGGGTTTGTGTTTCTACCGTAGGCCCGGGCGCGACCAATCTTACCACCGGTGTCGGCTGCGCCTGGCTCGATCGCGCGCCGGCGTTGGCGATCACATGCAACGTCGGTTCGGCGTGGTTGGAGCGGCGCATTCAGATGCGCATCGATCACCACGCGCTGTTCAAGCCTTTGACCAAGGCGACTTTTTCTCTGCGCGATGGCCGGGTCAGCGAAACGCTGGCGCAAGCTTTGGCGATCGCCACTGGTGAACCGCCGGGACCTGTGCACTTGGACTTGCCCGAAGATATTGCGCGCGCGAATACGGTGGCCGGCACGGCGAGACGGGAAAATTTCGCTGCGGAGCCGGATTTGTCCAATGATCTGCGTTCTGCGCTGACCCTGGCACTGCAAAACGCGCGACGACCGTTGGTTATCACCGGACTTACGTTTACGCGCAGCAAGGCCGGCGCCGAACTGAAACGTTTCATCGACAAGCAAAAACTGCCGTTTGTGACGACGCTCCATGGCAAGGGTTTTCTGCCAGAAAGCCATCCGCATTGGGGCGGCGTCATCGGCCGCGCGCGCCGAACCGATGTCAAAAAATTCACCGATCAGGCTGATCTCGTCATCGCCGTTGGCTACGACCCCATTGAGATCAATTACGAAGAATGGGTGAAACAAAACACACCGATCGTTCATATCAGCAACGAAGCGGCGGAGCCGGGAAACGGGCTCAACTTCGTTTGGAACACTGCGTGTGACTTCGACCCAGCGGTCGAAGCGCTTAACCGGATTCCCCCAACAAAAAACGACTGGACGCTGGAAGAATTTGCCGCGCAGCGCGAGTTGCTCGATCGCGCGCTGCGCCCGGTGATGAGCGCATTCGCTGCGCATCACGCAATCGACATCCTGCGGGACAAACTTTCGGTCGACGGCATACTCGCTTACGACGTCGGCGCGCATACGCATCAGATTGCTTCCCAATGGCGCACGGATTTGCCGAAGACTTTGTTGGCGACCAACGGTTGGTCGTCGATGGGCTACGGCATGCCTGCAGCGTACGCAGCGAAATTGGTTCATCCCGAACGACAGGTTGTTTGTGTCGTTGGCGACGGCGGCTTTCAAATGACCGGCGGTGAGTTGGCGTTGGCGCGCCGCTTGAATCTCGCTGTGCCGATCGTGGTGCTCAACGACGGCTGGCTCGGCTTGATGAAGCGCAAACAGGAACACAATCACAATCCGCTCTCCGGGGTTTTTCTCGGCCCGCCGCCGGAATCGCCGGCGCACTATTTCGGTGTGCCGTGCCGCGGTGCCAAGACGGCTGATGAGTTTCGCGCCGCGCTGGCGTGGGCTTTTTCTCTCGGTGGCCCGAGTGTGGTCGAGGCGTTCACCGATGTCGAAAGCTATTCCTCGACGGTGTTCGATTGAAGCGCAGCAAATCTGATGGCTGAGTCTGCCGCTGCGCGCGATCGTTTTCGCTGGACCATTCTCGCGCTGATCACGACCTCACACATCATCGCTGCCGCCGCGCAGTACGGCATCAACACGCTGGGGCCTTTCTACAAAGACGACTTGGGGCTGACGCGCGCTCAAGTCGGCTTGTTCTTCTCATCGTTTTACCTCGCCATGACCGGCTTTTCGTTTTTTGCCGGCAAACTGGCGGATCGCCTCGGCGTGCGCCGGACGACGCTGCAGGGCCATTTGGCCGTCGGTGTGTGCACGTTCGGCGCGGCGCTGATGCCGTCGTTTACCTGGGGCTGCGCGAGTTTCTTTCTCGCCGGCTTGGGTTACGCTTTTCTCAATCCGTCCTCGAGCAAGGGCGTCATGGCCTGGTTCCATCGCGACGAGCGCGCCACAGCGATGGGCACCAAACAGACCGGCGTGCCCGCCGGTGGCGTGCTGACGGCGATGCTGGCGCCGCAGCTCGTGCTGCTGATGGGCTGGCGCGGTGCCTTGGCGGCGTTGGGCGCGATCAATTTTTTTTTCGGCTTTTTGTTTTCGTTTTGGTGGCGCGAGCCGGATGAAAAACATGCACCCGAGGAAGATCGCGAGACCGCCGCACAGGCAGCCAATGAACCCTTGAATGTCTGGAAATTCGTGCCGATCAGCGTCGGCACCGGGCTCTATCTGATTGGGCAAATGTCATTGATTACCTACGTGCCGCTCTATCTCAAAGACTCGATGGGTTTTTCTGCCTACTGGGCGAGTCAAGCATTGGCGCTGACCCAAGGCGGCGCAGTGATCGGGCGCATCGGCTGGGGCGTGGCGAGCGACAAACTATTCGGCGGGCGGCGCAAGATCGTTCTGGTCTTGATCGGCATTTGCTCGGCGCTATTAACCACGGCGTTGGGCTGGATGACGCCGCAATCGCCGGTGTTTCTCGTGATGGTCATTCTTTTTCTCGCCGGTGTGTCGTTGGTCGGTTATCAAGGCGTGTCCTACGCATTGGCCGGCGAGCTCGCCGGCAAGGCGCGCGCCGGTCAGGCGCTCGGCATGATGATCACCTTCAACGCTGCTGCCGCTACGCTCGGCACGCCGTTGTTCGGCTACATCGTCGATCGCACCGGCTCCTATCCGGTCGGCTGGTTTAGCCTTTCCGCAGCGATTACCGCCGGCGTCATCGGCCTCGCGATACTGCTCGAAGAACCGAAACGGGTGCGCTAGTTTGTGGCTTGAGACCCGAGGGGATTTTCACCGCGAAGTGGCCAGTGAGAAGCGCAATCAAAGCGGATAAGAAATTTGACCGCAGAAGGCGCAAAACTGGGAGAGGAAATTTTCACCACGAAGGACACGAAGATCACGAAAGTAAGAGAAGAGAGTCAAAAAGTCTTCTCCGCACTTCGTGGTCTTCGGATTTGACGGTGTAGGGGCGACCCTTGTGGTCGCCCGTCCGGTGGGCTTGGCTTTCGCCGCCAAGGTGACATGATGAGTCTAGCGGGTCTGTCCGTAAAGCGCGGCATGAGTAAAATCGCTGAAGCTCAATACCCTCAACACACGAACGTTAGTGTCGCAGCGCCGGTGCTGTTTTTCGACGGCGAATGCGGTCTGTGCAATCGCACCGTGCGCTGGCTAATAGCGCGCGACCGGCGCCGTGTGCTGCGCTTTGCGCCGTTGCAAGGCGAGCTCGCGGCGCAGAAACTGCCACCGCTTCCTGAAGGTTTTGAAGAAGGCTCCGTGGCGCTGTGGGACGAAGACGGTGTCCACTATCGCTCCGAGGCCACCCTGCGCGCGGTGGCGCGGCTGGGTGGGATCTGGCGACTTTCTACCATGCTGCTGTGGGTGCCCCAGGCTCTGCGTGATTTTTTTTACCGCTGGATAGCGCGCAATCGTATCCGTTGGTTTGGCCGCGTCGAATCCTGCGCGCTGCTTTCACCGGCAGATCGCGATCGCCTGCTGCTCGATGACTGACGGCGCAATACCGCAGGCCGCGATCTTTGCCTTCGCAGCCAATAATTTCTACAATTTTAGCGTCTAACGGAGTGTTAAACGCGCAGTTGGCGCGCGTGTGGAGGATCGCATGCGAACGTATCTTGCTGTCCGTGTACTCTCTGTGCTGCTGCTCTTGGCCGGCGTCGCGCGCGCCGCTGAGCCCGATCGTTCCCGACCACCGGTACCGGCCGAATGGGTCGATCTGTGGGAACGCTTCCAACGCGCGATGCAGGAACGCGGCGGCCAACTGCGTGATTGGCTCGGCGGCCGCGAATCGCGCGAAAATCGCCCGATCATTTCGCTGATGTTGAATAGTCGCGAGCGCCTCGGATTATCCGACGCCCAGGTGAAAAAGCTCGAACAATTGCGCGACGATTTCGAAAAGCAGAGTATTCGTAACGACGCGGATGCGCGCATCGTCGAGCTCGATATTGCGGCCCTGCTCGACAACGAGCCAGTGGACATGGCGAAAGTGGAGGCGAAAATTCGCGAAGCAGAAAAACTCCGCGCCGACCTGCGGATCGCCCGCCTACGCACCATCGAGCAAGCGAAAGCCGTATTGAACTCTGAGCAGAAAAAGAAACTGGCCGAGCTAACGCCGCCACCGCGCGTCGCCCGCACGCCGCGGGGTAGCAATCCGCCTGCGACCGAATAGGCGCGCGCCGGATACCGATTCAGCCAAGTACAGAAAGGACGCAAAAATCGGAGAGGAGATTTTCAAACGCTTCGCCAAGCCTCATCGCAATGAGCAGGCGACGGTGGCCAAGAACGAATCACTATCAGGAAAAGTTGACATGGCTGCCGGCGAGCGCGGCCAAAGTTTGCCGACCGCCGCCGCGGATGTAAAGGAGTTCCGCCGCCGGCCTCTCGTGAGAAGAGTAGCCGCCTTCGGTAAAGGAAATCCAGCTACGCTCAGGCGGTCGCCGCTTGCTTCGCCGGCACCGGCTCTTTGAGATTGAGGACACGCCGGGCGTTGTCGCACAGGATTCTTTGCTGGTCTTCCTTGGACAAACCGAGCTCCGCGAACACTTCGAGCGCCGGGTTGGGGTCCCAGCAAGGATAGTCGTCGCCATACATCACGTGGTCGATGCCGTAGTAGTCGATGGCCAATTTCATCCCGAGAGCGTGCGGCTGTACGGTGTCGGTGTACATGCGCTTTAAGTACTCGCTCGGCGGACGCGGTAGATTCGCCGCGTTGGAGTTTTTATCCATGCGCCCCGACTGGTACGGCAGTGCGCCGCCCGCATGCGAGACGTAGACCTTGAGAGCGGGATGGCGCTCCATGACACCAGAGACCACGAGGCGATAAATCGTCAAGCTCAGGTCGAGAATCCTGCCGAGCGCGTTGTAAAGCGCGCCCTCCTTGCCGTCGCAGAGTTCGGGGAAGACCACGTCAGTTGGGTGGAGGAAAAGCATGGCCCCAAGCTTTTCCGCGCAGTCGTACACCGGCTCCAGGCTCGGGTCGTCGATGTGCGTTGTTCCGCGCGGCCCGATGGTTCCCGGAATATTTATGCCGACGAGCCCCAACTTCATCGCCCGTTCAAGCTCGTCGACGGCCCGCTTGGGGTCCTGCAGCGGCACGACCCCGCTCGCCCAAACCTTACCGGGATAGCGCGAGACCGCGCCGGCCATCTCATCGTTCCACGTCTGCGCGGCGGCGTATCCGTACGCGGCATCGGTTTCAGAGAAGAACGCCCCGCCCGGTCCGGTGGTGCAGACCACGCCGAAATCGCAGCCGATCTTGGCCGCGGCCTTATCCATGTGTTCCAACGCCGCATCGAGGTCGAACCAATCGGCCCAGGTATCGCGGCGCGCCGCACCCTCGTGCGGCGAAACCATGTATCCGCCGTTCGTAGTCGGGACCGCGCGCGGATAATCGGTGCGCTTGCACAGGGTGTCGTACACCGAGCGCGGATACCAGTGAAAGTGGGTGTCGATGATACGCATCGGGCCTCCTCGTTAAGGTACTACGTCTATCATAAGAGCATGACGAGCCGCGAGACGTGGGTCAATGCCACCGGCGCTTCGTGCTCCCACGCTTTCTTCATGGCGCTCATGACCTTTGCACGCAGCTATCGTACTGCTTTTGCGGGGATACCGTCAAAGACGTTAACTCCGAGAGGTAAGATTTGTTCGAAGGAGAAATTCAGTTCAATAAACCAATTCTCAAAGCCTGAACATCCCGCTGAAAATTTCAAGCGAAAAACGTAATACTCCAGCTCTGCTCGTAGATTATTTCAATTTTTCTTACTGACTGATTTTTTCGGCATTCGTATTTGCGTTTTAAGCGACGATCTCGCACTGACCCTGGCCTTACCCTTACCTGTTTCGGGACGAATCTCGTAGTCGCGGTCTTCTTTGAGCATCTTGTAAATGATCCGGGTCAGATGGCGTCCTAACGCACGGATCGCCTGATTGTGCTTCTTGCCCTCGGCTCGTTTCTTTTCGTAATACCGCTGCGACTCCGGTACATACTTTCGATGCCGGTCCACGGCAATCATCATCGCGGCTTTGGCGCGGGTATTGACCTGCTTGGGCGCTTTGCTCCCCTGATACTTCCCCGAGCTATTGTCCAACGTCGCCATGCCGAGATACAAAGCGAGGCTTCCTTCAGAGCTAAATCTGTCGACCGTGCCGATCTCACCGGCCAATTCCGAACTGCACACCGCTCCATACCCCGGCATCGACCGTAATCTCTTGGCGATCTTGGAGTTCTTAGCGATCTCAGCGATCTGGGTTTTCAATTGCTTGATCTTCTCATCAAGCTCCAGGCACCGCCGCGCATCCTCTTGGATCATCTCGCCGACCCACTCGGCCTCCTCGCTGAAGTGGGATCGTTTCTGCCACTGCTCGATCTTCGCCGCACACTTCACTCCCACCTGCGCTATCTTCATCAGGCTGCTGTGTCTGAGCCGGGCTAGCTGGGGCAGGGTGTCCGCACTGACAAGAAAGTTCAAAAACCACTGATTGCCCGCCTCCACCGTGATCTCCCGCAAACCCGGACACACCGCCTGGAGATCGGCCTGCAGGCTGTTGACCACCCGCACCCGCTCGTTGACCAACCGGCGCCGCCGCCGGGTCAACCGCTTGAGGATCTCATTCTTTCGCGGTGTGCCGCTCACTTCTTGCAGCACTTCTTTGGCCAGCGGCAGATGATCGCTCAGCTGAAACAGCTCCAATCCCTTGCGGGCGTCGATCCGATCGCTCTTGGCTGCTCCTGGAAAGATCTCTTTGAAGCGGGCAAACTTTAAGTTGTTGAGGTTATAAAGCCGGTAGCCACGTTGCCGAACCAGACTATCCAACGGCCGCGCATAGCCGTTGTAGCCTTCCATCGCCACGGCTACCGCACCGTTGGTTTTCTTCTGATGCTTCTCGATGCGGCTGAAAAACTCCGCGAATCCCTCCGGCCGGTGCTCGATCTCGAACTCTTCGAGCCCCTCGCCACTCGACAACCCCATCGCCACACTATGGCGGCGATACCCCACATCCACACTGACTCGTAACTCGATTGGTTTTTCTTCTGACACGCAGCCCCTCCTTTGGCAGACACAAGATCGAAGTCATCATCCTTCGGTCTCGTCTACTTACAGAGCCACGTATTCTGGGGAGAATATGGCACCATCCCGGTCGACCCCTCGGACGATGCAGGTGACGAGGGCGGCATTTCAGGCTATGTGAGCCTGAATACACAGGCCACTGACCCTAAGAGCCACACCCTCGTCGAATCTCTTCTACTTGATTCCCAGCGCTACCGCTACCTGCTAAATTCCGATGGTAGACACTTTCTTTATTCCAAGGTGTGTCGCGCGACGACTTTTGGCAAACGGTTGCGCGTGGTCAGAAGAAGAAGGCAGGGATTGAGAATTAACGGCGTGCGCTAAAGAAATAACCGCAAAAACAACCGGAGCGCATCGCTCATCTAGTTGGGGTCTATCTGCGGACTCCGCAAGCCCGTTTCTGCTACTTGCCCTCCTTATGAGCTAAACGTAGACGCGACCCCTTGTGATTTTCGACGCGACCCCTTGTGATTTTGCCGATCATGTTGCGCAGAGTAGCCGCTCCATCAGCGGGTCGGGCTTCAGCGCGCAGTAGGGAAGCCATTGTTGCCTTCGAACCGCCGAAAAAGCTGAGGTTTCGCCGACAAACTAGCGCGGTGTCGTGGCCAACGCCGCGGGTTGGGTTGAGCAACGATCGACAAGGGCCGAATGGGGGCCCTTGAGTTGGTCTGTCAATGCCTTACAGACAGGCACTATGTCTGGTGGCTGTGCTAATGGACACCGACGTCTGGGCGCCATTTTTGAAAACGGTGTTCGACCCGGCCAATGATTTCCATCGAAATCATACCGGTGATGGCAAAGATCATCACCCCGACAAAAACTTTGTCGGTCTGAAACGTGGCGCCGGCGACGGTAATCATAAAACCGATTCCCGCGGTGGCGGCGTACAGCTCGCCGACCATCACGCCGATCAGCGCCCGGCCCACGCCCAAACGGAGGCCGCTGATGATGAACGGCACGGTAGATGGCAAGACAACGCTTTTGAAAATCTGCCATTGTGAGGCGCCGAAACTACGCGCCGCATTGAGCAAGTTATAGGGAGTCGTCTTTACGCCGTCCCGGGCATTGATCATAATCGGAAAAACCGCGCCCAAAAAGATAATGCCGATCTTCGATATGATGCCAATGCCGAGCCAAATGATGATCAGGGGAAGCAGGGCGACACGCGGCGTGGAGTATAAAGCGTTGACAGATGGATCGAAAATGAGTGCTAACCTCCTATACCAGCCAATGGCAATGCCAAAGGGGACGCCAATAAGCACCGACAGAAGATATCCCCAAAAAAATTCAATGCCGCTCACTCGCAAGTCGTTCCAGATCTCGCCCGAGGCGAACATCTGAACTGCCGCGCTAAAAATAAGCGAGGGAGCGCTCATGAACATGGGATTAATCAATTGAAAGGTGTTGCCCACGAGTTCCCAGGCAACAAAGAATAGGCTCACCGCGGCGGTTCCTAGGATTACCTTCTCCCGCTGCAAATAAAATTTGTAGAGCGCGCAAGCTTCGGCAACGCTAACATCCAACAAACCCGCTTCTTGACCTGTTTCAGCATTTCGATCGGCCACGGCTGGTCTCCTTCCTGTTTTTCTGGACTCGGCGACGCTATCGTTTGCTAACCAAACGTAACTTCCTTTCTGAAAAGCCGGACTTTTCAACGAACCGACTGAGTACTTCGACCAAGGTCGGCCCCACGGAGCTGAGCTCAACGAGATGATCGCGGGAAAGCTCGGCGAGAATTTTCTCGCCCGCCGCTGTAAGTCGAACCAGCACCTGGCGCCGGTCATGATCGTCGCGCTGCCGTACAACCAGCTTGCGCTCCTCTAAACGATCAACTAATTCGACCGTGCTGTGGTGCGCGAGCTGCATCCGTTCGGCCAAGACTCCGATCGTGGGTTTGAGATCTCTTGGCAGGCCTTTGACCGCCAGCAAGACCTGATGCTGTTGCGGCTCGAGCCCGGCCGCGCGCGCCGCCTGCTCGCTGAAACGCAAAAAAAAGCGTATGCGGTAGCGGAATTCCGCCAACGACTGATAGTTCCAGTCAGTGAGATCTAAGTTTGCCATAAGTAATTATATCGTCTCACGATCGTATCGTTATACGATATTAATGGGGTGCTGTCAAGGCGACTCCTCATAACCATAACTTCGCTCTAAGGTCGCGCACCGACGGTCAACGGCACATACGTAGACGCGGATGCTGGGCGGCAGTTTGGGGCGGTATAATCGAGCGGGCGACCCGGCGACTGGTCAGCTCCGGTGTTCGTGGCGGCGTTGGTCATACATCGCGAGCAGACGCGCGCGTCGCCCCTGGCGCCTTAAATCCGACAGCTCGCACGCCCTCAGCTCGTTAATCAAATCCCAAAGCCTCCTGTAGCTTCGGATGGCCGCCTCGATTTGGGCCTCATCTTCGGCACGCACGTGCAGGGCCTCTCTGCGCCCGGCAATCTCCACGGTAAGAAACTTCCCGCCGTGGCGCCTGCGGGGATCGTGCGCACAGGCGCAATTGGCTCGACCGCAGCGGCCCAACCGCTCCACCACAGTGCCGCAGCGGCTCAAAGCTCAGCGCCCGCAGCTCTTCGCGCAAACGACGGCGGCGCCGTTGGGTTTGGATTCGATCGGATGACATGTCTGAAAAATAAAACACTAACCAGATAAAACTCTAGAAAAAACTCGCCCAATGGGCGAATCCCAATACACTAAAACTTCCTCAAAACGCTACAGGTTTTGAAACCCTCGTAGGCTTAGAGCGGAGTTATGGGCCAGGCGGCGGGATTAGGCTGCAGTGAGAAAGCTTGAAGATCGCAAGTAAATTTTACGAATACGAGGTGCTGTGGTGAGCGTTGCTTCATTCATCGTCCGCTCAGCGGAACGCGGTGATATTCCAGAGTTGGTCGAGTTGCTCACTGCGTACATGAAGGAGACTTTCGACGCCCCTCCCATTCCCCGTACTCTGCGATTGGCCTGAATCGAAGGGTCGTGAACTCGAAGTGAAAGTCCTTGCGCAGGCGCTCGGCCATTGCCGCAGCGTGACGTGCAGGTCGAGGCACGGAGCTACGCCCACGGACCATGTCGACCATTTCCTGCTGAGAGGTCCACACTGAAAAGGTAGAGACCGTGCGAGGCAGCCTAATTGCCGCTATCGCCAAGGTTGTGCCTGAGTGGTGTCGGACAAGTTCTTCGACCGGCCTGCCCCAACGAATGAAGCGCGGGACTTGTGGAAGCTTCATCCGAGCGAGGGTCACCGCTACCACGGGAGCTGTGGGATCTTGTTCTCCAACGCTTTCAGGCAGTCCGTGGAACTCGCTGACGTGACCCCAGCGGCGCTGGAACGCCATCCGGACATGCCAGCCAGTGGCTAGTGCGCGGCCAAGACTCGTGTTGGCGAGAAATTCGTCGATCGCGACGTCGCTCTCCCAGGCTGCGTACAATCTAGGCTCGCCGCTTGATTAGCGCGGCTTTATCCTCTAGACAAAAAAGCCATTGTGATCAAAATCAACGGCCTTTCTAAGTCTTACTTTGCCCGTGAGTTGTTTAGCGATGTTACCCTGCAGATGAACGCCGGTGAGCGTCTCGGCTTGGTGGGGCGAAACGGTTTTGGTAAGACGACGCTTTTTCGATTGATCCTCGGCCAGGAGGAGCCGGACTCGGGCGCCATCACGATTCCGCGCAACTATCGCATCGGGCATCTCGAACAGCATTTGCACTTTGACCAGTCGACGGTTTTGGACGAGGCTGCGTTGGGCTTGCCGCAAGAAGAGATCCATTCCATCTACAAAGCCGAAGCGATTTTGTTTGGCCTCGGTTTCTCGCAGGAGGATTTGGCGCGGTCGCCGCGGGAGTTTTCCGGTGGCTTTCAGATTCGCATCAATCTCGCCAAGCTGCTGCTCTCCGAGCCCAATCTTTTGTTGCTGGATGAGCCGACCAACTATCTCGACATTACCTCGGTGCGCTGGATTGCGCGCTTTCTCAGAAACTTCAAAGGCGAATTGATCCTGATTTCCCACGATCGCGATTTCATGGACAGCGTGACGACTCATACGGCAGTCATTCACCGACAGAAGATTCGCAAGTTCGAGGGCGCGACGGAAAAGGCGTACGAGCAAATATTGCTCGAAGACGAAATCCACGAGAAGACCCGCGCCAACGAGGAAAAGAAGCGAGCGCAAGCTGAGGCGTTCATCAATCGTTTTCGCGCCCAGGCCTCGAAGGCCAAGCTGGTCCAGTCGCGCATCAAGATGCTCGAACGGTTGCCCAAACTCGATGAGCTGGCGGAGATCGAATCGCTAGACTTCGAGTTTCGCTATTCGCCCTTTGCCGCCAAGACGCTGCTGGAGGTGCGCGGTCTCGCCTTTGGTTATGCTCCGGACAATTTATTGTTTGAGGAGCTCAACTTTACGGTGAACGCCCGCGACCGCATCGGCGTCATCGGTAACAACGGCAAAGGTAAATCGACGCTGCTCAATGTTCTTTCCGGCGAGCTGCAGCCGCTTGCGGGCGAGCTGCGGAAACATCCTGACGTGAAACTGGGTTATTTCGGCCAGACGAACATTCTACGGCTCGATCCTAAACTAACCATCGAAGAAGAAATACAACAGGCCAATCTTGGCCTGACGCGCACTCAAGTGCGCAATATTTGCGGCACCATGATGTTCAGCGGCGATCTGGCGCTGAAAAAGACCGCGGTGCTGTCGGGCGGCGAAAAAAGCCGCACGCTGCTTGGGAAAATTTTGGCCCATCCGTCGAACCTGTTGTTTCTCGACGAGCCCAACAACCATCTCGATATGGAATCGATCGACGCGCTGATCGAAAGTCTGCAAGAATTTCCCGGCGCGTTTCTCATGGTTACCCACAACGAGCGGATCCTGCGCGCGCTGGCGACGAAGTTGATCGTGTTTCAACGCGGTAAAGCCGATGTTTACGACGCCGACTATGATGAATTCCTCGAGAAGATCGGCTGGCAGAATGAGCAAGATGAGGCAGGCAATAGGAGCGCGCCCAAAAAACCGACCACGCGTGGCAATCACAACGAGAAGCGAGAAGCGGAAAAGGCCTCGCGCAAAGAGAAGGCGCGCATCGCGAAAATCGAAGCCGAGATCATGAAAAGCGAGGCGGCGCTGCAAAAATACAACGAAGAGCTAACCTTGGAGTCGCAGCGCAACAATTTGCCGCAGATTCTAGAGCTTTCGAAAAGAATCAGCGACGTAAAGCAGCAAATCGAAGAGTTATACAAATCATACTCGGAGTGACCCCGCGGTGTTGTGATGCGAAAGCGAGGGCCGCGCTCGGCAGCCCTCGCTTCAATACTAGATAGTTCGCTCAATTTGGCAGTTTGATCCACCACTCGCCAGCCGGCGAAACGTCGTGGTCTTTGTAGCGCTCGGGCCAATGGCCATCGTTTGACGGCGTTTCCCAAGCCGCCCAACCCACTGGCGCGTTCTCCAGCGAATAGGGCACGCAGTGGTCGTTGGCTGCCGTGCAAGTCAGATCGATCTTGCCCGCCACGTCGGTGAACCCGCGAAAACTCACACGGCCATTCTTCGCGCCGTCGCCGTCGAGCGCGCTGCCATCGAGAGCGGGATCGACCCATGCCCAATAAGTAAACGGCACATGCTCGCTGCCATTGAAGCGGCAGCGGCCGTCGGGACAGATGCGCACGTCTTTGCTAATGTCTGTGGGATCGATGCAGTCGGCGGCGTCGAAGACTTTGATGAATAGCCCCATGTGATGGTTGTAGCCAAAGATGCCCGGCGCCGATGTCCAGAGCACGGCGTTGTCGACGGTTTGACTCACCTGATTCGTATAAACGCCGAGATCTTGGCAAGTGTGGCTGTGGCCGCGGTAGGGGTCGACGGTGGGCCAGCAGACCCTTGGGTCGTCCACGCCGGGGCGGAAAATTTTCCCTACGAGATCGGCGGGATCTTCTCCTGGAATCGGCACCCATTGTTGTTTGTAGGGCGCGTGCATGATGCCGGTGTCCCATAGACCGCCGCCGCGGACGACGCCGGTGCAGGAAGCACGGCCGATTTATTTTGGCACGCCGACCAAGAGCGTTGCCTGGTTTCCGCTGTATGTGGCGATGAAGCGCGGTTTCTTGCGCAAGGAAGGTCTCAACTTGCAGCAGGTGGTCTTGGACTCGCGCGTGATCGTCCCCTCGCTGGCGACCAAAGAAATTCCTTACTCCACTGGCTTGGGTTCGGCGATGATCGGCGCTTCGAAGGGGCTGCCGCTGCTGAAGCAATTCGTCGGTTTGGCAAATCTCGAACTTGCCGGCAAAGCCTAAGGGGATATGTGGCCCAGCGATGGTTCGACGAGTGAACCGGGCGTGCGCAACGCGATCAGCATCGGCGAAGTCCCCGCCAGCGTGCCCCACGAGCAGCTGGTCAATTGGGCGCTGCTGAAAGAAACGCTGGCGGGTTTGAAGAACGATCCGGAGTTGCCCTGAAGGTTCGGATTGTCTCGCGCAAAGGCGCAAAGGACGCAGAGACAGACCGGAAACTCAACCACAAAACACACGAAACACACGAAA
>Ga0194131_10002461_pt1 | contig 30355 bp, 31 predicted proteins | sample TA2KigO120mmetaG_FD_148631 | JGI IMG/M metagenome (GOLD analysis project Ga0194131, IMG submission 148631) | Freshwater microbial communities from Lake Tanganyika, Tanzania - TA2015053 Kigoma Offshore 120m | ecosystem: Environmental > Aquatic > Freshwater > Lake | place: Tanzania: Lake...
TCAGGGATCTTCGGATTTCCATGGACGGCTCTGGAAGAAGATGTGGTGGAGCGGAGGAGGATCGAACTCCCGACCTTCGCATTGCGAACGCGACGCTCTCCCAGCTGAGCTACCGCCCCACACGAGGGCTTGGATTCTAGCACCGGGGGTCCCGGGTCGAAAGGGACATCTCTTGCCCTATCATCACGGTCTGTGAACCCGATCATCTACGCCATTCCGGTCTTCATGATCACGATCCTGCTCGAGGCATGGGTCGCGCGCCGGCGCGGCCTGCAGGTTTATGACCTGCCGGATGCCATCACCAGCCTCAACTTCGGCACGCTGAGTCAGGTGTCTGGCGTCTTCGTGCGCGTATTCACCTTTGGCATCTATGTTTACGTATTCGAAAACCTGCGGCTTTACACGCTGCCGCAGGATCAAATCTGGGTGTGGATCGCAGCGCTCATCGCCTATGACTTCATCTATTACTGGGTGCATCGCTGCGGCCACGAACTGAATGCCATGTGGGCCGCGCATCAGGTGCACCACTCCTCCGAATGGTTCAACTTGTCGACGGCATTGCGCCAAACCTCCACGGGCGCATTTCTAGGGTTTCCGTTCTATCTGCCGATGGCCATCGTCGGCGTGCCGCCGGTCGTGTTCGGCACGGTGGCGCTCATCGATCTGCTGTATCAGTACTGGGTGCACACCGAGCTCGTACGCAAACTCGGCTGGATCGATCGGGTATTTGTCACGCCTTCAAACCATCGCGTGCATCACGGTCAGAACGATTACTGCATCGATCGTAATTACGGCGGCATTTTCATCATCTGGGATCGCCTCTTCGGCAGCTACACCGAAGAGCGTGACGATGAGCCCGTGATGTATGGCATCCGTAAGCCGCTCGCGAGCTATAACGTGGTGTGGGGCAATCTGAACGTCTATACCGATGTGCTGCACAAATCGCTCACGGCAACGACCTTCGGCAAGGCCCTGCGAATCTGGATCGATCCGCCTTCGGGGCGTGGTGCTACCCTCGCCCATCTCGACCCCGCGACGGTTCAACGCTATTCGCCGACACCGAGCTCCACGATCAAAAATTACGTGCTGCTGCAGTACGCACTGCTCGCGATCGCGACGCTCTATTTTTTGGCCAATCAAGACGACTTCGCAATGACCACCACGGTGCTGTTTGCGGCCGCCATCGCAGCTACAGCCGTGAGTCTCGGCTGGCTGCTCGAGGGGCGCTCATTTTCCAAGCACTTCGAAACAGCGCGGCTGCTGACGATCGGCGCTGCGGCACTGCCGCTGCTGTAGCTAGCGGGCGCTTTACCCGGCGGGCGCGCGGCCCTGAGGCAGTTCGGTGGGCGTGCAGCCGAAGTGCTCGCGAAACGCCTTGGTGAAATTCGCCAGCGTCGAGTAGCCGAGAAAATCGCTGATCACTGAAACCGAGGCGTCGCTGCCCGTGACCATCTCATGCCCGCGACGCAGGCGCTCCTGGCGCAGCGAACCGAAGACGGGCTGGCCACAAAGCTCCTGAAACGCCTCGTTGAGCCGTCGACGATTACTGCCGACTTGATGCGCCAGCTCCTCGAGGGACGGCGGATTCGCCATGCGATCGCGCAGGATTTTTTGCGCGCTAGCCACCAACACCGCATCGAGACTCGTACCCAGACTCGCATCGATGATGCGCGCTCGGCGCGCAGCGAGCTCGAGGTGCACACCGACACGGGCCAGCACCTCCTGCGCTTCGAACGGCTTGGAGATAAAGTCGACACCGCCCGCTGCGAAACCATTCAGACGTTCATCGAGATCCGTTTCTGCGGTCAAGAAAATCACCGGAATACCGACGGTCAGCGGGTTTGCCTTGAGTCGCCGACAGACCGCATAGCCGTCCATCTTCGGCAAGTTGACGTCGAGCAAAATAAGTCCAGGCTGCAGGGCGACTGCCAACTGGTAACCCCGCGCACCGTCCTGCGCGACGCTCAAGCGCAGATCGCGCAACGCCATGAGATCGATCAACAACCGCAAATCGGTGACCGAGTCGTCGACCAGCAGCACATCGATGCGCGAGTCACTCATGGATGATCTGCCGTGGCGACTGCGATCTCGCACAAGGTTTCGAGCGTCGTGAAATCGAGATCGATCGCTGCGATCTCGACCTTGTCTGCGAACTCACCGTGCTCGAGTGACAGCTGGCGCAGCCGACGCGCCCAGTCACGGATCGCGGTGATCTCCGAATATTCGACAAGTTGGCGCAACTCCGACAAAGAGTTTTGATCGAGCTTGGTCGGTGCGGCGGCGGCGCGTCCGGCAGCGCCTTGCGCCAAGGTCGCCGGCTTGTCCGTGGCCCACCGCCATTCGAGGCGGAGCGCTTTGCCAATGGCCTCGAGCAAGGCCGCATGGTCGACTGGCTTCAGGAAGGTGTGGGTGAATCGCTGCTCGGCTAGATGACCCACCGACGGGCTTGGCGCCGCGGCGGAGATCATGATGCAAGGAACCTCAGCTCGTCGCCGGCAGATTCCACCCAGCACCGCCCAGCCATCGCCGTCGGGCATAAACTGATCGGTGACGACGACATCGAGCCTCGGCAGATCATCGAGCAGGGCCAAGGCGGCGTTGCCGCTATCGGCTTCGCGAATTGCAAAATCTGCGTATTCGAGTACCGCAGAGAACACCGCACGACTGCCCGGATCATCGTCAATGATCAGCGCGAGTCGCTGCGGACCCGCGTACCCCGTGGGCAAACTATTCTGCCGTCGAGCTGCGTGCGACACGACCGGCCGCTCTACGCGCTCGGCAGTAATCATGAAACGAAATGCACTGCGCTTCCCGAGCGTGCTTTGCACGGATATTTCGCCGCCCATCAGGGTGACAAGTTGCCTGACGATCGCCAGTCCCATGCCGGCGCCCTTGCCACCGTATCGAGCGGCTCGCTCAACACGTTCGAAAGGCTCAAAGATTCGATCTTTCTCGTCTGCGGCAATACCCTCGCCGGTATCGATGACTGCGAAACTCAAACATCGCCGACCATCGTCGATGGCGCGCACCCCGTATTCCAGCGTGATGCAGCCATCGTGCGTGTGACGAGCCGCGTTCACGATGAGGTTGTCCAACACTTGTCGCAGCCGCCCGGCGTCGACCAGCAAAACCAAGTCTGGAGAAATCTCTCCGCCAGAGACCGCGTGCACCACCAAGTTGTTTCGGTTGCGGGCGACGAGAGTCTGCGAAGAAATCTTGACCGCCTCAATGAATTCGAGGACGGTGACTGGCTCGGGACGTAGCTTCAAGGCGCCAGCGATTCTCCGCGAATAATCGAGAATTTTGTCGATCATCGACAGCAAGTGGCGCCCACTTTGCATGATGCTGGTGAGTTCGGGGGTCATGAGCTCACGTTTTTTCGAGCGCATCACTAGTTGGGTGTTGCCGAGCACGATGTCGAGCGGAGTACGCAACTCGTGACTCATACGCGCCAGAAAAGCCACTCGCGATGCATCTGCCACTTTTGAGGCTGCCAAGTCGCGCTTCAACCCGCGCGAGCGCTCGGTGAGCGCGAGAATGACCAGCACGGTGGTGGTCAGCATCGCAACCGGCGAGATCACGATGTCGACCCACCCGTATGGAATCATCGCGCCGAGCACCGGACCGCGGGCAGCGGTGATCAAACCGATGGTTGCGTAACCTGGCAGGATCCACAGCACATACTGCCGCCCCGCACGGATGTCGAGGACACTCGCCCAAATCATTGCCATCGCGATCGGCATGACCAGAGTCCCCCAAATCAACGTACCCACCTGAAAATCGATCAGCAGGCCGTATATCTGGAACAACAGCGCGGACGCCAATAACACGATTACCGAAGCGTACAGCCACTTCGTCTGCCGGAGACTGGGCAGCGTCGTGATGGCGTAACCCGAAAAACCGAGCACCGCCAATATGCCCCCAAGGTTAGTCAACTCGACGGGCAGAGGCAAAGTCGCCGGCCAAAGATAATTGACCATGAACCCGGTACGAACGGTCTCGATCAGCCATTCACCGACGAGCGCGACCGAAAAGAAACCGTACTGCGGCTCGCGCGTGCTGAAGAACATCAAGGTGGTCACGACGCCCCCCAACAAGAGACCACCAAAAACCAGTCCCATCCACACATCGAGCGTTTGCTTCGCAGCAATCAGTGCGTCAGGTTTCCAAAGCGTCGTCTTGAGACTGATCTGCGGCTTGGAAACAACGCGAATGAAGATCTCGCGCGAGGTGCGCGGCGCGAGCGTGACCGCCACCGCCTTAAAGTATTGGCCAACTCTATCGCGTCTCGCCCGCGGCACCTCGTACCCGAGCCGGCTCGGCAACCACTCGCCGATTTCGGTTTGCTGATAAACCGTGACGTCACTGGCCCGGGCAAGACCGGCCTGCAGCCAACGCTCCACCGCCCGGTCTGAATCGTTGCGCAGCCTGAGCCTTAGCCAGACGCTCTCGCGTTGGAAACCGACGCTGAAACCCGTACCACGCTCGCCCGCAAGCACCGGCTCGAATTGGCAATGCCCGGCGGCAATGCCCGCGCGGGTTGCGGTGCGTGGCGCCTTGCACCAATCGATGCCCACCGTCACCAAATGTTCATCCGCGATCGAGGACATCTCGGTCGACGCCGCAGCCACGCCCGTCGCCGCCAGCAACAAACTTGCAGTCAGAGCGTTAAACCAGGTCAAAAGTGCTGATTTACGGACTTGGATCCCCACTGTTCTGCCCTTGTCGCGTAAATGGTGCGGCTGGGAATAGTTTTCGTGCGGATGAGAGTCATAGCTCAAGGTCGAAATTTCTAGCATCCGCCTATGGATCGACCACGCAAACCGACGCTGCATGGCCCCGGCTCCGCACCGGGCACCCCCCCAAACCTCATCGACTACGACCCCGCTTTGGGTGCCTCCGTGGTCACCGAATTGCCGGTCAACCACCGCTCTGCTCGTCCAGCTTCGGCGGTCGCCGTCGAAGACCAACTCATGACCATGCACCAATCGGCGCTGCGTATCCGCGGAGTGCTGCATTTGCTGCACGAGACGCTGCAAAGCGGCAATGGGATCGACGCCAAACACGCGCAGGCGGTTTGTGCGCTGATCAAAAGTGCAGAAATGGATCTGGGCGCGGTCGACAAGTCGATCGATGCCCTGGTCGACGCCCACCTCGCGCGTAGCCGCCGCTGACGAGCCCGCCCGGGCCCGAACCCCGGGCCCGAACCCCGTGGCCGAACAGCACGGCGCGGGATCAGTTAGTCTGCGGCGATGGAGTCGGACGCCGCTCGCTGGCCACGAGTTGCCCTAAGAAGTTTGTTTGCCCGCTTGGTCACGAGCGAGCGGCGCCAGCGTCTCGCGCGCGGCTGGCGACGAATTTGGCGCCGCGCCGCTCGCCGGCTCACGACCGTCCACTATTTTCATCAGGCAGACGATCCGTACAGTCAGTTGGCGGCGAGCCAACTCGACGAATTTTGTGCGCGCTATCCCCTTCGTCTCGAGACTCACGCCGTGCCCCCACCGGATCGCGCTGCGGCGCCGCAGGCCGAAGCACTGCGGCGGTGGTCGCAGCGTGATGCCGCGCGTTGGGCGCAGCACTTCAAACTCGCGCCTCCTGAGCCGCCTCGGCACCCTGACGAGCTAGCGCTCGCGCACTGTGCTTCCCCGCGCGCGCTCGAAGCCGGTGCCGCCCTACGACGCCGGCTCGGTCATTATCTTGGTGGGATGTTTTATTGCGAGGGTGAGTGGTACTGGGGTCTTGACCGCTTGCATTACCTGGAGTCGCGACTTTCCACCGAAATGCAGCGCGAGGCCGCACCGTCACCGCTTTTTTTGCCACCCGCACTGCAATTCGCGCCGACGACCCCCACGGCAGAGGCGCCAACCCTCGATTTTTTTTGTTCGCTGCGCAGTCCCTACACCTGGCTCGCCACCCCGCGAGTACGCGCGCTCGCCAAACATTACGGGGCCACACTGCGCTTGCGCTTCGTATTGCCGATGGTGATGCGTGGCCTTCCGGTACCGCTCGCCAAGCGACTCTACATTCTCAAAGATACCAAGCGTGAGGCGCTGCGACTCGGCCTGCCGTTTGGCGATGTGGCCGATCCGGTCGGCTTGCCGACGGAACGCGGCCTTGCGCTGTTGCATCATGCCGTTCACCAGGGCTGCGGCGAAGAATTTCTCGAATCGTTCCTGTGTGGCGTCTTTGCCGAAGGTATCGATGCGGGCAGCCGGCGCGGTCTCGAGCGCATCGCAATACGCGCCGGACTGAGCCGCGCAAACCTGCACGATGCGCTCGCCGATCACTCGTGGCGCGCGGTGGCCGATGCCCATCGCGAAGACTTGTTGGCCGCAGGGCTTTGGGGTGTACCGTCCTTTCGGGTCAACGGTTCACCCGCTCTCTGGGGACAGGATAGGCTGTGGATGATCGAGCAAGATTTGCGCGCGTTGAGCGCCTCATGAGCCGCATGAACAAAAAAATTCTGAAGATCTCTGCCGTGGTCATCACCACGATCGCGACGCTCGCTGTCGGCGTTCAGCTGCTCGGCGGTTGGACGGGTCTCGCCCTGCTCTATGTGCGCCATGTCATGAGCAAAGAAAGCGCCCCTTTCAGAGAAGTCCGTTGGCAACAAGGACCCGCCGCGAGTTCCTCGACTGCACAATCCACCGCGACCCGTCGACCGAATGTGCTGCTGATCGTCGTCGATGATCTCGGGTATGCCGACCTCAGCGCTTTCGGTGGCGGCATTGCCGAAGGTCGGGTGACGACGCCAAATATCGACAGTCTCGCGCAGCGCGGCGTGAGTTTTGATACGGCGTACTCGGGTAATCCGACCTGCGCGCCCTCACGCGCCGCCATAATGACCGGACGCTACCCGACCCGTTTCGGCTTCGAGTTCACCCCAACGCCGTCGCTGTTCATGAAGCTGCTCGCCCGTGCGGGCGAGCGACAGAGCGCTGAGGCTCCGCCCGTTTATTTCGCGGACCGCGAGGCCGGACAACCCGCTTACGAAGATATGGGACTGCCCGCCTCGGAAGTCACCATCGCCAAAGTATTGCAAAGCGCGGGTTACCACACGGCGCACATCGGCAAGTGGCATCTTGGCGACAGCCCGAAGTTCCGCTCGTATGCACACGGCTTCGACGAGTCGCTCAGCCTGCAGCATGGCGCCTCAATGTATTTGCCGAGCACAGACCCGCGCGTCGTGACCGTCGACCCCGAGCACAACATCATCGACAAATTCATTCTGGCCAATCAGCCTTGGGGCGTACGCTTCAATGACGGCGAAGTGTTCAAGCCCGACCGCTACCTCACCGATTACTTCACTGATCAAGCGATCCGTGTCATCGACGCCAACCAGCACCGACCGTTCCTTTTGTACCTCGCCTACAACGCACCGCACACGCCGCTGCAGGCGATGCGCGAAGATTATGACGCGCTGCCGTTCATCGAAGATCACGCTTTGCGCGTCTACGCCGCGATGCTGCGTTCGCTCGATCGCAACATCGGTCGCGTGCTCGCTGCGTTGCGCGAACGCGGTCTCGATGACAACACGCTCGTCATCTTCACCAGCGACAACGGCGCGCCACATTACACCGGCTTGGGTGCACGCAACGCCCCGCTACGCGGCTGGAAAGCCACTCACTTTGAGGGCGGCATCCGCGTACCGCTCTTCCTGCAATGGCCGGCGACCCTGCCGCAAAATACGCGTCGCGCCGGTCCTGCTGCCCACTTCGATATTTTCTCGACCATCGCAGCCGCCACCGGCGCAACGGCCCCGACGGATCGCGTCATCGACGGCGTCAATTTGCTGCCCCATGCACGCGGCGATAGCGTCGGCCGACCCCATGACTCGCTCTTCTGGCGCACCGATCGCTATCTCACGCTGCTCGATGGCGAGTGGAAATTGCAGTTGACCGAGATGCCGCGGAAAGAATGGCTCTACAACCTCACACTCGACCCAAGCGAGAAAAACAATCTCGCCACCTACGAGGCCGCGCGCGTCGCCGCCATGAAATCCCGCCTGATGGCCTTCGATCGCGAGCAGGCCGCGCCGATCTGGCAATCGCTGGCAGCGGTCGCGGTACCGCTTGATCGCACGGTCGCGGAACCGCCGCGTGCGGGTGAAGACTATGTTTACTTTTCGAACTGAGATGACTCATGTCAAAAATTGAACTCAACGTGAACGGTCAATGGCAGACGGTGGATGATGTTCCGCCCGACATGCCATTACTCTGGGTGCTGCGTGACCGACTAGGTCTCACGGGTACGCGATTCGGTTGCGGCATGGCGCAATGCGGCGCCTGCACGGTGCACCTTGAGGGCAATCCTGTCCGCGCCTGCTCGGTGCCGGCGAGCGCAGCGGTCGGCAGCCGCATCACCACCATCGAAGGACTCGCCGCAGCCGATGGCACATTGCACGCCGTACAGCAGGCTTGGCTGGAACACGACGTTGCGCAATGCGGCTACTGCCAATCGGGCCAGATCATGAGCGCAACCGCCCTGCTCGCCCGCAACAGCAAACCGAGTGATGCCGATATCGATGCCGCCATGGCCGGAAATATTTGTCGCTGCGGAACCTATGTGCGTATTCGCAAAGCGATCCACTCCGCCGCCACGGCACTGCGAGCGCGCATATGAGCGGGTTCCATATCCAAAAACTTGATCGGCGCCGTTTTTTGCAGCTCTCGGGTCTGACTGGCAGCGGCTTGTTGCTCGGCGTTGCCGTCATCGACTCAGACCCTGCACACGCCGCTGCCAATACGCTCGCCCCGAGTGCCTTCGCACCGAGCGCGTTTCTACAAATTTCAAGCGAGGGCATCGTGATCTACGCCACGCAGCCCGAGATCGGTCAGGGCGTGCGCACCTCGATCCCGATGATTTTGGCAGAAGAGCTCGATGTGGCATGGAAGGATGTCGAAATCCGCATCGCCAGCATTGATGCCAAACGCTACGGCGTGCAGACCGCCGGCGGCTCTACCGCAACGCCTCGCAGTTGGAATCCGATGCGACGGGCGGGCGCCGTAGCGCGCGCCATGCTGATCGAGGCCGCCGCGCGCGAATGGAATGTCTCGGCCAGCGAATGCCGCACGCGCGACAGCAAGGTCATGCACGCCGCTTCAGGGCGACGCGCGCACTACCGCGATCTTGCCGAGGTCGCGGCAACGCTGCCCGTGCCCGATGCGGATACCCTCCAGCTCAAAACCCGCACCGAATATCGACTCCTCAATACGCGAGTACGCGCCACCGATGGCCGCGATCTCGTCAGCGGACGACCGACCTACGCCAGCGATGTGCGCATTCCGGGCATGCTGTACGCGATGTACGTCAAATGCCCGCGCATCGGCGGCAAGGTGCGCGCCGCCAACCTCGATGCGGTCCGCTCGCTGCCCGGGATAGTGGATATCTTTGTACTTGAAGGTAATGGCGATCTCACCGAGCTCAAGCCCGGGGTCGCGCTTCTCGCGCGCGATACCTGGTCCGCCTTAAGCGCCCGACGGGCGCTGCGCATCGAGTGGGATGAGAGCAGCGCGGCAAGCGACGACTGGCCAAGCACCCTTGCCAAGGCGCGGGAGCTCGCACCAGCCGGCGGTGATGACGCAACGGGCAGTGATCTCATCGCCGAGCGCGGTGATGTGGCAACGGCATTTGCCTCAGCAAAGAAAACACTGCAAGCGACCTACAGCTACGCGTTCCTGTCGCATGCGCAACTCGAGCCGCAAAACTGCGTGGCGCGGCCCCTCGCCGGAGGCGGCATGGAACTTTGGCCACCGAGCCAGACACCGCAACGCGCGCAAACGGCCGTCGCCAAACTTCTAGGGGTCGCCGAGGCCAACGTCACCATTCATCCGCAACGCCTCGGCGGCGGCTTTGGTCGACGCCTCAACAACGACGTCGCCTGTGAGGCAGCAGCGATCGCAGCCCGCGCCCAAGCGCCGATCAAGTTGCAGTGGATCCGCGAAGACGATATGACCAACGATGTCGTGCGCGCCGGCGGTCTGATGGCCTTGCAGGGCGCGCTCGATGCTCGTGGTCGGCTCACGGGCTGGCGCAATCATCAGATTACTTTTTCACCGGATGGCAAGCGAATCGTCTCCGGCGGCACGTTGCGAGCCGACGAAGATTTCGCGCCGCTGCTGCCCGCCGTGCGCATCACCCGCTCGGTGCTGCCGTGGAGCTCGCCCTGCGGCTTTTGGCGCGCACCTGGAGCGAGTGCCTTCGCGTTCCCGCTGCAAAGTTTTCTGCATGAAATGTCGATCGCCGCGGGACGCGACCACCTCGAGTTTTTGCTCGAACTTTTGGGTGAACCGCGCTGGTTGCCGCCCGCCAACGCCGGCGCACTCAACACGGCGCGTGCAGCTGGCGTGCTGCGCCTCGCCGCCGAGAAAGCCGGCTGGGGCAAACGGCTGCCGGAAGGCCGCGCGCTCGGGATCGCTTTTTACTTCAGCCACACGGCGCATGTCGCCGAAGTCGCCGAGGTCAGCGTCGATGCGGCACAGCACATCACTGTGCACGCGGTGACGGTGGCCGTCGATGTCGGCCCGGTCGTCAACCTCAATGGCGCCGAGGCCCAGTGCCAAGGATCGGTGATCGACGGCTTGAGCGCGATGGCTGCGCAGCAACTCACCCATCGCAACGGCGTCATCGACGAGAAAAACTTTGACCGTTATGCGCTGCGGCGGATCGGCAGCGAGCCGCGCATCGACATCCATTTTCTGCAAAGTGACTTTCCGCCGAGCGGTCTCGGTGAGCCGGTGCTGCCACCGGTCGCGCCGGCGATCTGCAATGCGGTGTTCAGCGCCTGCGGTCAACGCATCCGCTCACTGCCGATCAGCGCGGAAGGCTTCTCGATCTGATCAACTCGAAGGCGGCCCGCAGGGATTCTGCGGGCCACTGCCCGGGCGCCGAGGTCGCGGCCCCGGCGGCGAAACTCAGGGCAGAGCCGAACATGCCGCAGAACACCCGGCTGACTCCGCCGAGCGGACCCATCGCCATGGTGATGAGCGGTCGCTCGAGCTCACGATAGCCTCGCTCCGAGGCTTCGAGCAGCCGCAGGACATCTGCCATCGAGTGCGGCATCACCGCCACTTTGGCGACATCAGCGCCCGCCTCGACCGCACGCTGCAGCCGAGCAAAGATTTCGGCAGTCGGCGGCGTACCGGAAAAGTCGTGCGCCGAAACGATGGTCTGTACCCCCGCCTCGCGCGCGGCGCCCAAGGCTGCAGAGAGCAGCGCCGCCGGCGCCGATAATTCAAGATCGACGAAATCGATCGCGCCGCTCGCCAAAGCACTGCGGATGACGCCCGCCGCACGGCTCGCATCGAGTCCGCAAGCCTCCCCGCCCTCGGCCTGCGAGCGCAGCGTGAAGATCAGCGGTGGTCGTGCAGCGGGCATCGAGACCATGAGTGCCGCGCGCAGTTGCTGCAGCACATCAGGCACGAGCTCGACTTTATTGGCGGTCAAGAAATGATCGACTCGCCACTCGATGATGTCGGGCGCGAGCGCAAGCACCGCGTGCAACTCGCTTTGCAGCGCGACCGCTTCGCGGGCCACCAGCGGGATACAAATCGCCGGGACTGCGCCGCCACCCAGCGGTTTGCCGGCAAACTCGATCGATCGAAAAAAACCCGTGGGCAAACTTGCGTCGATCATGGTGACGTTACCCTAGCATGCGTCAGGCGGCCACGGCAGCGCAGGAGGCTGCACGTCACCGGGGGAATGCGCCCCATGCATTTTGCGTCTCGAGATCGGCGCAGCGCCTCGCGGTATTGAGCAACACTTCGGTCGAGGCGTAGGGCTGCGCTTTCACTAGCGCATCGATACTGGCCTCGATTCGCTCATTGATCCGCATCTTTTCGGCGCCATCCGTCAAATCACCGACTAGACGCTGCTCGATCATCCGCCGCCAGGGCTCGAGCGACGCCGCGAGTCCCGAGGATTCGGTATGAGCAGCGCGGCTACCGTATTTTTCTTGCGTCAACATGATCGCCTTGTAACAGGTGATCAGCAGTTCGATACGGCGCTCGCCAAACGGCAAGGTCGGCTTGTCGGTCTTCGACGGGGTACTCGTCTGCGCCGGCGCTTGCTCGCGACCACAGCCCGCCGCAAGGCAGTTCCCCCCGAGCATTACCATCGCCACCAGCACGCGATACGTCGATTTCATTGACTGAGCGCCACTTGCAAACCGCCGTCCTGCGGCGCCACCAGATAGGAAATTTTCGCATCGACCTCCTGACCGCCGTCGTAGTCGATGTCGAAGTGGACGGCTGCGCGACAGGAGATCGTCACGATGGTATCCGCGGCGAATTTGGTTTCGATGCTCGATGCAGACGCCTTCACCGCGGTTTGCGCCCAGTCCTTGCAGGCGGTGGCGCAACTCGGCGCGTCACCATTGACCTGCGTCGGACACGACGCAGCGATCTGCGGTATTTTTTTGTGCAGACTGTCTGCACATTGTGCGGTCAGATCAGCAACGACCCCCTTGCTGACCAGATCAAGCATTTTCTCGATGACTGTTGGGTCATCGCAGACGGGCTTCTGGCTACACGCCGACAGCAGTACGAGCAGCATCAACATCAGGGCTGCCGATTTGCCTAACGAATGGTTGCAGGACGATTTTGCAATGACCTCGTTCATCGTGACTCCTCCAACCACGGCCTCAGCTCACCATGCCCGCTTCGACCCAATGAAAACGCTTGGGCGTAATGCGCCATGGCAGGTATCGCCGCGGCACACCCGCTGGCAGCAGCTCGCCGGTGCCGTGATCGATCCAAACGCCCTGATGACCCAGTTGTTGCAAGCGTACTGAATCGAGCGGTAATTCGCTGACGAAACCCCGCGGATTCGGGAAACCTCGGTCGCCGGTGGCGCTGTCGAACCCCCCTTCGATGACCGTAGAGAAACGATCATGGAAGCTGGCCCAAGGGTGACCGTCGAGCATCTCGGGCAAGGCTGCCAGCCACCGCTCGTAATCGGTTCGCTCTAGTCCGAGTTGTCCAAGGACGTTGCAAAAGAGCGCCGGTGTGCCACCACGCTCACGCAGCAGTGGCGGTAGCCGGCTGACGAAGTCCCCGAAAATCCACTCTGCGGACGAGCCCGCACGGCGCAGCTCGGCGCCATGCCGCAGCCGAAAAAAAAATGGCGCTGATCGATCGAGTTCGATTATCGTCAGCCGACTGAAATGGCTGAGAAAGCGAGAGGGCAGAAACCAGCCAGCGCTTGCGCCGACCAGAATCAGCCCGGTGCTGTCAGGTCGCCAAGCACCGAGGAATTCGGCAATCTCGTCCCTGAACGGCTGATGTAGTCGCCAGCATCGTAACACTCGCGCGTGCCACTGCAGACCACCTGTCCTGCGGAAAACGCCGGGAACGGCATCATTCGCCATACCGTGAGTCGTCGGACGCATATTGTTAGGTGAACTATGTTTGCTTTATTAAATAAGATCAATATTTACCCCATCCCCAGTGCGCGTGACGGACTCAGGGCGCTCGCTGCTGTCAGCCTCGTCATTCTGTCGGCGTGTACTTACAACACAGAGCTGACCAAAACAAAAGCCGCGCCTGCGGTCACGGTCGGTGTGGCCTCCGGAACCTGCGTCATGGCCACCGAAGAGGCGGTCGCCGACCTCTTTCGTAAATGGAATCTAAGCCTCGCCACGCTCGACTCATCGAAGGTAGCCGCCCTCTACTGGCCGGGTGGAGTGTTGTTGCCGACCGTCTCCAATATTCCGCGCACCGATACCGCCGCCATCACTGATTACTTTGACCACTTCCTACAGAAATTTCCGCGCGGAAAAATTCTTACGCGCACCATTTATCGCGATTGCGGCGTTGCACTCGACATGGGGACCTACGAGTTCTCGCTGATGGACCCGGCGGGCGAGCCCTCTACGGTTCGAGCGCGTTACACCTTCGCCTACACCTACCGCAATGGCACCTGGAAAATACAGCACCATCATTCCTCAGCCATGCCCGAGCCTGCGAGCGACGTATCGACAACATCTGCTGCGGCGATACCCAGTGCTCACGACGACAAATCGACGCGCGATACGCACGGCACAGACGACCAACCGGCAGTAGCCGTACCCAAAAGCGATCCCGGCCCCACCGCCAATACGCGCACCGCTTCACCACGCACTGCTCGCATCCAACTCGACGCAGCACCGCGCACACCCGATGCGCTTCTGACCTCCGATCAACGGAAGAAAATCGGCAGAGAAACCGTCGGCTTAAAAATATGTGTAAGCGGTGATTCGGGGGCGCGGTCAGTTGACGTCTCAGATCCGGCGCCGTACGCGGAAGCGAATAGCGCTGCGGTCGCCTGGGCTCAAGAGGCCCGCTGGAAAATCATTGGTGGCGCGGACGCCGCCGCCCCCGTCTGCGCGCAGGTGGTGGTGCGTTTTTCTGACGCGGGGATCTAGGCGACTCGACCGAGTCGAGCGAGTTGAATTCTCGCGGCAGCGCCCATTTCTTTGAAAACTGCGCCATGATCACTGCGGCGCGTTGGCGCTCTTCGGGCGTCAGCAGCGCGGCGATCATGCGGCGATTGGTGTCGGCTTTGGCAGCAAAGTCCGTATCCCAACCGGAGGCGCTCATTTTTGCCGCCGAAAGCCATACATAGGCCTTGAACGCATTGGGCTCGACGCCTTTGCCGTACGCATAGCGAACACCCACCTCAGCGCGGGCACGCGAATTGCCGCGAAGGGCAGCCGTCAGATACCAGCGCGACGCGAGACGCTGATTCTCGGTGACGCAGAGTCCCCGCGCATAGAGTTCACCGAGACCAAAGGCCGAAGATGAATCGCCCGACTTCTCGGACTTCAGCCACGCCTCCTTGGCCTCGCAATAGTCGCCCGCCCTGAACGCGTCGAAACCGTCCAGAAAATGTGCCGACGCCGGATTCGCGAACAAGGCCGCGAACACTGCCGCCAGCACTGCGAACAGCGCGACCGAGGACCGCCGTTCGATGCCGCGGTCGATCATTTGGCCGGTCGCTCGCCGTCGCGGTACAACACCGTGATGCTGATTCGGCGATTGCGCGGATCCGCCGGGTTGAGCGGATTGACCGGTTGCGAATCGGCGACACCCTCGATTCGGGCGAATCGCGAGTTATCCACACCAATATCACTCAGCAATTGACGCGTCGTATCCGCGCGAGTTGCGGATAAGTTCCAGTTATTGTTGCCTGCGCCCTTGAACTGAACGTTGTCGGTGTGGCCGCGGACGGCGACCTCGTTCGGCACGCCCCTCAGACTCTCGCCCACCTTTTCGATCAGCGTCTTCGCTTCGTTCGAAATCTGGTTGGTGCCAGAAGCGAACATGGAAAATCCGGCATCGTCCAGAATTTCGATCCGCAAGCCCTCTTTCTCACGTACGAATTTGACAATCGAGAGCAGCTCGGCAGTCTTTTGATCGGCACCGATCTGCTTTTCGAGCGCATCCTGCAGATTCTCGAAACTCTTTTCGTCTTGCTCCGCAACAATTTTCTTTTTTTCCTCTTCGCTCAAACCCTGTGGTAGGGCCTGATCTTCTGAGGTCGACTGCTCCTCCTCGGTGCCGGGCGCTGTCAACTGCATAATTCCAGTCTGCGTCAACGTCATCGGTAGCGCCTTCGGGTCAATCAAGGACTGACCACCAAAAAATCCGCTCGAGCCGCCCGAGTTGTCGACTATGGGACGGTTGGTGGGTTGAAAGTACTCGGAAATACTCTTTCTTTGATCCGCATTGGTCGCACCCAACAGCCACATAAGCAAGAAGAACGCCATCATCGCGGTCATCATGTCGGCGAGCGCGATTTTCCAGGCACCGCCATGGCCGCCCGCATGCCCATCATCGATGATTTTCTTGATGATAATCGGCTGTAGGGGCGCAACTGCTTCGGCGGCAGGCTCCTCTGCCGGTGCAGACGCCGCAGAGGCCCCCTCCGGCGCGGCGGCAGCGCTCGGATCCGCGTTTTCAGCGCCCGCCGTAGCGAGCGCCTCAACCTCACTTGCCGCGGAGGCCATCGAAGACTTCCGCGAAAGTCGGACGCGAGTGGTGATCGATCGCGGCACGAGCAGACTCGATGATTAGCGGTACCGGATAACCCTTCAGGTGACCAATCAGAGTCCACTTGGCGACTACGTAAATTTGTCCCTCTTCGTCAACGATTTGTTTGAGGCGTCCGGCCAGTGGCCCGACGATGCCGTACGCAAGGAAAACGCCGAGGAATGTACCTACCAGTGCGCTACCGATCAGCGCACCAAGCACGCTGGGCGGCTGGTCGATCGCCGCCATCGTTTTTACGACACCCAGTACGCAGGCCACGATACCGAGAGCCGGCAAGGCCCCCTCAAGGCTGGTAAGCGCTTCAGCGGGCTTCAACGCGGCATGATGATGTGTTTTGATAGCAACGTTCAGGGTATCCTCCACCGCATCGGGACTCGGCGGCTGGTTGGACGTCACGAGCAGACGAATCGTGTCGCAGATCATCTCGACTAGCGCGTGGTCCTTCAGCAGCTTTGGATATTCGCCAAAGACCGCACTCGCTTCCGGATTTTCGATGTGCGGCTCTAGCGCCACAGCACCCTCCGCCTTGAAAGCTTAAAGAGCTTTACGATGAGCGTAATTGTGTCCTGAAACTCCTGTTTGTGGTACGCGGAGCCGCTGAGGGTTTTTCCGACACCCGCGCCGACTGCCTTGAGCACATCGAGGCTGTTTCCGATGACCATTGCGCCGATGCCTGCGCCGAAGATGATGCCCAGCTCGGTGGGTGCAGCCTCCAAAATCGGAGCCATCGACCCTCCGTGGTTTACGTAGAAACCAAACACGCAACCAAAGAGCACTACCAATCCGATGATAACGAACATTTAAGCGTCTCCTACCGATTTCGCTGTAGAGACATGGACTTTTCTTAGGTGGGTCCGCATCTCGTCCGAGTTTGTCTTTCCCAACGGGAGAAGTTTAGCCTGCTCATCGATCAGACCACGTAGTTTCTTGGCAATAGCCGTGAGCATCTGGCTGACTCGTGACTCGCTGACCTCGAGTACCGCACCGATTTCGCGCAGCGTCAGCTCGCGATCGTAGTACAGGGCGACCACGGTCTTTTCGCGCTCGGACAGAGCCGCGATCCCGCGCTTGAGCGCATCGTGGGTGCTCGCCTCATCGGCAACCTCCTCGGGCGAGGGGATTTCACTGATGAGGTCGATATCCTCAAGCGTCACCGAGCTCACAAGGCCCTGATTGCGGCCGCGAAGCTTCTCGTAGCGATCAACGTCGATCCCAAGTTGCTCGGCGATTTGTCGATTGGTCGCTGTGCCGCCGTTGGCATTGGCGATGCGGGTAGCCGCGGCGCGCGCCTCGACCGCTACTTTGACGGTACTGCGCGGCGCCCAGGCGGCACGGCGTATCTCATCGAGCATCGCGCCGCGAATCCGCAGTTTGGCAAAAGTTTCGAAATCATTGCCGCGGGCCTCGTCGAAGGCCTCGATCGCCTCCATCAACCCGACGATGCCGGCTTGAATCAGATCGGAATGCTCGATGGCGGCGGGCAAGCGGCCACGGAAATGCGCTGCGATACGCTTCACCAACTTGAAGTGATGCGAAAAATCGCCCGCTGCCGAGTGGGCAGTGGTGCTCGCGACCTCCGTGTAGGCATCGCCCGGACGTTTCATGTGACGGCTTTCCGTGGCATGGCGCCCAAGCGATCGATCAGGAACTCGTTGTTGCCCTCATCGATACGCACTGCCTCAAGATTGACCGCCAAGCGCTGGATCGCCACCGACCCGGCGCAATCCGGGAATGCCGTCAGCAGCGAGTCACGACGACGGACTGCGTTGATGACATTGGCTTCGTGGGGCACGACGCCGCACAACTCGAGCGGTAGACCGAGGAATCGCATCGCCACCTGCTGCAGTCGCTCGAACACATCGAGCCCCCGACGAGGGTTGAAGACATCGTTAACGATGAGTTGAAAGCGCTGACAACCGAATTCCTGATACATGACCTTGATCAGGCCGTAGGCATCGGCGAGCGATGCGGGTTCATCGCGGATCACGACCACGACTGCATCGGATAGCCGAGCGAGCGTGGTCACGTGCGTACCGATCCCTGCGCCGGTATCGATCACGAGAAAATCCGCGGGCGGCTGCAACGCACCGATGGCCTGCAGCGTTTGCGTGACTTCCGTCACGCCGAGTTCAGCGACGTCGCGCTTGCCCGAAGAGCCCGGAACGATCTTCACGCCACCGGGGCCTTCGAGTAACGTCGCGGACAACTCACAACGTCCGGCGATCACGTCGGAAACATCCTGATTAGGCTGGATACCGAGCAAGACGTGCACGTTGGCAAGACCCATGTCGCCATCGAACAGCATCACCGACCGGCCACGCTGGGCGAGCGCGACCGCCACGTTGAGGCTGAGGAAAGTTTTCCCAACGCCGCCTTTGCCACTGGCGACGGCCACCAATCGAGTTTTTCTTTCGCCGCTGCGCATTACTCGTGCCCCGCCTCGCTGTCGGCAAGCGCAAGCGACATGACTCGATACAAGGCCTGCATGACGGTCGTCGAATCCGCCAAGGTGAGCGGCTGGTTGGGGTCAGCCGATGACGACATGCCAATCAGCGGCAGCTGGCGCTCGGCAAGCGCCGCGATCAAACCCAGCGGCACTTCGGTGTCCGACCAATGCGTAACAATGACTCCGGCGAGCGGTACGGCACCATTCAACCAGACCGCTGCCGCGCGCCGATTGAGATACGCGGGGATGCACAGGCACACATCATAATCAGCGAATTCTTTGGGTGGGTTTTGCAAATCCTCGCTCGAATACGCGCCACCATCGATCACCAAGGAGCCGTCGGCGACGCCACCCCAGTTGGAAACGACCTTGGCCGCATCAGCGATGGCAAAGAATTTCTCGCGTGCACCCGGGCGCAAGTCGCGAACCGCGCTGACGACGGGGGCGACCTTTTGCGCGGCGGCGACCAGATGCGCCGCCTGCATGGCGACCGTCGTTCGCCCGCCCGCCGCGGGACCGATGAGTAGCGCCGGACGGCTGCCAAACGTTCGCTGGCCCATCCCGAAAGCAAGGTCGGCGATGAGTCGCTCGCAGATCGCGCGCAGATCCGCGCCCGCGGCCAACAAGGACTCGGCGTAGGCACTCGAGACCCCCTGCTCGAGCAGGGCCATCTTTTGATCGGTGAGCGCCGGCGACTTGCCACCGCCTGAAAGTCGCATCTCGAGCGCCTGCAGCTCGCGGCGAATAATGCCGACCAACGCTGCGCCTTGATCGGCCGCAGCACCAAGATCCACTGCGGCGCCTTGATCGACCACGGCGCTCTCAGTCGCTGGTTGCTGCGCTACGGTCGCACGCGCTGCGCTCGCGGTCGCCCGCGAGACGCGCTTCGCAAAGGCGTTCGCGGCGACTTCGTCGCGCAAGGTTTCGGCGAAATCGACCCCTGCCGAGGGCGCGCGGCTCACCGCATCATCATCGTCATCGGCATCCGCAACATCGGTGCACACCAGCAATTCGTGAATGTCGCCGACACGCGCCGAAGAAATCAATCGGACACCGAGGCCGTACAACTTTCGCGAGCGCTCACTCGCCTCGTTGAAACTGCTGCCAACAACCCGTTCGATACGCATGGTAGGCCCTCGTTATGCAGCAACCGCGCCTTGTCGCGCCTGCACCGTGATATTTGTATTCACCCGAAGATTGGTGTCTTCGGGAAGTTCGGAATAAGAGAGTACCGACAGCCCCGGAATCCGCGGGCGCAGTATTCGCGACAACCAAGGTCGCAGCATCGGCGAGGTCACAAGCACCGCCGGACGATCGGAATTCATTTCTTCTTGCGATGCACGACTGACCGAGCGCAGCAGACCCTCGGCGAGCTCCGGCTCGACCGGCACGTTGCCGCCCTGACCACGGCGTACGGTTGCATGCAGCACCTGCTCGAGTTCGGGCGCCAACGTCATCACGCCGAGCTCCTCACCGTGCTGCGCGTACTGCTGCACGATCATTCGACCGAGTGCGACTCGCGCCACACCCGTCAGCTCGTCGATATCCGTGACTTTTTCAGCGACGGGCGCGAGCGCCAGCAGCACACCTCGCAGGTCGCGGATCGAGACGCCCTCGACCAGCAGATTCTGCAAAACCTGTGTCAGCGTGCCGATCGGCAACTTTTTCGGAATCAATTCGTCGACCAGCTTCGGCGCAGCCGCCGCGAGTTTGTCGATGAGTTGCTGCGTCTCGTCGTGGCCCAGCAGCAGATTGCAGTTTTCCTGCAGAATCTTGTTGAGGTGCGTTGCGATCGTGGTGCTTGCATCGACGACCGTGTAGCCGAGCGATCGCGCATAGTCTCGTTGTGCAGGATCGATCCAGACAGCATCGAGACCAAAGGTCGGATCTTTGGTTCGTACGCCCTGCAACTCGCCATGCACCACGCCAGAGTGGATCGCGAGCTCGCGCGTGGGCTTGACTTCACCGCGCCCGATGACGACGCCGTTGACCATGATTTGATAGGCCTCGGGTCGCAGATCGAGGTTGTCGCGAATATGGACCTGCGGAATCAGGAAGCCGAGTTCGTAGGTCAGCTTTTTGCGAATCCCGCGAATTCGCGTCACCAAAGAACCGCCTTGTTGTGTATCGATCAGGGCGACGAGCGCATAACCCACTTCGAGACCGATCGCATCCGCTTGCTGCACATCGGACCACGACAGGTCACGCGGCGCCGCAGGGGCCTCTTCGGTTTTCTTCTCGGCTGCACGCACTTTTTGTCGCTGCTTGCCCAGCATCCACGCCGCACCGGCGGTGATCGCCGCCAGCGCCAGAAACGCAAGGTGCGGCATTCCCGGAATAATGCCGAGCAGCGCCAGGATCGAGGCGGTCAGCCACCAGGCTTCGACATTGTTGAACTGGGCGTAAGTCTGCTCGTGCAGCGACTCTTCGCCACTCACGCGGGTGACGATGATGGCCGTGGCGATCGACAGCAACAGCGCCGGCACCTGCGCCACGAGACCGTCGCCGACGGCCAGCGTCGTGAAGCGCTCGAACGCATCGCCGAGCGGCATGCCGTGTTGGAAGCTACCGACCAGAATCCCACCAAAAATATTGATCAACAAAATGAGAATGCCGGCGATGGCATCGCCGCGGACAAACTTGCTTGCACCGTCCATCGAACCGTAGAAATCTGCCTCGGAGGTGATTTCGCGACGTCGCGTCCTCGCCTGCTCCTGATTGATCAGGCCGGCCGCGAGATCCGCATCGACGGCCATCTGCTTGCCGGGCATCGCATCGAGGGTGAATCTTGCGGTCACTTCCGACACGCGTCCCGCACCCTTCGTCACCACGACGAAGTTGATGATCACGAGAATCGCAAACACGACGAGGCCGACGATGTAGTCGCCGGCGACGAGTACGGAACCGAATGCTTCGATCACGCGACCCGCGGCGTCAGTCCCCTCGTGACCCGCGCTCAACACCACGCGGGTCGAGGCGACGTTCAGGGCAAGGCGCAACAAAGTCGCGAAGAGCAGGACCGTCGGGAAAATCGAAAACGAAAACGGCCGCGCCGCAGCGATCACCAGAAACAAGATGACGAGTGACAGCGCGATGTTGAACGTGAAGAAAAAATCGAGCAGCACCGGCGGGACGGGCAGCACCAACATCCCGAGCAGCACCAGGAAGCCGAGCGGGATCGCCACTGCCTGTAGCGGCAAGTTCTTGCCGAATTGTCGAAGGTTCGACACCAGGTCGATGGGAGCTACGGCCACTTTTTTTCCAATGTAATCATAAAGTTATAACTACTCTCGGTCAGCGGAAACCGGCAAGCGGCTTCCGCCCCTTATGGATTGCAACCAGCATGCCATACGGAATCCCGCCAGCCGACACCGGCGTCTCTAAAGGCGCGGGGCGTCGCGCCGACTTGAGCAGTGTTCATGAAAATCCGTTGCACCATTACGTTGTTAATCGCACTCGCGGGCCTCACGGCATGTGCGACCGTGTCCGTCTCGGACCCGTTGGCGAGCAACAAGCCGGTTCACTCTTTCGATGCGGCGCGAACGCGCGGCGATCCATGGCGACCGAACTCGCGCGTGGCTGCCGTCGCGTCGTCGCGCGGTCCCGAGAGCTCGCGGGATCCTTCGAAGTACGTGACGATCCAACAGCTCGGCGAATCCGCGACATCCGCGACATCCGCGCCGTCCGCCCTGCCTGCGCCGAGCGGTTCACCGGCGCAGGGCGATCTACTCGCCTACGGGTTTGCGTCGATCACGGCGCAGAGCGGCGGCGACGCTGCGCTGCGGCGCTTGCAGGCCGCGCGCGCCGCGAAACTCGATGCGTATCGCAATCTGGCCGAGCAGCTGCATGGCTTCGAGTTTGCCGGCGAGTCATTGATTGAGGACGGACGCGTTCGCGAGGATCGGGTGCGCGCACGCTTGAGCGGCATGATCCACGGCGCGGAAGTCGTCGCCCTCGAGACACTGGGCAATGACTCTTATCAGGCCACGGTTCGCTTGCCGGCGGCGCGTATCGCCGAAGCGCGACGAACTCGTCCCTGATCGGCAGAGCTCCGATGCGCCCTCCCGCCACGCGTCATTGGCCATCGCCCACGGCGCACGCACTGGCCGCAGCACTGCTCGCCCTGCTTGCCCAACCGGCGGCAGCGGCGCAAGCAGCACGACCGTACCCCTCGTTCGCGATGCAACGGCAAGCGGACGCGTTGCAGCGTTGCCTCGAGCGAGAAATCGACCCACTGCGTCTCGAGTCTTCTTTGAGCAAAGATGGTCGTCTTGAAGAAAGCGTCAGGGTGACCAACTGGAGTTCGCGCTGCATCGCCCCGGGCAGCGCAGGCAACCGTCAGTGCACGCTGCAGAATTCCGTGCGCCCCGTCGTCGCGCTGGCGCTGACCGTTGATGATCAGCACTCGGCGTGGTCCGCGAACGAACGAACGCGACTCGAAGAAGGCATCGTCCGCACCTTGCATGATCTCGATGATGTCGTCGTCATCGGCGGTCCACATCGTGGTGATGCCAACCCTTCGTCCGCGGGCAGCGCGATGATCTTGCGCGTACGCATCGACTATCGAGGCTCATCGATCGCACAGCGCGATCTCGACGAATGGCTGCAAATGCCCAAAGCCGTCCATCTGGGTATCTCTTTGGTAGAGACCGTTGCAACTTCGCACGTTCTCGCACAGCGGAAAATCACCGCGCGCGTGCGCCCGCGCCTGCGCGCCGGCGCTGTCAATGGCTACGCGGATGGCTGGCGAGCGAATACTTTGGCCGCGATCAGCGAGGCGGCTAGCGAAATGCTGCAGCCCCTCGCCTGCACGACGCCCGTGCTGCAGGCCTCGATGTCGAGTGGCAAGCTCTGGCTCGACGCTGCAGGCTACGCCGGCCTCGCAGAGGGCCGGGCGCTACTCCTCATTCCGTCAGTCGAAACTTCGGTTGCCGTGCTCTGGCCGATCGTGACGGTCAGCGGCTCAGGCGCAGCGGGCGGCCAGCGACAACTCGAGATCCTGCGCGGTGCTGCGGAGTCTTGCCTTGCCGGCTGTCGCGCGCTCCCGCTCTGACCCTCGTCCGTCAACCGCCGCTGGGCTTGCGGAAGCTCGGCACACCCGACTGCAATTCCGAATTACGTCGCTCGATCAAGTCGCGCAGGGTGGCGATTTCTTTTTTTAGCTGGGCCAATTCGGCAACTGCTGCTTTCATATCTTTGGCCTGGGCATCGCTTAGCACCGCTACAGCTCGCTTGGCGTTCGCGGCTTCGCCAGCTGCCGGCAAACCCGTTTTCTCCATCGCGGCCAGCCGCGTATCGATGCGCTTGATTCCGGCCTCGAGTGCCTCAAGCCGCGCCGGTGTTAATCGGGAGTCGAGATTCGCCAAAGATTTTTCGAGAGCGGTGACCTTGGTGGTCATCTCATCCGGTCGCGCTGGCACAGCGCGCGGCGCCGTCGCAACAGCCCCGCGCAAACTCACCAACATGTCATTGAGTCGCTTGACTTCCAACTGTTGCAAGGCGACTCGGTCGGTTTTGACCTGCTCCCGCAAGGTCACCACCGCGCGCTGCGTCGTATCCTCAGCGACCGTCTTGAACTTTTCGAGATTGGCCTCGAGCAACTTGAGCTCTTTCAGCGTCGCATCGACCCGCTCGATGCTCTCGTTCTGGGCAGCGATGGCCACATCGAGGCTGGCCGCCTTTTCGTTGACCTTCGAAAACACGATGGCCACGACCACAGCCATGACGATACCCACGCTCAACATGATGGCACCGAAGATCGCCGGCGCATTCCGCACGGCACGCGACGTTTCTTCGTTGATCTCGACGACCTGGGCGAGGCGACTGATAGCCTCTTGCGTGGATTGTGCGCTGTCGTTGGCAGCGTCTGCTGCGTCGAGGACCAGCGACGTCAATTGCTCCAGCGGATTTTGTGCCTCATCGGCCTTGGCTTCTGCGTTCATGTCGACTGCTACCTCTCGCTGACGTTACCGCGCAAGCTGCGGGTTCGGCTCATGGTTCGTTCGATGCGCTTGCGTAGATCATCATTGAAGGTCAGCGCGTCACGGACTCGATTGACTTCGGCGAGCAGTTCCTCGGCCTTGTGGAAGGACTCGCTGATTTCAGCTCGGCGTTCTTCGATCGATTGCACGGCCGCCTCGACCTTGGCCATCGAAGCAGCGATTCCTTCGGCAGCTTTGGCAGCCGCGGCAACGCCCTGGTCTTCAGCGGGCCCGGTGATCGGCAGCGGCGCGGCCGATTCATTTGTCGGCACTTCGAAATTTGCGGGCGTGAAGTTCTCCACCGCGCGCTCCACGGCCACATCCGAAACGGCCAAATTCGTCAATGCATTCATTTTCGTCGGGCCGTGATCGGCCGACTTAAAGACCGCCGACTGGGGACCAGCGGTGCTCGGGACCTCGTCATTGTTTCGTTCAGACATTTTTCAGCCTCCGCGGCGTACGGGCTTGACCGATTCCGCACGCATTACCGTAGGGTTGGCACGACACGCACCGAGCCGCCAGATCTGCGGGCGCATGGCTTCGGCGGCCGTCTTTCCGGCAAAAGGTCCGACCTCGAGTCGGAATCCCCCCGCCTGCTCGCGCACGCGCGTCGACACCGTACGACCAAGACGCGCGAGCAAAACGTCGGCCGACTCTCGATCAGGATGCACGCCGCAGTCGTACACATACTGGCGGCGAGTCTCGTCGTCGGCATCGAGCCAGGGCTTAAGCACGACGACCGCAATCGCCAGCACTGCAATCGCAGCGAGCGTCGCCAGAATCGGCAGCAGGCGGCGACCGCGAACGGTCACATCGAAGCTACGACTCTCGGCGCGCTCCCGCGAAAGTTCGATCAAGACATCACGAATTTCACCCGCATCCGCTCGCCGTGGTAATACCGCAGGCCGCGGAGCCTCGCGCGCCTCTTCCCGTGCTACCACACGCATATCTTTGAGCACATCGGCGAGCGATGCCGCATCCCCGGTGTCTGCATCCATCGGCTCCAGATTCCAGATCGCAGCTAAGGACCCGAGATTGCCAATCGGCAGGTCGCTCAATCTTTGGGGAGAATGACGCACGAACGCAAGCACGCGCAAGGCACTGCCAAAGAGACCATTGATGAGCCGCCCGAGCGAAGCCGCCTCCGTCTCGCTCATGCGCTCGGCGTTATCGATAATCAACAAACGGGGTGCAATCTGCTCGGTGCGCGACATCAGCGCATCGATGGGAATATCGGCCAGCAATCGGTTCGTCGATTGCACGACGGTGTCGCCCTCGCCGGGCGTATGAAATTCCGTTCGCGCACCCGCGGCGCGCAACTCGCGCACCAGCTCGCGCGCATTGCTCGACAGCAACTCCGCAGAGGCCGCCGAAATGATCAGTAGCGGCGCTCCACCTTGTTTGACAAGCTCGCAAACCTTGGCGAAAGACTCGGGGCCGTTCAAGACACCCTCAACGGATCCGCTCATACAGGCCTCCCAGTCGGCGAATTACCGTCTTCGTCAAACGTGAACTCTGGCGGCAATTTCGCCTGTGGTACGTCGGGCATATCCAGCCCCGGCGTCAGTGCACTCAACCGGAACACGTAGGCGAGCACCGCAGCAACGGCACGGTACAGGCCCTCGGGAACCTCGCGATCGAGCTCCGTCGTGAAGTAGATTGCGCGCGCGAGCGGCGGCGAGGAAACGAGCGGCACGCCTGCGCGCTTCGCCTGCTCCTTGATGGCCGCGGCGATTTCGCCTCGCCCCTTCGCGAGCAGGATCGGCACCGGGTTACGCGCTTCGTCGTACTCGAGTGCGACGGCGAACTCCGACGGGTTGACGATGACCACATCGGCATCGCGCACCTTCTCCAGCATCTTGCCGCGACTGAGCTCGCGTTGTTTACGCCGAATCTGTCGCTTGACCTCGGGGCGCCCTTCGATGTCCTTCATCTCGTCCCGCACTTCCTGCTTGGTCATGCGCAAACGGCGGAGGTAATTCCAGCGCTGGTAAGGGACATCGACAATGGCCAGCGCAGCGACGGCAACACTGACGAGAGTGAACACCATAAATGCGAGAGACGCCCCGGCGGCGATCATCGGCTCAAACGCATCACGAGAAAGCGCAAGCATCTCAAAACGTCGCGTGTAGAGAACTCCGAACACAACTGCGGCAATGACGACAAACTTGAGCAGGTTACGCAGCAAACCAACCCATGCCTGGGCGCCAAATATCCGACTAAGCCCAGTCAACGGATTTAACTTACTAAATTTAGGCGCTACCGCCTGCGACGAAAAATTAAAGCCCCCGTTTAGCACCGATGCAACTATTGCAACGGTTACCGTCGTCAAGAAAATCCACTTTACCGTCCATAGCCCCTCGACCAATCGCTTCCCGGCCAAAGGCGCAAGATCACCGGTGTTCTCAATCTGCACACGCGAAAAAATAAGACTCTGCCGCAGCATTTCTGCGATCCCATCCGCAATATCTTTACCGATGACAAAGATGAGTCCGCATACGACCAATACCTCGATCGCTCCGCCAAAGTCCGGTGACCGAGGAACCTCGCCTCTTTCCCGCGCCTGAGACAGCCTTCTCGACGTCGGCTCTTCAGTTTTTTCGTCGCTCTCTTGCTCAGCCATAGTTTATGGTCTCGCAAGAAACTGTGCGCGCAAAAACAACTGAGCCTGCTGCCAAAGCTCCGTAATACGCTCGCCCAAGGCAGGCATCACGAGAAACAATAATCCGAAGCCAACCAAGAGGTTGACTGCAAATCCGACAGCAAAAACATTTAACTGCGGAGTTGCGCGTGATAAGGCGCCGACACCGAGATTCACCGCTATTAAAGTAAACAGCAATGGCGCTGCCAATAGCGCCGCTCCAACAAAAATAACTTTCGAAAACTCCAGGATCTTTACCATATTATCGAAATGAAATTCCCCTGGGGGTAATACTTGAATACTCTCCGCTATCATTGAAATTACTACTGCATGACCGCCGGCAGTCAGGAAAATCAATAAAGCAAATATGTTCAAAAACCCGGATAACACTGGTGTAGAGCCAATAGTCGGATCAAAAGATTGCGCGAATCCTATTCCCACCGCCATTGAAATTTGTTCACCCGCCATCACAACCGCTGCGGTTACGAATTGCAACACAAGCCCCATCGATACACCAATCAAAATTTCACCGAGTACCAAAAGCAAAGTGGGTTCACCAAAGGGTCGCTCCGGGTTAGAGATCGAAGTGGGCAGCACCGGCATGATGAGAAGACATAATGCAGCGGCGTAAACAATGCGTATTCGCCCAGTGGCCGCGGACTGACTGAAAACTGGCGCAGTTAAAAAAAACGCAGTGATTCGCGTCAAAGGCAGTAGCAGTGCCTGCAACCAATTCAATGTCAGGACGCCCAACTCAAGCATGACTCAAAGACCCACTTCTGAAATCCGCTCGAAAAGTCTGCGTGTGAAATCCATCAGCATCTGTAGTTCCCAACCCCCGATGAGCAGAATCAAGAGCATCACCGCAATCAGTTTCGGTACAAAGGTCAGCGTCATTTCATTAATTGAAGTTGCCGCTTGAAAAATTCCAACGATGATACCGACGGTCAATACAAGTAAGAGAATAGGACCCGCCACCAGAGCCATGACCCACATCGCCTCCCGAAGTATTTCTACAACCCCGGCCTCTGTCACGGTAGGGATTCTCCAAAGCTCGCTGCGACTGAGCCGAGAATTAGTGCCCAACCGTCAACCAGCACAAACAATAAAAATTTAAATGGCAAAGAGATCATGATAGGCGACACCATCATCATGCCCATCGCCATGAGCACGCTTGCTACAATGATGTCGATGACTAGAAAAGGGATATAGATGAGGAAACCAATAGTGAATGCTGTTCTCAGTTCGCTTGTCAAAAACGCCGGCAAAAGAATATTCAGTGGGGTATCCATTGGCTTGACAACGGGTGATGCCTTGCCGATGTCCATGAAAAGCTTGATGTCAGATTCCCGTGTCTGAGCCAACATGAACTTTTTCATTGGATCAACAGCGCGCTCAAGTGCGGTCTCGAAGGGGATTTTCTCCTCCATGTATGGCTGTAAAGCGACTCGCTGAACCTCATTAAACGTGGGTGCCATTACAAATAACGTGAGAAACAGGGCAAGCCCGACAAGCACTTGAGTGGGTGGCGTCTGAGGCGTACCGATAGCTTGTCGGAGCATACCGAGCACGATAATGATGCGAGTGAACGCCGTCATCGACAAGATGATCGCTGGCAACAAAGTCAGTAGCGTCATCAGGCCGAGTGCCTGGAGCGTTAAACTATAGGCTTGTCCACCCCCGCTAACAGGTCGTGTGCGCAAGACCTCAATTGAGGATAAGTCCTGCCCAATCGCCGATACCGAGCCGATCAGCAGTAAAACCGCCCACAGCGGCTTCAGCGATCGTCTTATATTCATGGCTCCGTCCTCGATCGACGCTCAGGGGGTTCCTCCTCATCTAACGGTTCTGCTGCCAGCCGCGAAATCGTACTCGGCGTAACCCCGAGAAGGACCCTTCTACTTCCGAAACGAACCACCACGAGTTTCTCCCGCGTCCCAAGCGACGCATGAGAGATAATTTCAAGGGCTTTTCCGCTACCGGCGGCGGAACTCAATCGCAATCTTTTCAGTAGCCAAATTGCTACTGCCAGCAGCCCCCCCACCAGTAAAAGGGCACCCACATATCGCACAGGATCCATATATTTTCTCGACTTGTTGGTCGGAAACTAAAGATGCTTCACCCGATCCTCGGGATCAACCACCTGGGTCAGCCGAATTCCGTAACGCTCGTTAACGAGTACAACTTCGCCCCGAGCGATCACCGTATTATTGACACAGACATCGAGCGGCTCACCCGCCACGCGATCGAGCTCGATCACGCTGCCTTGCCCGAGGCGCAGCAGATCCCGAATCCTGAGTGATGACCGCCCCACCTCGACCGAGATGCTGACCGCCACGTTCTGGATCAAATCGAGCTGTACGCCCGACTCGCCGGAACCATCCCGCGCGATGCTTGCTGTTGCTTCATTCATGCTGCCGATACTCCTGCCATACGTTTACTGCCTGCGCCGCCTCGCCGTGCCTTGTTACCGACTGCCGAGGCATCGCCGCCGTGCTCTTCACTGCCGCCGCCGTGCTCTTCACTGCCGCCACCGTGATGAGCCTCGTCAGACTCGCGCGCGGCCGCCGGCGGCTCGATGATCCGATCAATGCGTACCGCGACGCTGTTGTCAGCGGTACCGTATTCGGCATCAAACAAATGTGCCGACTGCACCAATACTTTGACGCTCGGCGGCGGCTTGAACCAAAGCGTATCGCCGGGCTTGATGGTCGCTAGATCCAGCGCCGAGACGCGCAAGGTGGCCAGTTGTGCTACCAGTTGAAGCTCGGCATCACTCACGGCGTCACGCAGCTGGTCAGCCCAGCGGGCCGCGAGTTTTTCGTCACGATCTCCGGTCTGTACCCGACCGCGGAGCAAAAGACGAATCGGCTTGAGCGCCGAGAAAGGATACATCACCGTCAACTGACCGCGCACGTCCGGTCCGATCTCGAGATCGAAGCGACTGACCGCGACCGTTTCGCGATCCTCACCAACCTGCGCGAAGGCGGGATTGATCTCGCGACTGACATACTCCGGATTCAGGGCGTACACAGGCGCCCAAGCGTCGCGCAGGTTTTCGAAAATCGACTCGAGCAGCAACTGGATGATGCGCTCTTCGGTTTGTGTGAACCCACGCTGCGGTGACAACTCGAGCGAGGCGCCGCCCCGACCCCCGAAAAAACTGTCGACGGCACCGTACACGACGGTCGGCTCCAGCGTTACGAGGCCGAAGCCGCGCAAAGGCAGAAAGCGAACGATGTTGACGTTGCAGGGTGAT
>Ga0194131_10002462_pt1 | contig 30343 bp, 31 predicted proteins | sample TA2KigO120mmetaG_FD_148631 | JGI IMG/M metagenome (GOLD analysis project Ga0194131, IMG submission 148631) | Freshwater microbial communities from Lake Tanganyika, Tanzania - TA2015053 Kigoma Offshore 120m | ecosystem: Environmental > Aquatic > Freshwater > Lake | place: Tanzania: Lake...
GTCGTGCCCCGGCGCTGGGTCGTCGAGCGCACCTTCGGCTGGCTCACACGATGGCGCCGTCTCGTGCGCGACTACGAGCAACGCATCGATGTCTCCGAGGCCATGATCCATGTCGCCCTCGGAAGCCTCTTGCTCCGAAGAATAAGCCATTGAGCCAATTCTCAAACGGACTCTGAGTGGTCCATCCGCCTGCGCCTATCCGACGGCTTCGAATGGGGCTATGACGGCAACGGGCCGCGCCAGCTCGCGTTCGCCCTGCTCGCCGACCTGCTGGACGACGACGCGCGGGCCGAGGAACTGGCCCAGGAGGCCATGCTGACCGTGTGGCGCAAGGCCCACCTCTACGACCCGCGCAAGGCGGCACCCGCCACGTGGATCTTCTGCATAGCGCGCAACATCCGCATCGACGCGCTGCGGCGTGAGCGCCGGTTGGACGTCGATCCCGACGATCCGCTGTTCGTGGCCGACCCGGAGCCGGCGCCCGACGCCTCGTTCGAGGCGGGCCAGCGCGAGGAACGGGTCCGTCGCGCGTTGGCGGGCCTGCCGGCCGACCAGGTCCGTGTGCTCGAATTGTCGTTCTTCCAGGGCAAGGCGCACGGCGAGATCGCCGTCGAACTCAGGCTGCCGCTCGGCACGGTCAAGTCGCGGCTGCGGCTCGCGTTTGGTCGCTTGCGCGCGGTCTTGGAAGGGCAGGTCTGAGCCGTCGCGTGGCTCCGTCGCGGTGCTATGATGGCCGCTGGAACACAACGGGCGGAGCGTGAGGGGCCATGGCGGACGATCTTGTGGCGCGTCTATGCGAGACCATGCCGGTGGCGCCGGCGCCGTTCGCGGCGACGGGGCGCGCGGTCGGTCTGGTCATCGTGGACGAGGTCAACGGCTTCGCCACCGTGGGCGCCGGCAACCTGGCGCCGCCGACGCCCAACGCCCAGGTCGCCCGCATGGTCGCCGAGACCGATCGACTGGCACGCGCCTTCACCGGCCGTGGCCGGGCCGTGCTCGCCTTCCTCGACACTCACGTGCCCGGCAAGCCCGAGCCGCCGTACCCGCCGCACTGCGAGGCCGGCACGGGCGAGGAGAACCTGGTGCCCGAGCTTGCGTGGCTCGACGGCCACCGGCACGTCACCCAGGTGCGCAAGGACTGCATCAACGGTTTCGTCGGCGCCATCGGCAAGGACGGCCGCAACGCCGTGGTCGACTGGGTCAACGCCCATCGGCTGGACGCAATCGTGGTGGTCGGCATCTGCACCGACATCTGCGTCATGGACTTCGTGCTGACGACGCTGTCGGCGCGCAACCACGACCTGATGCCGAGCCTGAAGGATATCGTGGTCTACGAGCCCGGCTGCGCGACCTACGACCTGCCGCGCGTTGTGGCCGAGACCCTGGGCTACGGCGCCACGGCGGCGCACCCGCAGGACCCGACGCACCACATGGGGCTCTACTTCATGGCCTCGCGCGGGGCGCGCATCGCTGACACGATCGACGGGCTGGACTGACCGAAGCGGACGTGCCTAGGCGCCTTTCGGGATCACCCACTCGGTGCCGCGCACGGTGGTGACGTACTCCGGCCAGCCGAAGTGGATCGGCGGCTGGAATGTCTTGGGCAGCAGCGGCGCGACCCAGTCCTTGCCGCCGATGCCGCCGCCCGTGCGCTTGCGGAACTCGTCCTTGGCCTTCTTGATCGCCGCCGGCTTGGTCAGCAGGTCCAGCGTCGTGCCAGCAATCGTCTTGGCCGCGACCAGGGTGGTCGGGTCGATCGTCGCCGGATAGCCGCCCAGCGCGTTCCATGCCCACGCCGGGTACTCGTAGCCCGGCTTCGGCGACTTCAGCGTGCAGCGCCCGACGATCAGGCGCGCGGTCGGCGTGTGCCACGTCCAGTCCACGTAGTCGTCTGAGGTGTAGTTGCGCTGCCACGGCGGCAGTTGCCCGCGCATCTCCGCCTCGGTCGCCTCGGGCGTCGCCAGCCGCTGCATCCGCTCGAGGATGGGATCGGCCATGGGCTTGATGCCCAGGTTCTTCTGGATCGCGCGGCCGAACTTGCGCGCCTCCTCGCGCCATATGGGCGCGCCGGCCAGCGCCAGGTTCTGGTAGGTCAGGTGCGCCATCGCGTGGTTGGGCAGGCCGACGCGAGTCTTGGTGACCCAGGCCGAACGCACCCGGCAATGGGTCATCGCCGCCACGTGCTTGGCGTTGTTGTCGAGCACGTCGGCGATGCGGCCCTGCATGGCGAGCGTCGGCGAGCGCCACGAGTACTGGATCTGGCTGAAGCGCGGCGCCAGGTTGTCCGAGGTCGCGTGCCCGGTGGCCAGGATCGCCTCGTTGATGGTCCAGGTGCCCGTGTGGGGCAGCATGGCCTCCTTGGTCGTTTTGCACGTGGCGTACATCAGCATCAGCGCGTCGATGGCGCCGGGCGCGCGCGCCACCGTGTGTGCGCTGGAGCCCTGGCCGCCCGCGCCCATGCCCGACCACGTCTCGGGTTCGAGGCACTCGAAGGTGTAGACCTTGCTCCAGTAGGAACCGCAGTGGGTGTCCAGGATCGCGGTGTTGGCGCGGCCCGCTCCAAACGACGGGTGCCAGCAGATGGCCGCGTCCATGTCGTCGTAGTAGCCCTTGGCCGCGTGCACGGGCTTCGAGCCGCACACCTTCTCGGCTGGCTCGCCCAGGAACTTGAGCATGCCCTTTATCCTGTGGGTCTCCATGGCGTGCTTGGCGGCCAGCAGGCCGGCCAGCGCGCCGATGCCGAGCGAGGAATGGGGGTCCGTGTGACCGGCCGCCCACGGATGCACGCCGGCGCGTGGCTTCTCGAAGGGCACGCGCTCCTGGCTGTTGCCGGGCACGGCGTCGTACTCGGCGTAGCCGCCGATCACCGGCCCGGCGCCCCGGCCGTTCGACCACACGGCGCAGAATGCGGTCGGCATGCCGCCCGAGCCCGCCTCGACGTCGAAGCCGGCGCGCTTCAGGATGTCGACGTACCAGGCGGCCGAGCGGTACTCGCGCCACGCCGGCTCGTGGAAGTCCCAGATCGTGTCGTGCCAGCGCGAGATGGTGCCAGCATTCTCGTCGACCCAGGCGAAGGCGGCCTTCTTCACGGCCTCGCGCGGGGCGGCACCTTGGCGCGCGGAGCGCGCGTTCGCGGCGGCCATCAGCCTAGACCGCGTCGCGGCGGAGCTGCTGCGCCATGCAATGCACGCCGCCGCCGCCCATGGTGAACATGGTCACGTCCGGGTCGTAGACGTGGAAGCCTTGCGCGCGCAGCCGCGCGTTGAGGTCCTTGCTCTGGGCGGTCGAGATGATCTTGTCGTCGCCCAGCGCCACCACGTTGCAGCCCAGCGTCATGGTGTCGCGGAAGCTGACAGGCACGATCTCGATCTTGCGCGCTTTCAAGAGTTCGAGGATCCAGTCCTCGGTGGTGTCGGTACACACGGCAGCCAGCTTGTGGCCCAGCATGCACACCATCAGGTCGATGTGCACGTAGTGCTCGGCGATGGGGGCGAGCCGGATGTCCCAGCCTTCCTTCTGCAGCCAGCCCTGCACCTGCTTGGCGGCCGGCTCCTGGGTGCGCTCGCCGCAGAAGCCGATCAGGGCCAGGCCGGGCTCGATGATGTCGAAGTCGCCGCCCTCGAACGCCGCCGCGCTGATCATCTTCCAGATCGGGATGTTGTTCTTCTGGTAGAAGCGGATGACCGGCGCGTACTCGCCGCGGCGCCACCACTGGTGCGGTTGGCACACGACCGCGCCGAACGGGGTCATGAAGCTCGAATCGCGCGCGTAGACCTGGTAGGGCAAGGTCTCCTCGGGCTCCAGGAAGTGGCAGGTCACGCCGGCGTCCTCGTACGCCTGGACCATCTCGCCGTGCTGCTTCATGGCGACCTGGCGGTCGAACTTGGCACCGCTGCGCAGCGTCGCCTTCGAGATCGAGCTGGTCGCCAGCCACTGGAAATACTCGGGCCGGCACAACAGCACGTCGCGCAGCTTGCCGTATTCGGAGTTGGCGCCCCAGGTGCCGCCGTTGCGTGCGCTCATGACCGCGATCTCCTTCGGTGATTGACAAGCTATCTAGCATTCGGCCAAGGAGTAGCTCAACACCGCAACGCCGGGGAGGATGGTCATGGCGCGCAACGTCACGTGCGGGCAGGCGACGATGGCGCTGCTCGAGTCCTACGGCGCCGACACGGTGTTTGGCATTCCCGGTGTCCACACGCTCGAAATGTACCGGGGGCTTTCGGCGACCAACCTGCGCCACGTGCTGCCGCGCCACGAGCAGGGCGCCGGCTTCATGGCCGATGGCTACGCCCGTGTCTCGGGCCGGCCGGCCGTGTGCCTGCTGATCACGGGGCCGGGCCTGACCAACGCGGCCACCGCCGTCGGCCAGGCGTTCTCCGACTCTATTCCTATGATCGTCGTCACCACGGTCAACGCCACCGCCGACATCGGCGCGGGGCGCAACCGGCTGCACGAGATCACGCGCCAGAGCGACACGATCGCGCCGCTCACCGCGTTCAGCGCCACGGCCTGGGCACCCGAGCAGGTGCCCGAGATCGTGGCGCGCGCCTACACCCGGTTCGCGACCACCCGGCCGCGCCCGGTGCACCTGGAACTGCCGCTCGACGTGGTGACCAAGCCGGCCACGTTCCGCTCGGAGGCCCGGCGCCTGGGCGCGCCACCGGCGCCTGACGCGGGCGCCATTGCCCAGGCCGTGCGCCTGCTGGCCAAGGCCAAGCGTCCTGTCATGATCATGGGCGGTGGGGCCTGCGATCACGGCCCGGCGGCCCAGGCGCTGGCCGAGCGCATCGGCGCGGCCATCGTCCCGACCATCGCGGGCAAGGGCGCGGTGCGCGAGGACCATCCGCTGTGTCTCGGCGCGGTGCTGCCGGTCAAGGCGACGCGGGATTTCCTGCGCGCGGCTGATGTGGTGCTGGCCGTCGGCACCGAACTCTCCGAAACCGACATCTGGGTCGATCGCCTGGAGTTCGGCGGCAAGCTGATCCGTATCGACATCGACGCGGACACCCTGGTGCGCGACTACCCGCCCGACGTGGCGATCCTGGCCGATGCCGGCGCGTCGCTGCGCTCGCTGGTGGCCGAATTGAGCCCGGCGAAGGAGCCGGCCGGCTATCGCGCCAACGGCGGCCTGGCCGGTGTGCGCAAGGCGATCCTGGATGGCTCCAGGGCCGTGGCGACGCCAAGCTTCGGCGCGCGGCAGATCAAGGCGCTGCAGGCCCTGCGGGAGGCGATGCCCGACGATGGCATCGTGTTCAGCGACGCGACCCAGATCGCCTACACCGGCAACACCTGGTACCCGTGCTACAAGCCGCGCACCTGGTTCCACCCGGTGGGCTACTGCACGCTGGGCTTCGCCATGCCGGCGGCGATCGGCGGCAAGCTCGCGGCGCCCGACCGGCCGGTGGTCGCGCTGAGCGGTGACGGCGGCTTCATGTTCACGGTGGCCGAGCTGGGCACGGCGGTCGAGCTGGGTCAGCCGTTGCCGATCGTGCTGTGGAACAACGACGGGCTAGCCCAGATCCGCGACGGCATGATCAAGCGCGGCATCCCTGAGATCGGCGTCACGCCCAGGAACCCGGACTATCTGGCGCTGGCCAAGGCCATGGGTGCACACGCGGTGCGCCCGACCAGCCTTTCGGGGTTCCAGGCGGCGCTCAAGAAAGCCTTCAAGGCCGACGGTCCGACACTGATCGAAGTGCGCCAAGACGCGCCCTACCTGGCCTGACGGCCGTGGCCCGGCTGCCCCACGCGGCGGGTGCGAGGCTCGCGTTCCTCTGGGAGGGCCGTGTGGTCGAGGCGCGTGCCGGTGATACGGTGGCGGCCGCGCTCTATGCCGCCGGCCACAGGATGCTGACCCGATCGCGCAAGTTCCACCGACCGCGCGGCCTGTCGGGCGTGTTCGTCGCCGACCACCTGGCGCGCGTCGACGGCCGGCCGAACGTGCGACTGGACGATGAACTGGTCCGCGAAGGCCACGACGTGCGCGCCCAGAACGTGTGGCCCGACCTCGACCGCGACCTGTTGCGCCTGGCGCGTCTGATCCCGCGGCGCTGGCTGCGCGCCGGCTTCGAGCACACCCGGCTCATCCCGTCGGGAACGCCGCTGTTCGAGCGTTGGGAGGCGATGCTGCGGTTCCTGGCTGGCGTGGCCGAGCGTCCGCCCGCCGACCAGCGCATACCGGCGATGGCCGGCCGCCGCATCGCCGCGGACGTGGTCGTCGTCGGCGGTGGGCCATCGGGCCGGCGCGCGGCCGCCGAGGCGGCCGGGCAGGGGGCGTCAGTCGTCCTGGTCAGCCGGGGAACGCCCCCGGGGGCCTTCGCCCGCGCCGGCGGCGCCGCGCTGCCCGACCTGCCGGAGTCGGTCACGGTCCTAGCTGAGCACGAGGCGTTCGGGCTCTATCGCGATGGGCGGCTGGTCGGCGCGGCACCTCGCGACGGTGGCGCGGCGACCGCGATCGACGCCGGCTGTGTCGTCCTGGCCGTCGGGCGCCGCTCGTGCCCGCCGCTGGTGCCCGGCGCGGATCTGCCGGGCGTGCTCGATCTGCACACGGCGCTCGCGCTCGCCCATGATCACGGCGTGGCGCCGGGCGGCGCGGTCGCCGTGATCGGCACCGGCGACGTCGAGGCCGTCGCCCGCCGCTTCGCGGCCCTCAGTGTCGGGGTTGGCGCGGTGCTCGAGACAGGTCGCACGACGCGCATCCTGGGCAACCACGCAGTCGCGGGCATCGAGGCCGATGGCCGCGTCCTGGCGTGCGACGCGGTGGTGCACGCCGGGCCGTGGCGCACGGACCCGGCGCTCGGCTTCCAGGCGGCGACGGGCGGGGCGCTGCGCCTGATCGCGCAGGCCGGGCGCGGCAACGTGACCGTGGTCGGTTCCGCCGCCGAGGCGCCGGAGCCGGTGGTGTGGGGCGGACATCTGGACGACGCGGCGCTCGTCTGCCCGTGCATGGACGTGACGGTCGCCGAGGTCCGCGCGCTCGCGGCCGCGGGCGAGGCCCATGTGGAGGTGATCAAGCGGCTGACCGGGTGCGGCATGGGCGCCTGCCAAGGCTTCCCGTGCTGGGACCAGCTCGGCGCCGCGCTCGCGGCGCTCACCGGCCGGGCCGTCGACGACCGCCCGACGTTCCGGCCGCCGCGCGGTGCGCTGACCCTGGCGCAGGCGGCGGGCCTCGCCGAGGTCGTGGGGCCCGAGCCATGATGCCGCGCAAGGTCGCGGTCGCCATCGTCGGCGGCGGCTATCACGGCCTGTCACTGGCCTTCAACCTGGCCGATCGCGGCGTGCGCGACATCCTCGTGCTCGACGCCGGCTACTTCCAGGGCGGCGCCTCGGGCCGCAACGGCGCGCTCGTGCGTGGCGGGTTCTCCTCAGTCGAGTGGACGCGCTTCTTCGGCCATTCGCTCAACCTGTGGATCGGGCTGTCGCGCAAGCTCGGCCACAACGTGATGTTCACGCGGCGCGGCTACGCCATCGTCGCCGAGACCGACCGCTCGGCCGCCATGGTCGAGCGCGCGCTCAAGGTCCACGCGGCTGAGGGCCTGCGTTCGGTCGGGCTCGATCGCGCCGGTGTGCGCCGCGTGCTGCCCGCCATCGACGCCGATCGCGTCAAGGCGGCGATCCACTTCGCAAACGGCGGCACCGCGCCGCACCACGCGGCGATGAAGGCGTACCTGGCGGCGTGCCGCGAGCGCGGCGTGACGGTGCGCTACGGCACGCAGGTCACGGCAATCGAACGCACCGGCGGGCGCGCTTCGGCCGTGTGGGCGGCTGGCCAGCGCATCGACGCCGACGCGGTGGCGGTGGCGGCGGGCGCCCACAACCCGGACGTGGCGCGCCTGGCCGGGGTCGAACTGGACGGTGCCGGCATGCGCATCGAGGCGATCGCGGTGGCGCCCATGCGGCGGACCATCGACCCGGGCATCGCGCTGATCGACCGCGCGACGTACCTGCACCAGACCGGCCGTGGCGAGATCGTGGGGGGCTGCGAGATCGCCGGCGAGAAACCGCGCATGAGTCTTGCCTCCGACATGCCCGTGATGGCGCACACCGCCCGCCATCTGGCCACCATGTTTCCCTCGCTCGGCGCGGCGCGCGTGCTGCGCCAATGGGCCGGGCAGGTCCACGTGTCGAGCGATTTCGGACCACTGCTGGGTCAGCACCCCGACCTGCGCGACCTGTGGCTCAGCGCTGGCTGGCTCTACGGCGTGGCTGGCGCGCCGGCCTCGGGCGACCTGTTGGCCAAGGCGATCGTCACCGGTGTGATCGATGACCGCATGGCGCCGTTCGCCGTCGATCGGCGCCGGCGCAACCGCCCGATCGTCGAGGAATCCACGGTCAACCTGGAACACTGAGGAGTAGGGTGCCATGAAGGCGATGGTCATGACCCGCACGGGTGGGCCGGAGGTCCTGGAGGCGCGCGATGTGCCCGACCCGGTGCTGCGCACCGACCACGACGTGCTGGTTCGCCTGCACGCGGCGGCACTCAACCCCGCCGACGTCTGGTTCCGCTCGCTTGGCCCCTACATTGACCATCTGCCGTGCGTCCTGGGTCACGACGGCGCAGGCGTCGTCGAGCGCGTCGGCACCGCGGTGACCCGCTTCAAGAAGGGCGATCGGGTCGCCTTCTGCAACGGCGGCATCGGCGGGGACCCCGGCACCTACTCCGAGCGGGCCGTGGTGCCCGAGCGCCAACTCGCCGCGATCCCTGAGGGCATTGGTTTCGTCGAAGCGGCGGCCATGCCGCTGTTCACCATCACCGCGTGGGAGGCGCTCTACGACCGTGCCCAGGTGGCGGCCGGCGAGCACGTCCTGGTCCACGCCGGCGCCGGGGGAACCGGCCATGTCGCCCTGCAGCTCGCCCGGCTGCGCGGCGCGCGGGTCGCCACCACCGTGGGCGACGGCCACAAGGCGCGCCGTGTCGAGGAGTTGGGGGGCGGAGCGGGTGATCCGCTACCGCGACGAGGACTTCGCCGCCGCCGCCCTGGCCTGGACCCAGGGCCACGGGCTGCACGCGGCGCTCGACAACGTGGGCGCCGAGGTGCTCCGCCGCACGTTCGCTGCCATGGCGCCCTACGGCCGGGTGGTGACGCTGACCGGGCTGCGCGGCGACACGGACGACGGCACCGCCTACGTCAAGAACCTGACGCTGCACGCCGTCATGATGCTGACGCCCATGTGGCTCGGCCTCGGCCAGGCGCTCGCCCACCAGGGCCAGATCGTCGGTGAAGGTCTGCGACTGATGGCCGAGGGCCGGTTGCAGATACTGTTCGAGGCGACGTATCCACTGGACCAGGTGGCTGAGGCGCACCGGCGGCTCGAAGCGGGGGGCGTGGCGGGCAAGCTGATGCTGACGATCACCGGCTAGGACCAGTCGTCGATCAGCGCCCGGCCGAACGCAGCGGGCCGCCGCCGTCGCGCACCAGCGGCACGAAGGAAACCGGCAGGATCACGTGCCGGCGCAACGTGCCGTCCGGCGCCTTGTCGATGACGATCAGCTCCTGAGCGCTGGCGTGGCCGACCGGCGCGACCAGGCGGCCGCCAGGTCGCAATTGGTCGAGCAGGCGCACGGGTACGTCGGGACCGGCCGCCGTGACGATGATGCCGTCGTAAGGCGCGTGCTCTGCCCAGCCCTGCGCGCCGTCGCCGGCGTGCACATCGACGTTGACGTAGCCGAGATGGGCGAGGCGCCGGGCCGCCGCCTCGGCCAGCGGTTCGACCGTCTCGATGCTGTAGACTTGGCGCACCAGCTCGGCCAGCACCGCCGCCTGATAGCCCGAACCCGTGCCGATCTCGAGGACCCGATGGTTCTCGCGCAGGCGCAAGAGATCGGTCATCAGCGCGACGATGGTCGGCTGCGAGATCGTCTGGCCGAAGCCGATGGGTAGCGGGTTGTTGTCGTACGCCGCGTACTCGTCCCCCTTGGCCACGAAGAACTGGCGCGGGACACGCCCCAGCGCCGCGCTGGTGCGGGCGCCGAGGCCGGCGCGGCCCAGACGGCCGCGCAAGCCTTCCAGGTCGGCCGTGATCGTCTGCACCATTTTGGCGCGACGCCGCGCATCGTCGGCGCGTTCGTGGAACCGCGGCCGGGCAGGCCCGGCGTAGGGCCAGCGGTCGAGCTGCCCCACGCCATCCAGCGTGTCGCGCCACAGGTTGGGCAGCCACGCCAGAGTGCGCTCGACCACCTCCTCGATGGCGGGGCGCAGGCCACGCTCCGCGCCCGGCTCCTGCGTGGCGACACGCACATCGACCAAGCCGGGCCGCGACCAGGGCTGGTCGGGTCCGTGGACGATCGAGCACTGGGCCACCTGCACGCCCGGAACGTCGCGGTGCACGGCGGCGGCGATGAGGCCGGCGGCCAGGTTCGCCAGGCGCGTGGCATCGCGTACTGGGCTGCGCCCGGCGCAGGCCCCTGGCGCCGTGGGCCGCAACGGTGTGATCAGCCCGTTCGCCTGATTGCCGTGGCCGGATCCGCCGCCCCGGCCGTTCTCGGCGAAGACGCCGGAGACGGTCAGGCCCGAACGACCGTCCTCACCATCGCCCGGGTTCACGACCACGTCGACGGAGCGGTCCAGATGGCGCGCGAACTCCTTGAAGGCAAGCTCGGCCACGCGGCGCGTCGCCGCGTCGTAGGCCGCACGGTCGGACAGATGGCGTCCCACCAGGGCGCAGGTCAGCGTGGCCGCGACGCGATGACCCTGGCGGACGGCGGTGATGGTCACGTCCTCGCCGAGCGCCGGATCACCCCGGGTCGTGGCCGGCTCGGTCAGGCGCCGTTCGACGGCCAGCACAGCCGTCTCGAGCAGGGACAAGGGCGCCCAGCCGAAGCCGAGCGCGGGCGTCCGGGCCGCCACAACGGTTTCGGGCGCGTGCACGTGGGCGCCGACACGCACCCCGGTGTCGACATCCACGTCGTGCAGACGCTGGCGCAACCAAGTGCGCGCCGCGTCCTCGACCAAGGCGCGCACCGGCACGACCGCGCCGCGCACGCGTTCGGGCGCGCTCGCGGCGATGAGGATCTCGAAGGGCGCAATGATGGTGCCGCCGCCCAGGGCCGGGCGCGCCTCGCCACCCCACAGCAGGACCCGGTCGATGCCGTGGCGCGGTACCTCGCCACACACGTCCCGGTAGTGGCGCCCGAGCGCGATGATCGCCGCCTCGGCGATGCCGTCGCACAGCGCGTCGGCCTGGCCGAGCCCGCGTCGCTCGACGATCTCGAGCGCGTCGGCGGAAGCGGTTAGCGGTCCGATGGCGAGCATGACGCCGGGGGTCTAGGCGAGGGGTGAGCGACCATACATGATCGAGTGGTCATCCAGAGGGGAAGCCATGAGAACGTGGGTCCGAGGTGGTCAGGTCTACGACGTCCACGAGGCGGTGTACAGACGTCGGGATATCGAAGTCGCCGACGGTCGCATCGTCCGCCTGGTCGATCAGGGCCGGCCCTTGGCCGGTGACGCTGTGATCGACGTCGATGGCGCGTGGCTGTGGCCGGGCCTGATCGACCTGCACGTCCACATCACGATGCCAACCGAGGCGGCCAACCCGGACAACCCGTGGCGGGGGCGGCTGCCCGGCGAAATCGCGATCTACGCGGCGAAGGCGGCGGAGCGCACCCTGATGGGCGGCATCACGACGGCCCGCGAGGTGGGCGGCTGGGATTACCATGAGATCGCGGTGCGCAGCGCCATCAACCGGGGCCTGATTAAGGGTCCGCGGCTGTTCTGCGCCGGACGGCTGCTGTCGATCACTACCGCGACGGTCGACTACTACCCCGGCATGTACGAGGTCGCCGACGGACCCGAGGCGGTGAGGGTGGCGGCGCGCAAGCAGCTGGCCCACGGCGCCGACTTCATCAAGGTGATGGCGACGGGCGCCATGACCGCGTCCGAGTACGAGGATGCCCGGGCGATCCAGTACACGCTGGAGGAACTGAAGGCGGCGGTCGCCGTGGCGACCGAGAACTACAAATATGTGGTCGCCCACGCGCACGCGTGCGCCGGCATCCGCAACGCGGCGCTCGCGGGCTGCCGGACCGTCGAGCACGGCAGCTTCGGCGACGAGGAGGCGTACGCCCTGATGGCCGAGCGTGGCACGTACCTGGTGCCGACCCTGTGCGTCGTCAGCGCCATGCTGGCCGACAACCAGGTATCCGCGGGTCTGCCGGCGCATATCCACAATCGTTACCTCGACTTCGACGACATCCACGCCGAGAATGCATCGCTGGCCCGGCGCACCGGCGTGACCATCGCCATGGGCACCGACGCGGGCACGCCCGGCAACCACCATGGCGACAACACCCAGGAACTGGTCAGCATGGTGCGCCGCTCGGGCATGAGCGCCCGCGAGGCGGTCGTCGCATCGACACTGAGCGCGGCGCGCGCCCTGGGCCGCGAGGCGGATTTGGGAAGTCTGGCCGCCGGCAAGTTCGCCGACGTTGTTGGTTTCCGCGAGGACCCGATTGCGACGATCGAACGGGTGCGCGACGTGCGGCTCGTGGTCAAGGGCGGCGAGGTGGTGCGCAACGACCTGCGCGCCTGACCATCGTCCTCGCCTCGGGTGAGCGCTTCGCGCTATCGTAGCTACCGAGGGCGCAGACTCGCCCCCGCGGAGGGAGCCATCGTGATGCTCCGCTACGGAACGTTCGAGACACCGCTTGGCCCCATGGTTGCCGTCGTCGACGGCGCCGGAGCCCTGACGCATTTGGATTTCCTCGAGGACGTTGCCGACGCCGAGGCGTGGCTGGCCCGTAATGCGCGTGGCGCCAAGCTGCGGCGTGGCCGTGGTGCGATCGGCCCCATCGCCGCCGCGATGGATGAGTACTTCACGGGCCACCGCCACGACTTCGCGGATGTGGCGTTGGCCGCGCGCGGCACGCCGTTCCAGAAGCAAGTCTGGGACGAGTTGTGCCGTATCCCCTACGGCACGACCATCAGCTACGGCGAACTCGCGGTGCGCATCGGCCGCCCCTCGGCCTCGCGCGCCGTGGGCCGCGCCAACGGTACCAACCCGATCGCCGTGGTGGTGCCGTGCCATCGGGTCATCGGTTCGACCGGCGATCTGACCGGCTACGCTGGAGGGTTGGCGATCAAGGCCGCGTTGCTCGCGCTCGAAGGAGCGCTGCCCGAGCCGCGCGGCGGCATCGTGCCGACGCTGCCCATGCCCGGACTGGTGTAGCCCACGGGTGCGTGCGCGCTTTCAGATCCCCGTTCTTGGGGCCGCGGTGCTGCTCGCGCTCCTGTTGCTGCGTGTCTGGGACCCGGCCGTCCTTCAGGTCGCGCGCCATAGGGTGTTTGACATCTACCAGCATGCGGCGCCGCGCGTCGCGCTCGACGCGCCCGTGGTGATCGTGGCGATCGACGAGCCGAGCCTGGCGGCGCACGACCAGTGGCCATGGCCGCGCACGGTGTTCGCGGACCTCGTGGAAGCCATGGCGCGTGCCGGCGCCGCGGCCATTGCGTCGGAGGTGGTGTGGACCGAGCCCGACCGCACATCGCCAGAGAACATCGTGCACGCCCTGCGCGACCTAGACCCTGTGGTGGCCGATGGTCTGCGCGCGATGCGCAGCAACGACGCGGTCTTGGCGAAGGCCTTCCAAAGTGCTCGGGTCGTGCTGGGGCAATCGCCGGCGTCCGGCCCCGGCACGGCCGCCGCGGCGGGGCCGAGGGGCGCGTTGTCGTTCAAGGGCAGCGACCCCACGTCGCTCCTGCCCCGCGTGACGGGATGGGCGACCAACCTAGGCATCCTGGAACAGGCCGCGGCCGGCATCGGCGCGCTGACCCTCCAGGTCGATCCGGATGGCGTACTGCCGCGGCCGGCGCTGCTGGTGGGGTCGGAGGCCGGCATCTACCCGGTGCTGGCGCTGGAAGCCCTGCGTGTTGCCGTTGGCCATCTGCCTCGGTTTACGCAGGACGCGAACCGGCAAGCCCGGCCGCCACACGTGCAGGCGGTTCGCCGGGATGTCGCTGAACACCAGCGTGCGCTCGCGCGGGTGCCACACCGGACCCTCGGTGAAGATGTAGCCATGGCCGATGACCTCGGCCTCGACGGCCGTGCCGACGATGTCGGCGAAGCGCCGGTCGCGGCACCACACTGGTACGTCCATCACGATCCCTCCAACAGGCCGCGCAGCTTCCCCTTCATGACCTTGCCGCTGGTCGTGGCCGGCAAGGGATCCATGACGACGATGCGGCCCGGCCGTTTGTAGGGCGCCAGGCGGCTCGCGGCGTGACGCGCGATGTCGTCCAGGTCGGGGTGCGAGCCGGGCCGGGGTTGGATGAACGCGACGACGTCCTCGTCGATGCCGTTCTTCTGTCCGACGACACCGGACAGGGACACCGCCGGGTGGCTGTTGAGCGCCGCCTCGACCTCCTCGGGGTGGATATTGAACCCACCCCGAATGATCAGTTCCTTCTTGCGGCCCATGATGGCGAGGCGCCCGTCGGGCTCGGCGCATGCCAGGTCGCCGGTCCTCAGCCAGCCGTCCGGCGTGATCGCCGCCGCCGTCAGCTCGGGGTCCCGGTAATAGCCGAGCATGACGTTCGGTCCCTTGACCAGCAGTTCACCGGTCGCCCCGGACACCACATCCGCCCCCGCGTCGTCGATCAGGCGCACCGCCACATCCGGTGGCGGATAGCCGACCGAGCACGTCGGGTTCGGGTCGTTGAGCCGGGTCATCGAGACCACCGGCGCGGCCTCGGTCAGCCCGTAGCCGTTCTGCAGCGTGATCCCGAACCGGCGCTCGACCCGGGCCTTGAGCGAAGGTTCCAGCGGACCGCCGCCCGACGAAAGGTAGCGCAGCCGGGGCGCGACGACGGCGCGGCCGGTCGCCTCGATCCGCTCGAGCAGCCGCGCGTACATGGTCGGCACGCCCTGGACGACGCTGATGCCGTCCTCGGCCATGGCGGCCAACAGCGTGTCGGGTTCGAAGCGCGACTCAAGGCGGATGCGCACGCCGGCCATCACGCCTGCCAGGAAGACCGAGGCCAGTCCGAAGATGTGCGTGATCGGCAGCACGATGCACATGCGGTCCTCGGGCACGAGGCGTCGGATCATGCAGGCGGCGGCGGCGTTGTAGAGAAGGTTGCGGTGGCTGACCATCACGCCCTTGGGTCGGCCGCTGGTGCCCGACGTGTAGATCAGCGCGCCTACCTGTCGAGCCGCCGGCCGCTCCAAGAGTTCCGGCTCCGACTCGAGCAGCGCGCCGACCGCCGCGCCGGGCACGATGTCGGCCGGTACGGCCGTCGCCCGGTCGGCGGCCGCGTGGCGGGACGCGTCGGGCGAGGCGCCGATCGTGTAGAAGACGCGGCGCGGCCGCGCGTGATCGCGGATCCGGCCAATCTCGGCCGCGGTGAGCCGTGCGTTGACCGGCACCGGCCAGGCGTCGAGTTCGCTCGCCGCCATGATCAGCGTGACCAGCGCCAGGCCGTTCTCGCCGACGATCAGCAGACGATCGCCGGGTCGCACGCCGAGTGCGTCCAGGAACCGCGCCGTGCCGCGAACCGCCTCGGCGAACCGGCCATACGTCCACGCCGTGCCACCTTTCACCAGGGCCTCGGCGTCGGGGCGTTGCCGGGCCTGTTCGAACGGCAACCAACTGATGCGGCGGGGCAGGCGCTTCGGCACCGGCGCGTCGTCGAGCGTCGCCGCGCCCGCGTTCATGCCTGGGCGCCCTTGATCATGGCGCGCGCGATGACGAGTTGCTGGATCTGCGAGGTGCCCTCGTAAAGCCGGTAGAGCCGTACGTCGCGATAGAACCGCTCGACCGGGAACGCCGCCATGTAGCCGTTGCCGCCGTGGATCTGCACGGCGCGGTCGGCGACACGTCCGACCATCTCGGTGGCGAACAGCTTGCACGACGCGGCGTCGGCGCCGACATCCTCGCCTCGGTCGCGCCGCCGCGCCGTCTCCAGCACCATGCAGCGGGCGGCCAGCGCCTCGGTCCGGCTGTCGGCCAGCATCGCCTGGATCAACTGGAACTCGGCGATGGGCTGGCCGAACTGCTTGCGCTCCAGGGCGTAGGTCAGGCTCTCGGCGATCAGGCGGTCTGCGTTGCCCACCGACGCCGCGGCGATGTGCAGGCGCCCGCGGTCGAGCACCCGCATGGCGATCTTGAAGCCTTCGCCCTCGCGGCCCAGCAGGGCATCGCCCGGCACGTGCGCGTCGTCGAACACCACGTCGGCGGTGTGCGCGCCCATCTGGCCCATCTTGCGATCCGGCGCACCGACCGATATCCCCGGCGTGTCGCGTTCGACCAGGAAGGCCGAGACCCCGCGCGCACCCGCCTGATCCGGGTCGGTCCGCGCGAACACTGTGAACAGCCCGGCGTAGGGCGAGTTGGTGATGAAGCGCTTGCGACCGTTCAGCACCCAGCCGTTGCCGTCGCGTCGTGCCCGCGTCGTGAGCGAGCCCGCGTCCGATCCAGCCTCCGGCTCGGTCAAGGCGAACGAACCGATCAGTTCGCCGCGCGCCAGGCGGGGCAGGTAGCGTTGCTTCTGCTCCTCGGTGCCGCCGTTGACCAGGCCCTGCGAACCGATGCCGATGTTGGTGCCGAAGCGGGCGCGGAAGGCGGGCGACGTCCAGCCCATCTCCATGGCGAACAGGACTTCTTCCTCGGTGGTGGCGCCGAGCCCGCCATAGGCCTCGGGGATGGTCAGGCCGAACAGGCCGAGATCGCGCATCCCGGCGACCAGCGCCTCGGACACCTCGCCGGACTCGGCGACGGCGGCTTCGTGCGGAACGAGTCGTTCGCGCACGAACCGGCGGACGGTGGCGAGCAGGGCGTCGAGCGAACCTTGGTCGCGGATCATGGGGCCCCCGCCGTGGCGGACCATCCTGCGCATCGGGCGGGCTGGGCGCAAGCGGTGGGCGGAGGCCGCGCGGGTCCCTTGCGGCCCCTGCCCAGGCGTGGCAAGCGTGGTATCCGCGAGGGACGCTTGCGACGGAGGACAACGATGGCCAGTGCTCAGCCCAAGCGCGTCGAGGACGACGGCACGGTCCGGCGCTACGTCGCCGTCAGCGATCCGCGCTTCCACGATTTCGTGCACGGTCTGCGCTACGTCGATCTCCCTGCCGATGTGGCACACCAGGCGCGCCGCTGCCTGCTCGATCTGGTGGGTGTTTGGGCCGGCGGCCGCACGACCGAGCTTTCGCGCATCATTCACGACCACGCGGCGCGGATGTTCGGCGTGGGGCAGGGAGCAGGGGCACGGCTTGCCTTCGACGGCCGGCGCGTCAGCGCCGCCGGCGCGGCCATGGCCGGCGGCATGACCATCGACAGCATCGACGCCCACGACGGCCACCGCCTGACCAAGGGTCACGCCGGCGTCGCTGTGCTGCCGGCGATCCTGGGCTTCGCCGACGACGGCCGACCCATCGATGGCGAGGGTCTGCTAGCCGCGCTGGTCGTCGGCTACGAACTGGCGGTGCGCGCGGGCATCGCGCTGCACGCCTCGGTTCCCGACTACCACACGTCCGGTGCGTGGAGCGCCGTGGCTTGCGCCGCGCTCGGCGCCCGGCTCATGGGGCTCGACCGCGAACGCACGCGCCATGCGATCGGCATCGCCGAGTACCACGGGCCGCGCAGCCAGATGATGCGCTGCATCGACTACCCGACCATGCTGAAGGACGGCTCGGGCTGGGGCGCCATGGCCGGGGTGAGCGCGGCGTACCTGGCGGCCGACGGCTTCACCGGGGCGCCCGCCGTGACGGTCGAGGAGCCCGCGTTGGCCAACCTGTGGAGCGATCTGGGTTCGCGTTGGCGGATCATGGAGCTTTACTTCAAGACCTACCCGGTGTGCCGCTGGGCGCAGCCGGCGGTCGAGGCGGCGCTGTCGGTCGGGCGCGGCCATGGCCTGACGCCCGCCGACATCGACCGCATCGAGGTCGTGACCTTCCACGAAGGCACCCGGCTGGCCAACCGCTGGCCCGGTTCGACCGAGGAAGCCCAGTACAGCCTGCCGTTCCCGGTGGCGGCGGCGCTTGCCCACGGGCGGGTTGGCGCGGCCGAGGTGACCGGTGTCGGGCTGACGGACCCGACGGTGCTCGCCCTGGCCGACGCGATCACTCTGGCCGAATCGGCTGACTACAACGCCCGCTTCCCGGCCGAGCGCTGGGCTCATGTGGCGGTGACCACCAAGGATGGTCGCCGTCTGGTTTCGGCGCCCGCGACGGCGCGTGGCGATCCCGAGGCGCCCTTGTCCGACCGCGAGGTCGCCGACAAGTTCGACGCCTACGCCGCGCCCGTTTTCGGTGCCCGGCGGGCGCGTGTCGTCGCGGAAGCGATCATGGGCGCGGGGGGCGTCGGCTCGGCGGCCCTGATGGACTTGATCGCCCCAGCGCCCAACCCGTGACGCCACACCCGGACCAGGGTTTGATCGGCGTGCCCGGTGGCCGGTCGCGCCTGTCCACGCCGGCCCTGGTGCTCAAACTGGACGCGGCGGAACGCAATATCGCGGCCATGGCCGACCTCGCCCGGCGCCACGGTGTCGGCCTCCGGCCCCATGCCAAGACCCACAAGTCGCCAGACCTGGCCTGCATGCAGGCGCGCGCTGGCGCCCTCGGCATCACCTGCGCGACGCTGGGCGAGGCCGAAGCCATGGCCGGGGCCGGCGTAACGGGGGTGCTCTTGAGTTCACCCATGACCGGTTCCAGCAAGATTGCCCGCATGATCGCGCTCGCTGCGCGCGCGCGCGACTTGATGGTCGTGGTGGACGACGAGGCGAACATCGAGGCGCTGGGTGCGGCGGCGCGCGCGGCCGGCGCGCCCCTTGGTGTCGTGATCGACCTGGAGGTCGGCTGTGGCCGCACGGGCGTCACCACGGTCGATGGTGCGGCGCGTCTCGCTTCCAGCATCGCGGCGACCGAGGGCCTGCGCTTCGCCGGGCTCCAAGCGTACAACGGCGCCGTCCAGGCGACGCCGGGCTTCGCGGAGCGCGGCGCTGGCCTGGCCGCGACCTACGAGCGTGTCGCCACCGTGCGCGACCGCCTGGTCCGCGACAGCCTGCCGCCAACCATCGTCAGCGGTGGCGGCACGGGCAGCCACGCCCTCGACATGGGCCGGGGCTTGTTCACCGAGATCCAGGTCGGCTCCTACGTGGTCATGGACTCGATCTACCGGAGCGTCGATCTTTGGGGCGTCGAGGCGGCGTCACCGTTCGAGATCGCCATGTCCGTGGCGGCGACCGTGATCAGCGCCAGCCACGAGGGCTTCGTCACGACGGACGCGGGTCTGAAGGCCTTCGCCACCGACGGCGGCGATCCGGTGATCGTGGCCGGCGCGCCGCCGGGCGCGACGTACACATTCATGGGCGACGAGCACGGTCGCGTGACGTTCGCGCGCGCGACCGATCGCTTGGCGCCGGGCGCTGTGGTGTCGTGCATGGCGCCCCACTGCGACCCAACGATCAACCTCTACGACGTGTACCACGTGGTTCGCGGCGACACCCTGGTCGCCCTGTGGCCGATCGCCCGCGGGCGGTGGTAGGCGCGTTGGGGTCCTCCCCCTTGCTGTTCAACTCGTACGTCTTCATCGCCGTATTCCTGCCCGTAACCCTCGCCGGGTTCGTGCTTGCGCGTCGGTTCGGCCAGCGCGCTGCCCTGGCCTTCGTCACGGCTGCTTCGATCGTATTCTACGGGTGGTGGAGCGTTGTCCGTCGTCAGGATAAGTGGGACAGCCGGGGCAGTCTTGTAGCGGAGGCTCTGGCTCATTCTGGTTGATGTCAAGCGGCTTGCCGCTGGTGGTCCAGGCGGCGGTTGTGGATGGTCATCTCCTTGATCGCTTTCCTCCTGGCGGTGATGGCCTGGCCGCGCCCGAAGTAGACATCGGCGGGCGTGAGGTTGCCGGGGCTTTCGTGATAGCGCCGGTGGTTGTAGCGCTCGACGAAGGCGGCGATGGCGGCCTCGAGGTCGCCCGGCAGATCGTAGTTCTCGAGCAGGATGCGGTTCTTCAGGGTCTGGTGCCAGCGCTCGATCTTGCCCTGGGTCTGGGGGTGGTTGGGCGCGCCGCGGACATGGCCGATGCCCTGGTGCTGGAGCCAGTCCGCGAGATCGCCAGCGATATAGGACGAGCTGCTGCCGGTTCCATGGACACACAGTTAAGCTTGCATGGCCTGCTTCTCAAAATCCACGGGACTGATGTATCCGACGGTCGAGTGCCGCCTCGGATTTGCGCGCAAGCGCGTGGCAACGGTTCTGGCACGTCGAGTTTCCCGCGTTGCGGGCCGGAATCATCGCGGCCGGCCTGTTCGGGTTTCTCCTGTCGTTCAACGAGCTGTCGCGGAGCATCTTCCTGCGCGGTCGCTCGACCACGCTGTCGCTCTATGCCTGGGGCGAGGCATCCTCACACTCCACGAATGTTCCGCTGATCTACGCGCTCAACACGCTGATCCTCGGCGCGAGCATCGTCGTGGTCGTCGCGATGTTCAATTGTCTGTTCGGACGACGGTGAACCTGCCTCCACCACCGAGAGTCGAAGGAGACCAGAAGAACCTCGTCGGCGCGGACCGGCCCGCGCCATGGAGCGCGCAGTGAACCCGCGGATCATTGCCGATCAAGCGGGCTCAAAGCCTCTGGCCAGATCCCAATCAGTCACGGCGAGCCTCGCAGCCTCGCGCTCGTGTTCGGCCAGGGCGACGAGGTGCGCGTGCACTGTGTCGCCGAGCACTCTTCGCGCCACGTCGGACGAGGCAAAGGCGATGATCGCCTCGGTAAGATCACGGGGAAGTCTGGGGCTGGAGGAATGAGCCACCTCGCCCGATACAGGCGCCGACGGTTCCAGAGCGCGCTCAATCCCCTCGATTCCCGCAGCAAGAATGGCTGCCGCGGAGAAATAGGGGTTGACGTCCGCGCCGGGAAGCCGGAACTCGAACCGTACACCGTCGCTCCCTTCGATGGCCCTGACCATCGTGGTGCGATTGTCCCAGCCCCACGACGCGACAAGCGGTGTGAAGAATCCCGGACGGAGCCTGCGGTACGAATTGACGTAAGGCGCGTGCAGTACGGCGAAGTCGGCGGCGTATGCGAGGAGGCCGGCAAGGAAGCGTCGCCCGATCGGTGAGAGCTTCCCATCCCTGCCAAGGACACCGCCGCCTTTGTTGCCGTGCAGCGAGACATGGAAATGGCTGCCCGAACCGGCTTGGTCCGTGCGCGGCTTCGCCATGAACGTGACCGAACGCCCCGCTTGCTGGGCCGTGGCCTTGACCAGGTGCTTGAAAATCGCGTGGCCGTCCGCCGCTTGCAGAGGAGAGTTCGGTGCCGTGTTGATCTCGTACTGGCCGATGCCGCCTTCGCCCTGAGTGCACACGGCACGGAGCCCGGCGATCGTCATCCCTTCGCGGATTGACTGGAGAAACGGCTCGGCGAAGCCGGTGATCAGGATATCGTTGTCCGCGTGGCGATGGTAGAGGGTCTCGATGGCCCGGTATCCCGAACCATGGGCATCTCGATAGGACGTGGCGAAGGCGTAGAACTCCAACTCGGACGCCACCTGGGCCTCGAAGCCTAGAGTAGCCAAGCGCTCGACCTGACGTCGCAGAACGGCCCGCGGCGCCTCCGCAACTTGCTCGCCGACGGCCGTTTTGGCATCGCAGAGGTAGAACGTCGTACCGGGTTCGATACCGAGGTGGAATCGCGTGCTCGGATCAGGCACGACGACCCCGTTGTGAAAGCCTGTGTGCCAGCCTGTCACGGCGAGATCGCCATAGGGCACGTTCTCGATGCCAGTGACGAGGTGATAGTCGGGCATGGCCATGCCACGGCGCGCCATTTCGTCGAACAGATCGGCGGGTACACGCTTCCCGATCAATCGACCGATGTTATCGGGAATGCACAGAGCAACTAGCGCTTTGCCAGGCGCGTCGCCTCGGCGTTCAGTCAAGCTCGCCCCCGTCGACGAGTATGGACGCGCCGCTCACGAACGAGGCCAATCCCGATGCCAGGAAGACGCATACCTTCGCGATGTCGTCCGGCGTCGCCAGCCGGCCCAGCGGTACAGCGCGGACATAGCTTCGCCTCACGTTCTCGATGGTCGTGTCTTCAAGCGCGGCCTTCGCCGCAACCGCCTCGTCCAAGAGCGGCGTATCGACGCTACCAGGACACACGGCATTCACGCGGACGCCTCTGCCGCCCAACTCCTTGGCCAGGACCTCGGCAAGGCGCATGACGCCGGCCTTTGATGCGCAGTAGGCGCTCCAGCCGGCGGAGCCTTTGATCCCGGCTTGCGAGGCCAGGAAAGTCACCGATCCTCCATCGGTCAGCCGTTGCGCGGCTAAGCGGCCGACGACAAAGCTGCCAAGCAGGTTGACGTCGAGGACGCGGCGAACCTCCGCGATACTTGTCTCCGCAACGCGGCCCAAGGATACAATGCCAGCCGCGTGCACTACGTCGGTCACCGGGCCAAATTCGCTCGCGCGGTCAAAGGCGCGAAACACAGACGTCTCGTCGGTCACATCGCAGGCTATAAGGTCATCTCGGGCCTTGATGTCTACGCCCGAGCAGCGAGCGCCCGCGGCGACGAAGGCCGAAACGACGGCAGCGCCAATACCGCTACCGGCACCAGTGACCATGGCGACCCGACCACGCAACATGCCGCCAACCGTCTCGACGATCGTTGCCGAGGACACCAAGCCCCTCCCTGTCACCCACGAATTTTCGCCTTTTCCTGCTGCAGGTTCAACATGTATACGGGTCGTATGTCGGGACAGCCCAAGGGAATGCCAGTCGCGTGGCACCATTCTTCGCTGGCGGTCAGCCATATCGACCGGGCGATGGCGTTCTATTCCGCTGCTTTCGGCTTCGAAGCGACGTTCGTCGAGCGCGGCATGTCGGACCAGATCGCCAGCATCGCCGGCGTCCCAAACCTCACCTGTGATATCGCGCAACTCCGTTCGGCGGTCTCCGGGCATGTCCTTGAGCTCATTGCATTCCTCGGTATGCCGCCTGGCCATGAGCGGCCGCTTGTTCCCGGAATGGCCCACGTGGCCTTCTTTGTCGACGATCTAGACCTCGCGATCGCTCACGTCGCCAAGCTGGGCGCGGTCCAGTTGGGAGCAGTTACCGCGTTCTCCGACGGCAGTGCGGTCTACTTTCGGGAACCAGGCGGTTCCTTCTTCGAAATGGAACAGGTCAAGAGCGCCGGACAATGAGCAATCGACCCCTGATCGAGCATTTCCAAGCCATGGTTCGCATGCGGCTCTTCGATGAGATCTGCATGGAAGGTTTCCGGTCCAGGGAGATCCATGGCGAGTTGCATACCGGTATCGGTCAGGAGGCCATAGCCGCAGGCCTGGCCGCGGCCTTGGCGTCCGTTGACGCGCTGGTCAGCACTCATCGCAACCATATGCATGCCCTGGCCAAGGGCGTCGACCCCCGCGCCCTGATGGCCGAGATCTTCGAGAAGGAAACGGGTCTTTGTCGGGGCCGAGGCGGTCATATGCACCCGTTCGACAGGAAGACGAACTTTTCGGCGACGGGGATCGTTGGGTCATCGCTGCCGGTCGCCCTCGGTTACGCCTACGCCTTCTGGATCGAAGAACAGCCTAACGTCGGAGTTGCCGTCACGGGCGACGGCGGAACCAATACCGGCGCGTTCCACGAATGCATGAACATTGCGGGCGCGTGGAAGCTGCCGTTCGTCGTCGTCGTCGAGAACAACGCCTATGCGATCTCGGTGCCGATCGCCAGCGTCCTTGCCACGCCGACCATCGCGGAGCGGGCGGCCGCCTATGGAGCCTGGGGCCGCAAAGTGGATGGCCGTGACGTGGAAGCCGTCGCCGACGCTTTCGCCGAGGCCATGGGGCACGCTCGATCCGGCAAGGGGCCTGCGATTCTGGAGGCGACTTGCCAGCGGTTCCAGGGCCACTACGAGGGCGACCACGATACCTACAGAACGCGCGAGGAGAAAAAGCGCATGCGCGCCGAGGACGACCCGATCGCGCTCGCGCGGGGCAAACTGCTGGCGAGCGGCGAGGCTACGGAACCGGAACTGGACGCGATCGTCGGCGAATCCAGGCAACGCTACGGGGCGATGCTGGCCGCGGTGCGCGCCGACCCCTCGCCCCCTGCCAAGGAGTTCCGGCGCTTCCTCTTCGTCGCTTGAGCGAGGACCATCATTGAGCCGCAACCTGAGCTGTTCCCAGATCGTCGCCGAGGCCATCGGAATCGAAATGGAGCGCGACGAACGAATCGTCGTGCTGGGCGAGGATGTGGGCGCCATCGGTGGCGTGTTCGGCGCAACCCGAGACCTGCAGAGGCGGTTCGGTGACAAGCGGGTTCGCGACATGCCGATCTCGGAAATGGCGTTCACCGGCATGGGCGTGGGACTTGCCATGGCGGGCTACAGGCCGATCGTCGAGGTGATGTTCGCGGATTTCATCGGCGCCTGCCTCGAGCAGGTCTACAACGCTATGGCCAAGATCCCCTTCATGTCTGGCGGCACGATGCGGATGCCCATGGTGCTCAAGACGGCAGGTGGCTGCATCGGCTCGGCGGCGCAGCACTCGCAGTGCCTCTGGGGCCTGTTTGCTCATCTCCCGGGCATGAAAGTGGTCACGCCCGGTTCGCCCTACGACTACAAGGGATTGATGGCCTCGGCGCTCGAAGGCGAAGACCCGGTCGTCTACATCGAACACCAGAGTCAGATGTCCAAGAAGGCGGCGACATTCCGGCACGGCGCTGAGGTGCCCGCGGAGCGTTACACGGTGCCCATCGGCAAGGCGGCTGTCGCTCGGCAGGGTCGCGACCTGACGTTGGTGACCCTCAGCGCCTGTGTCGAACAAAGCCTCGAAGCGGCGGAGACGCTCTTTTCCGAACACATTGATGTTGAAGTCGTGGACCTTAGGACGGTCGTTCCCATGGACATCGAGACGGTCGCCGGTTCAGTGGCGCGGACACAGCGGCTGCTCGTTGTGGATGAGGACTACCTGAGTTTTGGGGTATCGGGCGAGGTCGTTGCTCGCGTGGTCGAACTCCTCGGCACCACGGCGGTGAAGCAGGTCGGCAGGCATGGGAACCCAGACGTTCCGGTCCCGGCGGCGAAGACGCTCGAGGACGCCGTGTTGCCGCGGGCGGGTTCCATCGCCAATGCAGTAAGGAGGATGGCGGCCGCGTCTTAGCTCCGCTCAGGCGCGCAGCTCTCATAAACCGCGAACCCACCGACGGTTCAAAGATGCAGGGTCACGGCTTGTAAGGTAGATTGTCTGACGTCAGACAGTGCACACTGGGACACTTCGAAGAACCCCATCATTGGCGACGGAGCATCGCCGCTGAAGCCATGGCAGGCGGTCGAGCCTGCGGATTGCGTGCTGTGACGGTGTCTGTTTGGTTTGTTGCGGCGCGTCGATGCAGCGATCGACGCCCTTTGCCCGTCACACTGGCGCGGTTCGTCCCTCGATCCAGGCCAGCCGCCTGAAGTTGTAGGTGAGGTTGGCGAGGGCGATCTTGGCCTTGGCTCGGGCCAAGCCGACGGTGCGGATCACCAGGTGGAAGCCGCACTTCTCGGCGGCGAAGACGTGCTCGACATGGGCGCGTATCCGGGCCCTCGTGGCGTTGCCCCGCTTGATATGCTCGGGCATCGGCCGGCCGCGCGGCTTGCGCCGCTGCACCTCGGGGAAGAAGCCGCGCCGCTCCATCATCGCCAGGTTCGCCTTTGAGCGATACGCGGTATCCGCCCACACCCCGCTCGCCAGGTTGGAGCGATCGAGCACCTCGCCGAGTTGGCTGCCGTCGTGGCGCGCGGCGTGGGTGACGACGAAGCGACGAACGAAGCCGTGGGCTCGATCGATGCCGAGATGGTTCTTGTAGCCGAACATCGGCACCACGATCTCGCCAAGCGCTTGACGAGGTTGACCGCCGCCGGGCGCCTCCCGCTTGCGCCCGCGCTTGATGGTCCAGCGACCCTCGGTATCGATCTGGGCACGCCGTGCCGGCGACCAGTCGGCCGGGATACCGCCACCCTTGATCGTGTCCTTCTCCTCCCGGGTGAGACGCGGCCGGCGCGCCTCGACCACCGTCGCATCCACGATCTGGCCACCCAGCGCCAGATAGCCCTTGTCCCGCAACGCCGCGTCGAACTGGGCGAATAGAGAATCGAACGCACCGGCACGGACCAGCTGCTCGCGGTAAAGCCAGATCGTCTTGGCGTCGGGCACCGCGTCGTGCAGCGCCAGCCCGACGAAGCGCATGAACGACAGCCGGTCCCGGATCTGGTACTCGGCCTGATCGTCGGACAGCGTGTAGAGCGTCTGCAGCACCAGCACCCTGAACATCAGGACCGCGTCATAGGGCGGACGGCCGCCCTTCGAGCGATCCGAGCGCACAAGCGCCGCCTCGAGCGCGGCCCGGAACAGCTCGAAGTCCACGACCTTCGCCAGCCGCTCCAGCGGATCCCCCGCCGCCCAAAGCCACGCCAGCCGATCGTCCGTGTCGAAAAAACCAGTCTGTCCCGACATCCCCGCCTCCGGCCATCGCCAGAGGCCAGAGAATCAACCCACAACCCTCAACGCCAGGGGTTTTTCGAGACGCCCACCGGGGTCCTTGAAGACCGCAAGGTACCCGAGACGGTCCTCGATGCCGCTGGTGTTCTGCCAGCCAAGGATGATGCCCACCTTGCCTTCCTTGCGGCGAACGCAACGAAGGGGCACTGCTGCTGGAGCGCTCGGCGTTACGCACTCTTGGCGATGAGCGTCTTGGTTCTCTCCGCGTAGTCCTCGAACGCCCGCATGATTTCGGTACTGCTGCGACGCGCGCCCGTCTGGAGATACTCCATGGCCCTGAGCGAAGCTTCGTGGGCCTCGATGGAGGACCCGGTCACGCAGTCCTCCACCACGCGGCAGAAATAGTCGTGCTGATGGCCGTCGACGAACGTGTAGTGGATGCAGACATCGGTGAGCCCGCCGATCAGGATCAGCGTATCGGCCTTCAGACCCTTGAGCAGAATTTCGAGATCGGTGGAGAAGAACGCCGAGTAGCGCCGCTTCGGCACGTGATAGTCGTCGGGGCGCATGCCGATGGCGTCGGCGATCGCCGTGCCGGGTTCGCCGTCGATGCAGTGGACGTCCTCGACGCCGTCAAGCTCGCGACCAAAATCCACACGGTCGCGCCGATGAACCTCCTGGATGAACACCAGCGGAACTCCGCAGGCGCGCGCCTTGTCGACGATCTTGCGTGCCCTCAGGCATCGCTCACGCGTGCCGGGCATGGTCGGGATCCCACTGTAGACTTCGAGGAAGTCGCCCTGCTGAATGTCGACCACGACAAGGACAGGCTGACCCTCGATGAGGTCACGCGGCTTCTTCACCTGCTGCACATCAGCCTCCTGGCATCCAAGCCCGATACAATGCGACGGTAGGAGTAGGTGTTGACCATGGGTTTGTCAACTGCTCTGCGCGAAGAGTATACAAGTTGGGTGACGTCAACGCGGGGGGGGGATCATGCGGTTCAAGGAAATTGTCGACTTGGGTCGGGAGCTGTTCCCTGAGATGCCCAACATCGGTGGCCTAGAGGTCGCGTTCTGGCCGATCGAGACGTTCAATGACCTGCGAACCCTGAGCCAGGGCAAGTTCGCCTGCGAATCCAAAATGATGCTGATGCCCGAACATTGCGGCACCCACGTCGACGCGCCGCGGCACTTCGTCGAAGAAGGCGCCCCGGTCGATAAGGTGCCGCTCTCGCAGTTTATCCTGCCCGGCCACCTCTTGGATTTCACGGCGAAGGGGCCACGCGAAGCCATCACTGTCTCCGATCTCGAAGCGGCCGAGCTACGGACGGGGCGAAGCATCGGGCCCGGCACCGCGACCATCGTATGGACAGGGACCGACAAGGACTGGGGAAAGCCCGGCTGGGTGAGCGAACGCCCGTACCTGCCGGTCGAAAGCGCCCAGTGGCTGGCCGAGAGGCGGATCACGCTCTTCGCCACGGACCTCATCGGCATGGATAACCCGGACGAATGGTGGTGGCCAAGCCACAAGGTATGGCTGAGTCAAGGTATCTGCATGGTTCAGCAGCTTTGCAATCTCGACAAGCTTGCCGGCAAGGAGTTCCTCTTCATCGCCCTGCCGCTAAAGATGCGGGGCGGCACCGGCAGCCCGGTCCGCCCCGTCGCGCTCGTGATGTGACGGCTATCCCGCCTTCACCTCGTTGAACATGTCGATGACTTTCTGGTTGGTCGCCGGCGAAAAGGCCCGGAGGAACACGCCCGTTCCCGCTGTGGCTTCCGGGTCCGTGAGGCCGAGGGTCTCGATCTGGGCAGGATCGACCATGCCATAGGCCTTGCGGTTCGCCGCCGCTACACCGAACTCGTTGATCACGAACTCGCCCGCTTCCGGTGTCGTCATCGAATCGATCACGGCGTAGCGTGAGGCTTCGTCGGCATCACCCGACGTGAGGATGGAGATGAGGTCGATCCAGGTCAGCGCGCCTTCCTTCGGCGCGGCGAACGTGACTGGTACACCCTCGTTCTTGAGACTGGAAAATGTTGCCGTCCAGCCCAACGCCGCCACGACCTCGCCCGAGGCGATGGCTTGCGCGAGCGAGGTGCCGTCGTCCCAATAGAAGCGCAGAAGCGGTCGCTGGGCCTCGAGCCTTGCTCGTACCTGCTCGATTTGCTCATCAGTCATGTCAAAGGGATCGGCGATGCCTTCCATCAAAGCCGCCGTCACCACGCTCTCCGGGGCTCCGTCCTTGGCGGCGATGCGTCCAGCATACTTTTCATCCCACAGGATGCCCCAGGAGGGGTTCGCCTCGTAGTCCGGCACAAGGTCTGTACGGACGATCACGGCGGTGGCGCCCCAGCAGAACGGAACCGCCCATTGGGTACCATCGATCACGGCGGGATTGCGCGTCTTGAGACCATCCAGGATGTCCGAGAAGTGGCTGAGCTTGGACGTGTCGATCGGTCGCAGCAACCCGGCGTCGCGCCATTGCAGGACCGACTCCGCACCGGGAGTGGTGACATCCGCTTGGAATCCCAAACGCAGCTTGGCCAGAGCTTCCTCAAGGCTGGTGAACAGCGAGAACTCCGGCGGGGCGCCGAAATTGTCGGCGAACTCCTGGTGGATCGGAGCGCTGTTGTAGCCCTCCCACGTGTAAACTAAAGGCATGGAGCTTGCACGAGCAGAACGGGGCGAGCCCACCCCCGGCAGGATTAGCGTACCTCCGAGACCCAAGAGTTGAGCCGCCCTACGCCGATCCATCGGGGCCCATCCATCTTTGCGCACTGCGTTGTTCATGACGACCTTCCCAGCGTCGAAATCCCTCGCTGCCTGGAGGGCGTGGGGAACTGAACAAAAAATCTACCCTACCCGACAATGCCATGCCAGCCGTTCCTGCCGGTCCGCGCATCGGCGAGAACTTCGCCCGCCAGAGCTGTCAGCCCCAGGGCGTCATCAAGTTCGCGATAGGCGAGCAGGCCAGCATCGGAGGTGACCCGTGATCCGTGGAACTCCAGCTTCAGGCGGCGGTCGATCGGCTGCGCAACCCCGACCAGCTCCGCCGATCGACCGTTGCTCCACCGGCGCACACGCGCCATTCTCAACCACGGACTCTGGCCGCGATTGGATGAACGTCGGGGGTCAGGTCAGCGCGATTCCAATCGATCGAGCATTGCCGTGCCTTCGCCTCAGCACGCGCCGAGGACGGCGTCGAGCTCCCGCCGTTCGGACTCGTTCATGTGCAGGCCGAGCTTGGTGCGGCGCCACAGCACGTCCTCAGCGGTCGCGGCCCATTCGCGCGTGACGAGGTGGTCGAGTTCGCGCGCCTTGAGCCCGGCGCCGAAGGCGCGCCCCAGGTCGGCCATGCGCGTGGCGCCGTCCAGGATCGTCGCCACGCCCGTGCCCTAGGAGCGGCAAAGGCGGCGGACAAGCACCGCGTCGAGGCCCGCATGCGCGGCGAGCATGTGCTCCCGCCACGCCGTGACATTGCCGCCGGGGATATCGCCGCCCGGCAGGACGGCGCCGGCGGTCCAGGCACGCCCGAGCGCCGGAAACGTGGGTGCGAGTTCGGCCAGCGCGTGCTCGGCCAGGCGACGGTACGTGGTGATCTTGCCGCCGATCACCGACGGCAAGGGCGGCGCGCCGGCGCCGCCGTCAAGGCGCAGCACGTAGTCACGCGTCGCCTCTTGGGCCTTGGTCGCGCCGTCGTCGTAGAGCGGACGCACCCCGGCGTAGCTCCAGCGGATCGCCGCGCGGTCGATAGGGCTCTCCAGATAGGCGTTGACCGCGTCGAGCAGGTTCGTGCTGCGGCGAGCTTGATGAGGGCGAGGTAGTTGGCGTCGTGCTTGTCGTAGCGCGTGGCGATGGCACGGAAGTGTTTGAGCTTGTTGAAGAAGCGCTCGACGAGGTTGCGGTAGCGGTAGAGG
>Ga0194131_10002463_pt1 | contig 30338 bp, 21 predicted proteins | sample TA2KigO120mmetaG_FD_148631 | JGI IMG/M metagenome (GOLD analysis project Ga0194131, IMG submission 148631) | Freshwater microbial communities from Lake Tanganyika, Tanzania - TA2015053 Kigoma Offshore 120m | ecosystem: Environmental > Aquatic > Freshwater > Lake | place: Tanzania: Lake...
GTCCCGATTTGGGCTTGGCTGCTGGCTTCTTGTAATGCGGATGCGTGGTCGATGGCGGCTTCGACGAGTTGCTGGGATTCTTGCCGAGCTTGGCTTCGAGTTCCGCCACGCGCGCGGTCAGCACGCGAATCTGCTCCGCCTGCCACTTGATCAAAGCAAGGACTTCAGGCGGCAGCGATGCCAACACTGCTGCCGATACTGTCGGTGGAGCATCCATGCCAACCGCAACAGTACCCGAAACCACGATTCCGAGCTATATCGACCCGTGACCGGTTACTCGGCGTCGTTCACCCACGGAAGGTGGGTTTACACGCATGTTAACTCTTCTGAACAATGATCTTTGCAGCTGCGGCGACTGGATCCGGCGGAGATTTCGTTTTCAGCTCGTCTCGTCGTAAGATGTGCGTGTCGGCAGCACTTGTAACAGCACGACACGAACCAAGCGAGACCATATGCGGACGATCCTTGTTACCGGTGGCGCGGGGTTCATTGGCTCTCATCTGGTGGATCATCTGGTCACGGGTGAAGACCGGATTCGCGTTCTCGATGATCTGACAACCGGCAACACCGGCAACCTTGCCGGCGTGGCCGGGCGAATCGACCTGATTGAAGGCAGCGTGACCGACCGCTCGGCGGTCGAGAAGGCGGTGCGCGGTTGCGATGTCGTCTTTCACCTCGCGGCGCTGCCGTCGGTTGCCCAGAGCGTGGCCGATCCGCTGCGCAGCCACGAGATCAGCGCGACGGGCACGCTGAATGTCCTGAATGCGGCCCGACTGGAAAAGGCGCGCCGCGTCGTCTACGCGGCCAGCAGCAGCGCGTACGGCGATCAACCAGGAGACGTCCGCCGCGAGACGGACCTGCTGCTGCCTCTGTCGCCGTATGCGGCCGCCAAGCTGGCCGGCGAGCATTACTGTCGCTGCTTTCACGAGGCCTACGGGCTGGAAACAGTCTGTCTGCGGTTCTTCAACGTCTTCGGTCCCCGGCAGGATCCCAAAAGTCCCTACTCCGGCGTGATCCCGCTGTTCATCAACGCCATGCGGCAAGGCAAGCGGCCTACCATCTTCGGAGACGGCCTGCAATCGCGCGACTTCGTTTATGTCGCGGATGTCGTTCAGGCCCTGACACGGGCCGCAGCGGCGCCCTCCGCCGCCGGCAATGTCTACAATGTCGGCACGGGACAGAGCATCACCATTCTGGATCTGGTCACGGCGCTCAATGCCATTCTTGGCCTTCAGATGCAACCCATACTCGCCCCACCCCGCGCCGGCGACGTGCGCCACTCGCGTTCTGATATCACCCTGGCTCGCAAGGAACTGGGGTTCGATCCGACAGTGTCGATCGAGGAAGGACTGCGCCGGACGGTGGACATGGCTTGATCGTCACATCCACACAGGCTTGCTCCGATCGTTTACGGCTCGCCGAAGTTTCCGGAACGAATCCAGGCCTGCGAAGGCACCGTTCGTTGATACTCATAGTACCAGGCCGCGATCGTCGCCCCGTCCTTGAGTTGAGCGACGCCGCGCTTGCGCTCGAAGAGACGCGGCTCCTCGCCGGTCGCGCCTTCGTACTCGTCCAGCCTGGCAAGTACCGGCCCGGAAGCATCGATCTGAAAGATATCGCCGATCACGTATTCGCCTTCGCCGCCGGCGGAGACCATGCCTGGATAGCGACCGAGATTATAAAGACGGCCGGCCATCTTGGCTGGTCCGACGTGCCGGGCGTGGTCCGCGAGAAACTTCGCCATGGGATGGGGACTGCCGGGCCGCAACGTTCCGTAAACGAAAACATGGACGGTATCCATCGTCAGCATTCCCTGGCAAGCAAGATTCCTGGCCGTGCATGCGACGAGGCGAACCGCAAGATGGTCGCGCCGTTACTTCAAGGGCGGCCGGCGGCGATGCCAGTCAGTGGCTTCCTGGTAGGCCTGGGCAATGGCCAGCAAGCGCGGCTCGCTCCAGGCCCGGCCCGTGAACTGGATGCCTGTCGGCAGCTGGTTCGGCCCGAAGCCGTTGGGCACGGAGATGGCCGGCTGTCCGGCAATGTTGCCCGCCGGGATCACAGCAGGCCCACCGCCCTTGTCCGGATACGCCTTGTCGAAGGTCCTGTCGATGGGATACGCCACCGTGCCCCGACTCGGTGACACCAGGGCGTCAAAGCGCGAGTACAGCTCATCGAGCGCCTTCTTGATCCTGGCACGCACGCGCATGGCTTGCAGATAATCGACGGCCAGGATCGCCGTTCCGGGATAACCACCCCAGCGATCGTTGGCTGCCCGGAGTTGACTGGCCCGGCCGCTGTCGAGCAACTCGCGAAACGCGCTGGCCCCTTCGGCGTTGATGACCGTGCTGACCACCGGGCCATATGGCAAGTCCGGGAAGGCGACGGCAGCGGTCACCTGGCAGAACTTCTCCAGCACCTGCAGCGACTGCTCGAAATTCCTGCGGACGGCCGGCTGCGTGCCCTGCGTCGCATCCTTGATGACGCCGATGCGGAAGCGGCGCTGCAACGGCTGCGCGGGGAACACGAACGGCCGCCGTGCCGTGGTCGGATCCAGGGGATCGCGGCCGGCGATGGCCGACAGCACCAGCCCGCAATCCTCCGCCGACCGGCACATGGGACCGAGCTTGTCGAGGGTCCAGCTCAGGGCCATGGCACCGTGACGGCTGACGCGGCCGTAGGTGGGTCGCAGTCCGCTCACGCCGCAATACGCCGCCGGCGTGATGATCGAGCCAGATGTCTCCGAGCCGATGGCAAAGCCCACGAGCCCGGCCGCGGTCGCTGCTCCCGGCCCGGTCGAGGATCCGCCCGACCAGAAACGCGTATTCCAGGGAGTCCGGCCCGGTCCGGTGAAGGAGGCATCAGCCTCGTTGTAGCCGAAGCCGCCCGCCAGCTCGACCATCGCCAGCTTGGCGACGAGGATTGCGCCGGCCTCGCGCAACTTGCGAATCACCGTGGCATCCTGGTCGATGACCTGCTTGCGATACGGCTCGGCGCCCCAGGTCGTGGGAATGCCGCGCGTGGCCAGCAGGTCCTTGGCGCCGTACGGGATGCCATGCAACGGACCCAGGTAGCGGCCGGCGCGAATCTCCCTCTCAGCCGCACGAGCTTCCTTGAGCGCAGGCTCACGCGTGATGGTGATCACCGCGCCCAGTTTTCTACCAAGCTTTTCCAGTCGTTCCAGATAGCCTTCCGTCAGCGCGACCGGCGACAGCTTTCGCGTGCGAATGCGCTCGCCGAGGTCACGGACAGTGGCGAAGAAAAGGTCGTCGCTGATCTTGTCATCGGCCATGAGACGTCGCCTCGTTCATGTGAGCGCCTTGCCCTCATAGCTCGCCAGCAGCGCATCCACGGGATGGGCGACGCGCATGGCCGGACGTTGCTGGCGAACGTATCGGCCGATCTGCAGCAAGCAGCCGACGTTTCCGGCGAAGACCGCCTGAGCATCGGTCGCGAGTATGTGCCGCGCCTTGCGCTGGCCGAGGCGCTCGGCCATGTCGGGTTGTGTGAGGTTGTAGCTGCCGGCGGCGCCGCAGCACAGCTCCGTCTCGGCCAGCGGCAGCAGCTCCAGACCGGGGATCATTTCCAGAAGCTGCCGCGGCGGTTTGCGAATCTGCTGCCCGTGACACAGATGGCAGGCATCATGATAGACGGCCTTCATTGTCAAGGGATGCTTCGGCGGCACGGGCCCCAGCTCCACAAGGAACTCACTGATGTCACGCACCTTGGCGGCAAGCGCCGCTCCCGCGGGATTGGAATGCAGCAAGTGGCCGTAGTCTTTGAGCATGGCGCCGCAGCCAGCGGCATTGACGATGATGGCGTCCAGCGGTGGCGCGCCGGGCGGCAGGAATGCCCGGCAATTCGCCTCACCGAACGCGATGGCCGGCTCCTCGCGGGCGGCGTGGTAGTGCAAGGCGCCGCAGCAACCCTGGTTTGGCGGCACCCATACCTCGCAGCCGTTGTGTTGCAGGACCTTCGCCGTTGCGAGCGTCGTCTGCGGGAAGAATGCGTCCGCCGCACAGCCGATGAACAGCGCCACCCGCGCTCGTTTCGGCCCGATGGCTGGCAGGATCTCCGGCAGCCTCCCGTAGTGCGGCCGCAGGCGCGGCAACATGGCGTGCAGCTCGCGCAGTCCCTTCGGCAGCAACCGAAAGAAGCCAATCTTGCCGAGCAACCAGTCGATGCCGAGGCGTTGCATCAACCGCGCCGGCCACAACGCTCGCCTCATCCGGCTTGCATATGGCGTGAAGCGATAGAGCAGAAATCGCTTGACGAAGCCGAGATTCTCGGTGGAGCCGGCCGTCTTCGACAGATGGATGCGAAACGGCTCGATCAGCTTGCCATACTGCACGCCGGAAGGGCACGCCGATTCGCAGGCCCGGCAATCGAGGCAGAGGTCGAGATGCCGGCGAACCGCGGCGTCGAGATCGATCCGGCCATCGTTGAGCGCCCGCATCAAGTAGATGCGGCCGCGCGGACTGTCGTTTTCGTCGCCGAGTTCGACGTACGTCGGGCACGCCGACGTGCACAGTCCGCAGTGCACACAGTCGAGAAACAGTTCGTAATCGATGTCCGCCCTGGGCGGCGCGACGACAGGCAAACTGGATGGCAAGGTTTCCGTCATTGGAGGGTACTGTTCAGGTTATCCGTGCCGCGGTTCCAGACAAGCTTGGTTGCAACTTGCTTGCGGTTTCGCGCGCGACATCGCGCGCGAAACTGCCGAGCGACGTTCAACCACGCTTGTCCGAGGGGCGCAGGCTGTCTAGGATGACGATATGAGCCGGTTGGTCATCATGCTTGTCGCGTTCGCGTTGCTGGCGGGTTTCACCGGCGCTGCTGGAGCGTGCCCTTCCTGAGCGGAAGCCGTTTCCTCCGGTTCGGGGGATGAGAACAACCTGCCGGCGGCCATCAACGCCAGCGTATACCTCATGGTCACCGTGCCTTACGTCGTCCTGGGTGTGGTCGGCTTCTTGATCTATCGCGGCGTCAAGAAGAACGCCGAGTTTCTAGCCAATCAGTCATCGCAGGCTTTCGGGGAGCAGCCAGAGACCCGGCCCATCTGAGGTCGGTGATTCCCTGAAGCCGGGCGAGCTTTCAGGGAGACCGTCATGTCCTCTTCCATGACCAGGCGCGATCTGCTGAACCGTTCGGCACAGGTCGGCTTGCTGGCCGGCGCCGGAGATTTCGCCTTTCTGAACAACCTGCCGGCCGTCGCCGACGAGCCCGCGCGGCGCATCGTGCGGCTGCAAGAGGACATCGAGCCTCTGGTACGCCTCATCGAGGACACGCCACGCGAGCGGTTGCTGCCGGTGGCCGCCGAGCGCGTCCGCGGCGGCACCAGCTACCAGGAACTCATCAGTGCCGTCATGCTGGCCGGCGTGCGCGGCATCCAGCCCAGGCCGGTCGGCTTCAAGTTTCACGCCGTGCTGGTGATCAACTCGGCGCATCTCGCCGGCCAGGCGGCAACCGATCGCGACCGCTGGCTGCCGCTCTTCTGGGCGCTTGACAACTTCAAGGTGTCGCAAGAGCGCAATCGCCGCGAGGGAGACTGGCGGATGAGGCCGGTCGATGAATCGCGGTTGCCGACGGCCGCCCAGGCGCGGCGGCGCTTCATCGACGCCATGGATCGCTGGGACGAGGAAGGCGCCGACCTCGCCGTTGCTGCGCTGGCGCGCTCGGCCGGCGGCAACGAGATCGCCGAGCTGTTCTTTCGCTACGGCTGCCGCGACTTCCGTGACATCGGCCACAAGGCCATCTACGTCGCCAACTCCTGGCGGACCTTGCAGACCATGGGCCTTCGCCATGCCGAGCCGATCTTCCGCTCGCTCGCCTACGCACTCCTGGAACGCGAGCGGCAGAACAATCCTGCGGAAAACGACTATGCCGCCGACCGCCCGTACCGCGAAAACTTGCGGCGCGTGCCGCGCATCCGCGCCGGCTGGCAGCGCGGCCGGATCTCGCGTGATGCCTCCGCCGACTTGCTCGCCACAATGCGCGGAGCCACGCCGGACGATGCCAGCGAACGGGTCGTCGGCATGCTCAACGACGGCATCGATCCGGCATCCATCTGGGATGGACTCTTTCTCACCGCCGGCGAGCTGTTGATGCGCCGGCCCGGCATCGTCGGCCTGCACTGCGTCACCACCGTCAACGCGCTTCATTACGCGTTCCAGGCAAGCGGCAACGACGAGACCCGGCGCATGCTCATGCTCCAGGGCGCGGCCTTCTTGACGATGTTCCGCGGCATGCTCTTTCCCAACGGCGGCCTGACAGCCGACATGCGGCTGGATCACTTGCAATCGGTGGCGCCGCGCGGCGAAGGGGCGGCTGTCGTCGAGGAGATCTTCGCCGATGTGAGTCGCGACCGCATGGCCGCCGCCCGCAAGACGCTGGCCTGGCTGGACGCCAATCCGGGGAACGCCCATGCCCTGCTAGCCGCCGCTCGCCGACTGATCTTTTCACGCGGCACCAATTCGCACGATTACAAGTTCAGCGCCGCCGTCCTGGAGGATTTCTTCCACACGACGCCGGCATGGCGCAAGCGCTTTCTGGCCACCGGCATGTTCAACCTCACCGGCGCGGGCGGCCGCGAAACCGAGTTATGTCGAAGGACGCGCGAATTGCTGGCGACGTCGTGACAGACATGCTCTGCTTGCCACGCTGCTGCTCATCGTACTGCGTCGCCGCCCGACAGCCACGTCTCGATCTCTGTCCACAACGCCGGGCGCACTCCAGTGTAGCCATGATCGGCGCCGAGAATGGTCGCCACGTGCAACGGCTGGCGTACCGCGATGGTCTTGAGCGTTTCTGGCGAACCAGCGAACGCCATGTTGTTCGCCACCTCGATGCCGCCGAATGTGATGAGCGCTGGACATGGAATCGAGCGGATGAAGTTCATGAAATTGTACCGCTCCTCTGGACCGTATTTCTCGATGAATCCCGCCGCCGTGATGACAAAGGGCAACGGTACTTTCACATCCATCAAGGCCGTCGCCTGGCCTGCCGAGACCAGTCGTTCTGCATTCTCGTAGGTGGCGCGAAACGCGTCGCCGCTGTCGCTGAGGCAAAAATGCCCATACGACAGCCGTGGCGGCGACAGGGCGATCAGGCAAATCGGCGCCAGCCGCGGCTCATGGCAGACAGCGTAGAGCGACTTGACGGCGCCCGAGCTATGGCCCAGCAACGCGACGCGCGGGCCCGCGCGCTCGCGCAGCCAGGCCAGCCAGGCGGCGAGATCGTGCCGGCAATCGTCCAGCACTTCATAGGCGGCTCCCTGCCGGCATACACCGCGAATGGTGACCGCGGTGCTGATGCCGTCGTGACCGCGCGTATTGGCTCGTAGTACAGCGCAGCCGCACTCGAGAAAATGCGCTGCCAGGTCGTCGAAGAGCGTCGAGCTATAGAAGTTGCCACCCGTGCCGTGGATGAAGCCGATGGCGTCGAAGGGGAGAGAACTCGTCTTCACTGGAGAATAGAAGGCAGCGTCCAGGCGGACATCGTCGCGCGTCGTGCAATATACCAGGTCGGCGAGCATCGCCTGTCTCCGCAAGAGATAATGAGCGCGAAACCGCCAAGCGGTGCGCCCCACGCCTGTCCGAGCGGATTCTGTCAGTAACCTGCGGCGGCGCCGTCGGTACGGTACTCGCTGGCACCGTGGAGCATGTTTGTTTTCGGGTCGATGAGGATACCCTGGTAGCCGCCGGGGGCGCGAAGAATGGGGCGTACTTGATGACCGCGACGGGTCAGTTCTTCCATCACCGTGGCGGGAATACCAATCTCGGCCTCGACGGATCCGCCCTTGGGCGCGGCACGCTGGCCCGTCGGCGTGGCGGAGCCCAGGTGCTGCATCCGCGGCGCTTCGCCGGCCTCCTGCACGTTCATCCCGAAATCAATGAGGTTGCACAGCACCTGCACCTGACCCTGCGGCTGATAGTCGCCGCCCATCACTCCGAAGCAGAAGAACGGCTTGCCATCCTTGGTCACCATGCCGGGAATGATGGTATGAAACGGCCGTTTGTGCGGTTCCAGGCGATTGAGATGCTTGTCGTCCAGTGCGAACAGGTTGCCGCGGTTTTGCAAGGCAAACCCGAGTTCGCCGGGAACCATGTGCGAGCCGAACCCGTGGTAGTTGCTCTGGATCAGCGACACGCAGTTGCGTTCCTTGTCCACGACCGTCAGGTAGATGGTGTCACTCTGCGCCAGCTTGGGATCGCCGGCCGGCGCGTTGAGCATGGCCTGCTCCGGGTCGATCAGCTTGCGGCGCCTGGCGGCATAGTCCTTCGAGATTAGTTCCAGCGTGGGCAGCTTGACAAACTCCGGATCGGCGTAGAAGCGGGCGCGGTCGGCATAGGCGAGTTTCTTGGTTTCGAGGAGCAGATGCCAGTAGTCGGGCGATGCCGGCCCCATCTTTTTGAGGTCATAGCCTTCGAGGATATTGAGCATCTGCAAGACGGCGATGCCCTGCGTCGGCGGCGGCAGGCCCCAGACTTCATGTCCGCGATAGGTCGTGCTCACCGGCTGCACCCAAGTGGAAGTGTGTTCGGCAAAGTCCTTCATCGAGAAAAGGCCGCCGTTCTTCTCCGAGTAAGCCACGATCTCACGAGCGATCCTGCCCGTGTAGAAGGCGTCCCGGCCTTTGGCGGCAAGCTCGCGATAGGTCCTGGCGAGATATGGGTTCCTGAACACCTCGCCGGCGCGCGGCGCCTTGCCGTCCGGCAGATACGTCCGCGCGGAATCGGGATACTTCTTGAGGTTCTTTTCGGCATTCAGCCAGAACCGGGCGATGACCTCCGACACGGGAAAGCCGTTTTCGGCATAGTCGATGGATGGCGCCAGCAGGTCGGCGAGACTCGACGTGCCGAACTTCCTGAGCAGCGTCTCCCAGCCATCGACACATCCGGGAACGGACCATGGCAACGGGCCGAAAAGCGGAATCTCCTTGAGGCTGCGCTTCGCGAACCATTCGCGGCTGGCCTTGTAAGGCGACCGGCCGCTGGCATTGAGGCCGTGCAATGTCTTCGTCTTCGCGTCCCAGACGAGAACGTGCAGGTCGCCGCCGATGCCGCAGGACATGGGTTCCATGAGGCCGATGGCAGCGTTGGCGGCAATGGCGGCGTCGATGGCATTGCCGCCTCTGCGCAACACGTCGAGCCCGACCTGGGCCGCCAGCGGCTGGCTGGTGGCCACGATACCGTGCGGCGCTAGCACCGGCGAGCGCCCACTATGAAAAGGCTTCGGCGTCGTCCGCAAGCCCGGCGGCCGTTGACCCCACGACGGCTCCGACCACAATACGCTTGCCATGATGAACCCGAAAAGCAGCAGTTTCCACATGAGACACTCCGGGGCCGGCGGGCGGGGGGCGTCAGCGCGTCAGCCCCCTGATGGCATGACGCTATCAGGATAAGTCTCCCGCGCGCAATCCGCCAGTATTTTCGTAGGACAAACAGTGCGCGGCGGAATTCGCAGGAATTCCGCTGCTGCGTCGGCGGCTGTCGGACGCTGCGCGAGTTCCGCTACAAAGACTCGGCAGGGAGGTCCTCGTGGACATCTGGCACTTGAATCTGATTCGCTTCCTCGACTTCTATTTCACGCTGATCTTTCTTGCCAACAGTTTGCGGCGCCTGGGATTCTATCAGTCCATCGCGCGACTGGTCCTGGCGACGCCGGCCCGCTGGCCGCGTCTGTTGCAGCTCATCAAGCAGCATCGCGGCATCTTTCTGACATGGACGACCGTCGTACCCGGCCTGCTGGCGCTGGCGCTGATGCTGCTGCAATTGCTGGCGTCGCGCCTGGTCTGGCCGAGCGCGGGTCGACCGCCGTTCGGCCTCACCGTGGAAACGGTGGCAGGTCACTGGCAGGCCGTTGCCGTCGTCGTGCCGCTCGGTCTGGTAATGTTCGCGCTCGACCTTTACTTCTTCATCCGCGTCAGCACGCTTGACCGGGCGACGATGGAGAAACATTTCGACCAGGCGGAATACTGGCTCAGCTCGCGGACGGCGCACGTCGTGCGCTTCTTCACGCTCGGCTTCGTCAACCCACGCAAGATGGTGGCCGTCGAAGTCGGCAAGGCGTTGATTGCGCTATGCCGTATCCTCAACTACTCGTTCTGGTGGATGAATCTCCAGGTGGGACTGCGCCTGCTTTTCGGGCTGTCGCTGTGGCTCACCTGGGTTCTGACGGCGTGAGGCGTATAATCGACCATCATGACCGAGCAACTGACTCCGGCAGTGCAAGACTACCTGAAGGCGATTCACGCGCTTGGTGGCGCGGACGGCACGGTCACTCCGGTGGACATTGCCGGGCGACTGCAAGTCCGCGCTTCGTCGGTCACCGGGATGCTGAAAAGGCTGACGGAAGCAGACTTGATCAGCTACGAGGCGGGGCATGGCTGCCGGCTGACCACCGCTGGAGTGTCGCAGGCACGCAGCGTGATTCGCCGGCATCGCCTGCTGGAGTTGTTCCTCACGAGCGTCCTCGGCCTGGACTGGAGCGAGGTCGATGTCGAGGCTGACGCGCTGGAGCACGCCATCTCGCCGCGACTGGAACAAGCGCTGGCCGATTACCTTGGTGAGCCGCTCGAGGATCCACACGGACATCCGATTCCTACCGCAGCCGGCGACCTCGCCAAGCGCGACCTCAAGCAACTGCACAAGTTTGCCGCCGGACAGCGCATCGTCATTCGCGAAGTCCAGGACGACAACCCAGAGCGCCTTCGCCGGTGGCAAACACTCGGGCTGGTCCCCGGCGCCACAATCCGCATTCGCAGCTTTCAACCGCTCGACGACCTGTTTGAACTGGAGATCGGCGACCAGGTAGTTCCGCTCGGCAGCGAGGGCCTCGCCGGCGTCCGTGGCGAACTGGCGTCCTGACATCGTTCATTCCCGGGCCGCAAGCGAGTTTGGGGGGATACATGCCGACCGTTTCTGCTGAACGACTGACGCAGTTCGCCGAGGCAATCTTCCGGGCAAGCGGCGTGCCGGCGGATGAAGCCGCCATCGTCTCCGGCAGCCTGGTCGATGCCAACCTTTGCGGGCACGATTCGCACGGGCTCATTCGCATCCCGCAGTACCTTGGCGCGTTAGGCGACGGCCGGCTCAAACCTGGAGCACCGTTCGAAGTGGTGAAGGAGACCGCCGGCGTCCTGGTCGTGGACGGCAACTTCGGCCTGGGCCAGGTGCAGGCGCACCGACTCGTACAACGCCTGATCCCACGTGCCCAGGCGCTGGGCCTGGCGGCCGGGACACTGAAGAACTGCGGGCATATCGGCCGACTCGGGGAGTACGCCGAGGTTGCGGCCCGCGACAGGATGGCGCTGATCGGCACCGTGAACGGCCACGGCTTCGGCCGCAACGTCTCTCCTCCAGGAGGCACGCAGGGCCGCATCGGAACCAATCCGTTGTGCATGGGGGCGCCCACGCCGGGCGAGCCACTCGTCCTGGACATCGGCACCAGCGTCTGCGCCGAAGGCAAGGTGCGGGTTGCCTTCAACAAGGGGCAGCCGGTGCCGGCAGGCTGGATCCAGGACGGGCACGGCAAAGCGACCACCGATCCCGGCGCGCTCTATCGCGACCCGCCTGGCAGCATCCTGCCTCTCGGTGGGCCGCAGGCATACAAGGGCTTTGGCATCGGCGTGTTGCTCGAGGTGTTCGCCGGTGGACTCTCGGGGGCGCCTTGCAGCCGGCCGGAGGCGCCGAACCTCGTCTGCAACGCTGTGCTGTTCATCGTCCTGGACGTGTCGCAGTTTGCCGGCAGCGATCATTTCATGAAGGAGGCCGGCGACCTGTCCGGCTTCATACGCGACTGTCCCCGCGCCGAGGGCATCGCCGAAATCCTGCTACCCGGCGACCCGGAGCGCCGCGAAAGGGCGCGACGCATGAAAGAGGGCGTTCCGCTCGATGACGGCACATGGGGCCAGCTCTCGCAGATCGCACAGAAGCTCAACATCGCCATCCCTGGATAAGATACCCCAGACAAGCGTGGTCAACTTCGCTTGGCGGTTTCGCGCGGAGTATCGTATCAAATGAACGATCCCATCCTCATTGCCGAATGGCTCCCCGACGGCGTGTTTGAGCGACTCCAAGCCGAGTTTCCACATGCAAAGCTGATCGACGCCCGTTCCGCCGAGATCCGCGACGCAAGACTCAAGGACGCCGTCGCCGTCTATGGCCTGCCGCCCATCGAGCAGATCCAGTCCGCGCCAAAGTTGCGCTGGATTCAGCTCATTTCGGCCGGCGTGCCCTGGGATCTGTGCCCGGTCGCCAGGGGCAGGGGCATCACCGTGACCAACCTGTCCGGACTTTACGGCACGACCATCGCCGAGCATGCCCTGGCCATGATGCTGCAGCTAAGTCGCAACCTGCACATTGCGTTTGCGCAGCAGCAACGCAGGATCTGGGACCGGACGCTGCGCGAGACGATGCGCGATCTGCACGGCGCGACGCTTGGCATCGTTGGTGCCGGCGACATCGGCCAGAGCATTGCCCGGCTATGCCGCGCGCTGGGCATGCGCGTCGTCGGCTGCCGGCGCACACCGCAACCGACTCCGTACGTGGACCAGGTCTATCCGATTGGTGACTTGCAGGCAATGCTGGCCGAGTGCGACGTGCTGGCCGTTGCCGCGCCGTTGACCGCACAATCAGAGAACATGCTCGGCACGGCGGAGTTCGCGGCGCTCAAGCGAGGCGCCATCTACATCAACGTTTCGCGCGGCGGCATCGCCCAGGAGCAGGCGCTGCTGGCCGCGTTGCAGTCGGGGCACGTCGCCGCGGCCGGACTCGACGTCTTCGCCGTCGAACCGCTCGCCCCGGATCATCCCTTCTGGTCGATGCCGCAAGTCCTGGTCAGCCCGCACTACAGCGGCGAGACCATTAACCTGTCCGCCCGTCCCGCCGAACGGTTCGCCCGCAATCTGTCGCGCTGGCTGAAGCATGAACCGCTCGAAGGGCTCGTCGATCTCGAGGCAGGCTATTAGCGATGATCTGGGAGAATCTCACCGCCCTTGAATCGGCCCGGGGCGGCCCTATCATTGTCGTATGTATCCTCCTTGAATCATAATGATACGAGATGTATCGTTCTGCTGCCAGATTCCTTAAAAGATCGTATCCAGGACTTCTTCTCAAAGGGTTAAAGCAAATCGACTTGCGGCGATCAATCCACTCCTGGCATTGGAATTGCCATTAGACCTTCCATGCCTGGCAGCGTTTGCCGGGCCTCAGTCGACCCCGGATATTCGTTGCATCCAGCACAGGAAGCAGAGCAACGAGACCTTATGCAAGCCGAACAGGCGATCTGGTCTACCCACCGCGGTTTAGCTGTTGCTTAATGACTTCTGTCCAAGTGAGTGAAATTGGAGGCTGCAAATGTCGTTCGGACCTGCGAACCCGGCGCCTGGTTGCACAACTCTGGTGGAATTGCTTCGACATCGTGCGGCGACTCAACCCGACGAAATTGGGTTCACGTTCCTGCTTGACGGCGAACGGGAAGAAGTATCATTTACGTACCAGCAACTGGATCAGCAGGCTCGGGCAATTGCCGCATGGCTGCAAAAGGCCGGGGCCACGGGCGAGCGGGCACTACTCTTATATCAGCCAGGCTTGCAATACATCGCGGCCTTTTTCGGCTGCCTGTACGCGGGGGTGACGGCGGTGCCGGCGTTTCCGCCACGGCCGAATCGTCCGATGCCGCGACTGCAGACCATCGTCGCGGACGGACCGGTCAAGTTTGCCCTCACCTCGTCGGACATCCTGCACAGCATCCAGCCCCGCCTGGCCGAGACGCCGCACATGAAGGACCTGCGCTGGCTCGACACCGACGCCATGGCCGACGGCACGGCAGCTAGCTGGCAAGAGCCGGCGATCGGTCCAGAGAGCCTCGCGTTTCTGCAATACACGTCCGGTTCAACGTCGGCCCCGCGCGGCGTCATGCTCAGCCACGCCAACCTGATGAGTAATCTGGCCCTCATCTACAAGAGTTTCGAGGGTTACAAGGAATTCAAGGGCGTGTTCTGGCTGCCGCCGTATCACGACATGGGCCTGATTGGCGGCATCCTCGAGCCGCTGTATGCCGGCACGCAGACCATTCTAATGAGCCCGGCGTCGTTCTTGCAATCGCCGTTCCGCTGGCTGGATGCGATCTCGCGGCACCGGGCGGCGGTCAGCGGCGCCCCGAATTTCGCCTATGATCTGTGTGTCAGCAAGATCAGCCCGGAGCAACGCCAGTCGCTTGACCTGAGTTCATGGCAGCTTGCCTTCAACGGCGCCGAGCCGGTCCGCCAGGACACGCTGGACCGTTTCGCCCGCGCCTTCGCCGAGTGCGGCTTTCGTCGCGAGGCGGCCTATCCGTGCTACGGCTTGGCCGAGGCCACGCTGCTCGCCACCGGCAGCAACCGTGCCGAACTGCCCATCACGTGTACAGTCGATGACGCTGCGATGCGCAGCCATCGCGTCGAGGTGCTGGAAGCTGATCGCGTCGAGGGCCGCACGCTTGTCAGCAGCGGCCGATCCCCCGCTGAGCAGCAGGTCCTGATCGTCGATCCGCAAACGCTCAAACCATGCCCGGCTGATAGCGTCGGCGAGATCTGGGTACAGGGCCCGAGCGTGTCGCGCGGCTACTGGAACCGCCCGGAAGTCAACGACCTCACGTTCGCCGCCCGTCTGGCAACCGGCGAAGGTCCCTTCCTGCGGACCGGCGATCTGGGCTTCGTGCGCGACGGCGAACTGTTTGTCACCGGCCGGGCCAAGGACCTCATCATCCTGCACGGCAAGAACCACTATCCGCAGGACATCGAGCAGACGGTCGAGGAGAGCCATGCCGCGGTGCGGCAATCGTGCGCAGCCGCCTTCTCCGTGGATGTGGACGACGAGGAGTGCCTAGTCGTGGTCGCGGAAGTCGAGCGGTCCTCGCGGCACGCCAATCTGGACGAGGCGCTGCAGGCGGTGCGCAGCGCGGTCGCCGTGCATCACGATGTCGCTGTTGACAGCATCGTGCTCATCAGGACGCTATCCATTCCCAAGACGTCGAGCGGCAAGATTCAGCGACATCTTTGCAAGGAGCGTTTCCTGGCGGGCGAACTGGAAGTGGTCGCCGAGTGGAAGAAGCCGCGGGCCAGCGAGGTGGACACCGTCATCGATATGGGCATCGCCGGCGAGGAAGGAAACGAATCACGCGACGCCGCCGCCATCCAGGCCTGGCTCGTGCAGCAGATCGCCCAGCGACTCAACCTGCCGCTCAACGAGGTCGATCCGCAAACCTATTTCCCGAGCTTCGGCATGGACTCGCTGACGGCCATGATGCTGGTCGGCGACCTGGAGGAATGGCTCGGCCGTGCTCTGATCCCGACGCTGATGTACGACTACCCGAGCATCGTTGCTCTGGCGGAGCATCTGGCGCAGACGCCGGCCGTCGCGGAAGTCCCCGCCTGAAGTCAAACGAACCTTTCGTGCAGAGCCCCGGCTGGCGGCCAATGCTGCCAGCCCAGGTCGAACTCAAACCCGCGGATGTCCTCCGGCGAGTCGAGGACTGTCGCCGCGCGCGTCGCGCGGGTTCAATGGGAATATCCAGAGGTGAAATCGCCATGAAACTGGAAGTTACAGAAAGCAGCGGCATGGCAAGTCTCGCGTGGAATTCGAGGCTCGAGTCGTTCCTTGACCTGGTGCGCTCGCGACGCGCGACGCGCCACTTCCAGCCGGAACCGGTGCCGCAGCATCTACTGGACGCTGTGCTGGAGGCGGCACGATGGGCTCCGAGCGGCTTCAACCTCCAGCCCACTCATTTTGTCGTGGTCACCAATGCGGCGGTCAAGGCGAAGTTATACCCGGCCTGCATGAAGCAGCGGCAGGTGATGGAGGCAGGCGCCACCGTCGTGTTCACCGGCGACCGGCATGTGGTCGACAATCATTTCGAGCGGGTCTTGCAGCAAGACCGCGCAGCCGGTGCCATCAATTCGGCCTACGAGCAACTCCTGCGCAGGGCCGTCCCGCTCAGTTTCAACCGAGGTCCGCTGGGGATTGGCTGGTTGTGGAAAGCGCTTGTCGGGAAAATGGTCCAACGGTTCATTCCGATTCCGAGCATCCAGGCGATTCACAAGGATTACTGGCTGGCCAAGCAAGTGTGCCTGTCGGCCATGGTGTTCATGCTGGCCGCCGAGGCGGCGGGACTGGCCACCTGCCCAATGGAAGGGTTTGGCGAATATCAGGTACGGCAGGCACTGGGCATCCCGTCAAGTCAGACCGTTGTTCTCGTGGTAGCAGTCGGCTATGCGGATAACTCTGCCGCGAAAAAGACCCGCCTGCCACTGGATGGACTCGTACATCGAGATCATTGGTGAGAAGCTGGAATGGGTCCCGTCCTGTCGAGGCGCTGTCGTAAGAATCCTACACGGATTGCACAGTTATCTTGACAGACAGCCGTCGCGCTTGCCCGCAGGATAGATGGCAGATTTCTCGCACTTCTATGCCATCATTGATCCGAAAGGGGCAGCACATGATCACGCGGAAGTCGACGATCAGCTACGGACTGATTGTCCTGGTCGCGACCCTGGTGGGTTTCTGGGCCGGTAGTGTCGTGGATCACGGCGCCGCTCAGGAAAAGAATGATAGCCCTGCGTACACCAGGGAAAAGGGCGATGCCAACTATCTGCGGCAAAGTCCCGGAGTCCGCGGCACCGACGCCGACCATGACTATGGTCTGGGCGACTGCCATGTCTCCAAGCTCAAGCCGTATCCGCAGATCAAGGCCGGCCAGCGCACGCCCCTGGACTTGTGGCGCTACGCCGGCAAGTGCGGCCCGTCGTGGAAGGCGCCCGTCCTCGACATGCCGTGGGACGAATGGGTCAAGATGTGCAAGATGCAGAAGCCGAAGCTGATGGCCGACGTGAATGCGTACATGAGCAGCCGGTACAACTTCCACGGCAAGGCTATCCCCGGCGCACGCATGTCGCGCGGCAAGCCGATCATGCTGGGTCCGGTTGCCCGTTTGCCCAAGGGCATCAGCTCCTGGGAGGAACTCGGCAGCCTGTCGCCAGAAGAGAGCCGCAAACGCGATCTGTTCCCTTACAAGCCACTGGCTCATCCGCTGCAAACGACGGCCCACATGCTCTTTCCGCAGAACTGGACGCGTGCCCATCCGGAACATGAGCGATTCGATGTTGATTTCGACATTCCGGAGGCGTACATCCCCGAATTTCCGCCGCCGATGTTTCTGACCACGCACAAGGAACTGGGCGACGTCACCGGCGGCCGGGAGGTTACCCTCGCCAACTACTACGACATGTTCAACGGCCTGCTGACACCCGAGCAGATGGAGGGACTGAAGGAACTGTTGCGGCCGTCGGCAACCACCTGGTTCAACCACACGGAGCATCGCGTCACCGTGCAGCCGAGCAGCGGCGTGGCTTGCTTTTCCTGCCATGTCAACGGACACACGAACGGCGCCATCGAGCTGGCTCCCGATTCGCGGCCAAACATGGCGCGCCTGCGGATGGACACGCCGACCATGCGCGGAAACTACAACATGATGCAGCTTTCCTCGAAACGTTCCATCCGCAGCATGGACCACTTTGCCGAGGTGGAAGAGTACTTTGACGGCGATCCGTCGCTGATGCGGGCCATCGGCGCCCGCGCCCAGGTCCGTGAAGTCACCAACCGCATGGGCGATTTCAACGCCATCCTCGATTTCCCGCCGGCCCCCAAGCTGAGCCCGCTCATGAAGCTGTACGCCGACAAGGCGACCCCGGCCGAGCTGCGCGGCGAGAAGCTGTTCCACGGCAAGGCCAAGTGTGTTCTGTGCCACGGCGGCCCGGCCTTCGTGGACGACTACATGCACGACCTGCAGGTGGAGCGCTTCTATGCCGGCCGGCCGGAAGGGCCGATCAAGACATTCCCCCTGCGCGGCCTGAAGGATTCGCCGCCATACTTCCACGACGGCCGTTGCCCCACCCTGCACGACGCGGTCGAGTTCTTCAACATCGTCCTGGAACTGCGGCTGACGCGCGAGGAGAAAGAGGACCTGGTCGCCTATCTGCTGTGCTTGTGATGAAAGGCTCGCTTGCGGTTTCGCGCGGCGCGTCGTGCGCGAAACCGCAAGCGGCATTCAATCATCGCAGATCAGGGACCAAGAGGCCTGTGTGCCCCAGCACCTTCTCCGCCGCCAGGTAGCCGCTGCGGACTGCCCCTTCCATGGTCGCGGGCCAACCGGTCGCTGTCCAGTCGCCGGCAAGGAACAGGTTTGGCAACGGCGAGGCCTGCGGCGGGCGATAGCAATCCACGCCCGGGACCGCGCTGAACGTCGCTGCGTGCTCGGTGATCACACGCGCGCGCAGGAGCTTCGCCGATCCGGCTTTCGGGAATAGTCGATTCACTTCAGCAACGATTAGTCGTTGCACTTCCTCCTGCCCCAGCCCGCGAAACTGCCGGGCGGCGCTGACGACCACCTGCGTGTAGTGCTCGCCGGCCGCCACCGCGCCGCGATTGAACACCCACTGCCCGGCGCAACCGATCAGCACCACGTGCGGCAGATCGAGGATCGGCCGATCGTGCCACAGGTGCACGCTGGTGATCGGCGACGTCTCCAGCCGTCGCAGTTCTCGAAAAGCTGCGTGAGCCTCCACGACTTGGGCTGGCAACATGTCTAGCAGCCGGTCGAACGGGACGGCCGCCACGTAGGCATGCGCTTGTACTGTCGAGCCGTCGCGCAGCTCGATTCGCTCCACCTGGCCGTCGGCCACATGGATGAGCTTGACGCCGGTATTGAGACGCAAATCAACTTCGTGACGGGTGAGCCAGGCTTGCAGCTCTTCGCCATAGAGCCGGCCGAGCGGGACGCGTGGCAACTCGACCTCGAAGCCGCGACGATGGCGGAGAAAGCCGTCGAGGAACACCTTGCGAGCGTAGCGCAGGCCGATGCGCTCCGGGACCTCGTTGAGGGCGCTGACCAGGACAAGGCCCCAGAAGCGCTCGACGGTCCGCGGCGTCTGGGCGTGGCGGTCGAGCCAGTCCTGAAACGGTGGATCGTCATCGCCGCCGAGCCGCAGGCAGGCGAGACCGTAAGCGATGCGCAGCTTTTCCAGAGGCGTCAGGTAGTGCGCGGCCAGGAAGCTGCCGGCCAGATGAAACGGCGCCGGCCAGGGGCTCGAGCGAAAGCGGCTCAGCCGGCGGTCCGACGTCATGAAGAACAGGCACGGCTGCGGCTCAATGAGATCGGCGACACCGAGCGTGCGAAAGAAATGGGCCAGGTTGGTGCAGCAGCCCATGCTGACGTGCTGGCACGTGTCTACGAGCTGGCCGCTGGCCGTGTCGCGAAAGGAACTGGCCCGTCCGCCGAGCCGGTTGCGTGCTTCCAGGATGATGACGCGCCGGCCGTGCTCCGCCAGCGCCGTTGCCGCTGCCAACCCTGCCAGACCGCCGCCGATGACAATTATCGATTGAGTGGTTGCCACCAAGAAGTTATGGGCATTCTGGCTTCGCGCGTCCAATGGGACTCGGCGAGCCGCGAACGTCACGGGGCCGGGGCAAGGTTTGGCGTGGCGGAAATGCGCGGCTCGTCGTTCTTCGACTTGTCCGCGGTCTTCGGAGCGGCATCGCGAGCTTGCGCCTGCGCCTGGTGGGCGCGGCTGCGAGTCAGCTCGCGGAGCTGGTTCCAGCCTTTGGCCAGCTCGGTCTTGTATTCCTCTGGGATGGCCACGAGCACCGCATCCATGCACGAGGCCAGAGCCGGGGCCAGCGACGACTTGTCCAGGATCTCCTTGGTGCGCTCGCTGGGATAGCTGATGAGGCCCAGACAGACGGCGGCCAGCAACAACCCCATCTTGGTAGCACCCGCCACCGCGCCCAGGAGCCGGTCGATTGGCTCCAGATGCACCGCCTGCATCCACTGATCCAGCAGCCAGACGACCTGGTAAAGGACAACGATGACAGCGAGGAAGACGGCGACATACGCGAGTCCCCGCGCAATGCGCGGGTCGGCATCCTGGAGAATGGCTTCGGCGATCTGCGAGCTAACCCAGTCATTGAGCAAGATGGAGGCGTAGATGGCGATGGCGAGGCCGGCAATGCGCGCGACCTGCCACAGGAAGCCGCTCACGGCGCCGAGCAGGGCACCGAGAGCCAGCAGGGCCAGGATGGTGGTGTCGAGCCAGAACATTCGCTCTCTCTGGAGCCGAGTGATGTTGGCCGAGGGCGGCGTCGTCGTCCAATGAGGAGTGTAGCGCGCCGGAATCCGGCAACGCAATGGTTCTTCCATGCGTGAGGGCGCGATCGGATTGCGGCGCCGGCGGCCTGCGAGGATTGTCCCGGATTTGCCGGCGCCGCAAAAAATGCTTGCCCTGGCGAGGGCATTGAAGTAGCCTCAACTTCATAGCCATCAGACGCCTCGAAGGGAGCACTCATGGATCGGATGATACGCGGCTCGACAACCGGTGTGTTTCTCCTGGCCATGCTCGGACTGTCCGCCGCCACTGGGCAAGTCCCGTTGCCGAACGAAACGCCAGGAGCAAAGTTGCCGGCAGCGAATAAGCAGCCGGTCGTGCCGGGCCGGCCGCAATTCAGTGCTCTCATTGGCCTGCCCACCGACCGCGACCTCGAGCGCAAACTCGAAGCCATCCGCGAGTACATTCAGACCGGTGCGTTCCGCGAGGTCACGCAAGCCCTGCAGGACATTCTCGACCATCAGCAGGATTGCTTCGTGCCCGTTCCAAGAACAGGGACCAGGACGGTCGGCTGGTTGAGCGCTCGTGCCGAGGCGAACCGCCTGCTCGGCGGCCTGCCGCCGAAGGGACAGCAGGCATACGAGGTCCTCTCTGGCGGACGCGCGGGAGCCTTGCTTCAGGAAGCGAAAAACAACCGGGATCGCGATAAACTGGCCGAGGTGATGCGCCGCTACTTGCACACGCGGGCCGGCACCGAGGCGGCCGAGTTGCTCGGCATGGAGCACCTGGATCGCGGGCGCTACTTGCTGGCGGCCAGCTGCTTTGGCCGGTTGCTGGAAAAAACCGATTTGCCGGGCATGACCCTGTTCAAGGCTGCCATCGCCCTGCGACGTCATGGCGACGATGTGGGCGTGCAGCGGACCTGGAAGCGCCTGCAAGCAACGTTTCCAGACGGACTGACGGTCGGCGAACGTCGGCTGTCGCTGGTCGAACTGAAGAAGATGCTGGACGCGCCTGTAAGCAACCGGCCGCAGGCGGGCACGGCCAGCGATTGGTTGATGTTTCGCGGCACCGCCAGCCGCACGGCCGCCACGGCCGAGTTTCCCGCCGCGACGGAGTTGAAGGCCGCCTGGCAGACGTCCCTGGCCGGCGAAACCACATCCAGGACCTGGATTGATACGGCGATCAATCACGTGCAGAATCGTGGGCAGGCGGTGATCCCGGGCTTCGCGCCGCTTGCCCTTGCGGGCAAGGCCATCTTTCGCAGCCACGGCTACCTGCAAGCCGTCGATCTCGGCAGCGGCGAACTGGCGTGGAAGTCGCAGATGAATGGCAGTCTCGACTTTCCGGTCAATCCCACGCCACCCTGCGCCAGCATCCAGTCGCAGATGGCCACGTGGATCGATGCATTCCTCTCGCAGAATCCAGCCACGCTCATCGAGAACACCGCGCAAGGAACATTGAGCAGCGACGGACAGCGCGTCTTCACCGTGGAGGATCTGGCGGTGCCGCCGTATCAGATCAACCCCTATTACGGCAACGCGGTGGGCATCCGCATCAATGGCCGCGTCATGGGCAGCGATCCGAACTCCGGGCAGTTCAAGCGCAACCATCTGCTGTGCCTCGAACTGGATTCCGGCAAGGTGGCCTGGGCCCTTGGCATGCAGGACAGCGGCCCGTTTCACGAGGCGATATTTCTCGGCCCTCCTCTGCCGCTGGAAGGCAAGCTGTACGCGCTCGTCGAGAAGGACCTGGAGATCCGGCTGTGCTGTCTGGATCCGCGCGACGGCAAGCTCCTCTGGGCACAACCGTTGGCCCAGATGAAGAAAGGCATCCATGAAGACTTCGGCAGGCGGACCTGGGCGGCGCCAATCGCACATGGCGACGGCATGTTGCTGTGTCCGACACATTCCGGGGCGGTAGTGGCGGTGGACCTGGCGATGCGCAGCTTGTCGTGGGCCCATGCCTACGCACAGGCGCCCAAGCAGCCGGAACAGAAAGTCATGATCAATGGGCGAATTCGGGTCATGAACCGCACACCGTACATTCCCCGGCTGGCCGCCAACTGGAAGAATGCCAGCCCCATCATCAGCCAGGGCAAGGTCCTGGTCACTGCGCCAGACGCCAGCGAGTTACATTGCCTGAGCTTGCGCGACGGCGCATTACTGTGGAAGGCGCCATGGACCGCCGAGGATCAATACCTGGCGGAGGCGCGCGACGACAAGGTGCTGATCGTCGGCAAGCAGTCATGCCGGGCTCTCGATCTGTCCTCCGGCAAGGTGTTGTGGACTGCGGCCACGGGCATGCCGAGCGGCCAGGGCGTCCTCGCCGGCGGCCAGTACCTGCTGCCGCTGCGCGACCGTGCCATCGCCGTCATCGACATGGCCAACGGCCGGATCGTCAGACGCATGGCCATGCCGAGCGATGTCGCCCCCGGCAACCTGATCGTCCACCGCGGCCGACTTGTTTCGCAGAGCCCGACTAGCTTCGCGGTGCTGGCGCCAGGGAAGTAATGCGTGTTGACGACGGGGTCGGACGAATCGCGAACACTCCATAACAATATGCCACGAAACGCGTTATGGAATCATCACGCGTTGTTGTTTCTTGCGCCGAGGGGGTATGTGTCGATATCTGGACGGATCCTGGACGAATCGCTGCGATGCCGTTCCTGGCTCGTTCCGGTGATTCGACCATACAGGCGATCCGATGCCAGCGAGACGGCATAGCCCAGGGCGGCGATGGCCAGGATCAGTGACCAGTGCCGCCAGTCGAGGGTGACCAGTTCAAAGAATCTTGCCGAAACAGGAACGTACATCGCCAGCAAGTAACCCGGAATCGCCAGCACTCCCAGAAGACGAAAGCGCCTGTCGCCGGCGAGCGGTCTGTCCTCGCCATCGCGCAGGGCCCGGAACAGAGCGGTCAAGCCGAGCAGCACCAGCAGCGATAGCAAGAGCGAGCGTTGCAAGTCCTCGTCCGCATCCGGCCAGAACCAGCGCGACAGGCCCAGCAGCAACATGCCGGCCAGCGCGAACACGACCCCGGTGCGCACGGCGAACCAGCCGACCTCGCGCAGAAACCGCGGCTTTGTCGCGGCCGTCGAGCGCTCCCGGCTACACGCGATCACGAACGCCGGCAAGCCGATCACCAGCCAGTTGAGCAGCGTCACCTGCTGCGGCAGATAGGGGAAGCGCAGGCCGAAGACGCCGGCATAGCACGCCAGAATGAGGATAAGCGAGTAGACGTTCTTGACCAGGAACAGCTTGCTGCTGCGCCGCAGATTGCGGATGATGGTGCGGCCTTCCTCCAGGGTTTCGGGCAAGAGCGCGAAGTTGTTGTTTTCCAGGACCAAACTGGACACGGTCTTGCTCGCCTGGCTGCCCTCGCCCATGGCGATGCCGAGGTCCGCCTTCTTGATGGGCAGGACGTCATTGACGCCGTCGCCGATCATGGCGACATGCCGGCCACGATCCTGAAGCGCGGCCACGATCTGCACCTTTTGTAGCGGCGCCACACGGCCAAAGACGCTGCGCTCGTCGATCAGCCTGGCGCGATCCGGCGCCCGTTCCAGCTCGTCGCCGGACACGACGGGGTCGTTGGCCAGCGGCAGCTTGAGATCGTGCACCGTGGCGCGGACGGTTTCCGGGGTGTCGCCGGAAATGATCTTGAAGGCGATGCCCTGAGCCGCCAGTGCCTCCAGCACCTGCGGCGCTTCGCCGCGCAGCTCGTCGCTGAGCGCAACCAGAGCCAGCGGCCTGAGCTCGGTCGCTTGCAAGGTGCCCGAAAACGTCGGCGTCTTGCCGGTGGCCTCGGCGAAGAGCAGCAGCCGCAGCCCGGTGGGCAGCAACTCTTGCCATTTCGCTTGCCAGTCGTTGTCCTTCGTCATGGGGGCAAGCGCCTCGCAGGCGCCCATGACCAGGACCTCGTCGTCGAGCAGGCGCACGGCGCTGTAGCGATTCTGCGACTTGAACGGCAGTTGCTCGACGACCTGGACGGCAATCTCGCCGAGTCCCGCGCGCAGCGCCTGAATGCTCTTGTTGTCCCTGTCGATGGATCCGCAGGCGAAGCGCTGCAGGCGTTTGCGGACCTCGTCGATTGGTGCGTCGTTTACCGGGTGGATATCGGCGAGCTTGAGGCGATTGGTCGTAAGAGTCCCGGTCTTGTCGGTGCATATGACATCGATGGCGGCCATCGATTCGACGGCCGAGAGCCGCTGCACGACAGCGCCGCGGCGGCTCATGTAGATTGCCCCCAGCAGGCAGGACAACGTCGCCGTCAGCACCATGCCCTGCGGCACCATCGACGTGATGGTGGCCGCCACCATCAGGACATACTGCCGCTCCACCTCACGCGAGTGGGCCTGTCCGCCGGCAAGCAGGGCCACGGTATACAGCAGGCACAGGCCGATGGCGGTGAACGACAGCACCTGCACGAGCCGGTTGATGACGTGCGTGAGCGGACTGGCGGTGTAATGATAATGTCTGGCAGCCGCGGAGGTCTTGTTGGCGAAAGCGTCGCCGCCGACCTGCTCGGCACGGTAGGCGCCCTCGCCGGCGACGCAAAAACTGCCGGACAGCAGCCGATCGCCGGGTTGCCTTCGGACCGGATCGGACTCGCCGGTGAGCAGGGCCTCATCGACCTCGAGGAAGTTCGCTGTCAGCACGACGCCGTCGGCCACGATCGCCTCTCCCGCCTTGAGCAGGATGCACTCGCCGAGCACGATCTCGCTGCAGCGAATCTCGGTGGTCTCGCCGTCGCGGCGCACGCGCGACCTGCCCTCGGTCAGGAGCGACAGCTTGTCGAGGTAATGCTTGCCACGGAGGTCCTGGAAAAGCCCGATGCCGGTGTTGACGATGGCCATGCCGCTGACCGCGATGGCTCCCTGATACTCGCCGAGGAAGAAGAGCGCGACGGCCGCCGGTGTCACCATGATGTTGAACCAGGTGACGAGATTGCGAAACAGGATATTCCCGTACGCCCGCCAGCTCGAGCGTGGCTGACGATTGACTTGCCCGCGGCGTGTTCGCTCGGCCACCTCCGCGCTCGACAGACCAGTCTCGGCGAACTCCACCATCATTCAATGTCCCTTGAGCCTCAACGGCATGATTTTACGGGCGGCGCGCGCGTTTCGCCATGTGATCGGCGCCTGGCAACTCGCGACCGGCCCAGTGGTCAGTCGAGGATTGACGCTTCAAAACGACGAACGGCGGAGGTGCGACTCCGCCGTTCGTCATCAGTGTTCATCGTTCGTCAGATCAATCAGGCCATCAGCGTGGCCTTGGCGCCGCTGATCTTGGCCCAGCCGCCCTTGTGCTCCCAGGTGCCGTCGCTGAAGGTGCCGACGAATGACGTGTTGTCGGCGGCGATGTTGGTGGCCTTGGCGCTGGAGAGCTTGGTCCAGTTGGCGTCGTCGGCACGCCACGTGCCAGTGCTGTAGGTGGCGTAGAACTGCCGGCTGCTGACGACGGCAATGTCGCTGGCGATGGCCGTCGTCATCCTGGTCCAGCCCGCGGGTGCCCCGACCGAGCTGTCGGCTTCCCGGTAGCGCCACGTGCCGGAGTTGTAGCTCACGAACAGGGTGCCGCCCGATGAGGCGTCCATGGCGCCCGTGGTCCGCGCCGACGTCAGGTTGCTCCAGACGCCGTCCTTGAACTTGTACAGACCGCCGGAGTAGTCGCCATAGAAGCTGTTGTCCCTGACCGCGGCGAGCTTGGCGGCGACCGCGCTGGACATCTTGTGCCAGCCGGTGCTGTCGTATTCCCAGGTTCCCGAACTGTAGCTGGCGAACAGCGTGTTGTCGTTGGCCGCGCTCAGTGCCGTGGACTGGGCCGTCGTCAATTTGGTCCAGGCATTCGTCGAATAGGTGTACTTGAACGTGCCTGAGTTGTAACTGGCGAACAAGGTGCCGTCGGCGCCTTCATCCATCGCCTTGGCCTGGGCAGTCGTGATTTGCCGGAACTGCTTGGTGTCGGAGTTATACGCAAAGGTACCGTTCCCGTACTGTGCGAAGGTGATCGCTGGAACGACCCGATCTTCCAGTTGTTCGACCGCTAGACGGGACTTCTTGGCCGGCTTGCTGCTCGCACGCAGTTTCAACAGAGACATTTCACGACTCCTTGAGTGAGGTGGTGTTTTGGAAGACCAGGACGCGTCGACTTGCCGTGGCTCTCGGCTCCCGTGTTGGACCCTTGAATTGCACGCGCGATGCCAGCAAGGAAAACCGACCCGGTCGAATTGACGTAACTAAAGACTCAACAAGATATTACGATATTTCATCATCGGCGACTGGCCGCGCGTGCCGGCGCAGAAATTGTAGTCGATGTGATGACATGGCGAACGCGACGGCGATAAAGACGCCGGCGTCAGGTCGCTGGCGCTTCGTCGGTTCCATTGACGGACAGAAGCGAGAAACGACAACCTGCCCTGGGCCGGCAGCAAAAGGCCTTGGGTAACTTCTCGAAAACCCTGGGTAACGTGGCGATGGCTTGCATTGCGCCTGTGGGTTTTGCACACGCGCACAGACATTGAGGCTCGTCCAGAATTGGAGGCTACCGGAGTTCCAGCGTAAGTATAAGTGAATAAGCACGTTACGACTCGGACCCGGCGCAGCCACCGTGGCCGGCCTCCGGCCCACACACGGTTCGACGGTCGGGGCACGACGCCATGCGTCCACAACATTCGTCCAGGATTCGTCCAGATAACGACATACACCCCCTCGGCACATCCCGACCTGGACGAATCGAGAGGATCGACAAATGGGGCACCGCCACTCGGGACAATGTCGGCGCGACTGCGGCGTCCTGCCAGGGGTCGTCGGCTAGATGATTGTTTCGTAAGCCCCTGAGCAGCGGTCGGCGGTGGGAGGGCGAGGCTCCTGCCGAGCCGTGAAGCGACAATAACCAAGCGGGTTCACGGCTCGGCAGGAGCCTCGCCCTCCCGAATTCGGACGAGGCCAGCTGCGAGAGCTGTGAGGACGTGGCGACCGTTGAGAGCGCGTCGGCAGTCCAGAAAACCCAGGGACGAATCGAGTCTGGCTCACCGCCACTCGGGACAATGTCGGCGCGACTGCGGCGCCCTGCCAGGGGTCGTCGGTTAGATGATTGTTTCGTGAGCCCCTGAGCAGCGGTCGGCGGTGGGAGGGCGAGGCTCCTGCCGAGCCGTGAAGCGACAATAACCAAGCGGGTTCACGGCTCGGCAGGAGCCTCGCCAAAAAATGTAGGGACGAATCGAGTCTGTCTCGCCGCCACTCGGGACAATGTCGGCGCAACTGCGGCGCCCTGCCAGGGGTCGTCGGCTAGATGATTGTTTGGTAACCCCTGAGCAGCGGTCGGCGGTGGGAGGGCGAGCCTCCTGCCGAGCCGTGAAGCGACAATAACCAAGCGGGTTCACGGCTCGGCAGTAGCCTCGCCCTACCGAATTCGGACGAGGCCAGCTGCGAGAGCTGTGAGGACGTGGCGACCGATGAGAGCGCGTCGGCAGTCCAGGAAAACCCAGGGACGAATCGAGTCTGGCTCGCCGCCACTCGGGACAATGTCGGCGCGACTGCGGCGCCCTGCCAGGGGTCGTCGGCTAGTAGATGATTGTTTCATGAGCCCCTGAGCAGCGGTCAGCGGTGGGAGGGCGAGGCTCCTGCCGAGCCGTGAAGCGACAATAACCAAGCGGGTTCACGGCTCGGCAGGAGCCTCGCCCTCCCGAAATTCGGCCCATCCACTGCTCAGGAACTTATGAAATGGCCAGCTAGCTGAAGCCGCGCGCTCGGCGTCGCGGTCGGCGGAGTTCGACCAAGGCAAAACGGCAGGAACTCCTCGCGACGCCGCCAATTACGCTACGGATCGAGGGAGCCTGGCCTAGCGCTGGCCGCCTTCGATCATTGTTGCCGGAATCGTGAAATGGAAAAAGCCGGCGGCGGCCCAGCGCTCGGCGGGGACTTCGAGCCGCAGCGAGTTCACGGCGGCTGCCGGGGGCGCGAAGGCAAAAACCTCCTCGCTGCCGAGAGGCGTGCGCGTCCCCGATGCTGCCGGTTTCTCCGCGGGCGCTCCGATGTGCGCACGAAACTCGTACACGCTGCCGGCGGCATCCATCAGCCGCGGCCGGGCAGACGGCGCCGGCGGCGCGTCGCTGCCTCCTGGCCGGAACACCTGGAGGCGAATGAACAGGTGCGCTTCCTTGCCCGCGTCCGTCTTCTTGCCGACTGCCTTCTTGCCGGCCGGCGCAGCGGGACCGATCCAGACACGCGCGATCTTCACCAGCGTGCCGCCCTGTCGCAAGGCCGCCTTGCTGGCATCCACCCAGTCGGGACTGGCGTTCTCCAGCCCGCGGTTATTTGGCAATGGCACGACCTGCATGGCATTGGGGTCGATGCGGCGGACACGCGACGCCTCGAAGGTCGGGCCCAGCAGGGCCGGCCAGATGCTGGCAACACTGAACAGCGTGGCGGCAGCGACGCTGGCGATGGCCGGCAAGAGCAATGACCGCTTGCCCTGTCCGAGCATCACGCCCCACCACAGGCCCGCCAGGCCGAGCAACAACGCGACCGCGCTCAGGGGCAGCACCAGCCGGACCACGGCGGGGAATGACGCCGCCAGCATGGCCACGCTCGTCAGCAGCAAACCAACCGCCCCGACGCCGGCCAGCCACACGCCTGCCCCCCGTGCCGCCCCTGTCCTGGCAACTCCTCCGGTCGTCGGACCGGACGGCTGGATGAACGTGCCCGGCAACACCACGCGCGCCACGCCCGCCAGCGGCGGCTCGGGCTCGGGCGGCGGCGCCGATGCAACCACCGCCGATGATTGCGGCACTTCCTCCTCAGGCACCAGCGTGTAAAACGCCCCGCAGCGCGGACATTGACCGCTCGAGCCCTCCGAACTCTCGGGAACCCGGCTACGCTGGCCACAGTACGGACATCGCGCGATGAAGGGCATTTCAGGTTTCAGTGTTCAGTTTTCAGTGTTCAGTTTTGCGGGTTGGCCGCGAAGGCTTGCATAGGCGCCATTCACGGTTGAAAACTGAACACTGGCAACAAAACTCGTTTCTACATGTCGTCATTGTAGATCGTGCCGACGCCCTGAGAATCCAGGAGCCAGGCGTTGACGGCGTTGCTCAAATTTACAAAAAAGTTTTCCGTGCTCTCCGAAGTGGCGTCGCCGCGCACCTGAACAGTGATCGTCTTCGTGGTCTGCCCCGGCGTGAAGGTCAGCGTGCCGCTGTTGGCGTAGTAGTCGTTGCCGACCACGGTCGCCGTACCGTCGGCTGTTGCGAAATCCATGCTGATGGTCTGCGTGCTGGCGCTGCTAAGCCAGACAGTGAACGTGAAAACCGTGATGCCGAATTGCCCTTCCATCATGCTGACATCATTGATGGTGATGCTCGGCTGGTTCAGCAGGGTAATCGTGAACTGCGTTGCGCTGGCGCTGTACTGCCAGTACTTTCCGGTAGGCGGGGTGGGCAGATTAACGCTGGTGAACGAGCCTGTCAGGGTGGCGCCGCTGACAAGGACCCACGTGCCGTTGTTGAGCGTGCCCACGTTGCTGACCGTCAACGTCCCGCCCAGCGTGGCCGTCCCCGTGGCTGTCAGGCGGTCGCCTGTGCCCGAGGTTGCACCGTTGATCTTGAGCGACAGGCTCCCTCCTGAGGTCTGCGTGTAGCTGCCCTGGACGGTCGTGGTCATGAAGCCGGATGAGGACGAATTGAACACGTAGCCGCTGCCATTCTGCACCGTGCCGTGGATGGTGGTGGCCCCGCCGCCGCTGAGCCAGTCCTGGTTCAAGGTCCCCTGCACGTCAAGCGTGCCCGGTGCGCTGACGCCCAGCTCGACCATGGAGGCGCCGCTCAGGTTCAGCACGCCGGTGGTCGGTTTGACGACGAGGTCGTAGCCATTCGTATCCACAATGCCGTTGATGAGCGTCATCGTCCCGTAATTATCGATTTTCCCAGCCACGTCGAGCGTGCTGCCGTTCTGAATGGTGACGCTGCTGGCGGAATCGATGGTCAGCGGATTGGCGACGTTGACAATGGTGGTGTACGAGGACGGAGCCCGTTGCGATGTACGACGAGCCAGTCTTTTTTCGGTTCTCACCAAGGGGCAAAAATCTCTTCCCCCGCAGAACTCTCGACTTCGTAAGAATAAGCCCGCGGTTGCAGTTTTTTTCAGAATTTTTCGACCATCCTCCAAACCAAACGGGGATATATTGTGTTGTAATGGTGG
>Ga0194131_10002466_pt1 | contig 30307 bp, 23 predicted proteins | sample TA2KigO120mmetaG_FD_148631 | JGI IMG/M metagenome (GOLD analysis project Ga0194131, IMG submission 148631) | Freshwater microbial communities from Lake Tanganyika, Tanzania - TA2015053 Kigoma Offshore 120m | ecosystem: Environmental > Aquatic > Freshwater > Lake | place: Tanzania: Lake...
TAGGGAAGCATGGGAGGGCCAGTGGAGCCCATTCATCGGCTGCGGGGAAGTCGCAACACCGTAACGATCCGGAAACGTTCACTCTGGCTGAATCCGAATCGGCGAGGTCCAGGCCAGATTGCCGTCCCGGAAAGCAATTCGCGCACGGTAGACGCCCGGGCCGGGCAGCGGGATCGCGGCGTCGAACTCGGCCTTTCCCAACGGCGCGCCGACGCGCCACAGGCCCACGTCGCGCCCTTCTCCCCGTTCGACTTGCAGGTTTCGCGAGGCACCTGGCGCGAGCGCGCGCACGGCGAGCTCGAACGGCTCGCCGCCCATGCGCAGCGCGATCAGGCGGTCCGACTCGGGCACATTCCATTCGAGTTCGAGCGCGAGCTCGCACACCTGCTGCCCCTTGCTGACCAACCGCACGCGCGCGAGTCGATCGCCGTCGACGAGCTCGACCCGGTAGCCGGTATCGCCCGCGGCTCGCGTGCGCGCGGCCGCGACCCGGCCCCCGCGCGGCTCGAGCTCCAGGGGTGCACCGAATGCATGTTGAAGCGTGACGACGTAGAGCTCACGGCTCGCCCCGTCGGCTCGCTCGGCGCCGCTCCAGCGCCGCAGCAGCGCGCCGTCGCGCAGCAGCTCGACACAGGCAACCTCGCTCGGACCGCGGGCCGACAGTTCGAGCATGGCGTCCGGTTCCGCGCCACCGGACTGGCCCATGCGCAGCGCTCCGATGCGCAGATCGACGGCGCAGTGCCCGATGCTCGCGAAGGTGGCGCGTGCTTGCAGCGCGCTGAACAGTTCGGCGCGCCCCGCGCGCTCCGCCAACACGCCCGCCAGTCCACCGTGGACTGCGTTGTGATCGCTCGAACCGATCAGCCCCAGGTCGATGCCGGTCGCGAAGGCGGCATCGAGAGCGGCGCGCTTGCGTGTGTTCTCGCTCGACTGCAGTGGCGCGCCGACGTCCTCGAACGAGCCGCGCGCGCCTTGGTACACCTCGGCCAGGCGCACGAGCGCGCCGTCGACGGCCTCCCAGCGGACGTGATTCTGCCGCAGTCCGAGCATGTGCGGGATCAGGATCGAGCGCGCCGCGCGTTTCGCCGGCAGGCCCGAACCGAGCCGCTCGAAGCGCTCGGGAGCCCATTCGGCCTCGCGCGCGTCCAGGAAGACCTCGTTGAAGTGCCCACGGCCGACGAGCACGCGCTCGAGCCCGGCGAACACCGCCAGCCGCCCGGGATCGTCGTGCCGCAGCGCGTCGCGCCGCGCGAGCCACCACGAGCACTCGGTCAGGTGCTGGTGATGATCGGTGATGGCGATGAAATCGAGGCGACCCGGACCGCGCGCATAGCGATACGCGTCCTCGCGCGTGCCGTCGCTCTGGGTCGAACAGCGCGACTGGTGCGTGTGCCGGTGCAGGTCGCCGAAGAACACGCCGCCGGGCGCGCGCCACTCTGCGGCGGCCTGCGCCACGGATTCGATGGGCGCGGACTCGGGTGCGGACGCCGGCGCGCGCAGCACGAGCTCCCGTTGCTCGCCGGAGGCTGGCAAGCGGGCGATTCCGACGCACCAATTTCCCTCGACCGCGTCCTCGAACGGCTGCGTCGCGAGCACGCGCGTCGAGCGCCCATCGCCCAGCGCCACGACCACCCAACCGCCGCGCGGATCGGCGAGCAGCGTCTCGCTGCCGTCCGCGCCGCCGTCGAAAGCGAGGTCCATGGGCTCGCCCGTCGAGCCCGGCTGCCAGACGCGCGTGCGCCAGCTCGCGTAGAACGCGGCCTGCGCGCCCGACTTCGAGAAGGCCGCATCGCGCACCTCGGTGTCGAGCACGCGCGCCGTGAGCACCGGCCGGTCGCCGTTGCAGGCGATGCGCGGGTGCCCGGACGCCAAGCGCGCCGCCGCCGGAACGCTCCATTCCGCGCGTTGCGCGCTGGCGGCAGCGGGCCCATCCAATCGCGCCAGCGCGAACTCGCGCGACGCGCGCAGCGGACCGAAATCGCCGAAGGAGTCGGATTCCTCCCACGCGATCCACACACCGCCATCGGCCGCGCCAGCGAGTTCCGGCTGCGCCGCGTGCGCCGGTCCGACGGCCACGGCAATCGGAGGACCGCAGCCGGCCGCGTCCACGCGCCGCGCCCACACGTCGAAGCTGCGCCCGTCCCAGGCGTCGTAGGCGAGAATCGCCCCTCCGTTCGCGTCGGCCGCCAGGCGCGGGTGCCATTCGTCGAGCGGTGTCGCCGCGCTGCTCGGTTCGGTCCACGCGTCGCCTTGGCGCGCACTGAGGAATATGTCGTGCGAAGCGCCGCTCGGCGCGCGCCACGCGCACAACAAGGTGCCGTCGCTCAGCCGCGCGAGATCCGGATCGAGCGCGGGCGCCGAACCGCGCGACAAGCGCCGCGGCGCGCCGGTCACGAGCGTGTCCACGCGCGCGTCGAGGTCGATGGCCCAGATCGAGCGCGGTTCCGCGGCCCGCTCGCCCTCGACGACCAGGCAAACACCGTCGCCGTGCGGTGCCAGGCGCGGTTCGGCCGGCGCCACGAGCTCGAGCGGGATTCGCGCGCGCCCGCGCGGCGCGCCGTCCTCGAGCCACGCGCATTCGAGGTACGGTCCGCTCATCGCCGTGCCGGACTGGAAGCGGATCCAGGCGATCCAGAGCCGACCCGCTGCATCGAAGCATGCGTGGGGCTCGAGGGCGATCTCGTCAGGGCCGGTGAGCCAGGTCGGCTCGCTCGAACCGAACGCGACGGGCGGGTCCGGTCGGTTGAGAGCGGCCACCGCGAGCGCGGCCGCGCAGGCGATCGGCAGCAGCCCCTTCCTCACACCTGCGCACCCCACTGCACTCGGAGAGTCACCCGAGGATCAGTTTCGGGATCTCCTGGTAGGCGGGAAAGCGCTTCAGCGCGAGCTTCGAATACAGCAGGCGGCCGTCGAGCGACACCTCGAAGGCTCCCCCCGAGGACGGGCGCAGCTCGCTCTCGACGCTGTCGTGGGGAAAGGCGGCCTTGAGCTCGGCGACCAGACCGGTCGCCTGGGGCAGATAGTTTCACTGGACGCAATATTCGATCGAGATCTTCATCGCGCTCGATCATGGCGCGCACACCGAGCCGACTCAATCACGGCCGAGGATTCGACGCGCGGGAACCCTTTCAATGCCGATTGCCCTAGAATCTTGGTACCCCGGTCCGCAGGACGGCCATCTCCTGCGCGGCCGTTCCCCCTTTCGCCCCTGGGTACCCCCGTCCCGATGATCCGCACCCTGTTGTGCGCCGGACTGCTCGTCACGAGCGGTGCGGCCGAACTCGTTCTCGGTCAAGGCTCCTCCCCCGACGCCGCGGCGCCGAACCCGTACTCCAGCCGCGCCGGCGACATCGCGGCGCTGCTCGAGAGCTGGCGCGCCGCGCACGGTTCGAATTGGCAGGTCGTGCACGATGCGAGCACCGGCTACGCGCGCTTCCTGCACGGCGGACGCGTCGAGTCGAACGCCGCACCGAGCACGGAGGCGGAGTGGTTCGCGCACGCGCGAGCGTCCTTCGCGGCCGCGCGCGCGTTGCTCGGCTTCGAGGACCAGACGCTGGAATCGGGAACGGTGCAGTTCCTGCCGCTCGCGCTGGGCGGCTCGTCGAACAAGATCACCGTCGAGTTCCGCCAGCAGGTCGCGGGCGTGCCCGTGCGCGGCGGTTTCGCGAATGCGCTCTACGACGTGGACGGCCGCCTGCTGTCCCTCGACACGACCGGCCTGCCCGATGTCGCCGACCTGGAGGTCACGCCCGAGCTCGGCGCGGACGCGGCGCTCGCGACGGCGGCCGAGCTGTTCCGGCGCCAGAGCGGTTTGTGGCCAACGCGCGTGCTCGCCCCGCGGCTCGTGATCGAGCGCGAGACCGACGGCAAGCTGGTGCGCGGCGCACTGGCCTGGGACGTTTCGGTCTATTGGGATCGCGAAGGCTATCCGACGCAGGGCTGGGGCTATCGGCTCGCCGCGCGCGGCGAGCCGCGCGTGATCAGTGACTACACGCTCGTGCACGCGGACGTCGGCGCGACGGTCAGCACGCTGACGACGCCGGGCAACGGCGCGGACATCGGGCAGCCCGAGGTGGCGGAGCTGATGCGGCACGCGCGGGTGACCTCGTCGGCCGGCACGGTGTTCACCAACGCGAGCGGCAGTTTCAACTTCGCCGGCGTCAACACGCCGCTGCAGGTCACGATCACGTATGTCGGGACGTTCAACGACGTGCAGAACGCGGCCGGGGCCGAGTACTCGTTCACGACGACGCTGCAACCGAACCAGCCCAACGCGGTGTTGCTCAATCCGACCGGTGACGCGCTGGTCACGGCCCAGGCCAACGCGTTCCAGGCCGTCAACGAGCTGCGCGACTGGACCAAGTCGATCAATCCGGCCGACCCCTGGATCGACTTCGTCGCGACGGCCGACGTGAACAACGGAGCCTGGTGCAACGCGTGGTACATCGGGGACGAGACGCAGTACTTCCTCCCCGAGGGCACCTGCGCGAATACGGCCTTCGCCTCGGTGGTCTACCACGAGGTCGGCCACTGGATGAACGACCGCTACGGCAGCTTCAACGGCTCGGACGGATTCGGCGAAGGCAATGCCGACAACTACTCGACGTTCCTCAGCGACAACCCGATCATCGGCGAGAATTTCAAGTGCGTGGGTTCGGGCTGCTCGATCCGCAATGCCGAGAACGACAAACAGTTCTGCGGCGACACGAATCCGGGCTGCTACGGCGCAGTGCACGCCGACGGTGAAGTGTTGATGGGTGCGTTCTGGAAGATGCGCAAGCGCCTGAATCTCACCTACGGCAACTCGGCCGGCGATGCGTACTCGAATCTGCTCTTCAATTCGTGGATGAACGCCTACAACGACGGCCAGATCAAGACGATCATCGAAACGCACCTGCTGACGCTCGACGACAACGACGGCAACATCGACAACGGAACGCCGAACTTTGCCGACATCGACGACGGCTTCAAGGAGCAGGGCTTCCCGGGCTACACGCTGGCGCTGCTGAGTGTCAGCGGGCTGGCCCAGTTGTCCGACACGCAGGATCAGGCCGGCCCTTTCGGCCTGCAGGTCCAGGCCGCCTCGCTGATCGGAGGCAGCATCGCGAACGCCGAGCTGAAGTACAGCGTCAACAACGGTCCGTTCCAGGCGATTGCGATGGGTGCCCAGGGCGGCGGGCAGTACATCGCGTTGCTGCCGGGAATTCCGTCGCCGGCCAAGGTGCGCTACTACGTCGAAGTCACCGACAACCTCGGCAACAAGGCCACGCAGCCCAAGGCGGGCGCCAGTGCCGCGCTCGGCTTCGCGGTCGGTGTGCAGAAGGTCCTCTTCCTCGACAATCTCGAGCAGAGCGGGGACAACGGCTGGACGCACGCGCAGGTCGCTTCGCAGGACGACTGGCAGAAGGGCACGCCGGCCGGCAAGAGCGGGACCTCGCAGGGAGTGGCGTGGCAGGACCCGGCAACCGCGGCCAGCGGCACGCGCAGTTGGGGCAACGACCTCGGCAACACGATCTCGGGCACGACCTGGAACGGCCGCTATTCGAAGGACGTGTCGAACTGGCTGCGCTCGCCTGCGATCAACTGCTCGCAGGCGGTCGGCTCGGTCCTCGCGTTCAAGCGTTGGTTGTCCGTCGAGAACTCGAATTTCGATTTCGCGCGCATCAAGGTCAACGGCCAGCAGGTCTGGCAGAACCCTTCCGACCAGAACCTGCAAGACACGGCGTGGACCGATGCAGTGGTCGACATCTCCGCCCAGGCGGACGGCAATGCGGCCGTGCAGATCGAGTGGAGTCTCGAGACCGACGGCGGGCTCGAGATGGGCGGTTGGACGATCGACGACATCTCGGTCCGGTCCCTCGATCCGTCTCCGACGGCCTGCGTGCCGACCAGCTACGGCAGCGGCCTGGCGGGCACACACGGTCTGCCGCTGCTCGACACCGCGGGCCAGCAACTGAAGGTCGGCAACGTGGGCTTCCGGGCCAAGCTGAAGAACGCGCGCGCGAACTCGAGCGCGTGGTTCACGCTGGGTTTTGCCCAGAGCAACCTGCCTGTCGTGGGTGGAACCCTGCTGGTCGTGCCGTCGTTGATCTTCGCCCGCACGACCGACGTCTTCGGCCAGGCGCAGGTGGACCTGCCGATCCCGGCTGATCCCGGACTGGTGAACCTGAACTGCTTCCTGCAGGCCGTGGTGCTCGACCCGGCCGCAGCACAGGGATTCGCCTTCACCGCGGGCCGGCAGGGCGCCATCTGCCCCTGAGCAGCGCGGAGCACGACGGTTCGAAATCGGTAGGTGCCGCGAACGCCGTCGGCCCTCGTTCGTACGGGGGCCGCCGCGCTACACTACGCGCTTCGTCCCGGGCCTCCCGGCCACGCGGAGACCCCTTCCCCACGACTCCCATGCTCAAGACCCAGCGACTGCTCTGTGCCCTGATCGTCCTGCCGGCCGTCTATGCGTTCGCCACGCCGGTCGAGGAATTCAAGTTCTCCATCGCCAGCGGCACGGCGCTGTCGCGCACCATCGAGCAGGAGACCGAGATGTCGCTCGACAACATGTCGATGTTCCAGAACGAGACCGACATGTCGGGCATGATGGGCAAGATGGAGGTCACGGCGAAGAGCAAGCTGACGATCAAGGTCAGCGACAAGTTCGTGGAGATGGGCGACGGAACGCCCAACAAGCTCGAGCGCACGTTCGAGACGCTGAGCAGCGCGACGAGCGTGTCGATGCAGGCGGACAACCCGATGATCCCCTCCTCCGACAAGGACATCTCGGGCAAGAGCGATTTGGAGGGCAAGGTCGTCCTTTTCACGCGCGACGGAGACGGCTACAAGCGGAGCTTCGGCGAGGATTCGACCGGTGACGACGAGATCCTGGCCGACCTCGACGAGGACCTCGATTTCCGCGCGTTCGTGCCGCGCGGTCGTAAGAGCGTCGGTGACGGCTGGACGATCGAGCTGGAGGAGTTCAAGAAGCTGCTCGCTCCGGGCGGCAACCTGCAGATCGAGATGGAGCAGAGCGACGAGGACCAGATGGGCTTCGGCAGCATGGGCTCCGAGGGCAACCTATGGGAGCAGCTCGGCGACCTCGAGGGCGAGGTCAAGGCCGAGTTCATCAAGGTCGAAGGCGATGGCGCCGCTCAGGTCGCCGTCGTGAAGCTGGTCTTCGAGATCAAGTCCGCGCGCGACATGACCGAGCAGGCCCGCGAGGAGATGGAGAAGAACAAGGACAAGATGCAGGGCGCGGAAATCGACATCGAATCGGCCGATGTCGAGCTCGACTTCAAGGGCGAGGGCGAGCTGCGCTGGAGCCTCGGCGCGGGTCACCTGCACAGCATCGACGTCTCAGGGGAGATGGGGATGGCGATGGAGAACGCGATGAAGGCCAACATGATGGGCCAGAGCATGTCGTTCCGCATGAGCATGGAGATGAGCGGCAGCTTCACCCAGAAGATCGCGATCGACGCCTGATCCGCGCCCGCCGATCGGCAATTGATGGTGTCCCGAAGGGGTAGCGGCCCTCGCCGATCGGCGAATGACCGCACCCTGAAGGCGTAGCGGCGCCCGCCGCTCGGCGAATGACCGCACCCTGAAGGCGTAGCGGCGCCCGCCGCTCGGCGAATGACCGCACCCCAGAGGCGTAACGGCACTCGCCGATCGGCGAATGACCGCACCCTGAAGACGTGACGGCGCCCGCCGCGTCGCGAACTGTTTCGAAAACCACTATGCTGCGCAAGCGTGCCCCACTTCAGGGGCGCGCCACCCCCTCCGCCGGCAGGTCCGGCCCAACGCTCATGTCCACCTCGCTGTTGCGCAAGTCCGTTCCTTTCGCCTTCCTCATCACGCTCGGGTTCACGCTGCCCGGCGGCGAGCTCGGCTTCCACCCCGCCGACGGGACGTCGCTCACGAAGAAGTTCAATAGCGAGTTCACGCTGCGACTGGCCGACCTGAGCGCGAACGCGATGGGACAAGAGATCGATCCGGCGATGATGGGCGACCCGCAGGTGACCCTGGTCGGGACCCAGGAACTCACGCTGACCGATGATTTCGTCAAGGTCGGTCGCGGACGTCCGCTCGAGCTCACGCGCCTGTTCGATTCGCTCGCGGGCAAGATGAGCTTCGAAGCAAGCGCGCAGGGCGATTCCCAGTCCGACGAGAAGGAGCTCAAGAGCGACCTCGCCGGCAAGAAGGTCACGTACAAGTGGGACGACAAGGACTCCAAGTACGCGATCGCCTGGGCCGAGGGGCACGACGGTGACGAGAAGCTCCTCGAGGACCTGCAAGAGGACATGGACCTGCGCTTCCTGATCGGCGATGGCACGCACGAAGCGGGCGAGTCGTGGGAAGTTGCGTCGAACAAGCTCGGCGACCTGCTCTTCCCGGGCTCAAGCTTCAAGCTCAATAGCGGTGATGAGGACGCGGATTCGGAAGAGTTCGATCAATTCCTGGAGGAACTCGACATCGACGAGGAGGAGATGATCGCGAAGCTCTTCCAGGGCTCGGTCAAGGCGACTTTCGCGGGTCTCAAGGACGTCGACGGCATGCAGCTCGCCGAGATCTCGATCGAGGCCGAGATCAGCTCGAGCAATGACTTCGCTGACCTGGTCGGGCGCGCCATCGAGAAGATGATGGAGAAGGAAGGTGCCGACCTGTCGCAGAAGCCAGAGCTGGAGCAGGTCCTGCTCGACCTCTCCTTCAAGGGCACGGGGACGCTGATGTGGGATGCCAAGGCCGGCCACGCGCACTCGTTCGAGATCGCGGGCGAGGGCACTGCCACCTTGTCCATGGCGGCCTCGATCGACATGGAAGGTCAGTCGATGGCGATGAAGGGCAGCGTCGAGTTCGAGGGCGAGTTCAGCTCCAGCCTCGAAGTCTCCCGCTAGGACCCGCGCGCGCCGACCGTGCGCCTGCTGCCCGAGCGTCCATTCCCGCCCTACGCGTACCTGCCCGGCCGCGACCCGCACCCGACGCGGGACACGGACGGACATTCATTCGGGACGGCCGAGACGCCCCCGCCGTACGTCGAGCCCGCGCGTTGGCGCGAGTCGACCGAGTACCTGTGGGGCGTCGATCTGTACAACCACGGCTTCCTCTGGGAAGCGCACGAAGCCTGGGAGAGCCTGTGGCACGTTGCCAAGCGCGAACCCGAACAAGCCTCCTTCCTGCAAGGGCTGATCCAGTGCGCGGCGGCCAGCCTGAAGATCCGCATGCGCCAGCCGACCGGCCTGCAGCGACTGTCCGCGCTGGGACTGGCCAAGCTCGACGCCGTCGCGCACGCGCACGCCGGCCGCTACATGGGAGTCGACTTGAACGAGTTCACCCGTTCGATGCGCGAATTCGTCGCGTCGAGCCCAACTTCCATCGATGCCCGACCACGGCTCGAGCTCTCGGACTGAGTGGGCCGCAGCGGTTCCAGGCCGCTGCAGTTCCGGGCCGCTGCAGTTCCAGGCCGCTGCAGTTCCGGGCCGTAGCAGTTCCGGGCCGTAGCAGTTCCGGGCCGTAGCGGTTCCAGGTCGTAGCGGTTCCAGGTCGTAGCGGTTCCAGGTCGTAGCGGTTCCAGGTCGTAGCGGTTCCAGGCCTTAGCGATTCCAGACCGCTGCGGTTTCATGCCGCTGCGGCTCTCACCGACGCAGAGTGCCCTCGAACACGCACGGCACGCCCGCTCAGCGCGGCTCACTCCACGCGAGCACACGCTCGTCGATGCCTATCAGTCCCTCTCGCCGCCATCCCACGGTGAGCAGCCAACTCGCGGCACGACACACTACCGGCGCTCGTGCGGCCATGCGCCGTACGAAATCGGCGACGCCGGGATGCTGCGCAACGCTCTCGATGAACCCGCGAAACCACGCTCCAGACGAATGTGGGTCGATGCCGGAGCCGAAGGCCCCGTGGCGCCGTGCGTTGTGCAACACGTAGGCAAGCGCGCGCCTCACCTCCCGCGGCGATCGCAGCGCGCGTGCGTGGAAGCGATCCGGAAACACCTGCCCCTTGCGCCCCCACCACTTGTTGAGCTGCTTCGCCAGCCGGACGAGCAAGCCCTTGGCGCCCCGCGTCAACGCCTCTCGATCGGGCACCTCGACGAGCAGGTGTAGGTGATTGGACTGCACGGAGAACTCGATCAGACGAAAGCCGAAGCGATCCGCCCCCGCGCGCAGTGTGTCGAATACGAGCCCGTGCGTGTCCGAGCGCCGCAAGCTGGGCAATCCGGCCCGAACACGCGTGGACAGGTGGACTGGATGCCTGGCGGATTGCCGAGGACGCAGATCGTGCGGATGCATCGCAAGCTCGCCCTTCGGCTTGCGACCGGCGCCACGCCTGGAACCGCCCCATCCGCTGCACGCGAATGGCAGCTGTGCCGTCGACAGCGTGACTTTCGAGCGAGCTCGCGATTCTTCCTTGCCGTAGCCACCTGCACGCCCCACGCAGGAATCGCCCGGAACCTGCTCGTGGCACGTACCACCTCGACGCTCGCGCCCAGTCACGCGGAGCCCCATGCCTTCCCCCCCAGCTCTCCGCGCGAGCCACGAGCCGAATCCGCTCCAAACTTCTCACGGTCGATCATGCTCAGGATCCCTCCAACCGTATAGATGCGCGCCGCTCATGACGGTGGCGAAGAAAACTGGAAACTCTCACCGCGATCCCGCGCGGTCCGCCCGCCATGTCAAATGTCCGCCGATTCAAGTCGGTCGAATCGGAACGAACGGAGCGGGGAGGACTCTCGGTTCGGCGTGCAGCCGCTTCGGCCAGGTTGGCGGCTCGAGTCAGCCACACGACCCGAGGTTGATCTCGAATTCGACCAGTGATGGGTGGCTTGTTCGAGAACTAGGCATCGGTGGGGCTACCGAATGCGGCAAGGACCCTGTCTTGATTGACTGCGCGCCAGTTCGAACGGCCCCACCTCTGGGGGTAGCCGCGGTCGATTGACCCCCGTCGGTCGCGGACGCGTAGTCAATCAGACCAAGGTCTGCGGCGCGCGGGCGATCTTGATTGGGCGGACATTTGTCGTGGACCGTCAGTCGTGGACCGTCAGTCGTGGACCGTCAGTCGTGGACCGTCAGTCGTGGACCGTCAGTCGTGGACCGTCAGTCGTGGACCGTCAGTCGTGGACCGTCAGTCGTGAATGACTGGCCCTCAGGGGACAGCCGCACGAACGAGGGCCCTAAGCTCCTAGGACGCAGGGCGGCGAGAGTGGGATGCCGTGGCGAGTGACGCGCCTGGTAGCGATTGGCGCGACCGAGGGCGGGTGATCCAGATAGTGACGATTGGCGCGGCTGGTGGCGAATGGCGCCGTCGGGGGGGGATCGCGGTTGGGGCTGTCGGGGGGACGATGGCTCAGAGGACGCGCGCCGATGCCCAGCGCTCGAGGAATCCTCGCACGACCGGCGTCTGGGTGGCGGCGGGCACGAGGGATCCGTCGGGAACGTGCAGGAACAGCCCGGCGCAGCCGAGCGCGCGCGCGTGGCCGAGCAGGAGGTGGTAACTCGCCTCGCACACGAAACCGCCCGCGTCGTCGGACACCTCGATCGCTTCGGCGCCGCTGTCGCGCAACCACGCCGCGAGCGTTTCCCACGACGCTTCGTTGGTCCGCTCGTGGCCGTCGGCCAGGATGATTCCGTTGCCCGCGACTCCCGCATTGTCGAGCGAGGTCGAGCCCAGCCTGCCGCGCGCGCGGCGTTCGAGGCGGAAGCTGCGTCCCGCGTGCATACCGAGCCCGAGCAACAGGTCGGGCCGGCGCATGCCGCGACGGGCGACGAGATCGGACCAGGCGGGCCCGACGCCGGCGAAAGTCACCGGCAGGATGGTGGTGAGGAGTTCGAGCCCGCGCGGCGGCGCCCGCTCGAGTTCGGCGACGATGTGCGCGGAGGGATTCTCGCCGGTGCGGAAGTACGGGCCGAAGCCGGTGACGAGGACGAGCGCGGGATCACGGCTCATGGGGCGAGGGTACTCGCGGCCATGCCCGCCGAGTAGACTGCCGCGCCCGCATGAGTTCTCCCAAGCGATCCAAGGTGCTCGTGGCCAACGGCCAGGGGTTTTGGGGCGATTCGATCCTCGGACCGATCCGCCTGGTCGAGGAGGGCCCGCTCGACTACCTGACCCTCGACTATCTGGCGGAGGTCACGATGTCGATCATGCAGAAGCTGCGCTCGCGCCGGCCCGATGCCGGCTACGCGACCGACTTCGTGGCGCTGCTCGACCGCATCGCGCCGCGCGCGCACGCCAAGGGCATCAAGATCATCGCCAACGCCGGCGGCGTGAACCCGCGCGCGTGCAAGGATGCGGTACTCAAGGTGCTTGCGAAGCACGGCTTGAAGGGCGTGCGTGTCGCGGTGATCGAGGGCGATGACATCCTGAGCCGACTCGACGAGCTGATCGCCTCCGGCGAGCCGCTGAAGAACATGGATACCGGCGCGCCTCTGTCGAGCGTGCGCCAGCGCGTGACCAGCGCCAACGTGTACATCGGCGCATTCCCGGTCGCCGAGGCCCTGGCCCAGGGCGCCGACATCGTGATCGCCGGTCGCCTGACCGATCCGGGCCTGGTGCTCGGTCCGCTGATCCACGAGTTCGGTTGGCGCTCCGACCAGTGGGACCTGCTGGCGGCCGGTACCATCGCCGGGCACATCGTCGAGTGCGGCGCGCAGTGCACGGGCGGCAACTACACCGACTGGCGCAAGGTGCCGGACCTGGCGCGCATCGGCTATCCGATCGTCGAGTGCACGAGCGACGGCAGCTTCGTCGTGACCAAGCACGAGGGCACCGGCGGGCTGGTCGACGTCTCGGCGGTCGCGCACCAGCTGGTCTACGAGATGGGCGACCCGCGCAACTACATCACGCCCGACTGCGTGGCCGACTTCACGTCGATTCGGCTCGAACAGGCGGGCCGCGACCGCGTGCGAGCCAGCGGCATCCGCGGCAAGCCTGCCACGCCGACCTTCAAGGTCTCGCTGAGCTACGAGAACGGCTACAAGTGCGCGGGGCAGTTGACCATCAGCGGGCCCGAGGCGCTCGAAAAAGCGCGGCTGTGCGCGTCGATCGTGTGGAAACGCCTGGAACTGGACGGCTGCACGTTCCGGCCCGAGGAGCGCCTCGAGGAATACGTCGGCGCGAACGTCTGCCACGCCGGCATCGCGGCCGCGGAAGTCGCTCCGAGTGAAGTCGTGCTGCGGCTGGGCGTCAAGTGCGCTGACGAGGACAAGTGCGACCGCTTCGGCATGGAACTCGTGCCGCTGGTGACCAGCGGCCCGCCGGGCGTGACCGGCTTCGCCGGCGGGCGGCCCAAGGCCACCGAAGTCATCGGCTACTGGCCGGCGTTGCTGCGCAAGGAAGCCGTGCGCACGCAAGTCACCGTGTTCGAAAGCTGAGCGCGATTCCGATGAGCAACACACAACGAGTGCCGCTGTTCCGCATCGCCATGGCCCGCTCCGGCGACAAGGGCGAGGGCAGCAACGTCGGCGTTCTCGCGCGCTCGCAGGCTGCATACGAATTCCTGGTGCGCGAACTGACGATCGAGCGGGTGCGCGCGCACATGAGCGGCATCAACCACGGCGTCGTCGAGCGCTACGAGGCGCCGAATCTGCGCGCCCTGAACTTTATCCTGTCCGACAGTCTGGGCGGCGGCGGGTCGGCCTCGCTCAAGACCGACGCCCAGGGCAAGACGCACGGGCTGGCCCTGCTGCGGATGGAACTCGACGTGCCGCCAGCAGTGCTTGCGACGACACCCGAAAGCTGATCGCGAGCCGTCGGACTCGGAAGCTATTTCCGCTGCGCGAATCCCCGACGTGGGGTAGGTTTGAGTGCGATGTCCCTTTCCGCCCAAACCCTGCTGTGCGCGACGGAAACCCTGTGGGCGCGCATCGATTTCGATGCGGATGGCCGCCGCGTGCACGCTCAGGTGCTGCGTGCGGGCTCGAAGGATGCCGCGGCGGCCGTGCGCACCTTGCTCGCGTTCGGGCCGCCCGTTCAAGCCGCTTGCGGCATGCTGCTCGAGGGCGTTTTTGTTCGCACGCTGACCGTGGAGACGCGCGCTTGTGAACTGCTCCCCCCGGCCGAGGTCGCTCGCTGGCTCGCGCTGCGCGCCGAAGCGCGTTCCGAGATCCCCGCCGAGCGCGCGAAAGTGGCATGGAATCGGCATGGCGTCGGCTTCGGCGAACGCCACCTCGTCACTCTCACGATCGCCGACCGGCTCGTCGTCGATGTGCTTGCGCACGCGCTGAAGGACGCCGGCGCGAAGCGCTGCTGGATCGGCTCGCCAGCCGGACGCCTTGGTCAGTACGCCGAACCGGTGATCGAGGTCTGGGACGGCGCTACCTGGTGCGGTGGGGCTGCATTGCCGGTCGCGATCTGCGGACACTCCACGGGTGGCAAGGGCTGGCGCCGACACGTGCTGCGCTGGCTGGAGAGCGTTCCGCACGCTCAGGTGCGCTTCCACGGCTCCCGCTCGCTGGCGGAGGAGGTCGGCGACAAGCGCCTGCAGCACGCCGGTGCCGTCGTCGAGCCCGAGGTGCTGATCGAGCGACTCGAGCAATGCGCGCGCGTTGGATGCGCGGAGGACGCGCGCCTGGAATGGAACTGGTCGCCGGCAACTGGCGATGACACGACCTCCGTCGCAGCAGCATCCGCCGCGGCCCCGGCCGTGCCGGTTGCCGCAGCGGCACTTGCCGCAGACCCGGCCGTCCCAGCTGCCGCGACGACGACTTCCGCGCCTGCCTTTTCGCTCCCCTTCACGCCGCCGGCCTCAGCGGCTGCGCAGACCCAAGCGCCCGCCCGTGTTGCCGGCGCGAACGGCGTCGGTGCGGCCGCCGCTTCCCGCGCTGCGCCTTCCAGCCCCGCATCCGAGTCGAATTTCCTCGAAGCCTGCGCGGCGGCAGTGCTGCTGTCGGTGCTCGTGCTGTGGTTCCAGTGGCCGAGGGTCACGGGTGGATCGCCCGCTGCCGCACAAGCGGCGACGTCGGTCCCGCATCCGGCGCAGGCAAAACTGGAGCAAGCGCGCGCGCATTGCAGCAAGTTGACCGACGCGTTGTACGGCGAAGTCGGGCCCGACGAGGCGATTCTGAGCCTAGTAGCCCTGGGCACGGGCTACGAATTGCAGGGAGTGGCTCTCGACTCCGCGCATGCCGAGCGGTTTTGCAAGGCGATCGCAAAGCGACTCGCCGCCGATGGCTGGCAACTCGGGCCGACCGAAGGTCGGACCGAGCCGGACAGCGGCGTCTGGTACTTCAAGCTGTCGTTGATTCCGCAGGGAGTGGGTCAGGTAAAGGAAGTGGGTAAGTGAGTTCCGGCACCAAACTCCTGTGGATCGCGCTCGGTCCTCCGGTGGCCTTGTTCATCCTCCTCGAAATCTGCGCGCGCAGCCGTGCCTCCGAAGCGCCGCGGGTCGACGAGCCGGCGATCGACCGATTGCAGCGCGCACCTGACGGCAAGGCCGATCCGCTGGCGTTGTTCGCTCGTCACGGTCTGGAGGTCCTCCAGACGCGCGAACTCGACCAAGGCGATGCGCTGCCCGCAAGCGCGCGCGACTTGCTGCGCGCCTGCGAAGCAGGTTCTTCGCGAGTGCTCGAATGCGAAGTCCGCGGCAAGGCCGGTCGCGTTCCTGCCGTCATGCGGGAGCTCGCTTCGGAACACTCCGGAATGGTCCTGCTCAGCGTATCCCTCCAGAGCGGAGAAGATTACGAGACCGCCCGCGCCCGTCTGTTGATTTGGATCTAACCATGACCCTCCGCCCCTCTCGCCTGTGGTGCGTGCCGCTCGTCGGCGCCGCGATCTTCGTCCCCACGGCGCTGCTGCAAGAGCCTGCGCAGCGCAACCCGTTCGAGCCGGTGGACCGCCTGCGCAAGATGCTGACGCCGGCGCCCGTCGTGGTCGAGAAGGAGGTCGTCGTCGAGAAGCCGGTCATGGTCGAGAAGCCGGTCGTCGTCGAGAAGATCGTCGAGAAGATCGTCGAAGTGCCGACACCCGCTGCGGGGCCGGCGACGGCTCGGCCCAGCGAAGCGGTGATGACCTACTCCGAGCCTCAACCCGCCTACGGAAACGAGGAGACGCGCGTACACACGCTGCTCTATCCGAACGCCCTCGACGTCGCGCTGGCGATCCGCAGCCTGTACGGCTCGCGCGCACGTCTGGCGCACGACGGCAGCGCCCGCGCCGACGAGTTCGACGAGATCCGCAAGCGTTTCGAGCGCCTCGAACTGCTCGAGGAGCGCGTCAAGCCCGTGCGCGAGCTCAGCGAGCCCAACGGGTTCGTCGGCATCGAGCCGCGCGCCCCGCAGGCCCCGTCCGAGCCGCTGTCGGGTCCGCCGATCCATCTCGCGCTGTTGCAGAAGAACAACCAGCTCGCCGTGCGCAGCAACGACATGCGCGCGCTCGCCGACATCGACGCGTTGGTGCGCACGCTCGACGTGCCGACACCGCAAGTGCTGCTCGAGGTCAAGATCCTGTCGCTCGACCTGGGCGACTCGTTCTCGTCGGCCTTCGACTTCCTGCTTTGGGAGAACGGGCCGAACGCGGCTGGTTTCACGCGCGGCACGCCGACAGATTCGAACGGGTTGCCCGACACCACGGGCCCTTTCATCTACAAGCTCGTGGACGAGCACGTGCGCCTGCGACTCGAGCTCTTGCAGAACGAGAAGCGCATCACGACCATCGCGACTCCCCTGTTGCTCGTTGCGAACAACGAGGTCGCGCGGCTGTTCGTGGGCGAGGAACGCCCGATCGTCCGCAACGTGAGCTCGCAGACGACGCTTTCCGAGAACGTCGCGCTGACCAATCCGACCACCGAGATCGAGATGCGCGACGTCGGCACGTCGCTCCTGCTGACGCCGAATATCAATGCCGACCGCACCGTCACGCTGCGCGTCGTGCAGGAGACCAGCGACCTGCGCCCGGGCGCCGCGACGATCCCCGTGGTCGGTCGCAACGGCCAGGTCACGAGCACGCGTGTCGACGTGGTCGGCTCGCGCTCGGTGTCGGGCACGATGGTCGCCAAGGACGGCCTGACGCTGGCGATCGGCGGCCTGATCGAGGAAGCAACCGGCTCGGGCCAGCAGGGCATCCCCTTGCTGATGGACCTGCCGATCGTAGGAGCGCTGTTCCGCCGCGAGATCAAGGGCCGTGCGCGCAAGGAGCTGGTCGTGCTGATCCGTCCGTGGGTGCTCTTCACGGCCAGTGAGAGCCACGAGCGCTCGCAGACCTTGGCAAACGAGCTGCAGCATCCGTCCGCCGCCTCGCTCGGCGCGCCGTTGCGCACCTTCGATCCGGACGAGGCGCCGCAAGGCGGCTATGCGAAGCAGCCGTTCCTGGAGATGTTCAAGTACCAGAGCGGATTGCCCGATGGGCAGTAGCGTGCGCCCACGCCTGCTGCTCCTCCTGATCCCCTCCGCCGCGCTCGCTTCCTGCTCAGCTCCGGCCCGCGAAGCCTCTCCCGGCGCCGCGCAGCCCAAGGTCGTCGTCGAGGGTCGCGTCGTCGGCCAGTCCGACACCGAAGGAACGCTGCTCTTCCTCGCACGAGTGCGCGACGCGGAAGCGCTGGCCGGCGCGCGAGCCGTCGAGCGACTCGTCGAGCGCGAGCCGGATCGAGCCGCGGCCGCGCTCGAGTCGCGCGCGGCCGATTCGTTCTCTCCGCTCTTGCGCACCAGCTTCGAGAGCGGCGTCGGCCCGCGTTGGCGCGCGCTGAGCGCGAGCGTGGTCGAGTTGGAGCGCAGTGGCCCGCAACCGGATCCGCTGCATTGGGGCGCCGTCCTCGACGAAGCCCTCGCGCTGCGCGATCCGGCCTTGCTCGCGCGCGTCGCCGAGCGCGCGCCGCGCACGGCCGATCCCAGCCGCGTCCAGCTCGCGTTTCGGCGCGTCGGCGAGTGGCAGCTCGAGCGCCGCGCAAACGGCGAGGCCGTACTGGCCGTGCGGCGCGGCCGAGCTCTGGCGGGTGCCGCCCCGGACCCGAACCTGACCTGGATCGAAGCGCGCGCCGCGCGTGCGCTCGGCCAACGCGGACGCGCGCTCGAACTGCTGGGAGAGCTCGACGGCTGCACGGACACCGCGATCCGCAACCAGGCGCTCGCGTTGCGCGGCGTGATCGCGGCCGAAGCCGGGGACCTCGTCGACGCGCGCCGCTGGCTGGAGCGCGCGCTGGCGGAGGGCGACGCGTGGAACGGCGCGGCTCGTGCGCGGCACGACCTCGCCGGCATCCTGTTCCAGCTCGGAGACGACGCGAGCGGCGGCGCGGAGCTGAGGCGCGCAGCCGAGCTGGCACATGCCAGCGGGGACTACTCCACGGAAGCCAATGCTCTGCGCATCGAGGCTGCGTGGCGCGCCACGCGTGGCGAACGCGAGGCCAGCGAGCAGTTGCTGGCGCGCTGGCGCGAGGTCGTCACGCGCCACGGGATCACCGACGGCTGAGAGCGCAGGATCACTGCGTGCCGAGCAGCGCGTTGGACGAACTGAATCCCTGCGCCGCGCCGCTGTCGAGCGTCCAAGCCTGCAGCCAGAACCGAGTCAGCGCTCGACAGTCGTGAGCGTGCCGCTTTCGGAATTGCGCCATGCACTGACGTCCTGCGCTCCTTCGGTGAGCGGTTCTCCCTCGGTCGACGTGACCAGGTTGTGCTCCCCGTCGGCATCGAGGTCCACGGCGGCAACGTCAACGTCCTGGGTATTGGGCCGCGCCTCCGCTCCACCGGCCAATCACTGGACCGGGGTCCAGTCCTTGGAATTGCATGTAAGTACTTACGGATCTTGTAGTTTACATATGCCGTCCTGAGCCGTGCAGAATCGAAGTGCCTGTCATTCCCCCGCGAGCTTGACGGCTGGACCGCGATCGAGCGGCGAGGAGCCCTGAGCACCGACCGTACAATCCCGAGCCTCGTACGCGCCCGTAGCTCAGCTGGATAGAGCATCGGTCTTCGGAACCGAGGGTCGGGGGTTCGAATCCCTCCGGGCGTGCCATTTCGCACGCCGCGGCGAGCAGCGCGATTCCATTCGGGATGGAATGGAACCACCACTCGGCGGGACGCGTTCTAAACTGCTTGTGGACGTTTCTCGCCCACAAGCTCCCCCCCCGACCCCCCCGAGCTTCTCGAGCCTCTCGAGCCTCTCGAGCCCCCTGAGCCTGACCCGAAGCCAATCCAATCCATGATCTCCTCACGCTTCCTCTTCCTCCTTGCTCCCGCCGCGCTCTGCGTGGCGAGCGCAGCCGCGCAGGTGCAATTCCCCGGTGTTCCCACCTCGTCGTGGGCCGGCCTCCCCCCGCTCCAGAACGCGGTCGCCATGCCGGCGCCCGACGTCGCCCAGTACATGGCCGAGGACGAGGCCAACGGTCACTTCCCGTTCCGCTTCGGCGCGGTGATCGGAACGCACCTCGACGCGCGCCAAGAAGGACAGTGGGACGTCGCTTCCGACGGCACCAAGGTCTGGCGCCTGGAGATCCACTCGCCCGGAGCGAAGTCGCTCGGCATCGAGTTCTCGAAGTTCGACCTGCCCGCGGGGGGCACGCTGTTCTTGTACGACCAGCAGCAACGCGAAGTGCTCGGTGCGTACACCGAGCTGAACGAGAATCCGGACGGCCAGTTCGTGATCCAGCCCTTCGCCGGTGACGTCGCGGTCCTGGAGTACAACGAGCCGCAGGACGTCACGCGCTCGGCCGAAATCGTCGTCGGCGCCGTAATCCACGACTATCGCGGCGTGCTGGGGGTCTTGAAGGGCGTGCCCGACAGCGCGCTGGCCGGCGGCGCCGACGGCGCCTGTCTGGTCGACATCAACTGCCCTCAAGGCGCGAGTTGGCAAAACCACAAGCGCGCATCGATGAAGACGGTCTCTGGCGGCGGGCTCTGCTCGGCTGCGCTGATCAACAACACGGCCAACGACGGCACGCGCTACGTGATCACGGCCAACCACTGCGGCCAGTCGTCGAACACGGTGTTCTATTTCAACTACGAGACCTCCGGTTGCGGCACGGGCAGCGCCCCGCAGAACCAGACCGTCAGCGGAGCAACCGTGTTGGCGACGAACGGCACCTATGACGGCCGTTTCATGCGCATCAACAACGCGATCCCCAACGCCTACGTGCCGTACTTCTGCGGCTGGTCCCGCTCGACGAGCGGTTTCACGCAGGGCACGAGCATCGGCCACCCCAGCGGCGGGCCCAAGAAGATCTCGATCGACAACAACGGCTGCACGCTGTCGAGCACGGTCTGGAACGCGACCTGGAACACGGGGCTGCTCGAGGGTGGTTCGTCCGGCGGTCCGATCTACGACCAGAACGGTCGATTCCGCGGCCAGGCGTGGTTCGTCAATAGCTTCACCTGCGGCGTGCAAACCGCCGGATACGGCCGCTTCGACCAGTTCTGGAACGCGGTCAACCTCGCACAATGGCTGGCGCCGGGCGGCGGCACGGCGCCGACGACCCTCGATGCGTACGACCCGTTCGGGACGCCGCCTGCGCCCCCGTCGGTCACCACCGTTTCGCCGAGCACCGTCACCGCCTTCGAGCCCGGGCAGGTCACGCTGACCGGCACGAACTTCAACTCGGCAACCTCCTTGACCGTCGGCTCGACCATGCTGGCTCCGCCGCTGGGCTTCACGATCGTGTCGAACACGCAGATCACGTTCTTCGCGCCCCAACCCTCGGCGCTGGGAACGGTCAACGTGACGGTCACGAACTCGATCGGAACAAGCCCGGCGAAGACGCTCACGTACACGGAAACCGTGCCACCGAAGCTGGCCGTGTCCCCGTTCGGCCTGACGGGCACCCCGCTCGCCTACTCGTACGGTGGCGGAAGCGGGGACATCGCCGTGCTGGTCTTCTCCGGTTCGTCGACGACTTTCCCCTTCCAGGGCTTCAACGTGCTCACGGGGGCCTTCGTGTTGAAGGTTCAATTCCTCAGCGCCACGGGGCTCGGCAGCTTCAGTAGCGCGCCGGTACCGGCAAGCGCGATAGGGTTGACCATCCACTCGCAGCTGATCGACGTGAACGAGCTGAACGGAGTGCTCGTCGGCGCGACGAATCCCGCCACGACGTCGTTCTTGTTCTAGGGACTGTTATCTCCGCAGCGCGGAGCGAACGAGCGGCCGGTCCGTCCAGCGTGGCGGACCGGCCGCCGCTATTTCGCGCCCGCCCGCGACCCGACTATCATGCGCGGGAACATGGATCTCGTGCTCGAACTGCAGGAGAAGTCGCGTCGGCTGGGTCGGCGCATCGTGTTGCCGGAGGCGCGGGATCCGCGCGTGGTCCAAGCGGCCGCCAGGCTCGCGCAAGCGGGCCTGTGCCGTCCGGTCCTGATCGAGGCGGCGGGCATGGGAGCTGTGCCGGAAGGCGTCGAGCTCGTTCGCCCCTCGCGCGATCCGCGCACAACCCGCTTCGCGGATGAACTCCACGAGTTGCGCAAGCACAAGGGCATGAGCCCCGAGGAGGCTCGCAAGCGCGTGCAGGATCCGCTGATCTTCGGCGCGTTCCTCGTACGCAGCGGCGATTGCGCGGCCGGCGTGGCGGGCAGCGAATCCGCGACGGCGGACGTGATCCGTTCCGGACTGTGGGTGATCGGCCTGCCCGCGGGCATGGCGACGGTGTCTTCGTGCTTCCTGATGATCTGGAAGGACCGCGTGCTGACCTTCGCCGATTGCGGCGTCGTTCCCGATCCGACCGCCGAGCAGTTGGCCGACATTGCGCTCGCCTCCGCCGAGAGCCACCGCCGGCTGGTCGGTGAGACTCCGCGTGTCGCGCTGCTGTCGTTCTCCACGAAGGGCTCGGCCGAGCACCCGCGCGTCGACAAGGTGCGCCGCGCGACGGAGCTGTTGAAGAAGCGGGCTCCCAATCTGAGCTGCGACGGCGAGCTGCAGGCCGACGCCGCGCTCGTGCCACAGATCGCCGAGAAGAAGTGCGCGGGTTCGCCGCTGGGAGGTCGCGCCAACGTGCTCGTCTTCCCGGACCTCGATTCGGGCAACATCGCCTACAAGCTCACGCAGCGCCTCGCCGGCGCAACCGCGCTGGGCCCGCTGGTGCAGGGACTGGCGAAGCCGTACATGGACCTCTCGCGCGGTTGCAGCGCCGACGACATCGCCAACGTCGCCTGCATCGCGTCGATTCTCTCGGCCTGAGAGCTCCCGCCACGCGCGGGAAATTCGGGCATAATCGGGGAAGCCCGCTATGCATCCCGTCGCTTCCGCCGGTGTCGCCTGGTCGCTCGCCTCGCTCCTCCCCCTCGCCGCGCAGGTCGCGCTGGACGGGACGCCCGCGAGTCTCGAATCCCGCCTGCCCGCGCCGGAGCGCGAGGTCGTGCTCGCTGCGCCGGACGTCGCGGCGCTGCTGGCACAAGACGAGCGCAACGGGCCGTTCCCGCTGCGCTACGGCGTCGTGGTCGACACGTGGATCGACTTCCAGCAAGCCGCGCAGTGGGACCTCGCCGCCGACGGCACGCTGGTCGCACGCGTCGCGATCCGCTCTCCCGGCGCACATTCGCTGGGCCTGGAATTCGCGCGCTACGACCTGCCGCCGGGCGCGCGGCTGTTCGTGTTCGATCCCGCCGCAACTCGCCGACTCGGCGCGTACGCCGAGCACAACGAAAACCCGGACGGGCGCTTCGTGATCGAGCCGCTGGCCGGCGAGACCGCCATCGTCGAGCTCGACCTGCCTCCCGAGCATCAAGGATTCGAGCTGATCGTCGACGGCGTGATCCACGACTACAAGGGTGTGTTCGGGATGCTGGACGGACTGCCTGCCGTCGCGCAGGGAGGCGCTGACGGCGCCTGCTTGGTCGACATCAGTTGCCCGCAGGGCCTGAATTGGCAGCACGTGAAGCGCTCGATCATCCGCACGCTCGCCGGTGGAGGCTTCTGCTCGGCCGCCTTGATCAACAACACGCAAAACGACGGCACCGGATACGTACTGACCGCGAATCACTGCGGGCAGGGCGGCGACACGGTGTTCCTGTTCGGCTACGAAGCCCCGACCTGCGGAGCGGCCGGCGCGGGTGGACAGTCAGTGAGCGGATGCACGGTGCTCGCGACGAATGGCGGCAACGACGGACGCCTGCTGCGCATCAATGGTCCGATCCCTGCCGCCTATCAACCGTACTTCGCCGGTTGGTCGCGCAATACGCATGGTCCGGCACAGGCCACGTGCATCGGGCACCCCAGCGGCAAGCCGATGAAGATCTGCGCGGATACGGACGGCGCGAGTGCGGGGACCAACACGTGGAACGTGAACTGGGCCTTCGGGATGCTGGAGGGCGGTAGTTCGGGCAGTGCGCTCTTCGACGAGGGACAACTCGTGCGCGGACAGGCATGGTGGGTCGGGAACTTCATCTGCGGCGCGCAGAGTGCCGGCTTCGGGCGCTTCGACAAGTTCTGGACCACCAACGGCCTCGGCCAGTGGTTGTCGCCGAACACGACGGCTCCAACCTACCTCCAGGCCTACGACCCGTACGTGACGACCGGAGCGGGCCCCGCGCTGACTTCGATCGAGCCCCCGGCCGTCCCGGCGTTCCAGCCGGGGCTGGTGACGCTGACGGGCGTCGGATTCAACGGCGCAACGCAACTGACGATCGGCGGCAGCGTGCTCAGCAACCCGGGCGGATTCACGCTCCTCTCCGACACGCTGCTCGAGTTCAACGCGCCGACGCCGCTTGCGCTGGGACCGCTCAACGTGACGGTGACGACGCCGTCGGGCACGAGCGCGCCCATGGCGCTGATCTACAAGCAGACGCTGCCGCCCCAGCTGGCGGTCGCGGCGAGCGCGGCCGTGCAGACGCCGCTCGCGTACTCGTACGGCGGAGGCAAGCAGGACATCGCGATCCTGGCCTGGGCCCCGTCGAACACGACCTTCCCGCTGCTCGGCGCGAACGTGCTGCTGGGCGCGCAGGTGCTCAAGGTCCAGTACCTCGACGCATTGGGCCTGGGCAGCCATGCGCCGCTCGTGCCTGCAAGCGCGCTCGGCCTGACCATCCATTCCCAAGTCGTCGACGTCGACGAAATCAGCGGCGCCGTGGTCGGCGCAAGCTTGCCGCTCCCGACCACGTTCACGCCTTGAGCCGGGCGCGCAGACCGTCGCGAGTCAATCGCGCGGCAGCACGACCAACGATCCGGGCTGGACCTCGTGCAGCGCCAGCGAGCCGGCGGGATTCCAGACGGGCGGGAATGCAAGCCGGCCGATTTCGAGCGCCTGCGCCGAAGTGAAGTGCAGTCGCACGCGCTCGTGCCGAAACCGAGCGCGGGCCTGATCCTGCTGCCCGCCGGCATCGACCTGTCGTGAAGAACTTGCGCGCGCGAGCCTCAGGCCGCGCGGTGCATCTCGTCCTTGGCAATCGAGTCGGCCACGTGAGTTGCGCACCAGGCCTCCGGCTTGATGCGCACGTGGAAGCCATGGCCAACGACCATTCCGGAGAGCGCGCCGACGAAACGCGACGACTCGTGCTTGCTGTCGCCGTTGGCGTCGACGTGGACGGTCACGGCCTCGAGGCCTTGTTGTTGCAGGAGCCCCGCCGCCTCGAGGCTCAAGGCGACCTCGCGGAACAGCTTCTCGGCCAGTGATCGACTGCGCGGCGCGCGCTCGCGCCGGTACAGGATGCGGCCGCCGAAGCCGGGGTCGAGTACCGCGATCACGGTCACGTAATCGGCGCTCAATGCGCGCTGCTTGCTATCGGTTCCGATGTGGATGGCCTTGCCGCCGCCCGCGCAGAGTGCGCGCACGGCGGCGGCTATGTCCGGTACGTCGTCGCCCGTGAGCGTCTGCCACATGCCCTACCACTGTCGCCGCCGCAATCGATCTTGGGAAGGGGGTCGACCGAACGATGGATTGCCAGGTTCGCGGAGAGCGGCGACAATCGAGGCCTCCGGCCTGCCCCCATACTCCGTTCGACCTCGACCTCCATGCTCCTGCGCACCCTCCCGTTCGTCCTACTGCTCAGTTCCGTCGCCCTCGCGGACGTGAAGACCTACCAGAACGACTCGCTCGGAACGGGCGGCACGATCGCGTGTCAGGCCGGCTTCGCCGCCAACGAGATCGGCGCTGCCGTCTACACGGTGCCGGCTGGTGACGGTCCGATCATGCTGATGCAGGCCCAATGGTTCGTTTGCGACGGCTCCGGCTTCGGGCTCGCGCAAGCGCGGCCGATGCAGGTTCTCGTGTACGCCAACGGAGGTCCGAACCCGGGCGCCCCGATCTACACGTCGCCGACGGTGAGCGGCACGCCGGGATTCCTGACCGCCTTCGACCTGCCGCCGAACATCGTCATGCAGCCCAACCAGACCTTCACGGTCGGTGTGAGGCTCCTCAACGGGACGCTGTTCCAGAACTTCTCGACCCTCGCGACAGACGCAGACGGGTGTCAAGCCGGCAAGAACTTGATCTTCGCGATACCGCCTTCGTCGTGGACCAACGCGTGCTCGCTCGGCGTCTCCGGCGACATGATCGTGCGAATCCGGGCGTTGACGGAGGGACCCGTGCAGTACGGCAGCGGCCTGGCGGGCACGAATGGCGTGCCGAACATCTCATGGACGGGCCCCTGGACGATGGGCAGCTCCCAATTCGCGCTCACGGTGTCCAGCGTGAAGCCGGTGTCGCCAGGCATCCTCGCCTACTCGGCTGCGCCGTCGTCCATTCCGCTGTTCGGCGGCACGCTGCTGATCGACCTCACTTCGCCGACCTTGATGAACGTCGCGTCGAACGCCGGCGGCAACGTGACGAAGCCGCTGGCGATCCCGAACCTGCTCGCGCTGGTCGGGGTGCACGTCTATTTCCAGGCCGGCTTCCTCGACGCGGCCGCGCCCCAGGGGATCTCCCTGACGCGCGGCCTGGACGTCAAGATCTCCGCGAATTGAGCGGAACGCGACGGCTCACTGCGTCTCGATACGCAGGCCCGCCGAGCTCGACAGCAGGTTGCCGCCCTGCCCGTCGAGCGCGAAGAACTGCGCATAGGCGCTGATCCCGGCCGGCACGCCGGCCGGCACCGGCAGCGCGGCGACCGCGCAGCCGGCGGCATCGGTCGGGCCGCTCGCCAGCACGAGCACGCTCCCGAGCACGTTCACGTTGCACAGGCCCGGCAGCGCCAGCGGCGCGGCCGGCGCGGGATCCGTCGTCAGCGCGATCCACGAGAGCGTGCTCGCCGGCGCGCCCTTGCCCGCGACGAACAGCGTCGTGCCCGCGAACGGCACCGACAGCGCGTGCACGCTCGGCACGCCGAGGGAACCCGGCGAACCGGCCCCGTAGCCGAACGCGAACGCGCTCGGCGCGGTGCTCGTGAACGACTGCGGCGCCGACGCGCCGGTGTTGCCATGCTCGTCGGTGCTGACGTAACGCCAGGACACGCCGCCGCTCAGGTTCCCGGGGAACTCCGCGCGCGAGACCTGCGTCGCCTGCACGCTGGCCTGCAGGTCCGGCAGCGCACAGCCGTCGACCGACAACTCGACTCGCGTGTGGTTCGATTCCACGAGCCGCAGCGACGAGTTGTCGTAGACATGGCCCAAGGCGAGCACCGGGGCGGCCGTGGCGACCCGGTCTCCGATCGCCAGCACCTTCAGCAGGTACGGCGCTTGGTCGTCGTTCGTCCCCGGCTGCGTGTTCAGCCACAGGATCTCGTTGATCCCCGAGTCCTGCGCGATCAGCACGTCGTAGTCGCCATCGGCATCGATATCGCCGGCGCGCGCCATCATCGAGCGGAAGCTGCCCGCGATGCCGGATTGTCCGGACGTGAGCTTCGTGAACGCGATCGCAGCCGGCGTTCCGCGGTACACGCCGTCGCTCGACGCAAAGCCCGCGATATAGACGTCGAGCGCGCCGTCGCCGTCGAAATCGCAGATCTCGACGTCCTGGTCGTCGTTGTTCGAATTGGGCAACTGCACTGCTCCGCCAAAGTGCCCCGCGCCGTCGTTCGCGTAAGCGACCTCCGCAAAACCGCTGTACCCAAGCCCGAGCAGATCGACATCGCCATCACCGTCCATGTCCGCGAATTCCTGCTCGTAGTGGGCACTGCCGGTGATCAGTGCCACCGGCATGTCCGCTCCAGTCTGATCGATGTAACGACCGAGGAAACCGAGTTGTGCAAAGCGATTGCGGAAGAGCCGCGGGATCAAGACGCGCTCGCCGAGTTGCACGTCGACGTCGAAGTCGCCGTCGCTGTCGACCGCCTCGACGCCGACCGCGGCGGTTGCGATGTCGCAGAACGTCCCGCTCGTATCGAGCGTGTTGTTCATTTGTGTGCCCGCGCACCACAGACCCGGCGCGCCGTTCGGGAGTACGATCGTGCCAGGTGAGTAGCCGGACGGATTGAACTCGGAGTAGTAACCGAGTCCGTCGTTCAGGAAAATTCGAGTGGGCACGTTGCCGGCAAAAAACCCGCCTCGCGACGAGTGCAAGAGGTCGACATCGCCGTCCAGATCGAAATCGGCAAAGTCGGAGTCGCTGGTTCAATCGATGAAGCCGCCACCTGGCAGCAGGGCCGCCGGTGAAACTGAGGAGCCCGCTCCACCCACGCCGATCCAGCGCGTCGAGGTCTGATCGAGATAGAACCCGGCCGCGCCGCCTTGGATTCCTCCGTTGTTCACCCAGAACCGACATGCCTGGTTCAGGATGTCGGACTCGTTCGAAGCATGCAGGTCAGGATCGCCGTCGCCGTCGATATCGGCGAACTCGATATCACGGCTGTGATCGGATATCGCAGGTGCTTGCGCGGCGGTCACATCCGCGTAGAAGCCTGGACTCCCCCCCTGCTGACCGCCGAGGTTGACCCAGATTCTGTTCTGGTCCGTCCCGAGATCGCCGCCGTCGGCGAGCGCGGCGTCCCAGTCACCGTCTCCGTCGATGTCGGCGAAATCGACGGCTTCGGTGTACGAACCGGTGGCGGGGATCTGCGCGCTGCCATTCGTGAACAGTTGAGCGCGAGAAGGAACTGCGAGCGCGACCATGAGGGCGACGCCCGCGACGAGACGATGCGCGGAACGGATCATGCAAGCCCACTCTTTCTCGGATGGGTCTGAACCGCGGCGGCCGAACGCGGCCCCATCGCTCATTGGATGGTACACCTGAATGCGTCGAGTGTGTGCGCTTCAACGACTTGCCGACGCGTTGCAGCCCGGAAGCCCGTACGACTTGCGTATGCGAAACACCAACGCCTCGGCTGGAAGGAGCGGCATCTCCAAGCGAAGATGGGCGTTTCATGAGCCCATCGCCCCATGTGCTTCACCTCGCCGGCCTGCGCAAGTCGTTTCGCTCGCCCGACGGCAGCGTCCAGCCGATTCTCGACATCGACTCGTTCGCGTTGGCTCCCGGCGAACAGGTTGCCCTGGCCGGGGCCTCGGGCACCGGCAAGACGACGCTGCTCCACGTGATCGCGGGGATCCTGACCGCGGACTCCGGCGTGATCGAGCTGGCGGGCACCGACCTCGCTCGGCTGTCCGAGGCCGCGCGCGACCGGCACCGCGCGCTGCACCTTGGGTACGTCTTCCAGACCTTCCTGCTGCTGCAGGGCTACAGCGCACTCGAGAACGTGTTGCTGGCGCAGATGTTCGGCGCCGGCGCCGATGAGCGTCGCGCACGGGAATTGCTCGACCGCGTCGGCCTCGGCGATCGCATCCACCACCGCCCGGCGCAGCTCTCGGTCGGTCAGCAGCAACGCGTCGCGGTCGCACGTGCACTCGCCGGCAAGCCGAGCCTCGTGCTCGCCGACGAGCCGACGGGCAGTCTGGATCCGACGCGAGCCCGCGACGCACTCGCGCTGCTCTGCGACGCGTGCCGCGAGCAAGGCGCCGCGCTGCTCGTCGTCAGCCACGACCGCGACGTGCTCGCGCGCTTCGAGCGCGTCCACGACCTCGCCGAGCTCAATCGCGCCGGTCGCGCAGTGACCGCGGGAGGGAGCGCGTGAGGGCGCTCTTGCTGATGGTCCGCCGCGGACTGGCGCAGCACAAGCTGTCGAGCTCGATCACCGCGGGCTCGCTGGCGCTGGCCTGCGGGCTCGTGATGGCCGTGTTCGCGCTGCGCGAGCAGTCGTACGCGGCGTTCACGGGCGGATCGACGGCCTTCGACGCCGTGCTCGGCGCGCGGGGCAGCCAGCTGCAGCTCGTGCTGAACACCGTCTTTCACCTCGAAACCTCCCCGGGCAACCTGCCGTGGTCGCTCGTTCAAGCGATCGAGCGCGATCCGCGCGTCAAGGCCGCCGTGCCCTACGCGGTCGGCGACAACTACAAGGGTTTCCGGATCGTCGGCACGGGCGCGAACCTGTTCAGCGATTTCGAGGCGCGCAAGGGCGACCCGTGGCGGGTGCAGCCGGGAGGACGCTTCTTCGAACCGACGCTGCGCGAGGCCGTGATCGGCGACTTCGTCGCGCGCCGCACGGGACTGCGCGTCGGCTCGCGCTTCCAGCCGTACCACGGCCTGACCTACGTCGAGAGCGCCAAGCACGAGGAGCAGTACCTCGTCGTCGGCATACTCGAACCGACCCGCACGCCGGCCGACCGCGCGATCTGGATCCCGATCGAGGGCATCTTCCGCATGGGCGGCCACGTGCTGCGCGGCACCGGCGAGGCCTTCGACGCGTCCAAGGTCGCCGAGATCCCCGACGAGGCGAAGGAAGCCAGCTCCGTGATGTTGAAGCTGAAGAGTCCGCAGGCCGGCTTCACGCTCGACGCGGAGATCAACAAGCAAGGCAAGGTCGCCACGCTCGCGTTCCCGATCGGGGGAGTGATGGCCGAGCTATTCGACAAGCTCGGCTGGATGAACCGCGTGCTCGAGGCGGTCGCGTACCTGACCGTCCTCGTCGCCGCCGGCTCGGTCATGGCGAGCCTGTACAACACGATGAACGAGCGCCGCCGCTCGCTCGCCATCCTGCGAGCGCTCGGTGCGCGCCGTACGACGATCTCTGCCGCGATCGTGCTCGAAGCCTCGGCCATCGCCGCGCTCGGTGCACTGCTCGGATTCGCGGTCTACGTCGCCATCCTCTCCGGAGCCGCCGAGCTCGTGCGCGCGCGGACCGGCGTCGTACTCGACGCCTGGGCCTGGCACCCGGCGCTCGTCGCGGCACCGCTCGGGATCATCGCGCTCGGCGCGCTCGCTGGCCTGCTGCCGGCGCTGTCCGCCTATCGCACGGACGTCGCGCGGAACCTGCAACCGACCTCGTAGCCCGGGAGCCGGGCCGCAGGGGCAGCAGCCGTCGCAGTTGATTTCTGCCGCACGTCGCTGGCTGCACGTCGCTGGCTGCATGTCGCTGGCTGCATGTCCCAGGCCGCACATCGCCGGCTGCACGTCCCAGGCCGCACATCGCCGGCCGCACATCGCCGGCTGCACGTCGCCGGCTGCACGTCGCCGGCTGCACGTCGCCGGCTGCATGTCGCCAGCTGCACG
>Ga0194131_10002468_pt1 | contig 30300 bp, 26 predicted proteins | sample TA2KigO120mmetaG_FD_148631 | JGI IMG/M metagenome (GOLD analysis project Ga0194131, IMG submission 148631) | Freshwater microbial communities from Lake Tanganyika, Tanzania - TA2015053 Kigoma Offshore 120m | ecosystem: Environmental > Aquatic > Freshwater > Lake | place: Tanzania: Lake...
CCACGAGTTGATCGCGGCCCTCGAAAAGGATGGCGCGCATGTCTATATCCCACGCACCGACCGCGACTACGCCATCACCGTTGGACTGCGCATGCTGACGCTTCGCCACCTGGTTCTCGAACGCGACGGATTGTTCCGCATTAAACCCGGCGAGGAGCCGGTCGTTCGCTATTACGCGAACGCGATCGCCCATTTGCTGCCGCGCCTCGCCGCCTGACCGCGATGGCTACCGGAAACGGCCCGCGCGCGCGGGCGATCCTCTTGCACGGCCTCAACCGCACCGCACGCAGCCTGCGTCGATTGATGGCGGGCCTCCGCGAGGCCGGGTTCGAGGCCGAGGCGTGGTCCTATCCGAGCCGCCGCCATCGTATCGCCGACCTCGTCGGTCGCTTTCGCCACGATCTTGCCGCCCGCCGCGAAAGGGGCCCGATCCATCTGGTCGGGCATTCGCTCGGCGCGATCGTGATTCGCGGTGCCGTCGCGACGCCGGCACCGATCGAGCTCGGACGGATCGTCATGATTGCCGCGCCCAATCAGGGCGTCGTCCTCGACGACCTGGTCGCGCGCACGCCGGGCCTCACGCTTGCCTACGGTGCCGCGATCCGCGACCTCGCCAGCGATGCCGCCTTCCTCCATTGGCTGCCGGTCCCCGATGCCGAAATCGGGGTGATCGCCGGTACCCGCCGCTTTCATCCGTGCAACCCGGCGTCATACTTGAGTGCCTGGCTCCGGCGCCACGTCGACCACGACGGTACCGTCGCCGTCCACCAGACCAAGCTCGCCGGCATGCGCGATTTCCTGGCGCTGCCGGTCAATCACACCTTCATCTGCGACGAGCCGCGGGTCATCCGCGCGACGATCGCGTTCCTTCGCGACGGCGTTTTTCCCCGGTAAACGCGTAGATCGCCGAGGGTTCGCCCGGGGCGCCCTGAGGAAGGGTGCCGATCGGACCAGGGAATCAAGGCCATCGCTTTGTAATTCAATCGTTTTTTACACTCCGTCTACCCAGCGGGTCGCTCCTCCGTCTATCCAGCGGGTCGCTCGGGAGATGAGGTGAACCATGACGGAGTATCGCAATGTTGCCAGCCGTGCCGCGCTCACGCCAGGCCGGTTGACCAAAGTCGAAGTCGATGGCCGCGAGATCGCGCTCGCCAACGTCGACGGCCAATTCTACGCCATCGCTAACAAGTGTACCTGCGTTGCGCACTTTGCCGGCCATCGCAAAAGCGAGCAGGCGGCGGTAGGGCGGCTTGCCGCCGGTCGCCTCGCCGGCGCGACCGTCGCCTGCCCTTTGCACGGCACCGTGTTCGATCTGCGCTCGGGATCGCCGGTCTCTGGTTTCGGCGACGCCCCGATCAGTACGTACGAAGTGCGCGAGGTCGGCGATCGCATCGAGATCGCCACCATGACCGATTCCGAGCGGCTGTTTTGGCACGACCGCGCCGCGGCGCGCTGACAGGAAGCCGACGAAACGATCCAGACGGGGCGCCCCTCGCGCCCCGTTTTCATTTGCATGGGGATGAGCGGGCGTTTGTGGTTGAATGCGGCCGTTCGATCGCAGGAGCGCCATGAGTTCCCCATCCGATCTTCGCCCGCTCGCGCCGACCCGGCTGCCGGTCACGGTCCTCACCGGGTTTCTCGGCAGCGGTAAGACCACGCTGCTCAATGCCTTAGTCCGCCAGCCGGCGATGGCCGATACCGCCGTCATCATCAACGAATTCGGCGAGATCGGCCTCGATCACTTGTTGGTCGAGAAGGTCGACGACACCATGGTCGAGTTGATGAGCGGGTGCCTATGCTGCACGGTACGCGGCGATCTCGCCAAGACGCTCGCCGATCTGGCGCGGCGGCGATACCGCAAGAAGATTCCGGCCTTCAAGCGCGTGGTGATCGAGACCACCGGCCTCGCCGATCCCGCCCCGATCCTGCAGACTTTGATGACCGACGATGCGCTCGCGCAGCGCTACACGCTCGACAGCGTCGTCACCGTGGTCGACGCCGTGAACGGCGCCGGTACCCTCGATCGCCACCAGGAGGCGGTCAAACAAGCGGCGGTCGCCGACCGCTTGATTGTTTCAAAGACCGACTGCTTGGAAGGGCCGCGCGCGACGGCATTGGAGCCGCTGCTCGCGCGGCTTCGCACGCTCAACCCGGGTGCGTCCGTGACCGAAGCGGTCAAGGGCGGGATCGCCCCCGACGTTCTGTTCGGGGCCGGCGTCTACGACCCGTCGACCAAGGTTCCCGACGTTCAGCGCTGGCTCAACGAAGAGGCCTATCGCGACCGCCACGCCGGCCACGACCACGATCGGCACGATCACGACCACGACCACCATTCCAGCGGGACCGGCCAGGATCCTCACAACGTCAACCGCCACGACGATCGCATTTCGGCCTTTTGTGTCGCGCGCGACGCACCGATTTCGATGGCGGCGTTCACGCTGTTTCTCGAACTTCTCGCCATGCTCCACGGCGAGCGGCTATTGCGGGTCAAAGGCCTCCTCAACGTCGCCGAGCACCCGGACACGCCGGCCGTGATCCACGGCGTGCAGCATGTATTCCACCCGGCGGTATGGCTCGATCGCTGGCCCGACGACGATCGCCGGTCGAAGCTCGTGTTCATTACCCGCGACGTCCCGAAAGCCGATATCGAGCGCGTCCTCGATGCGCTCGATGCCGACGATCCGGTGTTGGCATCGGGATTGGCTGCGCGTCTTTCGAGCGCGAACGAAACCGCGTCCTAGCGCTACGACGCGCCGGGCGCCAGGCATTCGCGCAGCGCGGTTGCGAGCGTCCGCATCAGCGTTTCGTAGGCCGCCGGCCCGGGTGCCGCGGTGCTGCCGAGCGGATCGAGCGTACCGATCCGCACCGACGTACCTTCGACCAGATTGCGGAGCAGGCTCGCGTCGTACTGCGGCTCGCCGAAGATGCAGGCGGCCTTGGCGCGGGTGAGCTTGTCGCGAATCTCGATCACGCGCTTCGACCCGGGCTTTTGCTCCGGCGAGACGGTGATCGAGCCGATCGCGTTCAAGTCGTAGCGCCGCTCGAAATAGGGGAACGCGTCGTGGAAAACGATGAACGGCACTTTGCGCGCCGGCGCGAGCAACAGCCGTAGCTCGGCGTCGAGCCGGTCGAGCTCGGCGTTGGTCGCCTGCGCGTTGGCGGCGTAGCGGCCGGCGTTGGCGCCATCGATCCGGGCCAACGTTGCGGCGACGTGGGTCACGATCTTCTTCGCGTTGTCGGGGTCGAGCCAGACATGCTGATTGTCGTCGTGGTGGCCGTGCTTGTGGCCTTTGCCGTGATCGTGTGCCTTGACGGCGCGCTTGCCGGCCGGTTGGCTGTGATCGTCGTCGTGCGAGTCCCAAAGACCGCCGGCACGGTTCTTGAGGAGGGCGATTCCGGCGTCGCGGCTCAACGTGACGACGGTCGTTTTCTTTGGCAGCGTTCGAATCGGTTTGGCGAGCAGCGTTTCGATGCCCTCGCCCACCCAAACGACGAGATCGGCGTCGGCGAGCGCCTTGGCCTCCGACGGCTTGAGCGCGGCGGTATGCTCCGAAAAACCGGGCGGCAGCAGCAAGGTCGGCTGGCCGACCTCGCCCATGACACTCGCGACCAACGCGTGCACGGGCAGGATGGTCGCGACGACAACGGGCGCGGCGGTGACGGGCGTCGCGATCCAAGCGCCGAGCGCGCCGAGGAAAGCCGCTACCGAAGCTCGAGGCGTCACGCTCGCCATGCCCCACCTTTGCGACGTTGCCGTTATGAAATGTTATAATGTTGCATTGTCGCGCAACCTGTCAACCGACATAGACCGCCCTTCGCCCGCACGACATCGGACGTCGTCACCGCAATCGCTTGTCGACGTTGTGATCCGCGTTCGGGCGGACGATGGTGATGGTAAAATGCCGACAAGTGTGAACGAGGTTGTATCGCCCATGCTCCGTCACTGGCTCGCGATCGTTGGCGTGGCGACGCTCGCGCTCTCGACGCCCGCGCCCTCCAAAGCCCACCCGCACGTCTGGATCGACTCGATCGTGACCTTTGTGTTCGAAAATGGACGCGTCGTTGCGATCGAGCACGAATGGAAGCTGGATGAGTTTTTTTCGAACTTCCTGGTCGAGTCGTTCGATCGCGACAAGAACCGCCGCTTCGATCCCGCGGAGCTCGCCGAGTTGCGCAAGGGCGCTTTCGATACGCTCAAGGAGTTCGGTTACTTCACCTATCTGCAGGTGAACGGCAAGGCCGTAAAGGTCGGGGAGGTCGAAACGTTCGCGGCCGAACTGTTCGCGGACGACACCGTGACCTACCGGTTCCGCCAAAAACTAGCCGCGGCGCTCGATCCCCGCGCGGCCAAGATCGCGGTCAGCGTTCACGACGAAACCTATTTCGTCGAAACCCGTGTCGATCCCAAGGACCCGGTCCGCTTCAAGGGCATCGCCGATGGTGCCTGCAGCTATCAAGTGCGCGACGATCCGACCAAGAAGATCTACATGGGCATGGTGCCGACCACGTTGATCTTTCTCGCATGCGCCAAGTGAGGCGGTTGGCAGCGGCCGCACTGGTGGTGGTGGCGGTGTGGTTCGGCATCGCGATTGCGAGCGCGCAGACCAATCCGTTCACCGGCGCCAAGCCGACGCCCACGACACCCTCGACTTCGACCGAACAGTCGGCCTCCGGATTCGGCCCGTTCGCTGCAGTCGGACGCGCCATGCTCGACGTTCAGCGCGCGGCCAACCGGGCGATGGCGCAAGGGTTGCGCGCCGTTCGCGATGGCGAGGGCATCGGCGCCGCGTTCCTCGCCGCCCTCGCACTGGCCTTCGCTTATGGCGTTTTTCACGCGCTCGGGCCTGGCCACGGCAAGTTCGTGGTCGCAAGCTATTTCCTCTCGCGCGACGCCCGCATCGGCCGCGGCATCCTGATGGGCACTCAGATCGCGACCATGCACGTGGTGTCGGCGGTCGCGATCGTCGTGCTGGCCAACTATTTGTTGCGCCAGAGCTTCGGCGGCGCGCCGGCCGAGGTGCCGGCCGTGCGCTATGCGAGCTACGGCGCGATCGCGGCGACCGGCCTGTTCATGGCGGTACAGGCGCTGCGGCGGTGGCGCTCGGGCGGTCACGATCACGATCACCACCACCACCATCACCAAAATGAACGCGGGCATGCGCCGCAAAGCCTGCCGCGGGCATGCGCCGCAAAGCCTGCTCTCGGTCGCGGTCGGGGTGGTGCCGTGCTCGGGCGCGGTCCTGGTCTTGCTCTACGCGCTCGCCAACAACGTGATCGTCGCCGGCCTCGTGCTCGCGGCGACGATCGCGATCGGTATGGCGATAACGATGTCGGCGCTGGGAATCTTGTGCGTGATCGCACGCGTCTGGATGACGCAGCGGCTGGCGCAGGTCGAACGACCGGCCCTGCGCCGGTTGGGCGTCGCCACCGAACTGGCTGGCGCGCTCGTCATCGCCGGGTTCGGTGGAGCGCTGCTCGCGACCGCTTGAGGCCGCCTAGCCCTTCGGTTTCCAGGCCGCGACTTCGTGCCCCAAGCCGACGATGTCGTCGGGTTTGAGGAACGTTTCGATCCGGCGCTGACCTTTCAAAGCGACGGCGGCGACATCGCCGGCGCCGCGGCGGGCCGCCAGCGTGTACCAGAAGTAGGCGCGCTCGATGCTACCGCCGGCGAGCGCGCCGCCCGCCTCGTAAATCTGTGCCAAGTTGAGCTGGCCCTTGGCGTTCCCGAATTGCGCCGCCTGCTCGTAGAGCGTGGCGGCTTTGCGCACATCGCGCTCGACGCCCGAGCCCTGCTCGTACATGTTGCCGAGGTTGGTGAGTGCGTCGGGGTGGCCGGCGGCGGCGGCTTTTTCGAACAATGGTACTGCTTTGGCCTCGTCTTTTCCGACGCCGTGGCCGAACGTATACATGACGCCGAGGTTGTTGAGGGCGACGGCGTTGTCGCGCTTGATCGCTTCTTCGAACAACGCGCGCGCGCGGCCGAAATCGCGATCGACGCCGACGCCGGAATAGTAGAGCGAGCCGAGCGTTCCCTGCGCCCCGGCGTGGCCCTTGGCGGCCGCGTCCTCAAGCAGCGCTCGCGCCTGTTTGAAATCGCCCGCTTTGACAAGCGCGCGGGCGAGGTGCGCTTTGAGCCGGAGCGATTGCGGGTGCGCCTTGACCGCGTCGTGGCAGGCCTGGGTCGCTTTGGCCGCATCCATTTCGTTGAACTCGACGCCGCGGCCGAATCCGTCGGCCGGCGCTGCGGCAAGGCGGTCGCAATCCTGGGGCGGCGGTTCTTGTGCTCGGGCCGGGACGACGCCGAGGCCGATCCCCAACGCGACGACGACCCACCATCCAAAGCGCACGGGCGGCAGCCTAATATATTAATGTCGGCAGAGTGTTAGCACGAATTCTCCGGAACGGCCATCGCGCCGCGTACGGCGTGGCGAGTGCCGCTTTACTCGGCCTGGTCGCTTGCCAGCAGTCGGTCCTCGACCCGGTGCTGGCCGAGCCGCCCGCGTGCGCGCATGCCGCCCAGCATATCGCGACACTCGAGCGCGAGACAGCGACCACCCAAGAGCGGGTCGCGGCCCAAAAACGATCGTGCCGACGTCGCTGGCGGTCCATTTATTTCGGGGCGAAATCAAGCGCACGGCGGCGATCGCGACCGGCGAATACAACGCGCTGCTAGCCGCGAAGATCGCCGATATCAGGTTGCGCTGCGGGCTATAACCGGCATGCCCGCGGTTTCGGCGCCGAGAATTCGATTGCCACCGTCCACCTTGGGGCGGTTAAATCGGCGAGCGGCGCCTCAGCAATCGGCGACGTTCAGCTCGACAAAGCCTGGGCAGGGGGATTCACCATGACGTATTGCGTCGGCATGTTGCTCAAGGAAGGGCTCGTGATGCTCTCGGACTCGCGCACCAATGCGGGGGTCGACAACATCTCGACTTACCGAAAAATGACGATCTGGGAGACGCCCGGCGAGCGCGTGATCGTTGCGATGTCGGCCGGCAATCTCGCGATTACCCAGTCGGCGATCCAACTGATGAACGAAGGCATGCCGCACGGCGAGTCGCGCATCTCGATGAAGAACGTCTCGTCGATGACCGAGGCGGCGCGGCTGGCGGGATGGGCGCTACGCGAGGTCGACCGCGTCGACGGGGCGTCGCTCCGCGCGAGCGGCACCGGCTTCAGCGCCGCGATCATCATCGGCGGCCAGATCAAAGGCCGGCAGATGCGGATGTTCAATCTTTACGCCGAGGGCAATTTCATCCAGGCGATGCCGGAAACGCCTTATCTGCAGATCGGCGAATTCAAGTACGGCAAGCCGATCATCGATCGCGTCGTCAAGTTCGACACCCCGCTGGTGACGGCGGCCAAGTGCGGCCTAGTGTCGATGGACTCGACCGTCAAAAGCAATCTCACCGTCGCGCCGCCGATCGATCTCTTGCTGTGCGAGCGCGACCGTCTCAAGGTCAAAGTCCACACCGTGATGCAGGATGACGACCCGTACTGGAACTCGGTGCGCCAAGCGTGGGCCGACGGCCTGCGCGACCGCTTCCAGAGACTCCCCGATCCGCACTGGAAGTGAAGCGCCGCCGCGTCGCTCGTCACTCGGCTTTGACGTCGACCTTGACGTCCATCCCGACGCAGTCGTCGGGGAACCCCTCGAAGGTGCCGCTCAGCGGGATCGCCTGACGCGGGTCGCGCGCGACCGCGACGCGGATCAGGTTGACGCCGCCGACCAGTCCGTTGGTCGGGTCGAATTCAACCCAGCCGGCGCCGGGCAGAAAAATCTGCACCCAGGCATGGGTAGTGCCGGAGCCGACCGTCGCGCCGGTCGCGGTTGCGAGCTTGGAATCGTAGACATACCCCGAGACGAACCGCGCCGCGAGGCCGAAGGTGCGACATGCCTCCATCATCAAGAGTGCGAAGTCGCGGCACGAGCCGCTCCGCATGTGCAGCGTCTCGGTCGGCGTCTGTGTTCCCTCTTCGTCGCGGCGGATGTAGCGAAACTCTTTCGGAATCGCCCGCGTCATCGCCAACAGAATGTCCATCGTCGCCGGGTGGCCGTTGCCGCTTTTGATGAACTGGCGCGCCCAGTCGTCGACGATGTGGTGCGCGTCGGGGTAGTGGCGTTCGCGGGTGCGGCCGAGATCCGGGACCTCGTCGGTCGAATAGCTGAACGGGAATTCGCGCGCGTGCGGCATTCGCGCGCGTGCGGCTCGAGCGAGAAGTTGGGCTCGGTGTCGACGTAATGTTGGAGCTTGATGTGGCTTTCGATCTTGAGCGTTTCGGACTGGCCGAGGAAGCTCGCGACCGCGATCGAGTTGCCGAAGATGTCGTGGTGCCAGCGCACCGTGGCCGGAGGCGACAGCGAGAGCGACGTATCGATCAGTTTCAGGTCGTGCGAGTCGCGCGGACGGAACATCATTCGATGCTCGCCGAACGAAACGGGTCGACGGTACCGGTAAACGGTGGTATGCCAAAGATTGAGGACAAACATCGCGGCGCAAGGAATGTGCGTCCCGCCGGGCTCCAAATCAACACAATATTTAGTAGCGGAGCCTCTGTATATAGTGGCGGCGTGGGCGTTTCCGGGGCCCCCGAGGCGGTCGAGCTTCGGGCTACGCACCGGAGACTACGCAAATAATTGTTCATTATTAATAAATTAGTACGGACTCTCGCGCCGCGGCCATGAGCATCCACGTCGCCCTCCACCACCGCACCAGCTATCGCTATGACCGCGCGATCGCGCTGGCGCCGCAAACGGTCCGGCTGCGGCCGGCGCCGCATTGCCGGACGCCGATCCTGTCCTACGCCCTCAACATCAAGCCGAAAACCCACTTCTTGAATTGGGTCCAAGACCCGCACGGCAACTTCCTGGCGCGGCTGGTGTTTCCCGAACGCGCTCAACATTTCGAGGTCGAAGTCGACCTCGTCGCCGATATGGCGGTGATCAATCCGTTCGACTTCTTCCTCGAACCTGCGGCCGAGAAGTACCCGTTCGCCTACGAGCCCGAGCTCGCCCACGAGTTGGCGCCGTTTCTGCACAAGCTCGAGCCGACCCCGTTGTTCGCGGCGTGGCTCGCCAAGGTCGATCGCACGCCGCGCCGCACGATTGAGTTTCTGGTCGCGCTCAACCAGCGTCTCCAGAAGGACATCGTCTACATCGTGCGGATGGAGCCGGGCGTGCAGACGCCGGAGGAGACGCTCGCGCTCGGCAAAGGGTCGTGCCGGGACAGCGGCTGGCTCTTGGTGCAGTTGCTCCGTCACCTCGGCTTCGCCGCGCGCTTCGTCTCCGGCTATCTGATCCAATTGGTGGCCGACCAGAAGCCGCTCGAAGGGCCGGAGGGCCCGATCAAGGATTTCACCGACCTCCACGCCTGGGCCGAGGTTTACATGCCGGGGTCGGGATGGGTCGGCCTCGACCCGACCTCGGGTCTGTTCGCCGCCGAAGGGCACATCCCGCTCGCCTGCACGCCCGAGCCTTCGGGCGCGGCGCCGATCTCGGGCATGCTCGAGCCGGCCAACGCCACCTTCGATTTCGCGATGAACGTCCGGCGTATCCGCGAAACGCCGCGCGTCACCAAGCCCTATGGCGACGAGCAATGGAACCGGATCGTCGCCTTGGGCCGCGCCGTCGATCGCGACCTCGTCGCCGGCGATGTGCGTCTCACGATGGGCGGCGAGCCGACCTTCGTCTCGACCGACAACATGGACGGCGAGGAGTGGAACTTCACCGTGCTCAGCCCCGAGAAGCGCAAGCTCGCCGGCGAACTGATGCGGCGGCTGGCCAAACGTTTCGCGCCGGGTGCGCTGCTCCACTACGGTCAGGGCAAGTGGTATCCGGGCGAGCCGCTGCCGCGGTGGGCGCTGTCGTGCTATTGGCGCAAGGACGGCGAGCCGATCTGGCGCGATCCGTCGATGCTGATCGATCCGCCCGAGGATCGCCGCGGCAACGCGACCGTCCAGGAGGCCAAGCGCTTCGCCGCCGCGCTCGCCGCCCGGCTCAGCGTCACGGCCAAGTTCCTGATCCCGGCGTTCGAAGACACCGCCTACTACCTGTGGCGCGAAGGCCGCTTGCCGGTGAACGTCGATCCGCGCCGGGCCCAAATCGACGATCCGCTCGAACGCGCGCGGTTGGCGCGGTTGTTCGATGGTGCGCTCGCCGAACCGGTCGGCTACGTGATGCCGATCGTCCGCACCCGGCCGGAGAGCGGAACCCCGCGCTGGCGGACGGCGCCGTGGTACCTCCGCCACGGCACGCTCTATCTGTTGCCGGGCGATTCGCCGATCGGCCTGCGGCTCCCGCTCGAGTCGTTGCCGTGGGTGAAGAAAGAAGACCGTGTGGCGATCGTCGAGGAAGATCCGCTCGCCGAGCGCGGCGCGTTGCCGCCGCGGGCCGGGCTCGCTGGCACCGAACCGGTCGCGGGCGAGGTCGGCGATACCTCGCATGTGCTGCGACCGCCGCCACCCGGCGAAGCGGCGAGCGAGTTCGTGCGCACGGCGCTCTGCGTCGAGCCGCGCCAGGGCTACCTCCACGTGTTCATGCCTCCGGTCGAGGCGGCCGACGACTACCTCGCCTTGATCGCAGCGGTCGAGGACACCGCCGCCGACATCGGCCATCCGATCGTGGTCGAGGGCTACATCTCGCCCTACGACCCGCGCATCGAGTCGTTCAGCGTGACGCCGGATCCTGGCGTGATCGAGGTCAACATTCATCCGGCCAAGAGCTGGGACGAGCTGGTCGAGCGTACGACGATCATCTACGACGAGGCGCGGCTGACCCGGCTCGCGGCCGAAAAGTTCATGGTCGACGGCAGTCATACCGGCACCGGCGGCGGCAACCACTTCGTCGTCGGCGGCCCGACCCCGGCCGACTCGCCGCTCCTACGCCGCCCCGATCTCCTTCGCAGCCTGCTCGCCTATTGGAACAATCACCCGGCGCTGTCGTATCTTTTTTCGGGACTGTTCCTCGGCCCCACCAGCCAGCACCCGCGGGTCGACGAGGCGCGCGACGATTCGCTTTACGAGCTCGAGATCGCGTTCGCGCAGGTGACCGACGACGCCCCGGTTGCGCCGTGGCTGGTCGACCGCCTGTTCCGCAACCTCCTGGTCGACGTTACCGGTAATACCCACCGGGCCGAGTTCTGCATCGACAAGCTCTATTCGCCCGACTTCGCCAGCGGCCGGCGCGGCCTCCTTGAGCTCCGCGCCTTCGAGATGCCGCCGCACAGCCGCATGAGCTTGGCACAGCAGCTCCTGCTGCGCGCGCTGATCGCGTGGATGTGGCGCCAGCCGTTCAAGCGCCCGCTGGTGCGCTGGGGCACGCGGTTGCACGACGAGTTCATGCTGCCGCATTTCGTTTGGGGCGACTTCCTGGCGGTGCTCGACGACCTCGGTCAGGCCGGCTATCCGTTCGACGCGGCGTGGTTTCACCCGCATTTCGAGTTCCGCTTCCCGACCGTCGGCGTCGTCGCCCACCACGGCGTCGAGGTCGAGTTGCGCCACGCCCTCGAGCCGTGGCCGGTGCTGGGCGAAGAAGCCGGCGCCGGCGGGACGTCGCGCTCGGTCGACTCGTCGGTCGAGCGATTGCAAGTGCTGGCGCGCGGGCTCGCCGACGGCCGCTTCGTCGTCGCTTGCAACGGCTACACGGTGCCGCTGCGCCCGACCGGGGTCGAAGGCGAAGCCGTCGCCGGCGTCCGCTACCGGGCGTGGCAGCCGCCGAGCGCGCTCCATCCGACCATCCCCGTGCACGCCCCGCTCTTGTTCGACGTCTACGATAGTTGGAGCGACTGCGTGATCGGCGGCTGCACCTATCACGTCGCGCATCCCGGCGGGCTCAGCTACGACCGCTTTCCGGTCAACGCCAACGAGGCCGAAGCGCGCCGGCGCAGCCGCTTCGGCGCGATCGGCCACACCGCCTACGGTAAGCGCCCGCTTCCGACCGCCGTCAGGCCCGAGCATCCGGTGACGCTCGATCTCCGGGCATTCCCGCATCGAAGAGGGTAACTGAACGACGGTCGACGCAGCCGCGGCGTTCGCGGTCAGTGGCTGGCGAAGAAGCCGCGGTGCATCTCTTTCGAGAGGATGCCGAGCTGGAGCTGGACGCGGTCGATGAACTCGTGGACGCCGGTGCGCATGATCTCGCCGATGTTGCGCTCGTCCAGGCCCGCAGCGAGGTCGGTGAGCGCGCGCGCGATGCGGCGGTCGAGCTTGAGCCCGAAATTGTTGTGGAGGTCGCCCACCAGGCCGTCGACGGTCTCGACGCAGAGCGCGACCGAACGCGGAAAATCGAGGTTGGTGAGCAGGAACGCGGCGACGTCCTCGGTACGGATGCCGTGCGGATGGACGCGCACGAACGCGTGGTAGCCGGCGACCGACTGTAGAAGCGCGTTCCACTGGCTCATGTCGAGGAAGCGCTCGTCCCCAGCCGGCGCGCGCAAGTATTGGAACTTGATGTCGAGTAGCCGCGTCGTCTGGTCGGCGCGCTCGATGTACTTGCCGATGTTGTAGAACAGCCAGGCCTCGTCGTGGAGCAGCGTTCCGTCGGTGATGCCGGCGTGAGTCTGGCACGCCTCCTTGATATTGGTGCAGAGCTTGGCGAGGTTCGAGACCTCGATGTCCGGCGGGCCGAGCCGGGTCAGGCGCTCGTAAAAAACGTTGAGCTGGCGCCACATCTCGGTCGAGATCAGGTGACGGAGGCTGCGGGCGTTGTCGCGCGCGGCGCGCACCGCCGAGCGGATCGAGCTCGGATTGTCGTCGTCGAGCACGTAGTAATGCAGCACCGCCTCGGCGGTGGCGGCGCCGTGCTTCTCGAAGAAGCGCTTCTCGTCGGAGTTGAGATAGACGATCGGCTGCCAGTCGGCGGCGCCGGTCGATTCGCGCGCGAACGTTTCGTTGACGTCGAGGATGCGCGCCAGGTCCTCGGCCCGTTCCATGTAGCGGGCGATCCAGAACGCGTTTTCGGCGAAGCGGGCGAGGAGGTTACTCAAGGACCCAGGTGTCCTTCGAGCCGCCGCCTTGCGACGAATTGACGACGTAGGAGCCCTCGCGGAGCGCGACCCGCGACAACCCGCCGGGCAGCACCCAGGTGTCGCGGCCGGTGACCGCGAACGGACGAAGATCGACGTGGCGCGGCGCGACCCCGGTCGCGGTCAGGGTCGGGCACACCGAGAGCCGCACCAGCGGCTGGCTGATGTAGTTGGCCGGGTTCTCGTTGATGCGGTCGCGGCAAGCGGCGAGCTCGTCGGCGCTCGCCTGAGGCCCGACGGTGATGCCGTAGCCGCCCGACTCGCCGACCGGCTTCACCACCAGCTCGGCCAGGTGGTCGAGCGTGTAGGCCAAGCCGGCGGCGTCGCGGCAGATATGGGTCTCGACGTTCGGCAGCACCGCGTCCTCGCCCAAGTAATAGCGGATGATGCGCGGCATGTAGGCGTAGGTCGCTTTGTCGTCGGCGACGCCGTTCCCGATCGCGTTGACCAGCGAGACGTTGCCGGCGGCATAGGCGCGCATCAGGCCGCGCACGCCTAGCATGCTGGTTTTGTCGAACGCCTCGGGGTCGATGAAATCGTCGCTGACGCGGCGGTAGATCACGTCGACCCGCTCGAGGCCGGCGGTCGTCTTCATGTAAACGATGTCGTGGTCGACCACGAGGTCGCGGCCCTCGACCAGCGGCACGCCCATCTCGCGCGCCAGGAACACGTGCTCGAAGTAGGCCGAGTTGTAGACGCCGGGCGACATCAGGACGATTTGCGGCTCGGCCGCGGCGTTGGGCGCGGTCTCGGCGAGCGAGGCGGCGAGGCGCAGGCCGTAGTCGCTGACGCGGCGGATCTGGGTGTTGTCCAAGAGGTCCGAGAACGCGCGCAGCATCATATGCCGGTTCTCGATCACGTAGCTCACGCCCGACGGCGTGCGTGCGTTGTCCTCGAGCACCATGAAGGCGCCGCGTTCGTCGCGCACGATGTCGATGCCGCAGATGTGGGCGAAGGTGCCGTGCACGGGGCGAACGTCGTGCATGAGCGGCTGATATTGGTTATTGCCGAGGATCAGGTCGCGCGGAACGACGCCGTCGTTCAGGATTCGTTGCGGCCCATAGACGTCGGCGAGGAACAGGTTGATCGCGCGCACCCGTTGGATGACGCCGGCCTCGATCCGCGCCCAATCGTCGCGCGAGATGATACGCGGGATCACGTCGAACGGGAGGATGCGGTCGATCGCGTCGCTTTCGGAATAGACCGTGAAGGTGATGCCGAGGTTGTAGAGCTCGCGCTCGGCGTCGCGTGCGCGCCGGCGCAGGCTCGCCAGGTTCATTTGCGCGAGCCGCGCCCGGATCGGCTCGGCATAGAGCGCGGGATCGGTCGCGGTTCCGAACATCTCGCAAAAGAAACCGTCGGCGTCGTAGCCGTCGAAGACGCCGCCGCGCGAACCTAGTTCGTTCATGATGGTTCATGATGGCATCATCACAGCCGCGCCCGGGGCGTGTCCAGCCGCCAGCATCGCCCGATCCGACGACCGCCGGTCGCGCCTGGGTCGTTGATATTGCGGCCGCGACCGAACACGATGGCGCGTATGACTCCAGCGCCATCCGACGATCGCCCGGTCGTCACGCGTTTCGCGCCTTCGCCTAGCGGGTATCTCCACCTCGGCCACGCCTATTCGGCGTTACTCAACGCCGAGCACGCTCGCGCCGCCGGCGGTCGGTTCCTGCTTCGGATCGAGGATATCGACCGCACCCGCTGCCGGCCCGATTTCGAGGCGGCGATCCTCGAGGACCTGGCCTGGCTCGGGCTCGCCTGGGACGAGCCGCCGCTTCGCCAGTCCGACCGTCTACCGATCTACGAGCGCTACCTGGCCGCCGATCTACGAGCGCTACCTGGCCGACCTCGAAGCGCGCGGCTTGGTCTACCGCTGCTTCAAGACCCGGCGCGACATCGCCGACGCGATGGCGGCCCCGCACGGCGCGCCGGCCGGCGCGTTCCGGGGCGCACCGCTCGACCCCGAAGCCGAACAGGCAGCGCTCGCGGCAGGCCGGCCGTTCGCGTGGCGGCTTTCGCTCGCCACCGCGCGCGCCGCGCTCGGCCCGGTGTTCGACCGTCTGTCGTTCGTCGAGACGACCGCGACCGGGAGGATCGCGCGCCCGGCCGACCCGGCGCGCTTCGGCGACGTCGTTCTCGGCCGCAAAGAGATCGGTACCAGCTATCACCTGGCTGCGGTCGTCGACGACGCCTTGCAAGGCGTGACCCACGTGACGCGGGGCGAGGACCTGCGCGAGGCGGCCGGCCTTCACGTCCTGCTCGGCGCGCTGTTCGGGTTCGCGCCGCCGGTTTATCGCCACCACACGCTGATCCGCGGGCCCGACGGGCGCCGACTTGCCAAGCGCGACCGCGCCGAAACCTTGCGCACGCTCCGGGCCGCGGGCGTCACGCCCGCCGAGGTGCGCGCCCGGCTCGCCGCCGTTTAGCGCCGATGCCCGGTTTGCGGCGCCTAGCGCCTGCGCCGGCTCGCCGGCGGCTCAGCCGCGCGCGGCGGCGCTTGGCGTCGATCAATCCGAGCTGGACCAGGAGCGAGGCCTGATCCCAGTAGATGTGCTCGTGATAGAGCTTGTCGCCGCGAAAGCAGGCGACCACGATGAAGGCGGCTTCGAGCCACTTCCCGGTCGGCGCGATCCCGGGCAGCAGCCAGTCGATCTCGATGTCGTGCTTCAAGCGCACATAGACCTCGTCGATCACGCGGTCGGGTCCGACCGTGCGCGAGATCGGAATCGCGACCCGTTCGCCGGGGCGCTTCGAAATGAAGTGGTCGCGATAAAAACGATAGAGCTCGCGGTAACCGGTCCCGCCGGTCATGGTCGGGACGTGGTTGACGTAGGGTTCGGCCACCATTGTCGCCATGGTTGCGTCGACGTCCTTGACGACGATCTCCTGGCGCACGTGCTCGTCCCAGAGCGCAGCGAGGTCGAAGGTCGGTCCGATCGCGCTGTGCAAGAGCGCAACCGTGCGCGTATGCGCGAAGCGGGCCATCGGCTTGTCGTAAGTATCGGCGCGATCGTGGTCCCAGAAGCCGCGGCCGACCCGCGGATAAACATGGACCTCGGTGCGCGCGCGGCCGGCGAGCGCGTGCTGCAACCGTTCGACCGCGGCCGGCGGGATGGTCTTGTCGTTGGCGGCCAGATGAACCTGGATCGGGCAGGGGATCGCGGGGTCGATGTCGGCGGTGTCGTAGGCGATCGCTACCGCGAACGCGCCGCCGGCGGCGGCTTGGCAAGCGCGCGCGGCGCCGCGACCGAAGCCGACGACGCCGATCCCGCCTTCGACTTCGCGCCGGGCGCGCAAGGTCTGCGCCGCCGCCGCGATGTCGTCGCCGTCCGGGGCGAGCGCGACGTATCCCTCCTCGGCGTAGCGATCGGCGAGCGTGCGCATGCTGGCGTCGGCGCCGCCGGCGTCCGCCGCGAGCCCGAGCCCGGGGCCCGAGCCGATCCGCGGCTGCGCGGGATAGCCCGCAAACGACGGACCTGCGTCGGCATGGATGGCGATGACACGACCCGGCATGGCTTTCCTCCCGCGCATTGGCACCCACCGACAACAGTAACCGGTTTTGCCGGCGGTCGCCGGCTTGCGCCCTCCAGCGGCACGACCTAACGTTGTCGGCGGGAAGGGCGCGCCGTTCGCGAACGATTCGCAGGTGGAACGGTAGGCGCGGTCAGTGGCAAGAAGGAACATCCCATGGCGAAGCACATCCGGTGCGGTCATCTGTTCGACGGCGTCAGTGACGACGCCAAGACCGATCAGACCATCGTCGTCGACGGCGGCACGATCACGTACGCCGGGAACGGCGCTGTGGCGCCCAAGCCCGGACCCCGCGACGAGATCGTCGACGCCTCGAAGTACTTCGTCATGCCCGGCATGACCGACCTCCACACCCACCTCTCGTATGGCAACGCGATGTGCGAGGAGGACATCGATATCTACGCGTCGGTCGAGTTGCGGGCGTTGCGCGGCGTCATCAACGCGCAGCGCGTGCTGATGGCCGGCGTGACGTCGATGGGCGATCCCGGCGGCTCGGCGCGGGTGCAGACTTCGGTCAGGAATGCGATCAATGCCGGCATGTTTCCGGGGCCGCGCATCAACTGCTCCGGACCTTACGTCACCAGCCGCCAGGGTTTGACCGACTACTACCCGACCTGGTTCGGCGCGCCGTCGACCTCGATCGGCGCGCTGGTCAAGAACATGGACGAGGCGATCGAGTTGATCCGCAGCCAAATCAAGGACGGCGTCGATTTCGTCAAGTTCGCGATGGACGGCCGCCACGTCAACGACAAGGGCGAGTTGATAGCGGCGTTCAGCTTGGCCGAGACCAAGCGGATGGTCGATGAGTGCCATCGCTTGGGCAAGAAAACGGTGATGCATGCGCGCGGCCGCGAGGCGACGCTCTACTGCGCAAAGGCCGGCGCCGATCTCATCTTCCACGCGTCGTGGGCCGACGCCGAGTGCATCGATGCGATCGTCAAGCACAAGTCGATCGTGTGCCCGACGCTGACCCTGCTTTATCAAAACATGACGGTCACGCAGCCGACCGATCCGCTCTACCACAAGGTCCGGCCCGATCTCGGCAGCAAGGAGTGGGAGGCCGCGATCGTCTCGCTCAATCGCATCCGCGAGGCCGGGATTCCGATGGTGACCGGCTCGGAAGCCGGGTTCGCGCTCACGCCCTACGGCGAGTGGCACTGGCGCGAGGTCGAAATCTTCCACAAGTTCCTGGGCTTCACGCCGGCCGCAGCGATCCGCGCCGCGACCTCGGCGAGCGCCGCGTTCCTGAATGATGGCGAGCGGCTGGGGGCGATCAAAGCCGGCAACCACGCCGACTTCATCGTCTTCGACGGCAACCCGCTTAAGAACGTGTCGCTGCTGCTCGAGAAGGCGCGGCTCAAGGACGTTTATCTGGCCGGCGAGCCGGTCCGGATCGAGTTGCCGCCGCTCGCGAGCAAAGGCGTTTCCGATTTCTCCTACAAAATGTGGCAGGATATGTACACGCAGCTGCGGGTTAAGGCGCTCGGCAACAAGATCCGCCACATCCAGGCGGCGGAGTAGACGAAGTAAGACAACAAACAACGCGTCGCGTCCGCGGCTGGCGATACAAGCCGCCTACAGAGGGGGACTGGCAAATGGGCGACATTGGTTCTGTTCGCAAGACGTGTCTAGCGGTTGCCACGATCGTTTTGGCCGGGAGCTTGGCGGGAGGCGAGACGCTCGCCCTCGATGTCGTCAAGCGCTCCAGCGGTTCGGGCGCGCCCACCACATTCGGCGCGCCGTCAGCGGTTCGGGCGCGCCCACCACATTCGGCGCGCCGTGGTACGTCGCCGACGCGCTCGGCTTCTTCGAAAAGGAAGGCATCAAGTTCGAAGAAGTCCAGGTCAAGGGCGATGCCAACTCGATGCGGGCGCTGATCGCCAAGGAAGTGCTGATCGGCGGCGTCGGCCCGACCACGATGTTCTCGGCGTTGGCCGAGGGCGCCAAGGTCAAGGTCGTGGTCTCGTCGCAGCCGGTGGTCGACTACAACATCGTCGCCAAGAAAGGCATCGCGAAATCGCTCGCCGACATCAAGACGGCGTCGTTCGCGTCGGCCGGGCCCAAGGACATCACCACCGAAATCCCGAAGATGGTGTTCAAGAAGCATAACGTCGATCCGGCCGGCTTGAACTTCATCCAGGTCGGTAGCCACGCGGCGCGGCTGCAGTCGGTCATCGCCGGGCGGGTCCAGGCGACCATGGTCAACACGCTGACGGCGACGCAGGGCAAGTTGGCTGGCGAAGTCGACATTCTCGCCACCGTCGCCAAGGATTTCCCGGGCCTCGGCTACACCTACCTCGCGGTGCGCGAGGAAGACCTCACCGATGCCAAGACGCGGAAGATGATCCGTGGCTTCGTCAAGGGAACCATCTTGGGCGCGCGCTTCGTTCAGGAGAATCCGGACAAGGCCGCCGAGATCATGGCCAAGCTCTTGAAGGACGTCGACGTCAAGCTGATCGCGGCCGTGTTCCGCCAGTTGAACGAAGACGGCGTCTGGGGCGTCGATGGCGGCGTCGAGCCTCACATCACCGATTTCACGGTCAAAGTGCAGATGGAGATGGGCGACCTCAAGCAGCCGCTCACCGTCCCGCAGGTGCTCGATCGCTCGGTGGTCGAGGACGTGCTGAAGGAGATCGGCCCCTACAAGAAGAAGTCGTCGTAACGAACGCGCGCGGACGGCGGGCCGACGATGTCGGCCGCCCGCGCCTCGTCGTCCAGCGGGAGGCAGCTATGTTGAGCGTCCAGGACGTGCTCGGTCGCATTGCCGAGATGCACAAGAATCGTTCGCTTTACTCGCAGCCGCTGTGGCGGGCGCTGGTCGACGGCACGCTTTCGCGCGCTCAGGTCAGGGAATTCGCCTACCACTATTCGATCGTGCCGGTGCCCAACAACAACTACCACGGGCGTCTATACGTCCATTGCCCTGACTGGCGCTGGCGCCGGCGCATCGCCGAAATCTGCTACGAGGAGGGCACCGGCCGGCTCTATTCGAACGGCAAGCCGCATTGCGAGCTTTACTTCGACTTTGCCGGCGCGTTCGGCTGGAGCGAGCGCGAGCTCGTCACCGCCGAGTACATGCCGGTGGCGCAGGCGTGGAAGGCCTATTTCGAGCGCATGTGCGAGTCGAGCTTTCTCAAAGGCGCGACCGCGCACATGCTTTCGGGCGAAGCCATGATTCCGGGCACGTTCGGGCGGATCGCCGACCAGCTCCAAAAGAAGTTCGATCTGACCGACGACCAGGTTGCGTTCTGGCGGGTTCACGACGTCGCCGACGGCGACCACTCGGACATCGGCCGCGAACTCTTGGAGCAGTACGCGCCGACCGAAGCCGATCGCGAGCTCGTGCTGCGGACCGTCGATGCCTACAAGGATGTCGTGTTCCAGATGTACGCGGCGATCTACGACCGCGTCCGCAGCATCCACTGAAGGCGATCATGGCCGTTCCGTCCCCCCGCCGCCGCGGTCCGCCGCCGGCGATCGTGTTCTTACGCAACCGGCCCAACCTGATCCGAGCCGTCGCGGTCGCCGTGTTCTTCGTGGTGTGGGAGATCACCGGCCGCGACGTCAACCCGCTGCTGATGACGTATCCGAGCGCGATCTTCCGCGCCGCGATCGAGTTTATCCAGAACGGCGAACTATTGGTGGCGCTCAAGCAAAGCCTGTTCGTGTTCGCGATCGGCATGGCGATCTCGATCGTCGCCGGGGTCGTCATCGGCGTCATGGTCGGGCAGTGGTGGTTCTTCGAGTACACCATGGACCCTTTCATCAACGCGCTCTATGCGATCCCGCGCATCGCGCTGATTCCGCTCCTCATGATGTGGGTCGGGTTGCAGGACGCCGGCAAGATCACTGTCCTGGTCTCGATCGCGATCTTCCCGGTCATCATCAATACCTATTCGGGCGTACGCGACGTGCGCGGCTCGCTTTTGGACATCGGCCGGGCGTTCGGTGCGAGCGAGCGCGACATCTTCTTCAAGATCACGCTGCCGGCCGCGCTCCCGTTCATCATGACCGGCGTCCGGCTCTCGATCGGGTTCGGCATCATCGGCATGGTGGTCGCCGAGTTCTTCACCCCGCGATCAACGGCCTGGGCGGGCTGATCGTCAACTACGCGAACGTCTTCAAGACCGCCAAAGTGTTCGTACCGATCATCGTACTGGCGTTCATGGGCGTCGGCCTGACCCAGGCCGTGCAGTGGCTCGAACGACGGCTCTCGAAGTGGCGTATCCTCGAGCGCCAGCGCGCCGCGGCTTGAGGCGGAGCTGATGGCGGTCGCCGCCGGGCTGGGTCTTGCCGAGTTCCCGTTCAGCGGCGCCAAGGCCTTCTGGCGCTGGGTCGAGCAGTGCGAGCAGGGCGGCGTCGATTCGCTGTGGCAGACCGAGCGCGTCGTCTCGACCGAGCCGTTCCTCGACGTAATGAGCGTGATGGCCGGCTTGGCCGGCGCGACCGAGCGATTGAAGTTCGGCATGAATGTCGCCGCGGTCGGGTTCCGCGACCCGCTCGTTCTCGCCAAGCAGTGCGCGACCATCGATGTGCTCTCGGGCGGCCGGCTCCTGCCGGCGTTCGGCGTCGGCAGTCCGCGCGCGCCGGAATGGGCGGCGACCGGGCGGCAACCCAAAGGCCACGGCACCGCCGCCGATGAAGCGCTCGAAATCATGGCGCGGCTGTGGGCCGAGGAACGGGTGACTTTCACCGGCGCTCACTACTCCTACCGCGACGCGGCGATCGCGCCAAAGCCGGTGCAAAACCCGCTGCCGCTCTGGATCGGCGGGTCGAGCGCGGCCGCGATCGAACGCACCGCGCGCTATGGCACCGGCTGGCTCGGCGGGTTCGAGCCGCCGTCCGAAGTCGGGCCGACCATCGCCGCGATCAAGCGCGCGGCCGCGCGCCGCGGGCGGCCGATCGAATCGAGCCACTTCGGCGCCGGGTTCGGTTTTCGCTTCGGGTCGTGGGACGAGCCCGAAACCGAACGCGCCGCCGCGCGGGCCGCGGCGCGGAGCGGCCGCGATCCCCGGACCGTGCTCGCGATCGGCGATGCGCGGGCGATCCGCGACAAGCTCGCGGCGTTCGTCGATGTCGGTATCGCCAAGTTCGTGCTGCGGCCGATCGCGTGGAGCGACGCGGATATGGAGGCGCAGACGGCGCGGTTCGTCGCCGAAGTACTGCCGGAAATGCCGGTGCTCGACCGGCGCTGGAAAGGGTCGATCGCCGCGACCGAGGCGCGGGCCGCGGCGGCGCTGGGCTCGATCGAAGAAGCCGTCATCGCTGGGCCTGGCCGGGACTTCGCCCGGCGATGACGCAAGAGAGAAGCGAGGCGCTACACCGTCGGTAGGAGCGGCTCTAGCCCGAGCGCGACGCCGCCGTAGACCTGGGCGGAAACGTCCCACACCACCGAAATGTGCTGCAGTACGGCGTGGACATCGCGGAAGTAGCGCTGCATCGGGTTGCGGTTGTAAAGCCCGGCGGCGCCGGTCACCTGGACGCAGAGATCGACCGCGCCGGTGAAGAGCTTGGCGGCGTAGGCGCCGTCGCGGCGGTAGCGGGCGCGGGTGGTGAGGTCGAACGTCCGCCCTGCCTCGGCGATCGCCATCATCTCGTCGCAGTTGTCGAGCAGCAGGAGCCGTGCCGCGTCGACCGCGGCGTCGGCCTCGGCCAGTTTGATCTGGACCGGGGTCAGCTCGGCCATCGACTGGCCGGTATAGGAGCTGACGCGCTTCTTGGTCGCGGCGATCGCGTCGTCGACCGCGGCCTGAGCCGCGCCGAGGCCCGCGGCCGCCGGAATGTGCGGGAAGGCCGCGAACACCGGCAGCTTGTAGAGCGGGCCGGGGTTGGTCTTGCTGCCCGGAGTGGGGCCGCCGCGGAACTCGGTCACCAGCGAGCCGCGATACCAGGGAATGGTGACGTCGCCGACCACCAAATCCTTGCTGCCGGTGCCGATCAGGCCGGAGGCGTACCAGGTGTCGTTCACCGTGTACTCGGTCTTGTGGAGCAGGACCTGGATCGGCGCGGGCTTGGCGTTCGGGTCTTTTTCGTCGTAGCAAAGCGCGCCGACCGTCGCCCACTCGGAAATGTCGACGCCCGAGGCGAACGGCCACGGCCGCACGCCTTGTACGCGCCAGCCGTCGGCGACCTTGGTAACGCGACCGCACGGGAACACGTAGGTCGAGCACACCAAGGTCGACGTGTCCCTGCCCCAGACGGCTTGCTGCGCCTCCTCGGGCAGCATGCCGATCTGCCACAAGCGGCTGGTGAAGTTGCCGAGGATCCAGGCGCTCGAGGTGCAGCCGCGGCCGATCTCGGAGACGACGTCGACGATGATCGCGTAGTCCATCTCGAATCCGCCCCAGCGCTCGGGCTGGAGGATGCGCCACAGGCCGAGATCGTGGAAATCGCGGATCGTCGCCTCGAGCAGGTTGCGGCGCTCTTCGGTTGCGCTGGCGCGCTCGCGAAGCGTAGGCACCAGGCTGCGGGCGCGCTCGATCAAGTCCGTCCGGCTCACGCCGCGGACGACTTTTTTCTTGGATTGGGGCGGGTCGTAGGGGGGACGCATGGAACCGAGGGGACAGGACGGCGAAAGCCAGCTACCAAATTAGGCCGGTCAAAGCTAACATCCCTCCAGGTCGGCCAGCTATCGGGTATTTGCCATGTCGTTGCACGGTTTCAATCACTTCACCATCCGCGCCAAGGACGTCAAAAAAACGCACGCGTTCTACACCGAAGTCCTGGGCTTACGCGACGGCTTCCGGCCCAAGCTCGCCAATCAGGGCTGGTGGCTCTATTGCGGGGTCACCCCGGTCATTCATCTGTTCGACGCCAAGTTGAAGCACGTCTATGTCGGCTCGACGCTCGATGTCGGCGATCCGGCCAAGGCGACGATGGGTTCGGGCTCGGTCGATCACATCGCCTTCGCCGGCGACGACTACGAAGGCATGCGCCGGCGGGTGGAGAAGGCGGGCGTTCCCTACAAGACGCTCGAATTGCCGGGCCTCGATGTCGACCAGATTTTCGTCGAGGACCCGAACGGTCTCACGGTCGAAATGCAGTTTCCGCGCGACGAACGGATCAAGCGCAACGGCGGCCGCCGCGGCGCCGGACGGCGGCGGGTGCGAGCGAAAGGACGAAAATAATATATGCCGACTCGGAACTGCTCCGGCAGCAGCGCGCCTTCTTGTTCGAGGTCGAGCAGGCGATCCGCGCTGCCAATCGTGAAATCATCCACGCCCGGCTGCCGACAATCGATCGCAACGCGGTCTACACGCTGGCCGTGACCGTCGCCCAGTTTCGCGCCGCCTACCTCGAAGCCGCGTTCAAGTTGAACGCGTCTGGCGGCCGCGATCCCGAGCCGGCCCTGATCGCCGACCTCAAAGCCAAGCGCGAGACGTTCGAGGAAGCGCGCTCGGCCTTCGCCGCGCTGCAACGCGCGATCGAAGTCGGCTATGTCGACGTCAATCAAGTCAAAGGCGCCTGAACCGCGCTGCCGCGCGCCGATTCCACATGATCATCGCGTTCTACGCCTTCATGCTCGCGATCCTGGGCGGGATCGTGCTCTACGCGATCATTTCGCGCGCACCGACGATCGCCGGCGTCCTGGTGCAGGGCTGGCAGTGGTGGTCGGGGCTTCCGATCCACGCCTATCTCACGGGCGCGCTCGGGCTTCCGGCGGGGTTTCCGAACCTCTGGGATCCGTGGGGCGCGGCGGTCGCGCTCGTTGTGGGGATTGCCGCGCTGGTCGCGTTTGCCCGCTACGCGCCGCGGTACATCGCGGGCAACGACATATAGTCCGCCGCATCGATCTCCGGGTAGTTCCGGAATCGGTTGCGTAGTCGCCGGCTTCGCGCTTATCGGGCGCCGGTCATACGATTGGGCCATGACCGCGCCGCCGCTCGTCCTGATTGTCGATGACTACGACGACGTTCGCGACTTCGCGGTCGCCGCGGTCGGCTCGCTCGGCTATCGCACCATCGAGGCCGCGGACGGTCCCGGCGCGCTCGCCAAGCTCGCAGCCGCGCCCGACATCGCCGCCCTGCTCACGGACATCCGCCTCAACGGCGCGATCGACGGCGTCGAGCTCGCCCGTCGCGCGCGCCAAACCCGGGCCGACCTCAAAGTGCTCTTCATGACCGGGTATGGCGCGCGCCAAACCCGGGCCGACCTCAAAGTGCTCTTCATGACCGGGTATGGCGAGGACGTGTTCGAGAAACAACGCATCGTGCCGGCGGCGGACGAGCTCCTGAAAAAACCATACCGGATTCGGGAACTCGAGGAAAAACTCGCGCGTCTGACCGGTTGGCGATCGGGCGCCTAGGCGAGCGCATCGATCGCTTCGTGAATCTCCTCGAGCGCGCGCGTGGCCGCGGCGTCGCCCTCGGCGATCAGCTCGTCGGCCTTCTCGAAATCGAACTGCGCGATGTGTCCGATCTTGGGCGCGATGGTGACGTCGGGCGGATCGCCGGCGAGGCGGCTGCGGCCCAACCGGTCCTGGATGATGGCGAGGCTCGCGACCATGACCGAAAACACGCTGGGCGCGTCGTTCTCGGTCTTGAATAGCGGCCCGAGCAGGCGGCGCCGGAGCCGGCCGCCTTTGCCGAGCGAGGCGAACGAGCGCCACTCCTTTTCGACATCGGTCTCGGCCGCTTTCATCTTGCGGCTGCCGCGGCGGCGCTGCTTGCCGATGATGTCGGCGTTCAAGTTCGAGGCGATCACGAGGTCGGCGCCGAGCGCCCGGCATACGGTGACCGGGATCGGATTGACGAGCGCGCCATCGACCAGCCAGTCGCCGTTCAACTGGACCGGGCCGAACAGGCCGGGCAGCGCGAACGACGCGCGCATCGCCGGCACCAGCGGCCCGCGCGAGAGCCAGATCTCGTGGCCGGTCGCGATGTCGCAGGCGATCGCCGCAAACGGCGTTGCCAACTGCTCGATCCGCACTTCGCTCAAATGCTCGTCGAGCAGCGCGACCAGGCGATCGCCGCCGATCAGGCCGCCGCCGGCGATCTTGATGTCGGCGTAGCGGAACATGTTGAGGCGCGAGAGCGAGCGCACCCACTCCTCGAGGATCGGCAGCCGGCCGCTCGCATAGACGCCGCCCACCACCGCGCCGACCGAGGTGCCGCAGACGACGTCGATCTTGATGCCGGCGCGATCGAGTGCGTTCAGGAGCCCGATGTGGGCCCAACCGCGGGCCGCGCCCGAGCCGAGCGCGAGGCCGATCCGCGCCCGAGCCGAGCGCGAGGCCGATCTTTGGTTTTCGTCCCGTATCCGTGGGCGCCGATCTATTCATGCGTGGCTGACATGAGCAAAGCGATCAAGGGTTCCGACTTTGTTCGCGAAACCGAAAACTGGGTCGGACATCTGGCGATAACATGTTGTTAAATAACGCTTATTGTTGATTTTCACAAGTGCGGTACGTTGCCGGGCACCACGCACCCGAAAGACCTATCCACAGGGTCGGCGCTACGCTATATTCTGTGGGCTCCGGTGCTGCGAAACCATAGATATATGGTTTCCGCGGCGAGGGAGGGGTTTCGTTAAAATTGTTTGACAGCGTCGCGCGCGCTTCCTATAACCGCCGCTCGCGCCCGCTGTTCTGCCGGGGGGTTCTCCGGCGGGACGGCGCGCGCTTTTTGCTCTGCGCGTACCGCTCTTTGAAATCGTGAATACGGAAGAGATGCGTAGGCGGCGGTGTGCCGATATCGGACCCGCTCGCAGACGCAAGCGCTAATCGAAAGATTGGCGCCCACGTTTGTGATTCGAGGATCCGCTCTTAAACCTAAGAGTTTGATCCTGGCTCAGAACGAACGCTGGCGGCAGGCTTAACACATGCAAGTCGAGCGCCTGTAGCAATACAGGAGCGGCGCACGGGTGAGTAACACGTGGGAACGTGCCTAGCAGTACGGAACAACTCCGGGAAACCGGAGCTAATACCGTATACTCCCTCCGGGGGAAAGATTTATCGCTGCTGGAGCGGCCCGCGTCGGATTAGGTAGTTGGTGAGGTAACGGCTCACCAAGCCGACGATCCGTAGCTGGTTTGAGAGAACGACCAGCCACACTGGGACTGAGACACGGCCCAGACTCCTACGGGAGGCAGCAGTGGGGAATCTTGGACAATGGGGGCAACCCTGATCCAGCCATGCCGCGTGAGTGATGAAGGCCTTCGGGTTGTAAAGCTCTTTCGGCGGGGAAAATAATGATGGTACCCGCAGAAGAAGCCCCGGCTAACTTCGTGCCAGCAGCCGCGGTAATACGAAGGGGGCTAGCGTTGTTCGGAATTACTGGGCGTAAAGCGCGCGTAGGCGGTTCGACAAGTCGGATGTGAAATCCCCGGGCTCAACCCGGGAATTGCATTCGAAACTGTCGAGCTAGAGGCCTGGAGAGGAGAGTGGAATTCCCAGTGTAGAGGTGAAATTCGTAGATATTGGGAAGAACACCAGTGGCGAAGGCGGCTCTCTGGCCAGGTTCTGACGCTGAGGCGCGAAAGTGTGGGGAGCAAACAGGATTAGATACCCTGGTAGTCCACGCTGTAAACGATGAGTGCTAGACGTTGGGGGGTTCCCTCTCAGTGTCGTAGCTAACGCGTTAAGCACTCCGCCTGGGGAGTACGGCCGCAAGGTTAAAACTCAAAGGAATTGACGGGGGCCCGCACAAGCGGTGGAGCATGTGGTTCAATTCGACGCAACGCGAAGAACCTTACCAGGCCTTGACATGGGGGTTTTGGGAGCGAGAAATCGTTCCCTTCAGTTCGGCTGGGCCCCACACAGGTGCTGCATGGCTGTCGTCAGCTCGTGTCGTGAGATGTTGGGTTAAGTCCCGCAACGAGCGCAACCCTCATCTTCAGTTGCCATCAGTTCGGCTGGGCACTCTGAAGAAACTGCCGGTGACAAGCCGGAGGAAGGTGGGGATGACGTCAAGTCCTCATGGCCCTTACGGCCTGGGCTACACACGTGCTACAATGGCGGTGACAATGGGAAGCAATGGGGCGACCCCGCGCTGATCTCAAAAAGCCGTCTCAGTTCAGATTGCACTCTGCAACTCGAGTGCATGAAGTTGGAATCGCTAGTAATCGCGTATCAGCATGACGCGGTGAATACGTTCCCGGGCCTTGTACACACCGCCCGTCACACCATGGGAGTTGGTTTTACCTTAAGCTGGTGCGCTAACCGCAAGGAGGCAGCCAATCACGGTAAGGTCAGCGACTGGGGTGAAGTCGTAACAAGGTAGCCGTAGGGGAACCTGCGGCTGGATCACCTCCTTTCTAAGGATGAACGATCGCCGACCGGCGTGCCGGTCCGATCGCTCGCTTTGGAACAAAAGCCGAGTTTAGGCTCGGTACTACCAAACGGCACATCGCCGTCTTCGCATCTCTTCCGTTCATGGACGTCGCACCGGTTCCGTCGGTCGGCACATGTTCCGACGGTCGGCCGTGGCCGCGCGTCGGGCCTGGTGGACCGCTAGCGGGGCCTGTAGCTCAGGTGGTTAGAGCGCACGCCTGATAAGCGTGAGGTCGGTCGTTCGAGTCGACCCAGGCCCACCAGCTTCTCGGGGGTGTAGCTCAGTTGGGAGAGCGCCGGCTTTGCAAGCCGGAGGTCGACGGTTCGATCCCGTTCACCTCCACCAACCTGACCTCAACCAGAGACCGGAACGGGTCGCCCCGTCCATGACCGCGAATACGCCAGCCGTATCCGCGATTTCCGAGCTTCGGGCTCGCTCGTCGAGCCCGCGCTCTTTGTCATCGTCAAGAGGTTCGAACAAAGTAAAGGGCGCTCACGGAACGTCCTCCGTTCCGTGAGCGAGCAATCGCTGAGTCGTCCTGCGCGGCGGCCGGCCCGTTGGGTTGGTCACTACGCATGACGGTTTTCGAGAGATCAAGCGTCCTAAGAGCATCTGGTGGATGCCTTGGCGCGTCGAGGCGATGAAGGACGTAGCACGCTGCGATAAGCCCCGGGGAGCCGCGAGCAGGCTTTGATCCGGGGATGTCCGAATGGGGCAACCCACCGGTTCATCCGGTATCGCACGATGAATTCATAGTCGTGCGAAGCGAACCCAGAGAACTGAAACATCTCAGTACCTGGAGGAAAGGAAATCAACCGAGACTCCGTAAGTAGTGGCGAGCGAAAGCGGACCAGGCCAGCGACTTTGCGTGTCCAACGAGAACGGTCTGGAAAGGCCGACCACAGCGGGTGATAGTCCCGTATCGGTCACGACACGCAGAGTCCTCGAGTAAGGCGGGGCCCGAGAAACCCTGTCTGAACATGGGGGGACCACCCTCCAAGCCTAAGTACTCCGACGCGACCGATAGCGAACAAGTACCGTGAGGGAAAGGTGAAAAGCACCCCGACGAGGGGAGTGAAAGAGCACCTGAAACCGGATGCTTACAAGCAGTAGGAGCCCCCATTGCGGGGTGACTGCCTACCTTTTGCATAATGGGTCAGCGACTTAATCTGCGTAGCAAGCTTAAGCCGATAGGCGAAGGCGTAGCGAAAGCGAGTCTTAAAGTGGCGTCCAGTTACGCGGATTAGACCCGAAACCAAGGTGATCTAGCCATGGCCAGGTTGAAGGTGCGGTAACACGCACTGGAGGACCGAACTCACTCCTGTTGAAAAAGTAGGGGATGAGCTGTGGCTAGGGGTGAAAGGCCAAACAAACCTGGAGATAGCTGGTTCTCCGCGAAATCTATTGAGGTAGAGCGTCGCGCGATTGCCGTTGGGGGTAGAGCACTGGATGGGCTAGGGGCGTGCAAAACGCTACCAAACCTAACCAAACTCCGAATACCAACGAGCACAGCGCGGCTAGGCAAACGGCGGGTGCTAAGATCCGTCGTTGAAAGGGAAACAGCCCAGACCGCCAGCTAAGGTCCCTAAGTTGTGGCTAAGTGGGAAAGGAAGTGGGAAGGCCAAGACAACCAGGAGGTTGGCTTAGAAGCAGCCATCCTTTAAAGAAAGCGTAACAGCTCACTGGTCTAGTTAAGCCAGCCTGCGCCGAAGATGTAACGGGGCTCAAGCCACGCACCGAAGCTGCGGGTGTACGGTTCCTTCGGGAATCGTACGCGGTAGCGGAGCGTTCCGTATGCCTGCGAAGGAAGATCGTCAGGTCTTCTGGAGGTACCGGAAGCGAGAATGCTGACACGAGTAGCGACATGAGTGTGAGAAACACTCACGCCGGAAGTCCAAGGGTTCCTGCGCAAGGTTAATCCGCGCAGGGTTAGCCGGCCCCTAAGGCGAGGGCGACAGCCGTAGCCGATGGGAATCAGGTCAATATTCCTGAGCCTGCTGGTGGTGACGAATGTTGTAAGTCGTGCCTCCTTACTGGATTGGAGGTGCGGCGAAGGCGTTCCAGGAAATAGCCCCAGCGTAAGACCGTACCCGAAACCGACACAGGTGGACTGGTTGAACATACCAAGGCGCTTGAGAGAACGATGTTGAAGGAACTAGGCAAATTGACCCCGTAACTTCGGAAGAAGGGGTGCCTCGCCCGGGCAACCGGAACGAGGTGGCACTGAAATGGGGGTGGCGACTGTTTACTAAAAACACAGGACTCTGCTAAGTCGGTAAGACGACGTATAGGGTCTGACGCCTGCCCGGTGCCGGAAGGTTAAGGAGAGGGGTGCAAGCTCTGAACCGAAGCCCCGGTAAACGGCGGCCGTAACTATAACGGTCCTAAGGTAGCGAAATTCCTTGTCGGGTAAGTTCCGACCTGCACGAATGGCGTAACGACTTCCCCACTGTCTCCAACATCGGCTCAGCGAA
>Ga0194131_10002471_pt1 | contig 30297 bp, 18 predicted proteins | sample TA2KigO120mmetaG_FD_148631 | JGI IMG/M metagenome (GOLD analysis project Ga0194131, IMG submission 148631) | Freshwater microbial communities from Lake Tanganyika, Tanzania - TA2015053 Kigoma Offshore 120m | ecosystem: Environmental > Aquatic > Freshwater > Lake | place: Tanzania: Lake...
CCGCCGCCACCACCGTAGCCGCCACCGCCGCCGTAGCCGCCGCCGCCGCCACCGTAGCCACCGCGGCCGCCGCCACCGTAGCCACCGCGGCCGCCGCCGCCACCACCGAAGCCACCACGGCTCTGGGGCGGACGGTCTTCAGCTTCGTTCACGCGGAGCGGACGGCCATCGAGTTCCTGGCCGTTGAGCTCGGCGATCGCCGCCTTGGCCTCGTCGTCGGTGCCCATGCGCACGAACGCGAAACCGCGGGGCTTGCCCGTCATCTTGTCCGTGACGATCGCGACTTCCGTGACCTTGCGGCCGCCGTTCTCGAACGCCGCGCGCAGCGAGCTTTCAGTCGTCTTGAAGTTCAGATTTCCAACGTACAGCTTCGTTCCCATTGTCCTTGTTCAGTCCAAGATCTTCCTGCTCGCGCGCACCCCAGCACTGTCCAAGGTCAACGTCACGAACTACCAAAGGAAGCGGCGCAAAGCGTAGCGAGCCTCCGCCCGCGCCGCTACCGTCCCCTCGGACGAAAGTCCCCCCTCCCGCCCGCCCCGCGCGGGCGCACGCACCCGACGCCGGATTCCCACCCATGCAACTCGCCTCGATGCTCGAGCGGGCCGAGCAGCTCTACCCCGAGCGCGTCGCCGTGCGCGACGGAGCGCTCACGCTCACCTACCGCGTGGTCGGACAGCGCGCCCGAGCCCTCGCCGGGTGGCTCAAAACCCGCTCCGTGACATCAGGAACGCGGGTCGCGGCCCTCGACCTCAACACCGCGGCCTACCTCGAGGCCTACTTCGCCTGCGCCCGACTCGGGGCCGTGCTCGTCCCGCTGAACTTCCGGCTCTCGGCCGAGGAGCTCGCCTTCATCCTCGCCGACTCCGGGGCGACGGTGCTGCTCGCCTCGCCGGAACTGGCCGACCCGGTCGCGGCCCTCGCCCGCCAAGGCGCCCTGCCCCCGACGCTCCTGTGGCTCGGCGCGGCGCCCGCCGGTGCCCCGGTCGGCGTGGCCTACGCCGACGCCCTCGCCCACGCCCCCCTCGAAGGCCGCGCCCCGGACCTGCCGACCGACGCGCTCGCCCATCTTTACTACACCTCGGGGACCACCGGCCGTCCCAAGGGCGTGATGCTCACCCACGGCAATGTCTGGACCCACGCCCTCGCCACCGTGGGCGAGCTCGGCCTCTCGGACGCCGACACCTGGGCCCACATCGCGCCCATGTTCCACCTCGCCGACGCTTGGGCGACCTTCGCGATCACCTGGGTCGGCGGGCGGCATGTGATGGTCGCGCGCTTCGAGGAAGAGGCCGTATTCCACGCCATCGAGGTCGAGCGCACGACGCTCTCGAACCTGATCCCGACCATGCTCAACCGCCTCGTGCGCCACGAGAGCGCCGAGCGCCGCGACTACTCGAGTCTGCGGCGCATCCTCTCCGGCGGCGCCCCGATCGCGCCCGAGGTCGTGCGCGAGATCATGCGCGTGATGCGCTGCGAGTATGTGCAGACCTACGGCATGACCGAGACCAGCCCTTACCTGACCTTCAGCCTGCTCAAAGAGCACTTGAAGCGCCTCCCGCCCGAGGAGCAGTTCCGCTACCGCGCCAAGACCGGACGCCCCTTCCTCGCCGTCGAGCTCGCCGTGATCGGCGACGACGGCCGCCCCGTCCCGCCCGACGGCCGCACCGTAGGCGAGATCCGCGCCCGCGGCGCCACCGTCACCCCCGGCTACTGGCAGCGCCCCAACGAGACCGCCAAGGCCTTCGTCGACGGCTGGCTCCTCACCGGCGACCTCGCCACCCTCGACTCCGAGGGCTACCTCGACATCGTCGACCGCAAGCAGGACATGATCATCACCGGCGGCGAGAAGGTCTTCTCCACCGAGGTCGAGCATGTCCTCTACTCCCACTCCGCCGTCCTCGAGGCCGCCGTCTTCGGCCTGCCCGATCCCATCTGGGGCGAGTCCGTCACCGCCGCCATCGTGCTGCGCCCCCACACCACCGCCACCCCCGCCGACCTGATCACCTTCTGCCGCACGAAGCTCACCCACTACAAGTGCCCGCGCGCCGTGCACTTGCTCCCCGAGCTCCCCAAGACCGGCACCGCCAAGATCCAAAAGCGCGCCCTGCGCGAGCGCTTCCGCCAGCAAGCTTGAGACTCGACCGAGCGCCAGCGCGTGCGATACCGGACGGCGAGATCCTGTTTCGTGGCAGCGACTTGACGGGACAGAGTGAGCATCTGGAGATGGTTGAGTGAATCTCAGCGAGTTTCTGGGTGAGGTGGCGCGGCAGCCGGCGTGGGCGCGCGGTGGGGAGCGGGCTCCGCACAAGCGGCTGGTGATCCTGTACGCGCTCGGGCGAGTGCTGTCGGGGCGGCGACTGGCGAAGTTCGCGGAGGCGGAGCATGCGCTGCGCGAGTTACTCGAGCAGTTTGGGCCGCTGCGAGCTCAGCAGCATCCCGAGCAGCCGGTGTGGCGGCTCGCGCGACGCGGTGAAGAGAGCGTCGCGTGGTGGGAGCTCGAGGGAGCGGAGCAGGTGCCCGTCGATTCCTCTGGGAATCCGAGCATTCCCGCCATGCGTGCGCATGTGTCGTTCGGACTCGCGCAGGAGCTGGCGGCCTACTTCGTCTCGCATCCAGCGGACGCATGGCTTGCAGCACACCACATCGCAGCATCGAATCGTGCCCGAGACGCTGCGCGAAGAACTGGTGAGCGCAACGCTCGGTGCTGGGGCGTCGCTGCCGCTGGAGACGCACCCGCCGTCCGAGACGGAGCTCGTCGTCCGCGAAGTAGCGCCCTCGTGGCGCATCGTCCGCGATCCGCGCTTCAGCGCACGCGTGCTGAGCGCCTACGACGAGCGCTGCGTCGTGTGCGACATCGCTCCGCGCCACCGCGAGCGATTGTTCGGCATCGAGGCCGCGCACATCCGCTGGGCCGCGGCCCAAGGCCCCGACGAAGTCTGGAACGGCCTGTGCCTGTGCCGCATGCACCACGCCGGCTTCGACCGCGGCGCGCTCACGCTCGACGAAAACCTGCGCGTGCGCGTCGCGAGAGAACTCGCTCGCGACGCCCGCACCGAAGCCCTCTTCCACGCCTTCGACCGCCGCCCGATCCGCTCCCCCGCCGACGCGAGCCAGTCCCCGCGCCCCGAGATGCTCCGCTGGCACCACCGCGAAGTCTTCCGCGACCCCGCCGCCCTCGTGAGCTGAGACTCGAGGTGCACGGCGGAGCCGTGAGCTTGAATGTGAACGCCCCGCGCTCGACTGGCGCGCCGATGAACCGCCGGTCGAGCAAGAGCGCCGGGAGATCAGGCCCGATCTGGGGCGGGGAACTCTCGGTTGGCGCGGGCGAGGTCGTCGGCGCTGCCGATGTCGAGCCAGCGGCCTTGGAGGGGGATGGCCTCGAGGGGGGTGCGGGGCGCGAGCCAGGCGAGGAGGTGGCCGGGGGCGTCGGGGTTGCCACCGGATGCGAGGTAGTCGCGGACGCGGCTGGGCAGGTCGCGAGGCAGCAGGTAGACCGCGATGGCGGAGAGCTCGGAGCGCGGGTCGGAGGGTTTCTCGCGGAAGCTGGTGACGCGCTCGCCGTCGAGGAGCACCTCGCTGTACTTGCCGGCGGGGACGGGAGCGGGAACGCGGCGCACGACGAGCTGGCCGCGACCGCGGGCCGCGAAGCGCGCGACGAGCGGCGCGAGCTCGAACTCGATCAGGTTGTCGCAGGCGAGCACGAGCCACGCATCGACATCCGGCGGAGCTGATTCCAGCGCGAGGGCGAGATCCCCGACGGCGCCGCGGCGTGTCTCGTTCGTGACAGCGCCATCGTCGAGCACCTCGACAGCGAGACGGCTCGACGTCTTGTCCCGCCACGCAAGGAAGTCGGCGTGAAAGCGTGCGTTGGAGAGCACGACGCCATCCCGCACTTCCGCGACGCGCTCGACCTGCCGCAGCACGCGAGTGAGCATCGGTACGCCGCCGACCTCGAGCAGGGGTTTGGCGCGATCGCGCGTGAGTGGGTAGAGGCGCGTGGCAAACCCCGCAGCGAGAAAGATGGCGCGCACTCGTGGCTGCGGGCTCGCGACTGTCGGCCGCAGCGTCGCGTGACCGCGAGCGACACACGCACGCTCGATGCGCTCGCGCTGCGCCTCATCGGTGCAGGCAAACAGCACGGCACCGCCTGAGCCAGGCAGCTTCGCGGCGGCACCGAGCTCGCGGCCGAGTTCAACCAGCGCGAGATCCTCCTCGGAGAGCGTGAACAGGCGTCGGCGCAGCTCGAGATTGCGATCGATGCAGGCGAGAAACGCCTCTCGCTCGCCCTGCTCCAGCGCAGCCCGGCCGCGATCGGCATTCGCGGCGAGTGCGGCGGTCACCTCGGTCACGAGCGGGTCGCCTGCTCGCCAGCGCGCGAAGACGCCCGCATGCACGTCGCCCGAGCTCTGCGTGGGCGCGCCGTGCCAAGCGATCAGGAGCGGAGGCAGGAGCGCCGGATCGAGTCGCTCGACGGATTCTGCGCGCCACGGATCGGCGAAGTCCATCGCCAGCAGTCCCTCGTGCGACTGCACGAGACGGTCGAGCGGTCCCGCGCGAATGCCGAGCTCGTCGTTCTCGGTGCGCCACGCGAGCTCGGCGATGGCGCTGCGGGAGAGCGGCAGCTCGAACCACGCGCTCCACGCGCGCAGCGCGGCCACGAGCAGGGCGCTCGAGCCCGCGAGCCCTGACTGGAACGGCACGTTGGTCGTCGTCGTGAGGCGGAACGGCCGCAGGCTGGCTTCGATTCGCTGCTCGCGGGAGATGACGCGCCAGCAAGTTCGCAGGAGTTCCCCATCGATGTGCGCGGCGGGCGCGTCCTCAAGCGTGGCCGTCGCGGCGAGCTCGCGAATGGCGAAGCCAAGACCTCGGCCGCCGTAGAGATCGGAAGGGTTGCCGAGCAAACCGACACGGGCGTGGGCGCGAGCCTGGAGGGAGGCCATCAGTAGCCCAGACTAGCGCGAACGCGAGCGCTAGACTTCCGTCGTGACGACCCGCGACGAGGAGCTTGCGTGGCTGGCCGATGTCGCTCGGCGTCCTTGGCTCGCGCGCCAGCTCGCCTACCTGCGCCGCGGGGGACCCGGCTACCTGCAGAGCGCGCTCACTCTCGGCGGCGGGACGGCCTCAGCCTGCCTGCTCGCAGGCGCAGCGTTCCGTTTCGAGCTGCTATGGGTCGCGCCGCTCGGAATGCTGCTCGGAGGCGTCGTGTTTGCAGCCATCGCGCACCAGACGCTCTCGACGCGGCAACGGCCGTTCGACGCGATGCGCGAGCATGCCGGACCCGTGTTCGCGTGGGGCTGGGCCATCGGCACGGTGCTCTCGTCGCTCGTGTGGCACTTCGCGCAGTACTCGCTGGCCTCCGCCGTGCTCGTCGACCTGTTCGATCTCGCCGGCATGAGCGTGCCGCGCTGGTCGATGGGCGCGCTGGTGCTGGCCTGGTCGGTTGTCACCGCACTCTCCTTCGAGCGCACGGGGAGCGTGCGCCGTGGCGTCGAGCGGCTGATGCGCTGGATGGTGTGGACCGTGGTCGCGCTCTTCGGCCTCGTCGCCGTGCGCATCGGCAGCGCCGATCCGCTCCCGATCGCGCGCGGCTTCGTGCCTTCGATTCCCGCCGCATCTCACGGCGTCGATGCGCTGCCCGTGATTCTCTCCGGGCTCGCGACGGCGGTCGGAGTGAACATGACCTTCCTCTACCCCCACTCGCTGCGCGAGCGCGACTGGGGGCGCGAGCACCGCGAGTACGCGATCGCGGACATCTTCTTCGGCATGGTGCTCCCGTTCATCGTGGTGACAAGCCTGCTCGTGATCGTCTCCGGGGCGACGCTGGCCGACGGCTTCAGCGGAGCGACCATCTCGCCCGTCGAGGCGGCGAGCACGCTGGGCGGGCTGCTCGGGCCCGTGTGGGGACGCGTGGCGTTCGACCTCGGCCTGATGGGCATGCTGCTCACGACGGTCACCATGCACATGGTGTGCTCGGGACTTGCGTGCGCACAGATGTTCGCTCTCGAGCGCGGGTCGCGCGGACATCGGCTCGCGACCCTGCTGCCAACGCCGGGCGTGCTCGGGAGCGTGTTCTGGAGCTCGCTCTCGGTGTGGCTGGTGGTACCGACGAGCCTCATCGCCGGCGCACTGCTGCCGCTGGCATATCTCGGCTTCCTCAAGCTGCAGCTGAGCGATGCCTACCTCGGTGCGGATCGACCGCGAGGCACACGCGGTGCGCTGTGGGTCGCCGGCATGGCGCTCGCGACGCTCGTAGTGACGGTGTTTGCCGGCTTGTACGCCTTCGAGCGTGTGCCAGACTTTCTGCGCCAGCTCGGCCTGCTACAAGGAGCGCCATGAGTCGTCCGCTGAAGGTCGTGATCGTCGGCACCGGATTTCTCGCGCACGCACGGGCGCGCTGCTGGCGGCGTGTGTACGGACGCCCGATCGAGCTCGCCGTCGCATCGCGCGACCGCCAGCGAGCCGAGGCCTTCGCGCGCGCGCACGACATCGCGCGAGCTTGCACGATCGAGGAGGCACTCGCCGATCCGGCGATCACGCTCGTCGACCTGTGCGTCTCCAACCGCGCGCACCGCGAGCTCACCGAGCGCGCTGCGTCGGCACGCAAGCATGTGCTGTGCACGAAGCCGCTGGCCGCCTTCTGGGGTCAGGGCCTCGGCGAAGGCTCGAGCGCGGAGACCGTGGCATGCGCCTCTCGCGCCACGATGCTCGAACGAGCGGTGGAAGATGCACAGGCCATGGTCGACGCATGCGCGCGCGCCGGCGTACGGCTCTTCTATGGCGAGAACTGGATCTTCGCGCCTGCGATCCGGCGCGCCGTGGAACTGGGCGCGGCCTCGGGCGGGACGATCCGCGAGCTGCGCGGCTGGGAGAGTCACTCCGGGTCGCACTCGCCCTACTCGCGCGACTGGCGACATGTCGGCGGCGGCGCGCTGCTGCGGCTCGGCGCCCATCCCGTCGGCGCGATGCTGTGGCTCAAGCGACACGAAGGACTGCGCCAGCGCGGCGAGCCGGTGAGGCCCATCTCCGTGATGGCCGAGGTCGCCGGTTCACCCGGCCAGCCGGAGAGCGCCGGGACCTGCGCGATTCGCTTCGACGATGGCACGCTTGGGCTGGCCCACGGCTCCGACCACATGCTCGGCGGGATGCAGAGCCACCTCACGATCCTCGCGAGTGACCACCGCTTCGAATGCGCGCTCTCGCCCATCGACACACTGCGTGCCTACGCACCGCGCGACGGCACCTTCGGCACCGAGCCGATCATGGAGAAGATCAGCGGTCAGGCCGGCTGGACCACGCCGATCCCCGACGAGGACTGGAGCTCGGGTCAGCAGGCGATGCTGCAGTCCGTCGCCGATGCGCAGAGCAGCGGCGCGGCCCCGGAAGCGGACGGCGTACTCGGCCTCGAGACCGTGCGCGTGCTCTACGCCGCGTACCAGAGTGCCGCCGAGGGTCGCCGCATCGAGCTTCGCTGAGCCGCAACGCCCCGGCACGATCGACCGAGGATCGAGTCAGCGCAGCTCGCGGATCTCGAGCGACTTGGCGCGGATCACGGAGCCTTCGTGGTGTTGTTGGAGGGCGATGTGGCCGGCGGGGTGGCGGCGGTCGCGGTCGAGGTAGTCGGTGACGAGGATGTGGTTGACGCGGATTTGGATGCGCGTGCCTTCGGGCTCGTCCTTGCAGAGGATGTAGTAGTCGAACCAGGTGTCGTGGCCGACGAGCTGCGCCTTGAAGGGCGCGAGGTGATAGAGCGAGCCGGTCTTGACCGGGTCGGTGTGCGTGCTGTTGATCTGCGCTTCGTAGCCCGCGGGCCAGCCGAGGCCGTAGGCGACGCGGAAGTAGAGCCCTGAGTTGCCGCCGGTGTTGATGCGCAGCTTGGCGCGCAGTTCGAAGTCCTTGTAGTCGCCGCGCGGGCTGAACAGGTGGCTGGCGGCGCCGCGGCCGACGATCTCGCCGTTCTCGACGCTCCAGTTGCCCTTGTCGGAGATCTTCCAACCCTCCAGCGAGCTGCCGTCGAAGATCGGCGTCCAGTCGCTGCGCTCGTCGAGGCCGTCGCGCGCCTTGACACGCACCGCGCGCACGGCGACGGGGCCGTGGTCGCCCTGGATGCGCAGCGGGCCGCGCGCGACCTCGCCATCCCAGCCGCCCTGCGTCGGCGTCGGCACCTCGATCTCCTCGTGCAGCAGCGTGTCATCGATCATCACGCGCTTGAACTTCGCGTTGGCGACCTTCTTGCCCTGTGCGTCGAAGCGCGGCGCCTCGAATGTGCCGCTCATCCAGTGCCAGCGACCCGCGCCGCGGAACGTGTTGAATGTCGGCGCGCGACCGGGCCACGCGGCCCGATCCGCGGCCGCGTAGATGCCGCCGCAGTCGCCGAACTTGAGCTCGGTCTTGCCGGACGAGTCGAGCAGCTGCACCTCGTAGCGCCCCATCAGGTACACGCCGGAGTTGCCGCCCTCGGGAAGCTGGAATTGCAGCGAGAAGTCGATGTCGCCGAACTCGAACTTCGACACGAGCTGGGAGGGACCGGCGCCGCCGATGTTCGAGACTGTCGGGCCGTTTGAGTCATCGTGCTTCGCCTCGGCGTTGGCGACGAGTGCGCGGCGGTCGTCGGAGAGCTTGACCTCCCCCACCTGCCAGCCCGTCGCATTCCAACTCGCCAGCGCGTCGCCTTCGGTGAGGTAGAGCACGCCTTCGTTGCCGCTCTCGCGCGCCTCGGGTTGCTCGACGAGCTTGGCGACGTGCGCGCCGGTCGCAGCGCGGCCGGGAAGCTCGTTCACCGTGTAGGCGAACTCGTCGTGCAAGAGCGCGGCGCCCGACATCGACTGCAGCCCCGACAACTTCACGCGCGCGACCATGCCGGTCTCGAGCGGCACGCGCAGGGTTGCCTTCGTGCGCGTCGCGTCGAGGCTCGTCGCGACGATGGCGCGCGGACTGAGGTGCTGCACGGGCGAGCCGTACTCCCACCAGTAGTTGTAGTCGTACTGGCGCACCTCGGCGCGCGCGAGCGCGGCCACGGCGATTTCCGACAACGGCGCGGTGAATGTGATCTCGAAGCCGTCTCCGAGCAGGTGCACATCGCGGATCTCGAACGGCTGCTTGCCGCTCCAGCGCACGCGCGCGATGCCGTCGCCGGGCGGCTGGCCACCCCAGCCGCGATCGGTGAAGCCGCAGAAGAGCGAGCCGTCCGGCGCGAAGCGCAGGCGCACATTCGAGCCGACCTTGTGGCGGAACGGCACGACCCAGCCCTGCTGCTGGCCCGCGACTTCCTCGAAGCCCGCGCGCAGCACATAGCCGTTGGTCATCTCGGCGACGAACATCTGCCCGCCGAAGGGACCGAACTTGCCGCCGGTCGTGTCCTCGACGAGGTTGCCGGTCGAGCGCGACCAGTCGTAGGGCAGCCAGATCGCGGCGCGCGCGCGCTCGACCTTCGGCGGCACCGTGTCGCTCGCAGTGCGGCCGCTGTCGCGGTACTCGCTCGTCCAGTTGAGCGACGCGGGGTGGCCGTAGAACGCGCCGTCCTTCACATGGAAGATCGGGCACGCGGGCATCCAATCGCCTTGGTTGTCCGTGTAGAAAATGTCGCCCTTGGAAGTCGCGCCGATCCCGGCCGGGCTGCGCGCACCGCTCGCGACGGGCTCCCACGAGCCGTCGGGCTTGATGCGCAGGATCCAACCGCGATAGGGAGCGACCGAGCGGCCGTGCCACCACTGCTGGTCGGAGAACGAGACATTGAGCGATGCGTAGAAGTTGCCCTGCGCGTCGCGCGGCAGGCCGAAGGCGAACTCGTGGTAGTGACCCGAGTAACCCCAGCCTTGGCTGAACGCCTCGACGCGATCGCAGGTGCCGTCCTTGTCTTCGTCGATGAGCTTCGACAACTCGCCGCGCTGCAGGACGAAGATCTCGCCGTTCACGACCTCGAGGCCGAGGCCTTCGTGCAGGCCTTCGGCGAAGAGCGAGAACTTCGCGTCCGCGGCGTTTTCCGCGAGCGGGTTCTCGACGATCCAGACTTGCCCACGGCGCGTCGAGCACACGAGGCGGCCGTCGGGAAGGAAATCGAGTCCGCCGACCTCGATGCGCTCGCCTTGCGGAGCGACGAGGTAGTCGACCTTGTAGAAGTCAGATTCGCTGGCAGCGATCGCGGCGGCCTGGAAGAAGAGCGAGAGCATCACTGGGCGAGCTCCTTCTCGAGGAACGCGGCGAGCTTCGGGGCCCACGCCGGAAGTCGAATCGAAGTCGAGGTCCACTGCTCGACACCCTCGGCCGTGGAGACGAGTCGCACGGCTGTCACATCGACGCCGTCCGCGCCACGGCGATTCGCGAGCCAGCTCACGACCTCGCCCTTGCTCTGCTCGGCATCCGCGGGCGAGAACACGAGCGTCGCCTGCATGAGGCTCGTCGGCTGCACGCGCCACGAGCGTTCGATCGCGGGACCGAACGAGGTGGTGCGCGTGCGCACGCTCTCGCGCAGCGTCGCGAGCACGCGACCCTTGCCGTCGTGGTCGCGCACCTCGTACTCGAGGCCCTGTCCGTTCGCGGACGCGAAGCTGCTCTTCAGCACGCGGCGCTGGGCGCCCACGGGCACATAGCTGGATTCCAGCGTGGGCGTGATCGCGACCTCGAGCCCGTCCGCGCGATCCCAGATCAGGCGTCCGAGCGGCTTCAGGTACGCGCCGCCGCGGTCGCCCCAGTCCTCGCGGTCCGCGAAGCGGCCCATGCGCACGCCGAGCAGGCGCACATGGTCGACATCGTACTCGAAGGTCATGCCCTCGGTCGTGCCGAGCAGCAGCCCGCGCGGCGTCTCCTTGGCGCCGTCCGTGATCGGCGGCAGCTTCCCGCGCGCGACCACCGGCCGATCCACGACGAGCATCTCGGTGTTCTTCGTCGCACTGTCGTCACGCTTCGGCATCAGCGTGCGCATGTGTCCGATCACGAGGTCCAGTTCCTCGTCGGCGAGCACGCCCTTGAAGCTCGGCATCGGCGAGCGGCCGGGAATCCCGCTCGTGATCGTGCGCTTGAGCTGCTCGGAACTGTCGCCGAACGCGAAGCCGCCCTGCGCGAAGTCGCGCGCGACGAGGCCCATCTGCGTGATCGTCGGTCCCTTGCCGTCGCCGTTGTCGTTGTGGCAGCCCGCGCAATGACGCGTGTAGAGCCACTTGCCGTCCTTCACCGGTTCGTCGTCTTGACCTCGGGTCCCGGAGAGCGCGACGACCGGCACGATCCCGAGCCACGCCAACGAGAGGAGCTTCGTTCTCAACATGCGGACAGGTTAGCGAGCCCCACCGCCGCGTGGCTCACCGCCGTGAATTCCGCGGGCGCCTGACACAAGCTCAACCGAACATCTGCGTCCAGAAAGCTTCACTGCGACCGAGACCGACACGCGCGTGGCCGCCGAGCATGTTCTTGTGGTGCCCGGGGCTGTACCACCAGCCGAGGTTCGCGCTCGCGCCTGACTCGTGGCCGGCGGCGATGTTCTCGGCACCGCCAGTCGTCCCGAAGCGCGCTGCGCGGTCCCACGGTGTCTTCTTGCCTTCGACCGGCGATTCGTGCGCGAAGAACCCGAGCGTGCGCATGTCGTTCGAGTGGTCGCGCGACGCAGCGCACAGCTTGACATCGAGCGCGAGCGCGTTGAGGCCGAGCAGGATGCGCAGGCGATTCAAGTCGAGTACGCCGGCAGCCTCTTCCGGCTCGGGCAGCTCCGCGGCGAGTCCACGATTTCTCGTCAGCACCTCGCGATCCGCCGGTGTCATCGGCGTCGCGAGCAGGCAGGTCCACAACTCAGCGCTCTCGAACGAGGGCCAGCGTCCCAACGGATCGTCGACGGCCTTGGAGCGCTTCTTCTCGGGAATGGCGAAGTTGCAGCGTAGCCACAGCCCGAAGTCCTGCTCGAGCTCGTACAGGTCCGCGCTGATCGACTCGCGCAACTTCGAGAGCTCTGGTGCGCTCTCGAGCACCTGATCCGCGTTCACCTCGAGCAGCGCGCGCAGCTTCTCGCGCGCGGGATCGCCCTCGGCATGGATGCGTTCCTTCGAGAGCTTCTCGTCGCGGCGCAAGTCGTTCACTTGCTTGCGCAGCGTCTCCACTTCCGCGAGCGCAGCCTTGTCGAGGCGCGCGTTCACGAGCTTCTTCGCCGCCTTGTCGAGCTCCGCGAGGTACGCCTTCTCGCTCTTCCTCGCGCGCTCGTCGCACTTCTTGACGCGCTCCTCGACGATGCGCTGCAGCACGCGCGCTCCGCTCTCGCCGAAGAGCAGCATGCGCTCCTCGATCGCCACGCGCTCGTCGAGCGTGAGCTTCGGATTGCGCAGCTTCCCCGCGAGCTCCGCGACTTCCTCCTGCTGCAGCGCGAACGGCGCTGGCAGCGAGGCCGCAGGTGCCACGGACGCGGGCAACGCAACTAGGATCGTCCACCACATGGGGCGAAGAGGATACCGCCGCGCGCCGTGCCGGCTACTTGGGGATCCGGCCGAGCGTGTAGTAGGCGCGATCGTGCAGGATCGGCTCGCCGTCCGCGGAGGACAGCCGCAGCGTGAGCTCGTGGACATAGCCGCGCCGCAGCGGCGTCACGACGAGCGCGACGCGCCGACCGTCGGGCGACACGAGGGCCGACTCGACCTCGCACGGCGCCGTGTCCGTTTCCGGACTGCCGTAGGGCTCGTGCAGCAGATAGGTGTAGCTCGACAGCGTGTAGCTCTTCACATCCGCCGCCAGTCGCGCGTCGACGGGTTGCGTGAACACGAGCTCGAAGCCGCGCGGCGTCGCGCGCATCTCGCGCACTTCGAACGGCACTTCGCCGGTCCATGCCAGCCGCTGCAGCCCCATCGACTTGCCGCCGAGGCTGCCCCAGCCCCGATCGGTCTCGCCACACAGCAGCCGCCCTTCGCGATCCCACGCGATACGGATGATGCCGCACTGGAATCCGAGTCGGAACGGGAAGCACGCGCCCTGCCAGTGGCCGTCGACCTGCTCGAGAGCCACGCGCATCACCGACGACTGGTACTGGTCACTGACGAACAACTGGCCCGCGAACGGACCGAACTTTCCGTTCGTCTCGTCCCACACGAAGCCCGCCGGCGAGCGCCCCATCTTGTCGTACGGGAACCACACCGTCGGGAGCTTGAAGCTCGGCATCGCGCTCTCGACCTCGGGCATCTTCGTGCCGTCGGGCGGATCGCCGGGCTTCGCGAACTGCCACAGCGGATCCTCGCACGCGAATGTGCCCCACGGATGGCCATGGAAGTCGCCGGGCTCGATGTGCGCGAGCTTGCTCGCGCCGCACCACTCGCCCTGGTTGTCGGTGTAGAAGAGCTCGCCCCACGGACTGAACCCGACGCCCGCCGGAGAGCGCAGTCCGCACGCCATCGGCGTCATCGTCCCCTGCGGCGTGATCTTGAGCGCGAAACCGCGCCACTTCGCGCGACCGAACGGCTCGTCGCCGAACGGCTTGTTCGTGGTGATCCAGAAATTCCCCTCGCGATCGAGCGCGGGGCCGAAGTTGTACTCGTGGTAGTTGCCTGAGATCGGCCACGCATCGCAGATGGTCTCGAAGGTATCGGCGCGGCCATCTCCGTCGGCGTCCTTCATGCGCGAAAGCTCGCCGCGCTGCGTGAACCAGATCCAGCCGGCGTGCTCGACGAGGCCGAGCGGCTCGTGCAGACCTTGAGCGAAGCGCACGGCGACGGGCGCATCCGAGAACGGCTCGGCGATCGTCCACACTTCGCCGCGGCGCGTGCACGCCATCACGCGACCGTCGGCGAGCTGCACGAGACCGCCGACCTCGAGCTCGACGCCCTCCGGCAGCTTGCAGGTCTCGATCTTGTAGTAGCGATCTTCGCGCGATGCGTCTTGAGCAAGCGCGAGCAGGGTCATCAGGGTGAGCATCACGGCAGAACCTCCCACTCGGCACGCGCGACGTATTCGTCGTTGTCCTTCACGAATTCGAGCAGCGCGCCATTGTGGCGCAGCTTCAGAGCGGGCCGCGGACTCGCCACCGCGCGTCGACGCGCGGTCAACTTGCGCACGAGGATGGCTCCGCCTTTGCGAAGGCGCGGCTCGAATGTCTCTTCGACTTCGACATCCTCGAGCGAATAGCGGAACACGGGCCGCTGTGCAGGATCGAGGCTCCAGCCGCGCGCACGAGGCGCGATCTCCGGCTCGCTCACCAGCGCGCCGCCGGCGGGGAACTCGTATGCGTCGTCCGCGGGTGGCCGCTCCAGCGCTCCCGCGCGTCCGTTCCACGTTCCGCCCGCGTTGAAGAACCTGCCGCGCCACGCCCACACCGCGCGTGCATGCTCGAAGTCCCACGCGTAGTGCACCTGCTCGGGCAGGCCAACCATCAGTCCACGCGGTGTGTGACCGCGCAGGAACACCGCGCAGATCGCGGGCCCATCCGCAGGGATCAACTCGAACTCGCGCTCTGGAATGAGCAGTCCGTCGGGCAGCGGCATCGACGTGCCCAGCGAGAGATACTGCCAGAGCGCCTCGACCTGCTGCGCGGGATCGCCTTCAAGAATGTCGCGTACTGGGCTGCGCAGCGTGCGCCCGGCGGGCGTATCGATCACTTGCCACATCTCGGGCATGCGCGTGTTCATGCCGAGCGACTTCGGATCCGAGAGCAACTGCCGGAACCACGGACCGCGGATGCGCTCGCTCACCGTCGCGAGATCGACCGCCGGAATGCCGAGCGACTCGGCGCCGTTGAAGCGGTGACACTGAATGCAGCCGAGGCCCGACTTTCCTGCGAGCTTGCGGCCGGCCTCGACGAGCACCGGGTCGAACTCGGTCGGCGAGTCTTCGACGTCGCGTGCGTCGACACGTTCGAAGAGCTGCGGGAGCGTGCTCGTGTTCGCGCTTCCGTACACGGGCATGCGGGTCGCGACATACGGACGCACGCGCGCGCCCTCGTCGAGCACGCGCGCGAGCCAAGCGGAGTGCAGCTTCGCTCCCGCGTTGTCGAGCAGAGGCGGCAGGCGCCCTTCGTTGCCGAGATCGGCCTCGATGGCCTCGCGGAAGTATTTCGCACGCTCGAGGTCGGGCCCGCCCGAGCCGCCGCGCCGATGGCACGCGCGGCAATCGAGTCGCGCAAGCGAGTGTTCGAGCCGCTCCGCGTCGGTGCGCGGAAGAGCGAGCGCGTCGGGCGCCGCGACCAACGAACGCAACGCGATGCGCTGCTGTTCATCGAGCCCGTAGTGCGCTCCACGCGACGGAACCGCCGTACCAACACAGCCATCCCCGCTCCGTGCTCCGAGCTCCGCGAGCGGCGTTGCGCGAGGGGCGCCGATGCCGTGCACATCGAGCGCGTGGCAAGCGTTGCAGCCGAGCGCCGCGAAGCGCGCACGCCCGCGCTTGACCTTCGCTGCATCGGGCGCGAATGGCGCCGCCACACCCAACATTCGTCCGCTGCCGTGCGAGAAGAACTTCGCGGGCAGCGGCTCTTTCTCGCCGCCGGGCGCTTGCCACTCGACGCCCAACTCTTCTCCGCCGCCGTGCTCGTACATCGCCGCGACCATCTCGTGCGCACCGGCCGCAAGGTAGATCTCCCCCGAGCGCTCCGTCGGCGCGTGATCGCCGTCGTTCTCGACGACTTTGCGACCGTCGATCCACAGGTTCGATCCGTCGTCGGACCGCGTCCAGAACTTGTAGGTGCCTGCGACATCGAGCTCGAACAGGCCCGTGAAGTCGAAACCGAAGCCGTCGGCGCGATGCTCCGGCAGTCCGTCGAGCGACTCGAGGGTTCCTTCGCGCACGGGCGTCGCGCCGCCGAATCCGGGCTGGGCGGACATGAACGCGCCTTCGTAGTAGCGATAGCGCCAGCCGGGTTTCGTCACGAGCCCATCGGGCCCGATGCGGCGTCGCAGCAAGTAGGTTGCGATCGCATGCGACTCCACTTCGTCGAGCAGCAGCGAAGGCATGCGTCCCGACGGACGACTGGCCAGCGGATCGCGCAAGAAAGCCGCGAGCGCATCGATGCCGGTGTCGAAGGCCGTCGAGCCGAAGCTCGCCGCGACCAGCGGAGCGATGCGCTCCTCCGCCGGGAAAGACCACAGCGAGCGCTCGAGGTCGTCGGCATCTTCCTGCGGCTCGTGGCACGCGACGCAGCCAACCTCGTGATACAGACGGCGACCGAGCTCGAGTTCGGCAACCTCGACTTCGCGCTCATCGGGCGCGAGCGGGCCGCCCTGCGCCACGAGGTAGTGAACGAGCTCGTCGAGCGCGACTTCGCGCTCGCGCGCAGGCAGCTTCGCGAGCATGTCGGGCATGGCCGTGCCCGGCTTCGCCGCTTGCGGATCCGCGAGCCAGCGACGCAGCCCCTCGGGAGTCTTGCGCGCACCGATGCCTGCGAGGTCAGGCGCGGGCTCCGGCGTGACGCGCTCGGAAGCGCTCGCGTGGCAGGCCACACAGCGCATGCGAGCGGCGAGCTGCTCGACCTGCGGTCGCTCGGCATCAGAGAGCGCGCGCAGAACCAGCGTGGAGGCCGCGGCCTCGCTGGCGACGGGCTGCGGGCGCGCGCAGGCGCCGAACGACATCAGGAGCACTACGAACAACGCATTCGGTCGGTTCCATGTCAGCATCACGCGCCGGATCATCGGACTTGCGATCGCAACCGGCAACTTCTGGCCGATTCCACTTCAGTCGCGGAGGCTGGAAACCGATCCCGGAAGATCTAACATCGCATGCATGAAAGTGCTCTACGCCCTGCTCGCCGGTGGCATTGCGCCGCTCGGGTTCTGGCTCGCCAAAGGCTCCTGCTGAGGCAACTGGAAGCGAACGCTCGGTCTGAGCGTCGGAATGTTGGCAACGCTGCTCGCGCTGCATCTGTCGCAGGGCGCGCGCGCGACCTCCCCGAGTGTGCTCGCGTGGGTCGCTTCGGGACTTGCGGCGCTCGATGTGATCGCTGGGATTGCGCTGCTCGTGTGGCCGATCGTCGGCGCGAGCAAGTGATGGGCTAGCGAGCGCCGAGGGCGCGCAGCGCGCTCGCGAGCGACTCGGGCGTGCAGCGCACCTCGAACGCCTGCTCGCCGCGCTCGCGCACATCGATGACGAGCGGCTGCTCGAGCGGAAGCTCGACTTCGTTCCAGCTGTCTTCGGTGCGGCGCACGAGGTGCACCGTGACCTGCAGCTTGCCCGCGAGCGTCGCGTCGCACCGCGCGATGCGATCACCTGCGAACTCGGGCTGCGGAAAGTTGCGCGTGAGGTCGCGCGCGCTGACGGACACGGGACGGAACTGCAGCGCCAGACGGAACGGCAGCGGCGGAAGCTCGACCCCCGCGGCGAGCGTGAAGCGCAGCTGCGGTGCACGCCCTAGCCTGACGCTGCGATCGCTGTCGACGGCTTCGAGGATCTGTGCGAGGTGCCCCGGCGCGAAGACCGTGACGAGCGGGGGCTTCTCCCCGACGAGCACGCTGGCGACGCCCTGCGCGATCGGAGCGAAGCTTGCGCGCTCGCCCGTGGCGTGCGCGGTGCGCACGATGACCGAGACTTCGCCGGCGAACAGTGCGCCGGACTCGTCGCGGAGCGCGATCGACACGGAGCGATGACCCGCGCGCAAGTCGAGCGGATCGAGTCGCGCGTCGAGCGTGCGCTCGCCGGCAATCGCAAAAACGCCATCGACGCGGCCGAGCTCGGCGTAGCCCTCGACAGCGTGAACGCTGACGGAATGCTCGCCGGCGGAAACACCGCGCACCACGAAGCGCCCGTCGGGCTCGGGCCTCACGCGCACCACGCGCTCGCCGTCGATGGACGCGTTCGTGCGCGTCGCGATGACCAGCACGCGCGTCACGGCAAGCGTGGCGTCGAGCATGAGCCTTCCCGCAATTTCGGCGCGCGGCTGGAGCACGATCTGCAAGTCCTGCGCACCCGACGAGGTGCGGATCGCCATGCTGCGCAGCTCGCCCTTGCCGGCCAGCAAGTGAGAGGCACTGCCTCCTTGCCCGAGCCGCAACTCGAAGCGTCCGAGCGCGTCGGTGAGCACGCGCGAGTTGGGCAGCGCATCGAGAGCGCTTTCATCCGCGGCTCCCAGATCGTCGTGCACCATCGCCGCCATCACCCACGCGCCACACACAGGCACGAACTCGTTCGTCACCACGCGGCCGCTCGCGTACGGCGCGCGCTCTGCGAGCTCGAGCTCGCCCAGATCGACGCGACGCTCCCCCGCCGTGGCCACCACGCGCTGGCTAGCCTCCGCGACTTCCCCGCGCTCCGCATCGAGCTCCACCAGCCGCAGCGCGATTTCGCCCAGTTGAGCCCACTGCGCGCTCTCCACCTCGAACTCGAAGCGTCCGTCGGAGTCCGAGCGCGCCGGCGAGGCCAGCGTCACACCTCCGAGGAAGCTCTCGGATTCCACGCGCAGATCGAGCAGGACCTGCTGCCGCGGGGAACCGGAGTCCGCCACGACGCGACCGGACACCAGCGTGCACGCGTTGCCGAGTCGCACCTCGATCACCGAACGGCTCTTCGCATCCACAGGACCCGCGCCGATCGCGCGATGCACGGGAGGGCGACCCCTGCGCAGCACGCTGGCGAGCACATCGCGCCCCGACTGCACTCGCCGGAACAGCACGGACGGACCCTCGACGGCACTGCGCCGCGCCCCTTGCAGCCAGTTCGGATCGAGCTCCTCGAGCTCCATGTCATCGCCTGGCAAGTAGCCGAGAATCACATCGAAGATGCCGCTCGCCGGTCGGCCCTGCTCATCGACGATGCGTACTTCGCACTCGCCCCCCGCCTGCACGACCAGCTCGACGGGCGTCTGCGGCGGATCCGCCAGCGCAAACTCGAACTCCGCCGCAGGCTCGACCGGCTCCGCCACGGCGATGGTCCCGACCTCCGCACCCTCGCTCCAGCTCGCGCACGCGAAACCAGCGTGCTCGAAGCGCACGAGGCCATCGGCGCCACTGCGCTCGCGCAGGGACATGTGAGTGCGCTCGTCGTCACCAGGCCGTAGCTCGACATCGATGCCAGCGACGGCGAGTCCAGACTCGTCGAGCACGCGCGCCTCGATCACGAAGTCCGATTGCAAGATCACCTCGCGCGGCGGCGACTCGCCGCGCACGAACCGCGCGATTCCAAGGCGTCCATCCGCCCGCGCGAGCACGAGCACGCCATGCTCCGCATCGCCCACCACAGCGACGCCCCGCGCGTCGCTCGTGGTGCGACGCGCGCTCGCGAGCAGCGTGCGCGACTCCGCGGAGCGCAGCAGCCGCCGCACGAGCTCGTCTGAATCTCCCTGTCGCGGATCGGGCGAGGGCCACCACAGGACCTCCGCCTCCGCGACGGGGTCCAAGGTCCCGCTCGCCAGCACGCGCAGCGCGAGCACCACTCCCTCCAGCGTTCCGCCGCCCGCTGTCACGAGGTCGCGCTGCGGCGCCGACAGTTCCCCCACCGACAGCTCCTGCACCAGCCGCGCCTCCGCCGGCTCCCGCGGCAACGCCGACTGCGCTTGCTCGCCTCCCGGGCGCGCATCCGCGGCATCGCGCTCGAGCCTCCACGCGACCCACAGGAACGCCATCAGCACCAACGCGAGGCTCGCGATCAGATATGTCCGGCGCTGCATGCTCACTTGTCTACCAGTTGCGACACCACCCGCGCCAACTCCGTCGGGTCGCAGAGCACGTCGAATTCTTGCAGCGTCGGTCCCTTCACGACCTCGATGCGCCGAGGTTCGAGCAGCGGCAGCTCCGCGTAGGACCAGCTGCCATCGCGCTCGCACCAGAGATACATCCTCATCCGGTACTCACCCGCCATGGTTGCAGGCATGTCGACATGGCGAGCGCCCTTGAAGGCCTGCGTCTGGCCGTCACCGAGCTCCTCTGCGCGCTGCAGCTCGAGCGCGAGCGTGGGCCAGACCCCGCGCAGCGCGGCATGGTCGGGCTCCGACAGACGAAAGCGCAGCGTGGGCGCCTCGTGGAGCACGATCGTCGCACTCGCTCGCACATCGGGAAGAAACTCGCGCAGGTACGACTTGCATGTGATGAGCACGTCCACTGGCTCGAGGCCGCGCAGGAAGCGAACGCGTGAATCGCCGCACTCGAACTCCGCCTTGGGTCCGCCGTGAAAGAGCTCCACGCGGGGCAGGTGCGCGATGGGGACGCCTCGCGAGTCGACCAGTGAGAGCGTGATCTCGCGCAGTTCCCCGGACAGGTCGAGTGGCTCGAGCCGCGGATCGCGCGTCGCGCCCCCGCTCTCGACGCGAATTCCCTCAACGCGCGCGAACACGCGGGTCGTTTGCTGCTCGTGGACCTCGAGCAGAAATGTCCCTGGGCGCAGGCCGCGGCACTCGAAGCTGCCGTCGAAGAGCGGCGTGGCGAGGGCGAGCGCGGGTGACTCGATCGACTCGCGCACACGAACGCACAAACGCTCGGGAGCGACCGACTCATGCAACAGTAGGCGGCCCGCGAGCGTCGCCGCCGGGGCTAGCACGAGCTCGACATCGCGGCTTCCGGTCGTCACGGTCACCGGCTCGCTCGTGTAGCCGTCCTTCGCGGCGGTGAGCACCAATTGCGGGTCTTTCAGCAGTGTTCGCAGCTCGAAGTTCCCGTGCGCGTCGCAGCGCACGCGCCAACTCGATGCCGCGCGCTTGAAGTTGAACCAGCTGGACTGTTGCTCCAGTTCGTCCGGCACGACCAGCGCGCCGCCAGCCGGTTCGCCCGTCTCAAGCCGCACCCGGCCGCTCGCGAAGACGGGCAACGGCTCCATGTGCAACTCGCCGAGATCGATGCGCTGCGTCATCGCCTCGCGCGGGAGACGCAGCCGTACCCGGCCCAGCGCGCGACCTTGCGAGTCGCACTCAAAGGCATCGAGCCCGGCTTCCCCGGAAAGCTCCGAGGACTGCTGAAAGGCGATCTCGAAGCGGCCCTCCGCATCCGTGCGCAGACGCGACGGAAGCGTGTGCCCCAAGTCATCTTCGAAGGCGTGGACGCCGTCAAGTGGCAGGCTTGCATTCGAGAAGGTCGAGCCGTCGAGACGCAGCAGCCGTCCCGAAATTCCAGCTGCGCTCGTTGCACGGACTTCGATGATGACACGCTCGCCCGGACTGCGCGGTCCGCTGCCGCGTGCTTGAAAGTCGAGGTCGAAGTCCTCGTCCCGCACGAATGCCGCCAGTTCGCGCCCGAGCTCGACATGCTCGAAGAGCGCCGGCTTGCCCGGCTCGTACCGCCGCGTGACCGACCTGAGTTTCTGCGCTTGTGGAAGCTCGCCGCCGTTCGCGAGATCGGGAGTCAAGAGCGCGAGCTGCACCGCATACGCCGCCCGCGCGCTTGCGCCTTCGCTGTCGAGTACCCGCACCTCGCATGTCCCCGAGCGCGCGAGCGTGAACTGCACGATCTCGTCCGGAGGTTCACGGACAGAGAACGCGCGCACCGGCGCGGCCTCGAGCAACTCGTCGACGGCGAGCCACAGCACCTCGGACGCGCTGTGCCGGCTCGCGCGGGATCCCCTCCAGCGCACGAGGGTCGCGATGCCATCCGCCTGCGTGTGCGCGGCCACGATCGTCTCGCTCGCGCGCTGTGCTCGCAGCTCGATGCGGACGCGCTCCAGAGGCAAGCCTTCGGTGTCGACGACGCGCACGCGCAGCTCCCTCTCGGACTGGAGCTCGACGCGCAAGGGCGAGTACTCGCCGGACGCGAAACTCGCACTCCCGAAGAGCCCCGGCGCGCGCGCGATCACATGGACGGCACGAGCCTCTGCGTCGAGCACAAAGCGGCCCTGCCCATCCGCGACGACTCGGCGTGCTTCGCTCGGCAGGCTCGCGTCGGGCAGCGACTCGTCCAGCCAGCGGTCGAACTCCTCGCGAGTGTCGGTCGCTTCCCACCACAGGATCTCGGCGCCAGCGACCGCGCGCGAGCTGCCCGCGAGCACGGCTCGCACTTCGCGCACCGAGCCCGCGCGCGAGCCAACCTCGGACCCGGGCGATCCGCTCGCGCTCTCGAACTCCGCGGACGACTCGCCGTCGACGCGTCTGGACTCACCTCGCTCCCTCCAGTCGTCTTGCGACGCATCCGCCGGAACATCCGGCTGCGCGCTCTCGAGACCAGCGTCGCGCTCGCGCACGCTCCAGACGAACGCGCCCGCCGCAACGAGCAGCAACGCGAGCACGAGAGCGCGCGGCATGCGGCTCATGGGCGGCGCAGGGCTTCGAGCACGACCTTCAGAGGCTCTTCGGGGCAGCGCACTTCGAAGGTCTGCTCGGCGGGCAGCTCGCGGATGTGGAGCTCGACCGGCGGCATGTCGAGCGGCATCGTCTTCCAGTTCTGTCCGCGCAGGGTGGCGCGCAGCGTGAGCTTGTAGTTGCCGACCAGGCGCGCGCGCAGGGCGGCGCGACCGTGCTCGTCGAACTCGGGCTGCTCGGAATGCCACGAGAATCCAGCCTTGTCGCCGCGCTCGTGCTCGAGGTTGATGCCGAGCGTGATGTCCGGCGGCAGCACGACGCGCTCGGCGAGCTGGAAGCGCACCGTCGGCGCCGGTCGCATCACGACGGTGCGATCGTCGTTGAGCACCTCGATGTACTGCGTGAGGTAGTCCTCGCCCATCACCGACACGGCGGGCGGAGGTTCGCGCACGAGGACGGCCGCGCGGCCTGCGACGACCGGTACCCACTGGTAGTCATCGCCATTCCCGTCGGCGTAGCGCGCGATGATGCTGAGTCCGTCGCTGAGCGGCTTGCCGGATCCATCGAGGATCGTGAGCGTCGCCACGCGCAGCCTGCCGCCGAGCGAAAGCGGATCGAGGCGCGGGTCGCGCGTCGTTTCGCCGCTGCGAACCTCGACGCGCTCGACGCTCGCGAGCGGCTCGTCGCCCTCCATCGTGCGCACGTCGATCGTGTAGCGGCCCGGCCGCAGCCCGCGCACGAAGAACTGCCCATCGGCGAGCACGGGCACCCAAGGCCCCGCCAGCTCGCCCGAAGACGAGCTGTCCGTCCTCGCCGTGATGAACAAGCGCACGCCGCTCGCGAGTCCGTCCCACTCGACGCGCCCCGCGACCTGTCCGCCGGGCGCGAGCACGAGCTCGACGCCGCTCGCGCCGCGCTCGACCGCGATGCGCTCGCTGCGCAGGTCATCTTTGCCCGCTTCCAGCCGCACGCTGCGAAAGCGCTCCGGCATTCGCAGGCTGAAGCGCCCTGCGGCGTCGCTCAGCGCGAACGCCGTCTGATCCTTGCGTTCCGCATTTCCGTCGTGGTCGTTTCCGTCGTGGCCAGCCGGCACCATGACATGCACGCTCACGCGCACTCCACCGAGCGGCTTGCGCTCGGCATCGAGCGTGGTTCCGCTCGCAAACACCGGAATGGCGAGAAAGCGCATGTCGCCGAGGTCGAGATCTCCCGGCGAGAGGCGCGCAGGAAGCGTCGCGCCGACGCGCGCCACGGCATCGCCGCGCGCGTCGACCTGCACGAGCTCGAACAGAGTCTCGCTCTCGCCATCGCCCCATTCGCTTCGGTCGAACTCGATCTCAAACCGCCCCTGCCCGTCGGTGCGCAGCTTCAAGTCGAGGTCGTAGGCCTGCGTGGAGCCGTCGTCGTCCACCCACAGGTAGCGCACGCCGAGCGACGAACTTGCGAGCGGCGTGCCGTCTTCCCGCAGCGCTCTTCCGACGATACTCGGGCGTCCGTCGAGCTTGATCTCGACCGTCACGCGCTCGAGCGCGCGCCGGATGCGCGGCACGCGCGCGGAGAAGTTGGCGAGGCCGCTGGGTCGAGACGCCGTGGCGATGAGCGCGGTACCGGGCGCAATACCGCGAAACACCGCGACGCCTTCGGTGACCGCATCGCGCCGCACGACCTCGTTGCCCCACCAAGGCTGGAATTCCTCGATGTCGATCTCATCCTCGCCGACGGTGCTGAGCTGCACGGCGATCTGCTCGCGCACGAGCTCGCCGTCGCGGTCGACGACGCGCACCTCGCACTCGCCGCCAGCGGGCAGCACGAGCTCGATCGGCTCCTTGGGCGGGTTGCGCGCGTCGAACTCGAATCCAACCGGCTCGAGCGTGAGTTCTTCGAGCACGACCGCGAGTCGCACGCTCGCCTCGATGCCTTCGCCGAGGCCGTGAAAAGCGTGCGGAAAGCGCGCGAGGCCCTGCTCGTCCGTCTCGGCGCGCACTGGCGCGTAGCCGCGCATCGAGAGATCGCCCACCACGCCGACGGTCACTCCCGGCGCAGGCTGCCCCGCACGATCGACGACGCGCACGGCGAGCGCCGCGTCGCGGCTCAGGACAACGCGCATCGGCGGTGTTTCCCCGGGGGCAAACTCCGCGCGACCGCTCCAGCCCTCGCAGCGCGCGAACACGCGAATGCCGAACTCCGCATCCGGGAGGAGCGCTACGCCCTTCGCGCTCGACAGCACTCGCTGGTGACCAGCCGGAAAGCTGCCTTCATCGCCTGCGCGCTGCAGCCACAGCCCGAGCGCATCGGGCGCGCCACTGTCGCGCGGCGGCAACGGCCACCACAGCACCTCGACTCCCGCCAGCGGCGCAAAGTCCGTTCCGCGCACGATGCTGACGGGTCGCAGCGCGGAGCTCGCGCCTGCAGTCACACTCGCCGCTTCCGGCGCAGCCGCGGCGGCCTCAGCCGCGTCCGTGTCGCGCCGCTGCGGCGCGGCGCGCTCCTCGAGCGAACCGAGCTCCGCCGCCAGCTCCGGCGTCGCCACGCCGGCCGACTCCGACTCCGCGGCACCGACTTCCTCCACGCCTGCGGGGAGGAACAGCCACAGGACGACCGCGAGGGCGAGAGCGATCGCGGCCGCGGTCAGCGCGGCCGACGGGCGCATGGCTAGTGGTGCGCGCCGTGGCCGTGGTCGTCGTGCCCGTGCGCGTGCTCGTCGACCTTGTGCTCGCCGATCAGCTCGGAATACACGAACACCCCGAAGGCGAGGAAGCACATCGAGACGGCGCCGACGCCGACGGCGATGACCGCCCAAGGACCGTAGGTGGCGAGGAACTGGTGGATGCTGTGCATGTCCATGGGAAGAGATTGTCCGGTGAGGGTGCGGCTTCGTCCAGCAGGGGGCGCGGGGATGTCGGGCCTTCTAGAGCTTGCGGAGCCAGATGTTGCGGTAGCGGACGGGGTTGCCGTGGTCTTGGAGCGAGATCGGGCCGGTCTCGGGGTGGGGCGCGTAGGTGGCGACCTCGCGATGGCGCGAGGGACCCATGAACTCGCGGGCGTCCTGCACGAGCACGCCGTTGTGGAACACGGTCACGCGCGCGGGCGCGAGCAGCTTGTCGCCGTCGAAGCGCGGGGCGCGGAAGACGATGTCGTAGCTCTGCCACTCACCCGGGCCGCGGCTGGCGTTCACCAGTGGCGGGAACTGGCCGTACATCGAGGCGGCCTGACCGTCGGCGTAGGTGCGGTTGTGGAACGAGTCGAGCACCTGGATCTCGTAGCGGCCGAGGAAGAACACGCCCGAGTTGCCGCGGCCTTGGGAGCTCGACTCGACCTTGGCGGGCGTGGCCCACTCGATGTGCAGCTGGCAGTCGCCGAAGTGCTCGCGCGTCTCGATGCCGCCCGTGCCGTTGACCTCGGCGTAGCCGTCCTTCACGAGCCACTTGGCCTCGCCGCCACCGCCGGTCCACGCGGCGAGGCTCGATCCGTCGAACAGGACCAGCGCGTCGCTCGGCGCGCGGACCGCGCTGCCCGGCGTCACCACCGGCGGCACCGGGCGCTCGATGTCGTGCACGCGCCACTTCTGGCCGGGAAGCAACGGCGTGTCGGAGTAGCCGACGGGCGGCTGGCCGTCCTGACCGAGGGAGGAGTTCGAGGCGTGCATCAGGGTGGTCCCGAGCGAGAAGGCCGCGACGACGAGCGCGAGGCCGAGGGTGGCTTGCTGGAGCTTCATGGCGGGGCGGATCTTAGCGGGGGCGTGCCGGAGCGCGCGTCGCCCCCCCCCCCTTGCCACCCACGCGACTCTGGGGGACGATTGCACGGTTCTGACTGCGGCCGCGCGGCCGCGGCCCCGCCCCTCTCTTCCCTCCGGACATTCGCATGAGCCTCCGCACCATCGCCGCGCCTTGGCCCTCGCCCCCGCCGCCTTGGCCCAGAGCTACGACTTCACGCTCGACTCGCAGGCTTCCAACACGCTGATCAACATCGACATGTCGCTCCCGCTGCCGGGGACCGCGATCGGCAGCTACGACGCCACGACCAACCCGACCGGCACGATCACCTGCACGAACATCTTTGGCATGTGCAACAACACGAGCTTCCCGATCAACTCGACACTGGTGGCGGAACCGAGCATCGCCGGCCAGCCGGGCGGCACCTTCGCCGCGACGGTCAGCACCTCGGCAGGGACGATCGCCATCGCAGGTCTGTCGGTCTCGGCCATCGGCCGCCAGTCGTCGACTTCGAACCTCACGCTGCAGCTCAACTACCCGACCTTCCGCACCCGCCAGCCCACCTCGGTGTTCCCCGGCGGCTTCACGCTGCCGCTGCCGCTCGGCCAGAGCACGATCGACAACATCCTGATCGTGCAGAGCGCCGCTGCGGCCGGCACCCTCGTGGCCTCGGCCACGCCGGGCGTCTGGAACGTCAACATCGTCGTCCCCACGAGCCTGTCCTTCGACCTCGACCTGCTCGGCAACGCGCAGTCGGTCGGCCCGGTGCCCTTTGCCCTGCCGCTCATCGGCACGCTCGATCTCTCCGGCTCGCAGCCGCGCCTCGTGGTGACCGTCGACCAGGGCGGCAACCAGACTCTCCCGAACCCGGCGCCGGGCACCGTGATCGAAGACATCGCCCTCCCGATCCCGACCGTGCTCCCCGCCGGCAACACCGCCAATCTGGTGCTCGACCTGATTCCGGGCGACCTGGCGCTCGGCTTCCTGACCGACCTCGACTGGTTCGCGAACGGCACCCCGGCCTGCACGATCGCGAGCTACTGCTCGTCGAGCCCCAACACCTTCTCGAGCGGCGGCCAGTGCTCGGCGGTGGGCTCGAGCTCGCTCGCGCTCGGCGGCTTCGCCCTCTCCGCCGCGGGCGTGCCGCCCGCCCACGCCGGCCGCTTCTACATGAGCCGCACGCAGTCCTTCCTGCCCTTCGGCGACGGCAACCTGTGCCTCGGCGCCCCGGTGCGCCGCCTGCCCGTGACCTACGCCGGTCCGCTCGGCAACGCGCTCTACAATGTCGACTTCGGCGACGCCGGCCAGCCGACCGCGCTGATCCGCGCGGGCGAGACCTGGAACTTCCAGTTCATCTTCCGCGACCCGATCGGTGGCCCGCTGACCTTCAACACCACCAACGCCGTCAGCGTGCAGTTCTGTCCCTGACCGCAGCTCGCGTCTCCGCACGCCCCCGCCCACGACGCAGCGCGCGCGCCCCGCGAGTCCACAGGGACTCGCGGGGCGCGCGCGTTCGTGTCGCTCGTCCGCCGCGACTAGAAGCGGTTCCAGAGGTACTGGTTGGTGACCTCGTGGTGGAACTGCACTTCGGCGGCCTTGACCATCGTGCCGAGCGCCTTGGGGCAGCGCTCCGCCTGCGCGAGCTTGAGCTCGGCGAACTTGTCGTGCACGCGCTCGCCGAACAGCTGGCGCATCCACTCGCTCTGCTTGAAGAGCCGGATGCTGTCGAAGATGTTGTCGGGGAGGAAGCGCGTGCGCGGGCGCTTGGCTTCGTCCTTCGCGTCGGCCTCGGGGCCTTCGAAGCCCGTGCGGAAGAGCGCGTAGAGCGTCATGTAGATGTTGGTGTCCGGGCCGACCGAGCGGACCTCGATGCGCGCGCTCTTCTCGTTGCCGAGCGGGATGCGGATCATCGAGCCGCGGTCGACGGGCGAGACCTTGATCTGGTTGGGCGCCTCGAAGTGCGGGTCGAGGCGGCGATAGGCGTTGACGCTCGAGTTGAGCACGAGGCACAGGTCCGAACCCGCGTTCAGGGTGCGGTCGATGAACTGCCAGGCGAGCTTCGAGACGCCGTCCTGACCCTTCTTGTCGTAGAACAGGTTGGTCTTGCCCTTGCCCACCGAGATGTTGGTGTGCGCGCCCGAGCCGTTGATGCCGACCACGGGCTTGGGCAGGAACGACGCCGTCATCTCCATGCGCGCGGCGATCTGGCGGCAGAGCAGCTTGTAGAGCTGGAACTGGTCCGCGGCGATCAGCGCCTCCGCGTAGGAGAAGTTCATCTCGAACTGGCTCGGCGCGACCTCCGGGTGGTCCTTCTCGTTGGTGAAGCCCATGGCGCGCTGGGCCTCGGCCGCGGCGTCGATGAATGTGCGCAGCGGGTCGGAGGGCAGCGAGTGGTAGTAGCCGCCGGTCGAGACGTACTCGAAGCGGCCGGTCTCGTGGAAGTGGCGCTCGGCGTCGCGGCCCTTGAACAGGAAGCCTTCGATCTCGTTGGCGGCGTAGCAGATCGAGCCGTCCTTCTCGTAGCGCTCGGCGAGGTACTTCTTGAGGCAGCCGCGCAGGTCGCCCTCGTAGGTGCGGCCGTCGCGGCCGAAGACCTCGCCGAAGACCAGCACCTTGCCCGGGCCGAACACATCGGAGGGCAGCCAGTAGAAGGACGCCCAGTCGATGCCGAGGCGCAGGTCGCTCTCCGCCTGCACCGAGAAGCCGCGGATCGAGCTGCCGTCGAAGGTCAGGTTGTCGTAGCTCTTCAGCAGGAACTTCTTGTCGTAGTCGAGCATGTGCAGCCGACCTTCGAGGTCCGTGAAGCACACGGTGACGGCCTTGATGTACTTCTCGCTCTCGAGGTAGTTGATGCGCTCTTTCTTGATCTTCTCGGGATCGACGCGGTCGATCCGCTGCGCCTTGGCCTCGAGGTTCATGACCTCCATCTGGTCGTAGGGGATCTGCAGGAAGGTGCGCAGGCTCGGGTCGGCGGTCATCGGGGTGCTCTCCTCTTGGGGGATCGTCCGCGGCGGGGGTGCAGCGCGCGGGCGGCCAGGGCCGCGTCGTGGCCGGTCAGGGTGGTGACCAAGGCTTGTCGACGGGCCACGAAGGATAAAAACGACATCGCGAAGGATAATTGGATCCGCAGGAAGGTCAAGAATGCGGTTCCTTGGCCTTGGCGCCCCGAGCGCCCTAAGTCCTTGTCCCAGCGGGTCCAGCCGCACGCAGCGCGGCCGCCGAAGCGAACCGCTAGCGCAGGGCGCCGAGGCCCTCGAGCTCGGGCGCGGACTCCGGCGCGAGGCGCCAGTCCGAGTCGAGCGGGTCGCGGAACTTCGGAGGCAGGTCGATCACTCCGCTGCCCTCCCAGCCGCCCTGCACATTCGAGCGCCGCACCGTGAGCGCGGCTCCGACCGCCTGCGGCAACACGGCAAACGGCTGGCCGAGGTTGTCCCACACGAGCGCGCCCTCGACTTGGACCTTCGCGCCGCTGCCGAGCGCGACACCGCACGGCAGGCCGATGCGCGGCACGCAGCGGTTGGAGACGAGCGTGCAGTCGCGCAGGTCGAGCTCGCCGCCGTCGACATAGGCGATGCCGCCGGTGAGCTCCGCCTCGTTGCCCGCGAGCAGGCAGCGCGAGAGCCGCGCGAGCGAGCCGGGCGCGATGTACACCGCGCCGCCTCGTCCCGTGTGCGTGATCTGACCGTTGCGCCACAGCGCGCAACCTTCGAGCTCGACCTCGACCGGGCCGCTGATCGCGAGCGCGCCGCCGAACGACCCGCCCTTGTCGACCACGAATCGACCGATGCCGCCGGTGAGCGTCACGCCGCGCATCTCGACACGCGCGCGCTGCGACTCGTCCGTGGCCGCAAACTGCACATCGAGCACCGCGGCGCCCAGCCCGCGCGCGTCGATCACCGTGCCCGCGGCGCCGAGCTCGCCGACGATCGTCACGGGGCGCCGCACGCGCAGCGCCTCGCGGTACAAACCGGCCTTGACCGCAATGCGCGCACCGGCCGGAGCGACATCGAGCGCGCGCTGGATCGTCGGCTGATCCTCGGGCACGCGCACGAACGGCTGGGCGCTCGCGCTGTCCACTGCGACAGCGGTGTCCACGCCGAGTGAGTCGAGTCCGCGCGGCAGCGAGAGCACGAGCCGCGCGCCGCCGTCCTCCTCGCGCGCGGCCGACGCGGGCTCGACCCAGCGGAAAGCCCCGAGGTCCCCCACCGTCTCGGTGAACTCGGGCCCGAGCACGGGTGCGCGCGCCGGCGACTCGACCGACAGGCGCCAGTCCGAGCCCGTCGCGTCGCGGAAGGCGGGCGAGAGCGCGCGGATGCCGCGCTCGACCGCGCCGCGCTCGACGATGCAGCGTTGCACCGTGATCTTCACGGTGTCGCTGAACGAGCGGAATCCGCCGATCTGATCACCTGAGTTGCCCCACAGGATCGAGTCGAAGACTTCGAGCTCCGCACCGTTGGCGACGCCGATGCCGCCCTGCTGTCCGAG